>Ga0194035_1000085_pt1 | contig 56686 bp, 55 predicted proteins | sample JunL2320m_MetaG_FD_148680 | JGI IMG/M metagenome (GOLD analysis project Ga0194035, IMG submission 148680) | Anoxic zone freshwater microbial communities from boreal shield lake in IISD Experimental Lakes Area, Ontario, Canada - Jun2016-L239-20m | ecosystem: Environmental > Aquatic > Freshwater >...
CCCTTCTAATGGGGAATTCCCCTCAGCCCCTGGCCGTCGTAGACTCTGTTCTACGATGGAACAGCCCAAACACTACCATCGCAGCCTCTACCGCGTGCCAATCACCTGTTCTACGATGTACTGTGTGCTGTCGACGCTGGTTGGCGAGGGAACAATCACCAATCTTTCGCCATTGGGATGCATGATCAAGACTGATCAGCCCCTGCCGGCAAACAAAGACATCTCATTGCGCCTACTGCTCCCCGACCAGCAGGAGTCACTGCCGATTGACGGCGCCCACATACAGTGGACAGATGGGAGCCAGGCCGGAATCGAATTCCTCCAGGTGGATACTGCCGCAAATCTCCGGCTGCACGATTTGATATGGAAACGGACGGTTCAACGTTTCCACGCGATCCAAGAAGACCGCATGGCATCATAGCCTTACCTCGCTCAATGCCAGGAAAGTGAAAGAGTCAGGAGTTCTTTCTTGAATCGAGCGTGCGATCATCCTCAAGAGCCGCAGACCGCCCACCGACGAGAAGTAAACACAGCAGCCCGATTCCAATCCAGACCAACTCACGGAACCGGCGCAGCAGCGCGAAGGTGATGCCCGTGACATCGGAGTAGCCAAAGGCGCTCAGTAAGAGCACGTTCCCGCCGTCTTGGGTGCCAAGGCTGCCGGGGATGAAGAAGGTGCCGCCCTTGATAAAGACGGAGAGGGCACCAATGGAGATGGCGGAGAGGGCCATAGCGGGACCGCCCAGATAATAGACGATGACGTACACTTCCAACGCTTCCGCCATCCAGCCAAGAAAGAACAGCCCGGTAGACGCATAAAAGGCCGAACGGTTGTGACGGTAGAACTCCAAGATCGTTCGATCCAGCGACCGTAGCTTTTCTTCACGCGCTTCGAGGTAGGCGATCTTCAGCCCGATCTTCCGAAGAAATCCCAAGATCCACGTAAAGAGTCCCTGCCGCTGCACGAAAACGAACGCCGCAGTCCCGAAGGCCAGCAAGCCCACACTGACGAGTGCGGCAGCCACGGTGTGACCGGATGAATCGTTCCCGCCTAACAGCCACACCCCCAATGCGATGCCGAGCAAAATAAAGAGCACTTCGGCAATCGTCATGGTCGTTTTTGCAATGATGACCGAGGCGAGCCCCTCCACCATCGGCACATGGTGCTTCTTGAGCAAATGGGCCTTGAGCGGCTCGCCCCCGACATAGGCGGTCGGGGTCGTCATGTTCACCACTTCGCCGGCAGTTCGAATCGCAAGCACACGCCAGAACGGAATCGCCTTCGCCGATGGGCCAAGCGTGACTTTCCACCCGTAGGCTTCGACGACATACATGATGACGGAAGGAATCAGCAGAACGAGAAGCGCGACCGGCCCGAGTTGCGCCGCCGCGTCGTAGATCTGCCCAGGACCGATATGCCAGACAATGAGAACGAGGGTGAGGAGACCGACAACGAGTAGGAAAAGTTTTAGCACGCTAGGCTAGGAATCCACGGTGAGAATAACCAGACAGGTTATAGCGGAGCGTATCTTTATTTCCACCCCTCCAGCAAGGGAGTGGCCAAGGTTGCCCTTTACTGCACGCATCGAACGAGCACCGTTTCATCGTGCGCGTTCTGCGAGCAAGAAGGGCACCTTGCCGCTCCCTGCCCACCTGTTAAGCACGGGTGGTGGCGGTCGGCCTGATGACCCACAACATCAGAAGCGAGAACACCATGGATCCGATCGCCGCCATCCAGAGAAACCAGTCGAGCTTGCCGATCACAGCAAAAACCAGGACGATAACGGAGAAATCTCGGCTTGCAACATTCTTGAGTAAAAAGTCCGACCAAGCAGCCTGCGCCGGAGTCTTCCATCCACTCGCGGACTTAATCTTTTGTGCGCGGGTGACGAGCCAGAACGAGAGCCCATTCCCCAAAACCGCTGCCGAGCCCAGGGCCAGAGGCACCCAGGCATCGTCGTCTCCGGCCATACTCAGATAGGAGCCCACCGCAATGCCGGCAAAGATCCCCATATGCACCACATTATCCATCGCAATATCGAGCCAAGCCCCGAACGGCGATTCGGTGAACGTGAGCCTCGCCACTTCACCATCGCAACAATCGATGACTGCCGCCAGTTGAAACAACAACGCGGCCACGATGCCGGCGCTGTAGGTCCCGACGCCGAAGCCGACGGCTGCGGCCAATCCAATCAGCGCCGCCAGAATCGTAATGACATTCGGCGACAAACCTATGGCGAGAAAGATGCGCGTGAACCAGCGGGAGATCTTTCGATTGAAGAACCGATCGACGAAGCCTTCGAACTCTCCCTTGAGTGAATTGAAAAGCTTCACCTCAGCGGCCCGTACATCGGCGGCATTGCGCACGTCCTGATACCAATGGGACCGGTTCATCTCCATGGACAGCACCCGCACATGTCCGTCCACCGCGGCCCGTTCAAGCCATCGACGAATCGGCATCGTGCCGGTTTCCACGTCGCCTTGCCCGGTAGAACCGCTCATGAGATTGGCCGGAAGCACGACCAGGTCCGCCGCCACCAGCGCCGCGTCGTCCTGTCTCGATGTCATCGAGCGGAGCCGTCCAGCCTGTACCTTCACACGTAAACTCTGTCGGCGTGGCTGCCGGTCTCGCTCGCTAGCGGCCCGAGCCACGATGATCGCCTGCCCCTCCTGCACCTCGTGCCGCAGGCTCTCGATTAAGGAACTCGCGAACACCCCCTGCACACCGGACAGGAGACAGAAGCCGCGAACTTCAGCGGCCAGCGATTCCCAGGTGCGGGGATCGTCCAGAGGAAACTCGCGAATCGGCATCCAGCGCACGGGAATGGTCAGGCGTGGCCCTTTACCCAACGCCTGTTTCAGCTGATCCTCCTCCGGTCCGACCAACACCATGAGCTGTCGAATGCCGGCCCGCTGCAGCGTCAACACCGTCCGCTGAAACAGGCCGATTCCCACCACGCTGGTAAGCGGACCCACCTCATCGGCATACAGTCCGGTCGCCTCGCCGAACAAGCTCACTGACGGCAAGAGAATCGCCGTACTCAATCCCTGAAGGCCCGTCTGTCTCTGAACTATGCTCTCACTCATTTTGAAATACCGTCACATGTCATTCGTCATGAGTCAATGGCAAGAATCTCGTTGAAACCTTCCTCTCACCAATGACCGTTGACCAATGACATTCTCTTACTACAGTTTTGGCAACACATCCCGTTCCGCTTTCGTCACATCTTCCACAAAATCGATTTCGGTCCAGGGAAGTCCACCGATCTTCTCATGCCCCACTTTGACATCGTGGAAAAATCCCACGAGCGCATCTTCATATTCCATCTGCCAGGCTTCGCGATCCACATGCGTCTTGAGCGACGCCACGACATGCGGCGCATCGGCATGCCGAACCTTGAGAAACCCCACACCTTCTCCGGCATAGTCATAATGCAGGGGCATCGTTTTCGTCAGCGCAATCACCCGCCCGCCTTCGACCACAACCATGCACTCTTCCCCGGTCTGCTTGACAGTATCATCCATAAGCAGCGCGTTCTCATAGGAGGATTGTACCAGGCGACGCAAGATCTCTTGATGGAAGAGCACGTCTGCATCCATGACGATCGCATCGTCATCCAACGCGGTGCGCGCGATCCAGAGCGAGGAAATGCTGCCGCGATGGAACTGCTCATTCACAAGGAAATTCACGCGAACACCACAAGAATTCGCTGCCACAGCCGCGCGAATCATCTCTTGCTTGTAGCCCACCACCATATCTGCACAATGAATACCGACGCTCCGAAGCGATGTGAGGTAGCGATGCAAGAGGGTCTGCCCGCCGATCTCGATGAGGCACTTCGGGCGATGTTGAGTGACCTGCCACAGGCGCTTCCCGACTCCGGCTGCGAGGATGACGGCTTTCATGCTGTACCACAGACCCGTTCGAATGCGTCGAGAAATCCGACCAACTGCGCCTCCGTGAGCGCGCCCATGTTCGCGACACGGAAAATTTGGCTCTGGAGTTGGCCTTGGCCCGCATAGATCACGTAGCCCTCTTTCTTTAGTTGATCATGCAACGACTGATAGGTCACGCCTTCGGGAAGATGATAGGCGGTGATTGTGTTGGATAGTTTGTCCGGGGTCAAGAGCGGCTTCATGCCGAATTTCGTCATACGGTCTCGAATCAAGGTCGCGACCTTCTTATACCGCTGGATCCGCTTGGCAACCCCTTCCTCCATGAGTTCGTTCAACGCTTCGTCGAATGCGTAATAGACCTGCACCGCCGGCGTGAACGGAATCGTCCCGAGGCCCTGGTCATCCACATATTGAGTGATGTGAAGATAGATCGACCGTCTGGGATAGCCACGCATCCGCTCCAGAAATCCCTTGCGGACGAGCACGAAGGACACACCAGGGAATCCCTGAATGCACTTTCCCGCTGTACCTGCCACCATATAGATATGAGACCCGGCGATATCCAACGGCTCGCCTGCCAAGGCGCTGACCGCGTCGAGAATGAACACCCGGTTCTGGCTGTCCACGACATCCGCAATCTCCTTGACTGGATTGATGAGCCCAGTGGTCGTTTCGTGATGGACCATGGCGACCGCATGTGCTTCCGGATGTTGCCGTAGCGCAAGCCGCAACCGTTCAGGATCCGGCCTTGTCGTCCAATCGTATTTGAGCTCGGACACGCCCAGACGATAGAGGCCGACCATCTGGGAAATGCGTTCGCCGTATACGCCGTTATTGAGCACCAGCATCCGTTTGCCGGGCGGGAGCGACGACATCACGGCGGACTCGACTGCCGCAGTACCAGATCCGGTCAACACCACGGCGGCATAATCCGATTCCGCTCCCGGCACAAAGAGCTTCAGCAACTTTGCCTGAATCCCGTGCAGGAGTTCGGTAAATTCCGACTCCCGATGGCAGACATCGGGACGCACCAGCGCTTGCCGCACCCGCTCCGACACATTCACCGGTCCTGGATTCAATAAGATCATGTAGCCTTTCTTCCCCGCATCCCTTACGCCTTACCCCTCACGCGTTACTTGATTGCCTGCATGAACCGTTTCGTAATATCCGGCGGATCGAGCATCACGCGCCCGGCATCTTCCACCATCTCGTTGACTTTCACCAGCAACATGCTCGGCCCGTCTTTCTTCAGCATATCTTTGAACTCGTAGACGAGGTCTTCACGTTCCCGTACTCGTTCGACGTTTACATACCCGGCCGCCTTCGCCACCTTCTCAAGTGGAACCAGATTGGAAATCGTCGGCTGATTGCCGGTCGTGCCATAGACTTCGTTGTCGAACACCACATGAATGAAGTTCTTCGGCTTCAGCGCCCCCACTGTCGCAAGCGTTCCCATGCCCATGAGGACGTTCCCGTCGCCGTCGAACACGATCACTTGTTTATTCGGCTTCGACAATGCCACGCCAAGCGCAATCGCCGCCGCCGACCCCATCGAACCGATCATATAGAAATGAGTCGGCCGGTCGGCGATCTTTTGCGCCTCACGAGACGGAAATCCATTACAAATGATGACGGGCTGGTCGGTAAGCAATTCCAACAAGGCCGCCATGGCCATAGCCCGACTCTGCATGGTGCCCTGCTCCGGCCTCATCGATCCTGCTCCTTCATTGCCCCCTCACGTCGCTTAAGGATGCAATCCCTTCACGACGCCCTTTGTAATATTCAACGCCACAGGAATCCGTTTTTTCATAAACGTCTCGGCCACCCACTTCAGATCGTCGATGGCCGTTTTTTCCGTCAGCGTGCGATGAGGGATCTTCATCGTATCGAGAAACTGCGGCATGACTTCGCCCATCACCAGATGCTCCGGCGCATCTTTGCCGCCTTGGCCCCGCCAGGACACGATCAGGATGCAGGGTTGCTGATAAATATAGTTGAGGGAAATGAGCGTATTCAGCGATGTCCCAAGCCCGGAGTTCTGCATCAACACGGCGGGAATCTTGCCGGCCATATAGGCCCCAGCTGCCATGGCTACGGCTTCGTCTTCACGGACTGCCGGGGTATAGAGACGCCGCTCCATCAACTCCGCAATAATGCCTCCCAGGATCGAGTCTGGAACTCCCGTAAAAAAATCTACCCCGATATCTTGCAGGGCTTGGACGAACGTATCGCTCTCAATCATCCGGTCAGTTCCTCGCCACTCCGCACATGGAAAAGCGCGCGCATTATAAGCTATGCCTCACGCGATTCTCAACAAAACTGAGAGGGTTGCACCCTAATAATCGGCCATGATAGCGTTCTGGCATGATCGGGCAACAGAAGAATCACGCGGGCCGATACCTTCTCCTATTGTGCCTCCTGCTCTGCATGGGCCGCCCTTTCCTCGCCCATGCGGTGCCAATGACGAATGACCCGAACGGGTTCCAGAGCCTGGCCTGGGGCATTGCCTTGGCCACGCGACCGGACTTGGAAGTGGCCAGAGCAGGTCCGCATGTGAATGAATACCGATTGAGAGAAGGCCCGCCAGCGTATGCCGGAATCCCGGTCGAGAGCCTCCTGCTCTTATCGGTCGGCGAGCAGTTCGCCCGCGTGACCATTCACTATCAAGGCGAGGGTCGGCACAAACAGATCCTCACCTACCTGGAACGTCAGTACGGTTCCCTTGAGCGCGTTCCAGGACAGATGATGCGGGGCCTCAATCAGCAATATACGTGGCGCGGGACCGATACCGAAATCAACGTGACGTACCATGCGAACACGGAAAGGGGATTTATCTTCATCGACAGTCGCACCCTGGCCCCTCTATTCAACGACCATATCAGCGATTCGGCGGAATAACATGCCTCGCCGCCCCCGCACAACCCAATGGGTCAGCTACATTTCCCCCATCGTCCTTTTCTTCTCGCTTATTCTGCAGGACGTCCCGGCATCAGCCGTGCCGATGCAGAATGACCCAAATGGGTTCGAGGGAATCCCCTGGGGCACAATATTTTCGGAAACCGACAGCTTCATGAAAGTCGAGGACGCCGGTAGATCACAAACCTATGAGCTGAAGACCGGAATTCCTTCTCTTGGCCCAGTGAAGGTCGACTCCATGCGATTCGTCACCGCCGAAGGCAAGTTCGCGCGTGTTACCGTCCGCTACCAAGGCAAGGCGATCCACGACCAGATTCTGGCCTATCTTCAATCCCTCTACGGCCCACTCGACCGTACACCGGGTCAGATCGCCAGCGGCCCTGTCAAATTCTTTAGCTGGACTGGGTTCGAAACCGACGTGAAACTCCGATACGAGATCGGCACCGATCGCGGCATCATCTTCTTCGAGAGCCAGCAGCTCCGCCGGAAAATGACCGACAGCAACACAGACACCGTATTCTAATAGTTATCACCTCGCCTCCTGCCTGGCCTTCCCGATACGTTTAGTGGGGCATGGAATAAGTCTGCCAGCCTGTCCCGTTTGTTTGGTTCAACCGAATAGACCAGATGAACCAGACCAACCCTCACCTGTCTCATAGCCCAACTCCCCCTTCTGGTGGAGCCCCACCCCCCCCTCATGAGGGATGGTCGAAACTCCCGAATGCGGTATCCTCAGCCTGTCGAGAAAAATAGAGGAAACATCGATGAAGCTGCCCCACCCACTTTCGGGAGTCAAAAGCCAGAAATCTCATTCACTCTTGGATCAGCGCTACGCTGAACGAGTTTCAATGTGGTGCCGAATCCGCTACTCCAGCCAGGTAGGTGCACGGGTCGTCACAGGAGAGGCAACCTTGAAAGATCTCTCCAAAACAGGCTGCAAGATCTTGAGCGCAGCCCCGTGCCCGCTTGGTAGCACTCTCACTCTGTTCCTAGACCTTAAAGATGGACAGGACCCGATGCGTCTCACCGACGTCATCGTCTCCCGAATTTCCAGAGACTCGTTTGCCGTCAGGTTCCCCAAGCTGTCAGCAGAAGAACGGAGACGGCTGCAAGAAGTGATATTGAGACATGTCAGGCTGTCGTCTATCGAGGATCGACGGGCGGCATTCCGTATCGTCTAAGCGTCGATCCAACGCCACGGAGGGGTCATGGATCCTCATACTATCGCGCCCATTACTACCGCAGTAGCGGAACTCCCCGCTCACTCCGATCGCCGGCATGGCAGCCGTACCCCAACGCTCTTCTCATTGTTCTATTCCTACTTGGATTCCGGCCAGACACTGATCGGTGACGGCACCGCCACCGATCTTTCATCAAGCGGGATCGGCATACGGGGAAATCGGTCGGTCGCACCCGACATGGACGTAACCCTCTCCATCGACCTTCCTGGAATGGAAAAGCCATTTTCCATTGCCCAAAGCCGGGTCTCCTGGGTTGAAGGATGTCGATTTGGGGTGGAGATAAAGACCTTGACGTGGGAAGAGAAGAATCATCTGCGATTCTTCTTATGAACTCGCATCATCCTCTCAGTCCACAACGGAGGCATCTGAGACCAGAGCAGAAACAAGGAGGTGTCCTCATGAGACGACAACAGGTCGCATCTAGAAACGGGCTTCAGTCTGTGACAGAAGTGACCAATCGAAGGCAAAGCCCCCGCCCTTCGATAGAGTTCGGGTTGATGTACTCAGCCCAAGACCATTTTGGCGAAATTCTCATGGGCGATGGCATGGTCACGGATCTCTCGCCCACAGGATTGGGTATTCGCGGCAACGCCTCGGTCAAGCAGGGGATGGACCTCACGATCTTTCTCTACCTCCCAGATGGACAAGACCCACTGTTTATAATGGAAGCGAAAGTGGCTTGGGTAATGGAAACGAAGGTGGCTGGGGCTTCAGGACGTCGGTTCGGAGTCGAGATCCTCAAGATGAACCTACGGGAGCGAAACCGGCTCTCGTACTTCTTGCGCTCGAATCTCGCATATTCCGATTAGACTGTTCGCATGCTTCAACGAGAACCAATGATCGGACGACGGCGGATAGACAAACGAGTGTCGGCTCATCCCCCAGTTCAAGCCACTGCCCGCAGGGTGGCCCGACGGATCCCTGTACAGATCATGGCTCGCTTTTCAGCAGTAGATAGCTTCAAACAGGTTGGCGATGGAGTAGCCCTTGACCTGTCCGATCGCGGGTGCAAACTCCGCAGTACACAGGTGTTGCCCATAGGACATTTCCGGGCTCTCTACCTGACAATCCCTGAGACATCCCGTCTGGTTCTCATTTCAGAGTTTCGGGTGATCTGGGCTGCGGAAAACGAATACGGAATCGAATTTCTTCACATCACGGCACGAGAGCAAGCCCGGCTTCGCCATTTCATTTGGAAGCAGATGAACCGGTCCATACTCAAAGGCAACCCCCCTTCGCTCACCCTCCAGGACCATTCCCACCCACGGCAGCCACAGCTTAAATCATTACCCTAGCTAACTCTTAGTAGAAAACATGGAACGAGATCTGCCGCGCGAGGCTGGGGGGGGGGAGAGAAGCTCAGAGCCTCTACCTCCCCCACTTCAAGTCATTACATAATCCCTATCGTCAAACACTCCATGTTAGTCCGCATTTGCGCCAGCACGGACACACCAGATCCGCTGATCAAAAGATTTACTGAGTCCCAACGCCATGCCGTTATTGAGACCCACACCCCACGTGAGGGTCGCATTCTCCAGATGCGCCGACGATGACCAATAGTTGGCAGACTGGACGTTTAGAAATGGATGGCCCTGCGGCAGGGTCGGGCCGGGAGAGACGACAGAGGGATCGACCAAACTGGTTAACTCTGGGAGAGCCGGCACGCGCCAACCTTTTCGACCTCCGACGGCTTTATTGGCGCAGGCCAAGCGGCTATTCGCCGCGGATACCCCGTTCGTCTGAGGAGACTTCTCCCAGACAAGGCCGGTTTCCTTATCTAATACCGCATCGTTGTTAAAGGCCGGTAGAACCACGAACCGCTGCGATACCGGCAGCACCTGATCCCATCGCTGCGTGCTGCTATCCTCGGCAACGTTACTCTTAGCGCTCTCTCCAGCTTTAGTGGCCGCCAGGACCTGATCGAGTTTCTCCAAAATCTGCCGAAGCTGCGCCTGTTGCGGCGTCTGCGGAGCTATACTCTGGGCACCAGCCGGCGTGACCCATAGGCCACCGCCCGCCAGAAGGAGTCCTCCGAGCATAAGACTGCCCACATTCACTGCTTGAAACCGTCGTCTCTTCATCACTACCTCCTTGTTGGTTGTGTTGATATGACGTTAGGATGCCGTCGCCGAAGCCCTGTATCTAACGCCGATCCGAGACGGACCGGCCTACTGGGTGAAAAACGGTGGTTGCAAAATTAGGTGCCGGTTGGCGCACGAGTGAGGATAAGCGAGAGTCCGCCGACAAGGAATGCATCAACCGTTGAACGCGGGTGAGATCCATGAGGCAACCCTCTGATACGAGATATCCGCCCTACACCTGCCTTAGCAGGTTACGGAAAATCTATATGGCCACGCCAACTGTTCGTGAAATGTGAAACGTAAAACGTGAGAGGTTTCGAAGGGAAGGTACTCGGCAATCCCACGTTTCACCTTTCACTTCCACCGTTTCACGGTTTCCAGGAGCGGCTTCTTCAGCATCCTGCTAGAGACACCCCGCCAAACTTCCACTTTATACGCAGATTGCTTTCCCCGGTCAAGCGCCTCTGATGACAGGGGAAAGGCTTGAACATTGCTTCCACATTCATCACCAGCCACGACAACACAGAAGCCGCATACACCCTGTCAAAACAACTCGCGTGCAGTTCCTGTCCATGCTTGCCCCCTGGAATCGCTGCATGCTAGGATTTTAATGAGTAAGCACTCACTTACCATGAAGAAACAGACCACACAGACCACGAACAGGAACGGACAGCGAGCTTCGGCACGCGACCGTCAGGCCAGCCTCATCCTGGCCGCCGCATCGCTCTTCGCCAGAAAAGGGTTCAACGGCACCACCACAAAAGAAATTGCCAAGGCCGCGGGTGTGAGTGAGGCGCTGGTCTTCAAGTATTTCCCAACGAAACGAACGCTTTACGCCGCAATCCTGGCAGAAAAAGTGACCGTCAACGAACTGCTCGACGCGGTGGAGGCTGCAGCCAAAACACACGACGACCATCGTGTGTTTACGATGATTGCGAGCTACCGCATTCGCCCCGGCGTCGACTCGACGCTCTTACGACTCCTCTTATTCAGTGCGTTGGAAGGGCACGAACTATCCGAGATGTTCTTCGGCAAACACCACAAGGTGTTCTATGACCACCTTGCCGCGTATATTCACACAAGGATTGAAGACGGCGCATTTCGTCCGGTCGATCCCCTCCTGGCCGCCCGCGCGTTTATCGGAATGGTCGTCCATCATCGTCTGCTCCATGAGATATTTGGAGTCCCGATGCATCAATCCCATGAAGACACGGTGGCAACCTATGTCGATCTCTTCCTTACCGGACTGATCAAAACGCCGGCCGACCGTAAGGTACCAGGAAGGCGATCGCGATGAATTCCCTGAAACAACATCCGATTGTCACACTCGGGATAATCATTTTCTTTGCGATCACGGCCCTCGTCGTGTTTCGCCTCAGCAGCGGCGCCAAGACCGATGCCCGCAAAACCCGTGTCATCACCGTCGCCACCGTGGCGCCGCTGAGACAGGATCTCGACATTCGACTCACCTATACCGCCGACATCACTCCCAACCAATCGGTCAATTTGTTCTCACGGGTGAACGGCTACATTGCCAAAATCTATGTCGACAAAGGCGACCTGGTCAAAGCCAACCAGCTTCTGATCGAGATCGACCACTCGGATTATCGGCATGCCGTCGACCAGGCCAAGGCAAACCTGGCTGCAGCCAAAGCGAGAGTCTCACAGCAGGATGCCAGCGTCCGCAACACCACCCTCACGCTCAATCGGATGCAAGCATTGATCAAAGACCAATTTGTCTCGCAGCAAGATCTGGACAACGCCCAGGTCGCGTACGACGCGGCAGCGGCAGCACTCGACTCGCTCCACGCGCAGGTCCAGCAAATGGAAGTCGCCCTGGCGCAGGCCGAGACGAACCTGGCCTACTCGTATATCCGTGCGCCCTTCGCTGGTTACGTGGCCGAGCGCAACCTCGATCTCGGCTCCTATGTCAGCGGGACAACTGCCGGCACCTCTACCATCTCGCGTGGGATTCTCACCCTCCATGAGATCCAGACGGTCCGCATTCTGATCGAGGTCGTCGAGAAAGACATCCCGCTCATCCAGACAGGCCAAAAGGTGGAAGTTCGCGCCGAGGCTTATCCTAATCGTATCTTCGAGGGCACGGTCACCCGCATCGTCCAAGCGCTGAACCGTGCCACCCGCACGATGACGATCGAGGTGGATCTCCCCAATAAAGATCATGTCTTGAAGGGCGGCATGTTCGCCCGAGTAGAGGTTCTGGTCGGTGCCCATCGGAACGCGATTCAGATTCCTCTCGACGCAGTAAGTCGGCTGGAAGACTCCCAATATGTCTACATTGTGCGCGAAGAAAAGGCCCAGCGGGTACCGGTGGAAATCGGCGTCCGCGACCAGAACAGGGTGGAGATCACCAAGGGCTTGGACGGTTCGGAGCAGGTGATCGTCTCTGGGAAAGATCTCGTGCATGAGGGCAGTCCCGTGCAGATGCAACCGACGAATGCCGTGAACGGTGAAAAATGAAAAGACCTCCCACTTTGACGTCTTCCTCTCTACGTTTCACGTCTAACGTTTCACGTTTTACCTCTTCATCATGTGGCTGACCCTCCTCGCACTTCGCAACGGTATCGGCATTCTGATGCTGTCCTTGGCCATGGTGATCCTGGGCGCCACCTCCGTCCAGCGATTACCAGTGGATCTCTTCCCGCAGATTCAAGTGCCCGTCGCCTTCGTCGGCGTGATCTATAAAGGCGCACCGCCGCTCGACATCGAACAGAGTGTCGTCTATCCCATTGAGAAGGCCGTCAGTTCTGCGTCGAACGTCGAGCATGTCGAGTCGTTTGCCAAGCAGGGCATCGGCGCGGTGCAGATCTGGTTCAACTGGGGCGCGGACATTAACGTCGGCCAGATGGAGGTCATGCAACGCGTCACTCAAATTCTCAATAGTCTTCCTCCCGGCATTCTGCAACCCTTTATCGTCAAATTCGATGTCTCCAATATCCCTGTCTCTCTCGTGACGGTTTCCAGCGATGACCTTGACGAACGGGCTCTATACGATCTGGCCTCTAATACGATTGCCCCGCAGATTGAACAGATCGCCAACGTCGCCGCCGCCACCGTGGAAGGCGGAAAGATCCGCCAGATCAATATCAATCTCGACCCGGCGCTGTTGAACGCCCGGAGCCTCTCGATCCTCGACGTCGTCAAATCCGTGAAAGCCGCCAACATCATCCTTCCCTCGGGCGACATCAAAGCCGGCAATCTGGACTACAACGTCTTCACCAATAATCAATTCCGCTCCGTCGACCCGATTCAGGACGTGATCGTGAAGGTCAACCAACAGGGCAGCCCCGTGCGCGTACGGGATGTCGGAACCGTGACTGATTCGTCTGACATTCAGACCAACATCGTCAGAACGGACGGGACCAGGGCCGTGTATCTTCGGGTAAACAAGCAGCCCATCGCCAATACCGTGGCAGTGGTCGATGCATTGCGCACGGCCTTGCCAAAGATGGTCGGCATTCCGCCCAGCGTAAAAGTCGGCATTTCCTTCGACCAATCGGTCTATATCCGCCAGTCCATCAATAACCTCATCGAACAGGCGCTGCATGGATCGCTGCTGGCGGCTGCGGTCATCTTGATTTTTCTTCGAAACTTTACGAGCACGCTGATCATTTCTGTCGCCATTCCCCTCTCGATCATGGTGACCTTCATCGTATTGTACTTCTCAGGGCAAACCCTGAACGTGTTCACCCTGGGAGGCTTGGCCCTTGGCATCGGCCGGCTCGTCGACGATTCCATTGTGGAACTTGAGAACATTCAACGCCATCTCAATACCACGGCCCGCCGATGGGACGCGATCCTGGAAGCGGCCCGCGAGGTGGCGATGCCCATTCTCGCCTCGACGGTCACCACGGTCGTCGTCTTCCTCCCGATTTTCTTCGTCGCCGGGATTGCCCGCTTGCTCCTGATTCCCCTGACCATCACAATCGCGATCTCGCTATTTACCTCCTTCTTCGTCTCCCGCACGGTCACCCCAGCGCTCTGCTATAGATTCCTCAAGCCGGAACAGGAGTCTCACCGTTCGATGCCGGCCTGGTTCGTTCGCCTGATGGATTGGAGTCGCGAACGGTATGAGTCGTTGGATAAAGGCTACGAGGAGTCGCTCCGATGGGTCTTGGCCCATCGCTGGCGCTTCATCGCGGGTGTCCTGCTCCTCTTCGCTGCCTCGCTCGCTCTGGTGCCCAAGATCGGTACGGAGTTTTTACCGGTGTCGGATGAAAGCCAGTTCCGCATTGTCCTGCGCGGACCGGTCGGTCAGCGAGTGGAGAAAACCGAGCAGCAAGTGGCGGAGATCGAACGGGTACTGCGGGCACAGATCCCTGCCGAAGAACTGGAAACCATTGTCTCCAGTACCGGCGTATTGGCCCAGGGCCGTTCCTCCCTGTTCAATCCGAATACCGGCCCCCATACATCGAGCATCTCAGTCCATCTCGTCACGCCGGATAAGCGGAAACGAAACCAAGTGCAAATCATGAACGACGTAAGGCCCAAAGTCCTCAAACTCTTTCCGGGCGTCGCGATGTTTTTCGACCCGGGCGGGCTCATCAAGCGAGTCACCAGCTTTGGGTCGCAGAAATCCGTCGACGTGGAGATTTACGGTTATGATTTCGAAAAAGCGCGGGGGGTCATCCAGCAGGTCGAAAGCATGATGCAGCACATACCGGGGTTAGCCGACATCGAAGTCAGTCGTGAGGAGAACTATCCCGAGGTCAACGTGGTGGTAGATCGAGAGAAGGCCGCCCTCCTTGGCATCAGTGAAACAGACGTGGCCAACGCCGTGCTTTTTTCACTCAACGGCAACGGCCCCACCGACCCCATCATTTACACCGACCCCCAGAATGGAAACGAATACTACATCAGCGCCTGGCTCGCGGAAGAACACAGAAAAGATTTCACCGATATCGAGAACATCATTTTGACCGGACAAACAGGAGAGCCAGTCCTCCTCAAAAACGTCGCCTCGCTTAAACTCAATGCCGGCCCGGTGAAGATCGACCGCAAGTACTTTCAGCGGGTGGTCCATGTGACCGCCAACCCAGTGGATCGGGACCTCGGCGCTGTCGCCGCCGACCTGGAGGCAGCCATTGCCAAAATCCAGCTTCCTTCCGGCTTCAGTATCCGGTTGGCCGGTCAGATTCAACAACAGAGGGAAACCTTTGAAGGCCTGTTGTTTGCGACGGCCCTGGCACTGGTCCTCGTGTACATGGTGATGGCCGCGCAGTTCAAATCGCTGATCGACCCCTTCATCATCATGTTTTCGGTTCCAATGGGCCTTCCTGGCGTAATCCTAATCCTCTTCCTGACCGATACCACTCTCTCCACCACGTCGATGATGGGTATTATCATGATGCTGGGCATCGTGGTCTCGAACGGTGTCCTGCTCGTCGACTATACGAACGTGTTGCGTCGGCGAGGGCGAGAGTTGCACGACGCGGCGGTCACCGCGGCAAAGACGCGACTCCGGCCCATTCTGATGACCTCCCTCGCCACCGTGTTAGGGCTGCTCCCAATGGCCATCGGCTGGGGAACCGGCGGCGAAACGAATGCTCCGTTAGCGCGCGCAGTCGTCGGGGGGCTCAGCGTCTCGACGATCCTCACGCTCTTTCTCATCCCCACGGTCTATGTGATCTTAGAGGAACGGTTTTCCCGCCACCCGGACAAAACGCCAGAAAATGTCGATTGGATTCCGGCTGAGCCGGCTGGTCGATAGAGCGCAGCGCGTGAAGGGCGAGACTTCCGAGAAAAGCATGACGTGAACCGATTGGCTTCCCACTTTGCTTGACTAGTCTCGCTCGTCCCGCCGGTCTCGCTCGGCCGTGCTGCAGAGATGTTACCCGACAGTTGGGAAAAGCGCCTTCAGTTGCATTGCCAAACCGATGTCTCCGCTGATCTTGAGCCGACCAGACATGGCGACAGCAGTCCCGCTTAACTGGCCATTCAGAACCTTGATGCAGTCTTCTCCTCCCATCGAGAGTACAACGTGAGGGTTCTCATGCGTCCCCTCTACGATCCGACAGACCCCCTCCCGGATGGTGAGAATGTACTGTCCTCCCTGTGCGCCGCTCAGATCGAACTGATAGACCGCATCGAGATCTTCGGCCGCATCTGAATCGAGCTGGCCCGGAAGAAGCTGAAAGAGCTCTTTGACTGTGGTGGGGTTCATAGTTCGTGGGAAGGCGAGGGCTTCTAGCAGGGTGCTGAAAAAGTCCGCCAGCAGCGTTCTCGCATCGTTCAGAGCCTCAACGTACCCCAGAGGGTACGCCTCGGCCCTTCACTCGCTGCGGCCTTGCTGGACAAACTTTTTGAGCATCCTGCGGGAGCGTGCTTCTGTTGTGCTGCAGTGGTTTTTCCGCAACCTGTTCGAATCGATGCCGGGAGCCGCGGTGCCGCGGCTCCCGGTCTTGTTCTAATAACGGAGCGTGACCGTCGTCGTACTGCGACGCGCGCCGAAGAAGTCTTTGGAAAACGCCTCGACAACGGCAGGGTCATAGCCCTTGCAGCTAAAAATGTCGAGGTAAGCGTTGTTCGTATCGTTCGCAAAATGGCCACTGATCAACGAGGTCGAGATCAGCTGCACCATGGAATAGCCGGCAACGCGGCCTGAGCCAAAATCGACGACCTGGCACTCGCCAAAGCGTTTCATGTCAATGAGCTCGCACAGCTCAGCAACATAACGGCGGATATGGTCGGCATTGCGAATCAGGTCGGGGTTACAATCTTGAAGATCGAGAGCGGTACAGAGTCCCCACGCTTTTCCATCACCCACCATCTCCTGGGGGGCAATGGAATCAGCTACTGGGGACTCGGTTGGAAAGATTGCGGTCTCGGAATCAATCGGGCTACTCATAGAGGTTATACACCTTTCTGTTAGGAGGGTGAAAAAACTGTGACGATGGACTGTTGTTTCGGACTATACCACGAAAATTTTCATATGAGTGGGGATGGAGAAACTTTTTTTCACGCCTGGCGGTTCAGGGACTACTCGACCGATTGACAAGGTTCTCAGCGGTCGGAGAGAATGCCGCGCATGACCAATGTCACTTCATCTATCCCGAACCCGATTCCGCCTTCAGCTGATCTCCCCGATCGCCTCTGCACCTGGTGCCAGGTGGCGATGAAGAAGCGTCTCGTCGGCGGCAAGCAATTCGTCCACTACACCTGCCCGAAATGTGTCTTCCAGCACACAACCAGGCTCGGCCCAAAACCACCCAGCCCCGCGCATTAACCCGGTCTGTTTGGTTGATCTGGTTTGTTTTGTTCATTTAGTTGGTCTTGGTTAACCAAACAAACGATACAAACCAGAAGAACCAAATAAACCAACTAGACCAAATGAACAAGACCGGCTACCGGCGGGAATAGCTAGTCTGTACGCGATCGTCGAAAATATGGGTGAGTCGTTCCCTGTCCTCAGGACTGATTGAGGTGATTTTCGCGCCGAACTTAGGGGAACGCACATAGACGACTTGGAGTCCACAGGTCAAGATTCTCCCTTGCTCAAGCTCGATCATTAGTTGAAGTTCATCGCCGCTCTTTACGAACAAGCGGCTCTCAATCCGCACACCTGTCTCGCTCACATCCAGAACCTTACACGGCGCCGAGAGAGGCCCTCGCTGCAGACGGCCGCCCCGGTTTACCTCAACACGTGATCCTTTTCGTTTGAATCCCATCGATGGCTGCCTCCTGCTTTCGACATCGTAACAAGAGGCTGTTCAGCTCCAAAGGAAATTGCCAAATGGCGCTACAATCTTTGCTCAACGAGAGCACGCACCTGCTCCATACGCTTGCGATTGACGCCCAGATCGCCGTAGCCGATGCGGGAGGCGGAACGGAAGTGGATGGTCTTAGTCTCGTCGTCGAGCAAAAACTCGACATCGTCAACGAAGCGAAGCAACAGACTGGTGGCCTCGTAGTGGAGATAGGTCTCGTCTTCTTCAACGAGCTTGGTCCGTGGCATGGAACGGATAACTTCTTTCAGCGCCTCCTTCGCTTCTGCCCGCGACTTGCGGTAGCGAATGGGCTCAATGGCGTGTCCCTCGTCCTGAGCCTGGGTCGAGACACAATTGGGGCTGGAGGGGCATGGCGCTAACATAGGAGGATTCATATAACACCTGGCAACGCTTTACTAGGGGAGGGCACTCACAATGTCGCGCAACCAGAGCTCACAAATCAACACTGCGTCCGGAGGAATTAGGCCCGGAATGCCTTTATCTCTGTAGGCCAGATGAGAGCTGATGCGAACTTTTCGATGGCCGCCGACCTTCACCCCCATCAAGGCCTGTTCCACACCGGCCATCGCTTCGCGACGTCCTAGAACGAACGTGCGATCGATCAATGTCACTCCATCGACAACTCGTATCATCTCCTTTGGAAGGTACTCAGCCTGCGTCTCGTTCAGCAGAACCTCATCACCCTTGTTCAAGAAAATCCTCATATTAAATAGGACACGGTCGCCCTTGTTCGCAGGCACTCCTTCGCCCTCTCGCTCCTCAAGTAATTTAAGGCCGCTAAGCCGTTTCATTGGATTAATACAGAAACGTTCTGGGCGTAGGCTCTGTCTCTCCCCGCTCAGCCACCGCAACAGACACTTGCCCGACAACCCGGCCATCTTCGGTCTCGACGTCTACACGCCAGTCCCCCGGATCGAGCCGTTGCTTGAACGTATAGGCGCGGTAGCCTCCTTCTCGACCGCCGGAAATCTTGATCGGAATCTTGTCGGCATGGATGAAGGGTTTGTTGCTGTTCGCTCGAAAAAACCAATGGTGGTAGACAGTCGTGTTCAGCGCGACCGGGGCGAAGACGGCGGTGAAGCAATAGATCGGCTCATTGGCAGGAAAAGGACTCTGCGAGCGCTTCCAGACCTGATACCATTCACGATCGAAACTGAGCGCAAACCGGTCGTCCTGCTTCTGAACCTCGCGATACATGCCGCCGAATTTCATCGAGAGCGGCACCGGTGGAATCCAGTTCATGAAATAAAACCCGACGAGCAGACCGATGAGCCCGAAAGCAGGGGCTGTGATGCCGACTGCCTCGCGCTTCGAACGATCCGGATTGTTACGATAGATCAACTGAACCACACGAAAAGTCACGGCCGCGCTCAGACCGGCCCCGACCAGGAAGACCGCCGCATTCATGAGCCCAGTCATGACCGGGAGAAAGAACGTGAAAAAGGCGAAGCACACCAGTGCGTACAGGCTCACGAGGAGACGCAGGCTGGAGAGCCGATCGCGTAGAAATTCGTTGCCGACCAGCAACAAGACCAATAGGGCGAAAAAGGCCGCTGTGCCAGTGAGTGTGGCGCTACGGAAATAGAAGATCGTATAGGCGCTGAATAACCCGCCCAAGAGAAACTGCACGGCCATCGGATAGAAGGGCCTCACACGCAGCACCCAGCGCGCGAAGGGTGAGAGCGTAGACAACTGTTCCCTATCCGGTGCCGGCTCGATCCCCAATCGCCCTGTCAGCACGATCAGCACGCCCAAGAGCAGCAGATAGATCAGGAGCAATAGATTGTCTTGCAGCCGATCGATGCGCGTCAGCGTGAGAGTGTCATAACCCACCCCGGAAAAGAAGAACACCGGAGACATGAAGGGCTTGGCGAGAATCGATTGAACCTTGACTAGTGGACTCATGCCCCCACTGTGAGGAATCTCGTCTAGTTGTTCAATCAAAAATCGGTTTTACGAGGACCGGGGTGGCAGAGAGGGCGAATCAATAGTGCCAGCACTATTAATTATCCCAAACAGAAGAGAAAGTGGACGGCTCAAAAGGATCATCCAACGAGGCCGCAGGGGAGAAATAACCGGAGGCGCAGCTCTTCTCACCCGCCCACCCCAAGTTGCCAAGACAACTTCCTCTCCGAGTGGGGTACGTTGAGGATTATTTCGATCCGAGAACGAAGCCTGGGTTAGAGCGCGTCTCGGCGCGCCGGGGTTGGGCGGGTGAAAAACGAGATCGTTTTCAGTCGTCTGCTAGACGAAAGGAGGGAGGGGCGCATACACCACCGTATGTCCAATCACCTGTTCCAGCCAGGGAGCCATCAGATCTTCGCTCAGCGGGGCTCGGTTCAGACGGGCCTCAATGTGAAACCCCGTCTCGTTGCCGACGATCCCGATTATGGCAGAGGCATCCTCCTCGTCTGGAAGCAATTCCTTCGTTTGAAACTCACAGAGGGTGCTGTAGAGGCGGCCGTCTGGTTCGATCGCCGAGCGAATCTCCAGCAAGTCGCCGAGCGGACAATGCACCGAACAACGATAGACAGAGCGGGCGATGGGTTCAATCGCTTGAAAGTCACCGAGCGCGTCCTCTGAGAAACCTGTCAGGTAGGCCCGGACGCCGGTTGGTCCCGGTGCAGAGGTCGCGGCCAATTTACTGGCTGGCACCAGAAACTCGTAGGCGTCTGCCGTATTGTATTCAAACTGACAGGGACCAAAGGCATCGGGCCAGGAGCAGAAGAAGGCCACGGAGGGATCGGCTGGGCGCAACACCAGCTGCTGCTTTTCGATCAATGTTTCGATGGGAAGCTCCAACAGCGTGATCGCTTCGAGAAACGCCGTGCGCCGCTCCTCCAGCCATTGCGCCCGCTCTGTATCGCCGCGCGTCTCGCCGGGAGTGATGACCTCTCTTGTTTGGAGCCGTACGCGGATAAACGAATGGGCGTGGCGAAATCCCAGCCAGAGCATACTGCGGGGGTCGTGCAGCTGTAACGGATCGCGAATGCGCCAGGGATGGCTGATCGAGCAGTAGGTGCCCACATCCTGATAGCGTTGGTAGACAGTGTGGTACGCCCCAGCCAGGAGAAAGAAGTCGCCGCGCCAACCCTCCCGGACGTGAATTAGAGTCACATCTTCCGTGGACCAGGCGTCCAGCTGGTCGAAATCCTCAGGAGACTCGACCGTCCATTCCTCGACGTAACAGATGACGTCCTTCGCAGGCACCGCCGGCTTCAACCCCAGGGCAGCCAGCCGTTCGCCCACGGCGAGCACCTGCCCGAAGGTCAGCGGGGTCGTCGTTTCCCAACGACGTTCACGCACAGTGGGTCATCTCTTCCCCCGGCGCATCACCGTGCCGGTCGCAACGCCTTGTGCTCGACCATCGTATCGACGAGGTACCGATCGATATCGTCCTTCAGAGTCGCCGCCAGTAACTGTTGCACATCGTCTTCGCTGAACCACACCACTGTTTCACGTTGTGCCCCCTCAATGCTTCTCGTCGTCGAGCTCTGGTCGACGAGGTTCCTCGCGGCGATCACCAGATTGCTGCTCGTCGTCACCACTGTCGAGAAAAGCCGACTCTTGGCGTTGACAGAAAGATCGAGCACCTGCCCGCTGATGACGATATCGGCATCGTTCAGATTCGTCACGGCCCCGCTGGAAGCCACCCGCACCGTCCAGGCCCGATCTTTCCATCCGCGCGCTTTCAGGCGATCTGCGAGAATCTGGGCAATCACGTCTCCGAGCCGCGCACCTGTCACATTGAAGTTGGTCACCCCGCCCCACAAATGGGTCCGCAGACCGAGCCGACTCCAATCCAGCCGCCGATCTTCGAATGGTTCGATGACGATCCTAACTGGTTCCGGCTCCATGTATGGCACCGCTGCTTGTTTCTGCTGAAGATCCAGATAGAACGTTTTCCCTGTCCCCCCGCAGCCCGCTCCCATCAGCAGACTGACCGCGAGCACGATACCGATGCCCACTCGTCCCCTTGTCTGTTTCACGACATCCTCCTCCTTGCAATTGATTGCCTCACCGTTGAAGCAGGCTCAGTGTACCCAAGTTGCCGATCAGAGACAAATACCGAGGCCGGTACAGTTCGACTCATTGACCGAGTCCTAGACTGGAGGCTAATATCGCTCACACGCAGACCGCAGAAATACTATCGGTAGCACGATAGAGTACTATTTCCGCAGGATGCTCAAAATGGCATCCCAGCAAGGCCGCAGGGAGTTCGGCGACTGAAGCGTACCCTTGGGGTACGTTGCAGGGAGACGGACGACTGAGAACGATGCTGGGGGGCATTTTCAGCATCCTGCGAGATCAACTCAATTCAAAGGGGGAACCATGGCTGAAGTCCCTGATGCCTATGCAGACCAATTTCAACTTCACATTGGGCCACTTGGGTGCACGCTGAACTTTCAAGTCTCCGGAGCAAATCTGGTGGCTCCAGGTACTCCACCGCCGATTGAACGTGTTGCCACGATTCGGCTGAGTCTTCAGCACTTAAAAGCCATGGCGTTCATTCTGCATAAACAAATAGCGGGGTATGAAGCCCAAGCTCAGCTATCCACCAACCTTCCTGTCGATGTGTTTCGAGCGCTGCAAATTCGGCAAGAGGATTGGGAGGCATTCTGGCGCCCTTAGATCCGCTAGCGGGTGACAATCGGAAGGATGGCTCGAAAGGTCTCGCGGCTAAATTCCAGCATCTGACCAGACTGAATCCGCTGGTCGGTGAACGGTAGAAACCGGACAATCTTCATAAAAGACCGTTCGGCTAACACAGCGGCAATCTGCGCCTTGCGATCGTGGGTGATCGGCAAGGTATACCCCTCGCCTCGTTTCCATTCCCACAAGGTCGGCGCCAACGACAATTCCAGCCCCTGCCCGGCTAGCTGATGAAACCGATCCACAATCCGCACCTTGTGCTGTTTGATCCCCTCCCCTTCCAACAGCAAGGCACACGCGAGGTGATGTCCCCACCAGAAAAGGGTTCGAAAGGTAAAGACGTTCGAGTCGTGAAAGTGTTTTGGAAAGTCCAGATATTGATAGGGGAAGAGTTCGAGAGACTCTCCCTTCACGAACTGACAGTTGGCGGGATTGAAGTTCGGCGGGGCTATGAGAGTGGCCGTTCCAACTTCTTCTTTCAACGCTGCATGCGTGGCCGTGAGCAAGCCGCGCACCTTGGTCATAATCTTCGCCTTGGCGCGAAAGAAATGCTGGTCAGCCATCAAGGCCGCTTCTTCGTCTGAGAACTGTGAGGATAATGGCATGGTTGTCGATCGGCTAGCAGGATGCTGAAAAAGTCCGCCAGCGGCGTTCTCCCCTCGAAAGCATCCTCAACGTAGCCCAAAGGCTACGCCTCCGGTGCTTTCGTCGGCTGCGGCCTTGCTGGACGGCCATTTTGAGCATCCTGTGAACTGGTTTTGCGTGAGCACCATTCCTACGGTCACAGTGGGATTGATCTCAGATGAGTTATTCCACAACTTACTAAAGAGGGGTTACCCAAACGACGGCGGCTACTTCTGATGCGTTTCGAACTGGGAAACCGTCAGGTCGTACTGCGCCCGGCATTCCGCACAGCGAACCCACACCGCATCTTGAAACACATCCATTTCACGAAGCGACAGGGCGGTAACATGGGTGCCCATACAAGTCTTGAGCCCCACGAGCCCATCCGGCTGCGTAGAATCCGGTTCAGGCGCGGAAGAATCTCCAGTCGAGACTAACCTGGTAACCAACTCGGTGGTCACCCGATGCACCATGCGGCAGGAACTACACGTCAGCACCACAATACGCTCCGGCTCAACGCGCTTGACCGTTAGACAGAGCGGATGTACCGACCAGCATTGTTGGAGAAAAGCTCCACTGCGGATAATCTCTGCCATCGACTGTCCTCACACCGAAACAGACTGATAGCCACGCGAGACAGGCGGGACGAGCGAGACAAGCGAAGATTCGAGGTATTCGGAACTTCGAATCAAGAACTTAGAACTTCGAGTCGCGCTTTTCTCGCACGTCTCGCGATTCACGCGCCAGGGTCTCTGACCCTGACTACAGCGCCCACAGAGCCACCATCACCGCCATGCCGATCACGTAGGGAATCACGCAGGAATAGAACACGGTCAACCATGCACGATCCGAGGCCAGATTACGCGACAGCTGTTCCTTGTAAACGAATTCACGGGAGAGGATCAACACGGTAAGCATCAGCGCCAGCGTCCGAATGGTCCTCGACCAGGTGTAGGAACCGCTGAGGAGAAAGTTCGCCGTGAAAAATCCACTGAAGAGGAGGACCAGCGGCGCCAGGATGAACCGGACTGTGTCGTGGGAAAAGGTGTACCACCAGCCCGGACGGGCCTCTACCGGGCTTGATTGTGAAATAGGATTCACGACCCAACGGCCACTGGAGTCGCTGCCTTCGGCGAAGAAGAAGCGCGATCTTCTTGAGCAGCGCGGCAGGTCTTACAGACGCGGGGACGGGCTTTCAGAAATGAAACCTTTCCGTTGGCCAGGCAACTGTAATGGACAAAATCCTCGCACAAGGCGCAACGAGACCAGCCGCCGCTGAAAAACGTCTTGTCGCGGTAGAGCCCCTCCTTACAGACTGAGCAAATCCGTGGCTCAATTCCCAGCAGCATCGGCTCCCATTTTCCCTCAGCATTTCTAATACTCATGCCGCGGAGTATAGCGAAGGCGAGAGGCAAGGGGCAAGGGGCGCAGAAATCATGAAGCTTCCTACCCCTAACGTTTCCCGCATTCCCCCAACCTCTTATTCCTTACCCCTTACCCCTCACGTCCCCCCAATGGTTTGACAGCCTTCAGACCATTTGTTACGCTCCGCGCCGGTTCAGCGCCTGTCATGACGAGCTATCGCATGAACATCAAAGACTACCTTGAACAGAAGCGGGTCGACGTGGATCGGTTCCTCGATGCCGTCATGCCAAACATTGCCACACCGCCGACCACGCTGCATGAAAGTATGAGATACAGTCTCATGGCGGGAGGGAAGCGAGTCCGCCCGATCCTGGCCATAGCCGCGGCGGAAGCGGTGGGACAGCCGGTGCCGGGCTTGATGCCGATCGCCTGTTCGTTAGAACTGATCCACACCTACTCCTTAATTCACGACGACCTGCCTGCGATGGACAACGACGACTTTCGGCGTGGGAAACCGACGAATCACAAAGTCTACGGCGACGCGATGGCGATTCTGGCTGGCGATGCGTTGCTGACGATGGCGTTCGATCTCTGCAGCCATCCGGATCTGATGAAGGGCTGCGACCCGGCGCGCCAAGTCCGGCTGATTCAAGAACTGGCTTACGGCTCAGGAAATATGGGAATGGTCGGTGGTCAGGTGTTCGACATCCAGGCGGAAAATAAAGACATCGACCTCCCGACGCTTCAGAACATCCACAAGCATAAGACCGGCATGTTGATTCGCGCAGCGGTACGGATGGGCGCCCTTGCCGCCGGCGCGAAGGATCGCCAGCTGGACGACCTCACGAGTTATGCCGAAGATATCGGGCTGGCCTTTCAGATCGCGGACGATGTGCTCAATGTAACGGGAACGCGCGAGGAACTGGGAAAGAATCCCAATACCGACGCGAAACGAGGGAAGAAAACCTACCCGACGTTCTACGGAGCCGAGGGAGCCAGAAAGTTGGCAGACGACTGCGTGGCCCGCGCGATCACGCGCCTCTCCCCGTTCGGTCCAGCCGCCGAGCCGCTTAGCGAACTGGCGCGCTACATCACGTCGCGAAAAAACTGAACGTCGTTCCTGAAACGTATCTCGTGAAGCGCATGATTGCTCATCGCGACAACCGCTCCCACTCCACACGTTTCACGCTTCACATTTCACCTTTCACGCCTTCAAGATGAAAGCTCTCGTCACTGGTGCAACCGGATTCATCGGCGGCGCAGTGGTGCGAGCCCTAGTCAAGAGCGGCATCGACGTCCGCGTCCTGGCCCGTGCCGGAGCCGACCTCCAGAATCTTCAGGGACTGACCGTCGAGCGGGTCGAGGGCGATCTGCGAGATCAGGCGTCGTTGCGTCGATCGCTCACCGGCTGCCGACAGCTCTACCATGTAGCGGCGCACTATGCGCTCTGGGCCAAAGACCCGGCGATCTTTTACGATGTCAACGTCACCGGCACGAAGAATCTGCTGGAAGCAGCACGCGACGTCGACACCGAACGGATCGTCTACTGCAGCACCATTGGCGCGATCGGCCTTCCGCCCGGCGGAGGGCTCGGCACGGAAGAGACGCCCGTTTCGCTTGAACAGATGGCCGGCCACTACAAACGGTCGAAGTACCTGGCCGAGCAAGAGGTCTTCACACTCGCAAAGGCCGGACTGCCGGTCGTCATCGTAAACCCCAGTGCCCCAGTCGGCGCCAGCGATGTGAAACCGACCCCGACGGGGCAGATCATCGTGGATTTCATGAAAGGCCGCATGCCGGCCTATATCGAGACCGGGATGAACATCGTGGATGTCGATGACGTGGCAGCCGGCCACCTGCTCGCGATGGAGAAGGGCCGGATCGGTGAGCGCTACATTCTCGGCAACAAGAACTTGATGCTGCGCGAGGTGTTTGAGATCTTGAGCCGCCTGACCGGCATCAAGGCGCCCTCGATCAAGCTGCCACGATTGGCGATCCTGCCGTTGGCCTATCTCAATCTCTGGATGGCGAACATCACAGGGGAGCCACCACGCATCCCTCTTGAAGGCGTGAAGATGGCCAAGTATAAGATGCACTACGACTGCAGCAAGGCCATCAGGGAACTCGGCATCCCACAGACGCCGCCGGAAGTGGCACTTGAAAAAGCTGTCCGCTGGTTCAGAGACCACGGGTATGTGTGACCCTGAAAGTTCCGAGTTAAGAGTTCTGAGTTTTGAGTTGTCAGAAAAATAGCAACTCCAAAGCAAGCGCTTCATGTTCTGAGTGCGATGCCACAATCGAATCAACATTCCGACCCTCAAGACCACCCTAAATTCGCCTTGGAGGCCTCGCCAACTCAGAACTCATAACTCAGAACTGATGGACCAGATCACTCTTCTTTATAAGACCCTCCTCTTCCGTCCCTACGTCTTCGCCTTTCTGGCTGCATTCTTGTTTGCCGCGATCAAGCTGATCGGCTGGCCGCGAACCTGGCGGTTCTGGCTAATTAGCTGGGCCACGGCCTTCGTCTGTGAATTTTCCTCTACCAGAAACGGCATCCCATTCGGGTGGTACCACTACAATGGCTCGACCATCGGACAGGAGCTCTATATTTCCAATATTCCCTTCATGGCCTCGATCTCGTTCAGTTTTCTGCTCTACGCCGCCTACTGCGTGGCCCTCTGTCTAGTTCTTCCAATCAGACCGTCCCCTGCTTCTACTCCCCCATCACTCAAACCGCTACATCTCGATGTAGGCGCACGAACGAGTTGGTCCGTGCTCTTGATGACCGCCTTCTTGTTTGCTTTTATCGACATGGTCATCGATCCTTTGGCTCTCCGCGGCGATCGCTGGTTCCTGGGAAAGATTTATTACTATGTCGACCCAGGCCTTCACTTCGGCGTCCCACTCGTCAACTATGTCGGATGGATGGTCGTCGGGCTCATCTCCCTCGCTATCTATTTTCCGCTTGAGCGACGACTCTCTACGCTCGAATCGCCTCCGTCGGTCACGCCTCAACTTCTATTAGGCGTCGGCCTTTACCATGGCGTCCTAGCCTTCAATCTCAGCGTGACATTTTGGATCGGGGAATTACTTGTAGGATTGACCGGACTGCTGATGCATCTCCCCGTCATTGCGCTGCTGCTGTTTCGCCTTGTCGGACCGCGTCGCGAGACCAGCGCGCGGAGCCGTGAGGACCCGATGCGTACTCGTGCATTACGGTGAAGGCCCGAAGGGCAAGCCCGTGACCGAAGGCTCGTCGTAGCAGTGGACCGTCGATTGCAGTAGAAGTGTTCATGAATCATGCGGATTAGATACCCCGGTGGCAATCAAGCAAAAGACTTTGTATAGTGGTTGATTGCTGCATGCGAACGAAACTGATCGTCTTCTTCATCGTCTCGGTTGTTGGGATTGTCAGCGCCTTAGGATGGATAGGGTATCAATTGTTCATGACCGGCTTTAGCGCCAAAACCGAGCCTCATGCCCTGGAAGTCTTCATTGCGCGGCAAATTCGCCATCTGGCCATCCCGATCGAACAGCGAAACACGCAGAATCCCATCCCCTTGAGCCCCGACGTGATCAAAGAATCGCTGGCGCATTTCGCCGATCACTGCGCACTCTGTCATGCGAACGACGGGAGCGGCCAGACGCCCATCGGCAAGAACGTCAACCCCAAAGCGCCGGACCTCCGGTTACCCGACATCCAGTCGATGTCGGACGGCGAAATTTTCTGGGTAATCCATAACGGTATCCGCTTCACCGCCATGCCGGCCTGGGGAGAGGGCGACCCGGCAGAGGACAAGGACAGTTGGAAGCTGGTCCACTTCATTCGCCATCTCCCACAACTGACACCGGAGGAACTCGGCCGGATGAAGGCGCTGAATCCCAAGACGAAGCACGATCTGGAAGAAGAGGCCGCCTTCGGGGAGTTTCTACAGAGAAACGACCCGGCAGCGGCAAAGACCGATCGCGGGCATCACCACTAGTCTGGTTTATTTGGTTCATCTGGTTAATCTTTCAACCAGACAAACGAAACAAACCAACAACGATCTTCATATACAGGGAAAAGGACTCACCCATGTGGTTACGCGTGATTGTGATTCTCACGGGTCTCTTCATTGTGACGCCAAGCTTCGCCCACGGCGCCGACCTGCATGTGCTTGGGGCGATTATGGCCATCGACGGAACCCATGTCGAAATCAAAACGACCAAGGGCCAGTCAGTGAACCTGCAGCTTAACAAGCAAACCCGATACAGGGACGAGAGCAATCCGAAAGGGACCAATAGACCCGCGGTGGGCGACCGTGTCGTCATCGCGGCCACGAAAGGCGAAAAGAAAGGCGCCAACCTGTTGGTCGCCACAGAAGTCCATTTTTCTTCAACCAAGCGTGTCCCGGTCCTCGCGCAGCCGGTTCCGACGCAATAACGCGATGCCCATGCTTCACACCAGACGTGAGCTCAACAGCCACCTGTTTAGCGGCGGGTTTCGCGCGGTGGTCATTCGAGTCCTGATCACGGGCGTTGCGGTATTTCTGGCGGTCATGATCGTGCCGGGGCTGGAAATCGACTCGCTCAGCGCCGGACTCGCTGCTGTTCTCGTGCTCACATTGCTGAATCTATTAGTCCGGCCCCTTCTCTTTGTGCTGACCCTTCCCTTGATCGTCCTCTCGATGGGGCTCTTTCTCATTGTGGTCAATGCACTCCTTCTGGAACTCACGGCTTACCTGGTCAGCGGGTTCTCGGTCACGGGATTTTGGCCGGCAATCGGCGGCGCGATCGTGATCAGTCTGGTCACCATGATCCTCAACTCCCGGATCGCTGATCGCCGCCCCACTGAACCTCATTTATTCCCTCAACGCCCGCCCAAGATTATCAATCCAGACGAATAGGAAGACCGTTGGTCACGACTCAGGTAGATAGGCCGAAGGTCGAAGTTCAGAACACTTCAGCCTATCTACCTGAGTCGTGACAATAAACCAAAACAACCAGATGTTCATTGAATTGCTCATCCTGCGTTGTTACAATGGGCTCGCGTAGCTGACCTAACCCACGAATGACACCCACTGCTCCACAGAGTAAACCGATCCCTGAGACGCATCTCCAACGGACTTTGACATCCGTGCTCAACGAGTTGCCGGTCGACGCGGCGCTTGCCGCCGTGTTCCACCGTGACCAGGGCCCGCTGGTCAGCCATGCTGCACGAGGCTTCACGCCCCGAGACATTCAAGCCATTCTTAGAACGCTTTCGGCTCCTTCCATCGCTGCAGCGCCACCCACGAACGATCAGGAGGGAGGACGCACCATTCGCCTTCGCTTGATTACGCCGGGCACGAAGTCCTTGCTCGGGGTTTCTCTTCTGCATCGCAACCGAACCTACGGCTTCCTCGTCATCGGGCGAAAAGAAAGCGCCACGTTCGCAAAAAAAGAGAAGGGCTTGATAGAGCAGGCCAGCGACGACATCACGAAGGCGCTGGATCGCGAAGGGCTGTTCGATATGAATGTCCTGCTCAGCCGGCCGTTTGTTGCACACGAGCCGATCCCCCCTCCTCCTTCTCCGACAGAAATGTTCACGGCTCCCGGAACACAGCTCACACCGGAACTCCAAGATAAGATTATTGCCGTCTTGACGGATGCCAACCAATACGTCGCCTATGATCGCATCTGGGCCTGCCGCTACGATCCGCTCGCAGGTAATGTCGAAGTCCTGGGACTGGCCGGCGACCTGAAAAGCGAGCAGAAGGACGGGAAGAAAGATCTCAAGCCTGGCCACCGCCTCACGCTCGACAGCTCAGCCTCCGGCTGGGCAGTCCGCCACCGTAAGCCACGCGTGGATCATGATCTCGCCTCCACACAGGGTCGGTTCCTCGACCACAAATACCTGTTCAAAGACCGGCTTCTTTCCTCGCTCGTCGTGCCGTTCTTCGTCCGGGGACAAGTGGGTGGGACCATCACCTTGGCCTCGAAAGAAGCCGGACGCTACCAGCAAACGGATGCCCGCACGCTTGAGCCGACTATTGTGAAGATCGCGGACATTCTCCAAGCGCCGGCGCCAACCGGCCAGGCTCCCGCCGCCGGACTAGCCGGCGCCCCAGGAGCAACATCAGCCCCAAGCCCCTCGGAGCCCATCATCAGAAAACAAGAGCGGCAGGCTGCGATCGGCGAGTTCAGCATGTTCCTGGCCACAGAAGTGCGTGAGCCGCTCGCCTCGATCCGCGCCCAACTGGAGGAAGTCACGGGTGAAGGCATCCTCGACTTCGACCCGCAGACGCGCGTCGAGAACGCGATGCGAGATTTGATCCGTATCGAAGCCATCCTGAACGAGATATTGGACTTTGCCAAACCACTCGAACTGACTCGACGGCTCATCCGCATTCCCGAAGTGATCGAGAGCGCGCTCACGGTTGTCGCGACCGACCTCGAAGTCACCAGGATCCAGGTGACCAAGGACTATGCGACGATCATCGCGCCAGTCCGCGGCGACGAAGCCAAGCTCCAGCAAGTCTTTCTCAGCATTTTCAAGAATGCACGTGAAGCGATGAACCCCGGTGGGCATCTCCATATTCAGGTCACCCAACACCGCGCGGGGCGAGGCGTGGAGGATCATATCCTCATCAAGAACGACGGGGTTCCTATTCCGGCAGAAATCGTAGACAAGGTCTTTGAACCGTTTTTCACCACGAAGCAGGCCGGCATCGGTCTGGGGCTTGCCACGGTGAAGAAGATCGTCGAAGAACATGGCGGCTCCATTGCCATCGGCAGCGCGCCAGGCGAAGGAACCACCGTCACCATCCGCCTCCCCGGTCTCAGCGCCGGCCCGTCCTATCGCGGGCGCGGCCGCCGCCGGCCACCAGCACGCCGCTAAGCCTGACATCACAGGACGCTGAAAAATCCCGCCAGCATCGTTCTCGCATCGTTCAGATCCTCAACGTACCCCAGAGGGTACGCCTCCGGTCTTCACTCGCTGCGGCCTTGCTGGACAGGCTTTTTGAGCATCCTGAGGGAATAATCCCCTGTCGTGCGGCTCATGCGAACCATCGAAGTCCTAGTCCGCATCGCTCCGTTTCCGTGGCCAAAGCCGCCAGTTTCGATGGTTGGGTACGTTTCTGTGAGTAGAGCCGGAAGGTGAAAACCTCACTCAGATTCGGCTTGAACGATCGCTTACGGACTGCAAGGCGGAGACACGTAACAGGTAAACCCGGTCGGTCCGTTCCCGACAATATGGCGTACAAGTATTGTTGAAGCTTGCCGACAATATGGCTCATGACAGCTAACGCCCGCGTTCAGAGGCGGCGGGCAAACGGTAAGCGCGCGCCGAGGGCGTAAAATATTTCTCTGCGCCCGAGACGCGCCTCGCACCACGTGTCACCGTCCACTGCAACGCGTTGTTAGTTGCCATATTTCGCCTGTGACAGCGAGAGGAAATCGAAGAACTGTTTCATTAGCCAAATAATGCCACGCCGATGCATGCGCCAAGCAGTGTCAGCCATGCCAAGATCTCTGAAGGTCTTTGGATGCATTAGTCTGTTGCGCTTACGCACGGCCCGTTGCGCGGCGCCCCAATCGGCACTATCGAAACTGGGGGCGGGCTGCAATGCGAAGAGCTTGTATGCGGCGCGGAGCGTCAATTTCAAGCGACTGCTTGCGTCAAAGGAACCCTCATCGAGGATGACTTTACGCTCCTTAGCGGAGATAGCCGGGGCGCTACATTCCAGTGCAACAACGCACATTTGCCGAAGGCAATGAGCGTGTCCTTCTAAAAGCGCCACCGATGTTCTCACGAAATTTCGTCGCCAGTGCAGGGCGCTGCTTTCGCTCACGAGCATCGCAGCAAGGTCATCCTGCAACATGGCCGTCAGTTTGAGGTAGTTAACGAATGCGGACTCAAAGCGATTCTGCAAACGTATGCGCTTCTTCATGGCAGCTAACGTTTGACATGAGCGACCGACGGAGGTCGCAGGCCTGAGGAGGTCCACTCGATGGAAGGGTTGGGCATCACTTCGAGCATGGAAAAGCTTTCGCCAAGGCTACGTATAGCGACGTGCGACCAGTCTGGTGAAGTGTTTCCGGGTTCTCACGCAGGTACTTCACGAAGATGCGTGCCGCTTGGTCGTTTGCGATTCCTCGCTCAGGAGTGCAGACAATCTTGTTGTCCTTGCTCAGCGTGGTACTGAGTGACATTGCGTCGAGGAACCCGCCGATGTATGAGCCGCAATAGATTGCGCCCAGTCCTTCCTCTTGAGTCAGTTGCCCTCCATCGGACTGCTTGACGGCAGCGCCGCAGACTTGGAGATAGAACGAACCGTCCTGACCCTGCGCGTTCGCGACACTTGCAAGGAACATAGCGAAGACGAAACCAAGGGCGCAAACGATTGTGTGCATTTTGTGTGTCCTATGATGTCCAACTATAATTAGCCTGATCCGCATAAGATGCCATATTTAAATGGATTCAAAGCTCGTCTACCGAACTACGAACGCCCATAGGGCCGCGGTTGCCCTTCACTGCGCGCATCAAGCAATCGTCGTCTATCTAAATGATCCCTCCAGGCTCGCTCGTGTTCCCTTTCTTGGAAAGGTACCCATGTTGGTCTACGTGTGGCCGTCGAATGTTTGTCCTCATCGACCCATTCTCAGCGAGGGGGCAGGCATAGTCTCCACTGCGCGCATCGAGGGACCGCCGCTTTATCGTGGGGCCTCTGCGAGCACAGAGACTAGACAGCTTCCTCGCCTCCCTCCTTCTCAGGGCGCGCGTTCCGGGAGCACAGGACCAACGTGGGTGTCCTTCCTCCTTTTTCTCCTTTGACAGAACCCCCCCATCCTGGCTATGATTCCCCGCATCCGATTCAGCCTTGAAGTTAAGAACCTATGTTCACTAGCCACCATTTATTTATCTAAAAGGAGTAGGCGTATGAAACTCATACTCGGCACTGTTGCAACCGTCTCCGGTGTCTTATTTGCGCTCTCGATGGCCTCGGCGAATCCATCACTCCTCCCCAAACATGACGGCTACCCGATGAAGAACAGCGGAAGTCCTGTGACCGGCCAGCCAACCGCCAACGATCCTGGTCAGTCGGATGCGCGCGGCGAGAATACGCTGATGAAGTCAGCCGACTCTGTTAAGAGCGCCCAGCAGAACCTCATGAAGTCGGACAATGAGCGGATTACCAAAGGCCAGGGAGCCAATCAGCTCCCGACCGTGCAGGGGCCACAGGTCAAAATCGCCCCTCCGGTGACCTCCGCCACAAAGATCACCGGCAATCGGAAGATCGACTAGTCGAGCCGTTCAGCAGGATTATCAGGGGGTGCCGGGGCTATCCGGCACCCCCTATTTTTTTGTGGGTCGAGTCCGAGTGGGAGCCGTGAGCACTCGCAGCCTAAATCGCCAGAGCTTTCTGGACCACTCGCCAGCATAATCGACGCCGATTCGAGGGCGAGCCTCTACATTACCTCTCTTCACCGAAGCCCCTCGATCCTCGAACCAGAGGGATTCGCCCATTGTGAGATCCGCACGATTGAGGCTTCGATCGATCTGCATTGCACGACAGAGCCGCCCCGGCCCATCGATCAACTTCCCATCGAGTTCAATCGCCCTAATCAAGACAGCTGCAGGAAACTCTTCACGCTCTGTCACGACGTTCAGACAATGATGCATTCCATAGATGAGGTAGACGTACGCAACCCCTGCCGGACCAAACATGACATCCGTCCGTTGCGTTCTCCCTTTCGACGCATGGCAGGCCTTATCTTCTGACCCGACATAGGCCTCCACTTCAACGATCTTCCCTGCGAGGGTGCGACCGTCGATCGCTCGAACGAGATACTTGCCGATCAGTGCCCGCGCGACCTGCACGGTGGGACGGTTGAAATAGATGCGTGGCAAAACTCTTTGCGTTGTCTTCATATGACTTCACTATAGACCGCTCAAAACGATCTTCCAACAAGGCCGCAAGCAAAGAAAGAGCACCGGAGGCGTAGGCATTCTCACCCGCCCAACCCCACGCTGTAAGAGCAGCTCTTTCCCGGTGGGGTACGTTGAGGATGCTTTCGAGACGAGAACGCAGTTGGAAGTCGTTTTCAGCGGTCTACTAGAAATACCATGCAACGCCGCCCATGAAAAATCGTGGATTCCCAGGCACAAAGTGAATATCCTGCACTCCACCCGCCGGCTCGTTGGGTAGGCGAGATGCGAATGCAAACGTGGCTCCCTCCCAGTTGGAATCGAGAAGGTTCTGGACAAAAAGAAAGGCCTCCAGGCGTCCATGAGAGAGCTTGATCGGCAGTTGATACCGTTCTGTCACATCAAAGACGAGCCACGATGGCGCTTTGACCGTGCGATCCTCCGTCAGGTTCCTCACTCCGAGATAGGTCATTTGAATCTGCGAGGAGAGGCCCTCAGGCCATCGCATGATCAATGCCGTGTACGCGGTTAAGTCGGGCGCCAACGGAATGGCTAACCCGTCCTTGAATTGGGCATGGGTCCAAGTGAAGCTGCCGTTCACATAGAACGGTCCGTAGATCGGTCCACGCGCTCCCACCTCTACCCCGTAACGTCTTGTGGGCCCACGGGCTTCAGTGGTGCCGGCATCTCCCACAAACACGAGTTCGGAGCTCATATCCAACCACCAGAACGTGGCGAGCAATTCCAGCCGCTCCGGGCCCCAGGGTTTTGATCGCACGCCGACCTCTGTGCCCTGCGCCCTGGCAAGAGGCGAGCTCCCACCCACGACCGTGGAGCGCGCATCGTTGCTGTGGAATCCGGTGCCATAGTTCACGAAGAATTCGGTATTGAACCAGGGACCGAGGATCAGGTTGGCCTTCGGATTGACTTGGCCCGAGTTCTTTGTGCCGGCCGGCTGCTCGAGGCAGGTATCGCAGAGATTGCGGACATCAAAGGTAAAGTAGTCGGCACGGAGACCGCCGACCACCCGCATCCACGGCAGGGGCTGCAGCTCCAGCTTCACATACGGCGAATAGGACGTTTCATCAACCGCACTCTGCACAATGGTCCCAGTAGGGACACGCGTCGTCTGTGTCCCGAGCCGGATATTGGAGATACTGTCATTGCGGACCTGGAACCCTGCCGTCGCGGCACTGCGAATGCCAAAGAGTTCTCCTGCGTGCTGGTAGCCCAGATTCCCGCCATACATGTACCGCTGATCCTGTTGATTGATGCCGTCGCCGTTCACCGGGTTATCCAGAAAATAGGTGAAATTGGTAAAGAGGTCCAACTTGTAATACATCAGATAGGCATCGGCAAAGAACCGACCATTGGAGGGTGTATCGTAGTGGTACTCCATTCGACCAATCGCGTGCTCCGTCTTGCCTCCTTCAGAGGGATCAATCGCACCGAACCGACCAATCGTGCCGTCGGTGATAGCACGGAAAGGAATTTCCCCTGAGGCGTTCCAGTTCGCTTTGTTATAGCTCCCTGTGACGCTGAACTCCGAGCGAACCGTCGGGTTCATGGTCGCCTTGCCCATGACATTGAAGCGAAAATAGCGATTGTCGTGCTCAAATGGTCCATTCGTGTAATAGCCGTCCGCAGCAAACAACGTCCGTACTTTGTCCCTGGTGGGCGACAGCATCAAGAGATACCGCTGCGTATCGAACTGCCCACCGGCTCCCTGCACCACGTTCTCTTGCAGCACCTCACGAGTTTTGAACCGGACGGCGCCGGCCGTATTGAAGTCGCCGAATTCGGCGTGATAGGTCCCCTTCACCACATCGACGCCTTGAATCGTTTCTGGAATGATGAAATTGAGGTCGGTGTATCCCTGGCCATGCCCGTGCGTGCGTAGGTTGATCGGCATGTTGTCGATAAAGAACGCCACGTCCGTGCCATGATCGGCATCAAAGCCCCTCAAGAAATATTGATCCGCCTTGCCGGCGCCGCCCGAATGCTCCACGGCAATGAACCCGGGAACCAACCGCAGAACCTGGGCGGGCCGGCCTTGCGGCTGGAGCAGGATCTCTTTGTCCGGAATGAACTGCTGGGAGGATGCTGCGACCGGGCGCGCGCCAACGATGGACACCTCCGGCACGTTGACGATGTCGTCGTCAGGATCGTGCGCGTGTGCGGAGGAAATAACGAGCAGTAGTGCGGTGAGATGGAATAAGAGGCTCAGGACACTCACGCGCACGCTCAGCGTAAACCTTTTCCCGTGGTAGTGGCGGAGAGTTTCCCGTGCTTGACGCCCTTGGTCCCGATCAGGGTGTCGGCAACCTTCTTGATGGCAGAGCCTTTGCCCTTCACAACCAGTACTTCTAAGCAATGATCATGGTCGAGATGCACATGCATCCCTGACAAAACGAGGGGCTGATAGCGGTGCTGAATATCGGTGAGCTTTCTGGTCAAATCGCGCACATGATGGTCGTACACAAACGTGATCGTCCCGACCGTCTCTTTATCATCATCCCATTCCTGCCCGACCAGGTTGTCCCTGATCAGATCCCGCAATGCCTCAGATCGGTTGGTATATTTTCGTTTCTTGATGTGCAGATCGAAATCATCGAGCAGATGATGGTCCAACGACACTCCGAACCGAATAAGCTTCTTCATGGCCGCCTCGTAGTAGCACGTTTTCATAAAACGTAGCACTAATCGAGATGCAAATCAATTCAGCAGCAACACAATCAAGCAGGGGGCGCACTAGACTGGAATCTATTCTATCAACAGACTGGAGGGCGGAGACTGACTGGTCTAGCGGATATCCGTGGAGGACTTAAATTCTTCTCGCTTTCAAAGGAGGGAGTGGCCGAGGCTGCCATTCACTGCGCACATCGAATGGCCAACGTCGATCTATTAAATTGATCCTTCCAAGCTCGCTCGCTTTTTCCTGGGAAGGGTGCCCACGTTGGTCTAAGTGCGCCCGTCGAACAAGGTCCCTCTGAGGGCGCGCGTTCCGGGAGCACAAGACCAATGTGGGTACCCTTCCCATCCCTCCGAGCGTGCTCATTCCCCTTGGAAGCTACTCTCTCTCAAAGCGGGGTGGCTAGGTCGCCTCAGACTGGCGCATCGACCGAGCACATTCTTATCGTGCGCGTTCCGATCACGCCCCCCCTCTCTCAGGTAGGGGCGCGGGATGTCTCGGATTGCGCACGTCCAACGAGGGCCTTCCCAGGCCGCGCGTTGCGCGAGCACGCGAGACACCCGCGCCCCTGCCTCTCCACTTCTATTCGCCCTGCACGGGGATATACATGACGTTCCCCTGCCGATTGATCAGCAGGAGGGCCAGGCTGGAAGGCTTGATCGAGTCGGCCAGTCGCTGGAACCCGTCGAAGTTGTGAATGGGCTGACGATTGAGTTCCATCACCACATCTCCGGGCTGGAGGCCGGAAGATTCGGCTAGGCTGCCTTCTTCGATGTCTGTCACCACCACCCCGCTGGTGACAGACAGATCCATCTGCCGGGCCAACGGCGCAGTCACATCGTCGAAAATGACGCCGGAGAGGGGATGAGCCGTGGCAGCTGAAGCTGATGCCGATTGGCTCTTCTTGGCCCGTTCACGCGGCGCCTCCTGCACAACCAGTTCAGCCTGGTACGGTTTACTCTCGCGCATGAGATCCAGCCGGTGCTTACTCCCGATCGTAGAGGCGGCCACGAGGTTCCGAAGATGGCCGCTGTCCATCACGTCACGTCCGTCGAATCGCACAACCACATCCCCGCGCTTGAGCCCGGCTTTTTCGGCGGACCCTTTCGGCTGCACATCGGTCACGATCGCGCCTTTCACATCGGGGAGACGAAAGACCTTGCCTAGCAGAGGCGAGACGTCCTGTGTCGAAGCGCCAAGGAACCCACGGACCACATGACCGGTCTTGAGCAGGCTCTGCATAGCAGACCGGGCCATATTGCTCGGAATAGCAAAACCCACACCGACGCTCCCGCCAGTCGGGCTGGCAATAGCGGTATTGATCCCCACCAATTCTCCATTGAGAGTCACCAAGGCTCCGCCGGAATTGCCTGGATTGATGGGGGCATCAGTTTGAATGAAATCTTCGAAGTCGGCGACACCGACATCGGCGCGACCGACAGCGCTCACGATGCCAAACGTCACACTACGACTCAACCCAAGGGGGTTCCCGATCGCGAGCACAAATTCGCCGACGGCGAGCGTGCTCGAATCCCCCCAGGTTACTGTCGGGAGATTGGTCGCCTGAATTTTCACCACAGCCACGTCGGTCTTTGGATCGGTAGCCACCACCCGCCCTTTGAATTGCCGCCGGTCGGCGAGAATCACTTCCACATCGACTGCATCGGCAATGACATGGTTATTCGTCATGATGTAGCCATCCGACGAGACAATGACACCGGAACCCTGGCCATATTGCCGCCGCGACGGGACATCCTTGAACAGTCCGAACGGCAGCGCTTCGTCGCTGAACGCTTGATCGCGGACCATCACCGTGGAGGCAATACTGACGACAGCGGGGATCACTTTCGTCGCGGCCGACTTGATCTGCGCCTGGAGTTCACCTCCCCCGGCCACAGGAATCACACGGCTCCCGGCCAGAGCTGTACCGGATAGGATCACGCCCCACACACAGAGCCCGGCCAAGACTGGCAATAGACGATTGGGTCCTAACACGCCTCGGTCCTTTCTAACGGATACTGAAAAAGTCTGTCTCGTCTATCTGGTCTATTCGGTCTGTCTCGTCTGTTTGGTTGAACGAAACTAACCAGATGAACCAGAAAGACCAGATAGACCGAACAGACCAGACAGACTGATGGCAAACGCCTGTAGCCTAACACGCGTGAGTCAGAGGCGCACTTACAATTCCACATGACGCAGGCGAAGGGCATTGGAGATGACGGACACAGAACTGAAGGTCATGGCGGCACTGGCAATCATGGGACTTAATAGGATCCCCCAGACCGGGTAGAGCGCACCTGCAGCGATCGGAACCCCGATCACGTTATAGAGAAAGGCAAACAAAAGATTTTGCCGAATATTCCGCATCGTGGCTTGACTGAGCCTCCGCGCGCGGAGCAGCCCGCGCAGATCCCCCTTCACCAGCGTCATCCCCGCGCTCTCAATGGCCGTATCCGTTCCCGTTCCCATGGCGATCCCGACATCGGCCAGGGCCAGAGCTGGGGCATCGTTAATACCATCGCCGGCCATCGCCACCACGCGGCCTTGCGACTTGAGACGGGCAACGATCTGTCCCTTTTGGTCCGGCAAGACTTCAGCCATGACCTCCTCAATACCGAGTTGCCTGGCCACGGCATCTGCCGTATCGCGATGGTCTCCTGTTACCATGACGACGTGAATACCTTCGGCCTTGAGCGCCTGCACCGCGTCGCGGGTGGAAGCTTTGATCGGATCTGCCACGCCAAACACACCGGCAGCCTGCTCATCGATGGAGACAAACAGGATCGTTTGCCCTTCACGTCGAAGCGAAGCAACGTCGTTGTCCAACAGCGTGAGGCTCTGGCTGGATACTCGAATCTCGTCTTGCATGAATGCTGCCGTCCCGATAGCGACTCGACGACCAGCGACCATCCCTATCACGCCTTTCCCCGTCACCGAACGAAACTGCTCGACCGGGACACAGGCGATCCCTCGCCCTTCCGCTCCCGCCACCACCGCTGAAGCCAGCGGATGTTCGCTGCTCCGCTCAAGGCTCGCCGCAAATCGCAACAGATCGACCTCGGACCAAGGTGGCACAGCCAACACCGACAGCAGTTTTGGTTTGCCCTCCGTGAGGGTTCCGGTCTTATCGATTACGAGCGTATCTATCTTGCCGAATACCTCCAACGCTTCAGCCTTCTTCACCAAGACACCCACCGTTGCCCCACGACCAGTCCCAACCATGATCGACATCGGCGTTGCCAATCCCAGTGCGCAGGGACAGGCAATAATCAGGACCGCCACGGCATTGACCAGCGCATAGGCCAACCTCGGCTCCGGGCCCCAGATCACCCAGGCCACTGCCGTGATCAGCGCCGCAGTTACAACCAGCGGGACAAAATACGACGCAGTCACATCGGCGAGGCGCTGGATCGGCGCCCGGCTCCGTTGCGCCTCACTGACCATCTGCACGATCCTCGCAAGCATCGTGTCTCGCCCGACTCGTTCGGCGACCATCACCATCCCGCCTGTGCCGTTGATGGTCCCCCCGGTCACCCGTACCCCAACTGTTTTTTCGACCGGGATCGATTCCCCCGTGATCATGGATTCATCCACCGCAGTCGTACCTTCTTGGACCATCCCATCGACCGGCACTCGCTCTCCCGGCCTGACGCGCAGCCGATGGCCCACTCGAATTTGCTCGAGCGGCACATCTTCTTCCTGTCCCTCCGACATGATCAGCCTGGCTGTCTTTGGCGCAAGCCGCAGCAAGGCACGAATCGCGGAGCTCGTCTGACTTCGAGCCCTCAACTCAAGGACCTGGCCAAGTAGGACAAGCAGAGTAATGATGGCCGCGGCCTCGAAATAGACCGCGATCGAGCCGTCATGCAGTCGAAATGAACTGGGAAGCAGCGTCGGCGCGACCGTGGCAAGAGTGCTATAGCCATAGGCTGCGCCCGTTCCCATGGCAATGAGCGTAAACATGTTGGGAGCCCGGTTCACCACCGAGCTCCATCCTCGCTGAAAAAATGGCCAGCCGCCCCAGAGCACCACCGGCGTTGCCAGCAGCCATTGCACCCAGTTCCTCGTCGAACCGGTGAGGGCCTGCGGCAGTGATAAGCCGGGCACCATATCGACCATGGCCAGAAGCATGACCAAAAGGGAAGGTCCGAGACAGATCCAAAACCGCCTGGTCATGTCCTCAAGCTCGGGATTCCGTTCATCTTCGAGCGAGACGACTTTGGGTTCCAGCGCCATCCCGCAAATCCGGCAAGCTCCCGGTTTAGTCTCAAGCACCTCCGGGTCCATCGGACAGATGTACTCCACCATTCCACCGGATGGAACCGGCACGACGAGTGGAGTGCGCTGCTCAGGAGGTGTCAGATAGTGGATCGGATCGGTCCGAAACTTGGTGAGACAGCTCGTCGCGCAGAAGTAATAGGTCTTCCCTTGATACTCATAAGATCCGGCTGCCGTGGCCGGCTGCACGGTCATCCCGCACACGGGATCAATGGAGACAGGCCCGGTCACGACCGGAGCAGGCTGCATCATCGGAAGGGGTCTTCTTGTAGTCGGCTTAGCGAAACTAGCTGGCCGTGGCTGGATCGCCCGCTCAGGATTTACCTTGAATCGTTCCAGGCAAGACAGGCCGCAAAAGTAATAGCGTTGCCCTTGATGGTCGTGACTTCCGGCTGCAGTCTCCGGATCGACCGTCATCCCGCAGATTGGATCAATCGCCATCTTCCCTCAGAAGGAGTTTTGAGTTTAAAGTTCTGGGTTCTGAGTTACGGTAGGCCCGAAAACTTAGAACCCAGAACTCCGCACTCAGAACTTTCGAGATCACCTCTTCGCATCGTTTTCAAGAATGCTGCGAATGACCGTAAAGACATTTTCTTGTGTCATGTTCGCGCCATCGACTTTGATATTGCCGTCCAACAAGATCGACGGAGTGGATGACACCTTAATCCGTTCTCCCCACCGCTTGCCGTCTTCAACAGCCTTGGCCGGCTTTCCGCTGGCCATTCCCTCTTCAAACGCTTTCGGATCAAGTCCCACTTCCTTAATCAGAATTTCCCGTAACGAGCGATCCAGCACTCCATCAATCTTGTCTTTGTGGATCGTGCGAAACAAGACCGTTCTCATTTCATTGCCCTTACCCATCTTTTTAGCCTGCTCATACATATCGAATGCGGTCGGGAGCTTTCCGCGAATGACGGGATACCCGACCATCGTGATCTCCAGCTTGCTACCGAATTCTTTCACGAGCAGCGGCACCGCTGTCTCATCGAAGAAGTGACAATGCGGGCAATAGAAGTCGGCGAACTCGATCAACTTCACTTTGCCGGGCGTATGTGTCGATACTTCACCCGTCATGATTTCGAACTTGCCATTCAAATCGAGGGGCACGGCGGTGGCCGGTGAGACCCAGAGGAGAGCAACCATCCATACAACCGCACAGACTGCCAAGGCCCATTGCGCACACCGTCTGTTCACCATATCGACTCCTTTCTTACCAGGATGCTGAAAAAGTCACTCTTCTCACCCACCCTACCCTGGCGCGCCAAGACGCGCCTTTCCCCCTGCATCGTTCTCGCATCGCTGTTGATTCGGCACCGGCATGTCAGATTCCAACAGCATATTGTGTATTAACCGAGTTTTTCTCAGCCTGTTAGTTCAACGCTAATCGCACATTATAGCGAATGTGTCCCCAACTTACTCTCTGTTATACTGAGGCCATGTCGGTCAAGCTCTTAGCTCGCACGCTGCTCTCTGCCATAGCCTTGCTCGTGACTCTCGCAGGCTGCGCCTCGACGCAAGAGGCGGAAGACAGACAGGGGCTCACCTTCCTCCAAGTCAAGGCAACACCGGACTCCTTTCGAGGTCAATCGGTAGTCTTCGGCGGAAAAGTGTTGACAGCCCGACGGCAGAAAGATGGCACGAGGATCGAAATCTTACAGTTGCCACTCGACCGTTCGGCACGCCCCGGATATGACTTGACCCAATCACAAGGCCGCTTCCTTGCGCTCCAGCAAGAATTCCTCGATCCCGCAACCATTCCACCTGGAAGCAGAGTCACTGTGATCGGCGCGGTCTCTGGTTCCGTCACCCTGTCATTGGACGAAGTCGACTATACCTACCCCGTCATCGACATCAAACATGTGCAAGTGTGGTCCGCATTGGAAGATATGGCCCCTCGCTTCCGCCCCTATATGGGACCGGGGCCCTATTGGGGGCCTTATTGGGGGCCTTATTGGCGGCCGTGGCCGTATTATTGGTAACAGCAGGATGCTGAAAAAGCCCGCCAGCATCGTTCTCGCATCGTTCAGACCCTCAACGTACCCCAGAGGGTACGCCTCGGCCCTTCACTCGCTGCGGCCTTGCTGAACGGCCTTTTTGAGCATCCTGCGGAGCACTCTCCTGTTGTGCCGCACGTGCGCGAAAGGTGAGACAGGCGGGACTTGCGTGAAAGCGAGACGGAAGACGGTTCGAGGTCCGATGTTCGAGGTTTTCGGAACTTTGAACCCAGAACTTCGAACCTCGGATCGTGCAAGTCCCGCGCGTCTCGCTTGTTTACTGCCCCGACGTTCCAACGATCCGTTTCACACGATCGTCGCGTCCACCGAGATCCAGGTACGCGTGATATTGGGCAAGCGCTTTCGGCAAATCTTTCCGATGTAACTCATAGAAGACACCCAGGTTGTAGTGCGCTTCAGCATAGTTCGGTTTCAGCGCAACGGCTCGCTCGTAGGACTGCTCCGCCTCGTCAAGCCTATTCAATCCAGTGTAGATCACACCCAGGTTCATATGCGCTTCGGCATACTCCGGCCGGTACCGCAAGACCTCGAGGAGTTCCCGCTCCGCCTCCACAGGCCTGTCTTGGCTCCGATGAATAAAAGCCAGGTTATAGTGCGCGTCCACGAACGAGGGCTTCGCCGCGATAGCCCGGCTATATGAATCGGCGGCTTCCGCGAGAACGTTGTCCTTCTCCGCCATCCGCCCGGCGAGGTACCAGCCATCGGCAGACTTGGGATCGACCTTGAGCAGCCGGCCTACCATCTCTCGCGCTCCGCGACTGTCTCCCTGCCCCTCATACAGCAATGCGAGATTATACAGGGCGTCACGGTGGCTCGGATGGGCGGCCAACAACGCTTGATAAGTCTGGGTAGCCGCAGCGACATCACGACGCTGCTCATACAGTTTGGCCAAGTCGAAATACGATTCGGCATGGCGGGGATTTATCTCAATCGCCCGCCTGAGAGCCTGCTCCGCTTCGGCCAACTTCCCCTGAATCCGATAGACTTTCGCCAGATCGTTCAAAGCGTCGGGATAGGCAGGCTTCAGCTTGAGCGCCTGGGTAACGGCATCGACAGCCTGAGCCGGCTTCTTCTCTTTGAAATAGATCATACCGAGCAGATGGTGTGCCTCAGCTGAGGAGGGATTGATCTCGATCGCTTTCCGGACAGCCTCAGATGCCGCGGCCAGATCGCCTTTCTTCAGCAGCGCCATGCCTCGCTCGTAGTGGCGCTGCGCAGCGTCCGGTAGCTCAGCCGCGACCGCGCCAGGGACAAGAGGAGAAAGCACGGCCAGGCACAGGGAGAACAGCACGATGGCGCTATGCTGGAGAAGGCGATTCATGGTCAGACTGTTTTGTTCATTTGGTTTATTTGGTTGAACGAATCTGGCCAGATAAACCAAATAAACAAAACAAACCAGATCAACCAGTTATACCCGCAACAGTCAGCAAACTATAGACGGCAGCAACCGTGAAATCAACGAAACACATCTCTGCAGGAGATCGGCTCGCACAGGGAGGCTGTAGGGTGATCAGCGATGAAACGAGATGAGAACGATCATCAGTGGCGGAGAATTTGATGTGTGAGCGCAAGACCAGACCCCGGTCAGGCCCTGGAACGCTGTGAGCAGTCAACCCCACGCCATTGCTAGGTAGCGAGGAAAGATTTAAGGGGTCTGACCCCTATGTTTTCTTCAGTCGGTTAGCTTGGGCTTTCTTTGGATCCCACTCGTAGATCACGCTACTACGATAGCACGGCTCAGCACCCTAAGGCCAACCAGCGAGATATATACTGACATACTCTGTCAGTCTCCTTCATATCTGTGACGGAGTCCGTCATCACCGACGATGAAACCTCCTCGACCGGATGAGAGGAGATGGGAGAGATCACCAGCGGCGAGGAGCAGATGTTGGACAGCAAGACTTGACCCCCATTTCTTTTGACTCACGGAAGGCCGTTTTGATGTCGCCATTCTGCCGTCGAAATAGGCACGGGTGCGGTGGGACCCAGTTCGGACAGGAACGGCGTGAATGCAGTCACCGCGAAGAACTCGCCGTTGAGGAATGCACGCCGCATCACCTTGGCACCTCCCCTGAGCGCGTCTCGCAGGGGAAGCGTGACGGCGGCGCTTATCACCAGGACCCTCGTGGCCCGAGTTATGGCGACATAGAACAGGCGCCGTTGCTCCTCTAGTTGGTTCGCTTGTTCCTCGGGGGGATCATTAGAATCAACACTCGGAAGAGTACCAGCCATGCACCCAGCAACTACCACGACGTCACGTGTCAGTCCCTTGGATTTGTGAAGGCTCATGACTTGAATGACATCGCTCTCGCTACCCGGTAGCTCCGGCTGTGTGATCGCTTGGCGCAACTCGCCCAGTAACTCTTCGTTGTCCGCTGTAGCTAGGGCGAGCGCTCCAGCTACCGATCTGATTTCGGCGACGTCCGGGTTGCTTGCGGGCCACAGGGCGTCGACAAGATCCAGTCCCGATAGTGCCGCGAGAGAAGCAAGGCGCATCTGGAGATCGTTCCACCGTGCGATCAGCGGTGCCGTGTATGGGATGCTCAGAGTGCCACCCGCAAGAGCAGTGAGAGTGTCCCCAAAAGGAACAGCATTCGCTTCGCAGTAGGTTCGAAGCCGCGCGTAGGGCCTCCGCAGACGATCGGGACTCCCGAAACCAAGCCACGCGCGCAGAGCCGCCCGGTCTGTTGGAGATACTAAGAGAGAAAGGAGGCAGAAGCCCTCAGCCGCAGCGTCCTCCGAGAGAGCATCCTCTTGGAAGTAGCTAAGAGCGTTTCGCCCCCTGGCAATGAGCGCATCTTTGATCGCGTTTCCAATGAACCGACGTGGCGTAAGGATGAGTACACGGCCTGGTGGTAGTTCTGGGTACTGCGTAAGGTAGTGGTCCACGAAATCCGCGGTACTCGCGACCTCGTCCTCCAGGGTGGCGTGCTGAACGACGTACACAGTGGCATCGGAGCGGGTAGTATCCGGTGTGAGTGGCTGTGGGCGCGTCGTGTGTGGATCGTGAGAGATCAGAGCATTGCTAAGGATCACAATGTTAGGCGGGCACCTGCGGCATTCGGTAATCGAGTAGGTCACGGTGCCAGGCACATCGGTTGGAAACGCGCGCACGCCCTCTGGGTTGGCATGTCTAAACCGATAGATCGACTGGTTATCATCCCCAATCACGAGCAATGACGCTGGTCCGGCGAGCGTGATGACGAGCTGCTGATCCGCCTTGTTCAAGTCCTGGAACTCATCTGCGAGCACGTGTTCAAGATCTGGGAGGATTGACAGTTCTGGGTTCGCGCGGATAAATGCCAGCGTTAAAGGCACAAGCTCTCCGATCAGCATCGCAGCGTGGAATCGAAGCCATGACAAGAGAGCTGTCTCGAACGCCTGATCGGCGACGGTCGGTGCATGACCGGGCGCATCCCGCTGGAGCCGCGCCCATCCCGCCTCGTATGCCTCAAGAAGACGCCGCGTTTTCTTCTTGCCTCCAAAGAAGTGCGCGAGATCGTCCTCAAGGCAGTGGAGTTCGAATGCCATCAAGGGACGGGGCGTTCGCGAATTGAAGGCAAAAGCCTCCTGGGAACTAAGAAGACCAAAGCACAACGAGTGAAGGGTTGTTGCACGAACGTCATCGGCTTCTGGTATATCGAGTTGTGAAAGCTGTTCACGCAGATCACGCGCAGCAGTCCTGGTAAACGTCACAGCCAGGATGCGCGAAGCGGCGATGTCGTCTTCCAAGAGGCGCGCGATACGCCGTATCATCGCGAACGTCTTGCCCGTGCCCGGGCCGGCCAGCACGTGAAGGATGCGCGCGGGGTTGCCAGCGATTTCGCGGTGCGGTCCCTCTATTCCATCGTTCCAAGCCATTGCGGAGCAGCATAAGACCACCGACGGTTCACGCGCAAGCGCAGCAGCTCAGCATTTACAACAGAAGCGCTCATGAGTAATGCGAGATAGGGCAACAGGAAAACACTCCCGCAGGATGCTCAAAATGGCATCCCAGCAAGGCCGCAGGGAGCTCGGCGACTGAAACGTACCCTTGCGGTACGTTGCAGGGAGACGAGCGACTGAGAACGATGCTGGGGGCCATTTTCAGCATCCTGCTAGGAGCGGCGATTGGAACCAGTGAAGGCCTGTTTGAACACCGTGCGCAGGCCGAAGTAGGCAACGGAATCTTTGAGGTTGGAATACAGTCGCTTGAAGGTTCCCATGTCCGGATTGGTGACATATTCCATCGTTAAGGCGATCCGTTCTTCCCCTTCGCCAAGCGGAGTCACCGCATGCCAGAGTTTATCTCCATTGAAGATAACGAGATCGCCTGGTTGTGTGATCAGCTCAAGATGCTTGGGCTGTTTCACCGGGTCGTCCTTAAACAACTCGCAGACCAGTTTGCACTCTGTAGACTTATCGACGAGCCCCATCAGAATGGTATAGCGAGCCCCCTTGTAATAGGACGTGTCATAGTGAAACCCGATATGGTCTCCCGGCTCCGTATAGTAATAGAGCGCACAGGAATGGGGGTCGTTTTCAGGGCATAGGCTCAGCTTGGCCCGCACCAGCCGGCTCAAGAAGTCGATGAAGGCCTCGGATCGATAGAGATCGAGAAACCGCGGGGCTTTCTCCATCACCGTGTAGTAGCTCACACTCCCGCCTTTTTTGTGGCCGGGAATGTAGTTGCGATTCAGCAGGCTCTTCACCCCCTGGGCCTGAGGAACGAGATGTTCTTCCACCACCGACCGGGGAAGAAACTGTGGAATAAACAGGAACTCGTTCTGGTCCCAATAGTCCCGCGAGACTCGATCGAGATCCAACTGCTTGACTGCTTCATCCACCGTTTCAACGAAGGAACCGACCATTGACTGATTCATATACTCACCTTTTTCTGGTTCATTTAGTTCATTTGGTTTGTCTGGTTTTTTGGTTGAACGAAACTAACCAGGCGAACCAAATCAACCAGATCAACCCCGCCTCGCCCCGCCAGTCTCGCTCGGTTGTCCATGCGCATTCTTGTGCCTGGTTCCATCACATTCATTTTGGGGCGACGATTGGGGCGCTGAGCACCGGAGCCTTCACCACTTCCACATCGGCCGGTAACTTCAGATTGAAGACCGAATCGCTGAGACCCATGTTGGCTTGGAGCGACGAAAATTCAAAACTCGCGACATTACCGCTGTTTTCATAGAGAGAAAGCTTCCGAATGTAGTAAGTCTTTGGAAACACTTCAAGCACGATCCGTTTCAATGATTTCTCCGCCTCGCCTTCATGCGACTTCGGCAGGAGAGTCAGTAGCCGGATTCCTCCCAGGCCACGCCCTTTCCCCGGTGTCGGCTCGATGTTGAAGGACTCCTCCAACGTGGCCGCCCCCTGCAAGAGCTCCAACGGGGCCTTGGAGGCCGCCATCTGCGTGAGCTTCCCTACCAGCACTTGTTTGTGCTCCGGCACATACACTTTGATATCATCTTGATTGACTTGGATGTCTTCGACCGAAGGATCGAGATAATTCCACCGTAACCGCCCAGGCTTTTTGATATAGAGCTTCCCCGAAGACATGATAGGCCGCTCGAACCCCTCGATCATGGTCCTCTGCGTAAAGTCCGCCTGAAGATCTTTCGTTCTCTCATACCGCGACTGAAGCTGCTTGACCACCTCCCGCACTTCCGTCAAGGCATTCTCATCGAAATCGCTTTCAGCTGAGAAAACCATGGGTGCTATTAAGAACCCGCAGAGGACGCTGCAGAGACAGGACCAGGCAGACTTTCCAACTCGTATCCTCAGATTCATCTTCTATATTATCCATTTCTCTATACGGGAGCGGCCGGACTATCCTTCACAGCGCACATCGCTCGTTTCTCTCTTCACCAGGCGGCCTGGCCACTCCTCATTATCTAGGCGACCCTACTTCTCCCTTTCCCTTGAGGGCGGACTAGATGGTCTCCCACTGCGCGTGTCCAACGAGGGTCTTCTGAGACCGCGCGTTGCACGAGCACAGGAGACCATCTAGTCTGCCCTCTCACTCTCCTTCGGAGGCCGCGCGTTACGCGAGCACAGAAGATCATCAGGCTCCATCCCCTTCCCCTATTCCCACCGCCCCTCGCCGCCCAACCACCTCTCTCCGTCCATCCCGGCCAGCCGCGCCCACGAGGCCATCCGCCTCCATTTGCTCGATCATCCGAGCCGCGCGAGGATAGCCCACCCGCAGCCGGCGCTGAATCAGCGATGCAGAAGCTTGACCGGTAGATAGGACCAACTCTTTCGCCTGCTCGTATACTTCTCCCAGCCCCTCTTCCTCTTTCGCCCCTTCCTGCTTCAGCGCAATCTGCAATTCCTGATTGTAGGAAGGCTTCGCTTGATCCTTCACGAACTCGACGACACGACGAACATCGTCATCCGACACAAACGACCCGTGCAGCCGCATGACACGTCCGGTCCCCGAAGCCATATAGAGCATGTCACCGCGGCCAAGGAGCGCCTCTGCACCGTTCGCATCCAAGATGGTGCGTGAATCGGTCTTCGACGACACTTGAAAGGCAATACGGGCCGGGAAGTTCGCCTTGATCAATCCGGTCAATACATCGACCGACGGGCGCTGAGTCGCCAGCACGAGATGGATACCTGATGCCCGAGCCATCTGCGCCAAGCGCGCAATCCTGTCTTCCACTTCCTTCGGCGCCACCATCATCAAATCCGCCAATTCATCGATCATCACCACGATATAGGGCAAGGGCTCCGGCGGGGTCGCCGGCGGCGTGAACGATCCGGGGCTGCCGTCCGCAAGCGCGGTCTCTCCGGCAGAAAGCCGCTCCTCTTCAGCCAGAAACTGGATGGGCAATTCCGGCTGGTCCAACTTGGCCGCAGATTCCGTCTCCAGCACACCCTGTGCCCCGGCGACTTTTCGATTATAGGCATCGATGTTTCGCACCCCTGCCTCAGCCAGCAATTTATAGCGTCGTTCCATTTCAGCCACCACCCAACCGAGCCCCCGCGCCGCCGACTTGGCATCGGTGATGACCGGCCGTAGCAGATGAGGAATGCCGTCATACGTTTGGAATTCGAGCATCTTGGGGTCGATCAGGAGTAGCTTGACCTCATCGGGTCGAGCCGAAAACAGCAGGCTCAGGAGCATCGTATTAAGACTGACGCTTTTCCCTGCCCCTGTGGCGCCGGCAACCAGCAAGTGCGGCATCGTTTTCAGATCGGCGATCGTGGGGGCTCCGAAAATATCCTTCCCCAAGGCCAGACTGAGCTTCGATCTGGCGCGCGAAAAGGCCTCGCTCGTCATCACTTCCTTCATCGACACCGTCTCGCGATAGAGATTCGGCACTTCAATTCCAACCACCGATTTTCCAGGAATCGGGGCGACGATCCGGAGACTGATCGCCTTCAACGCCAGTGCCAGATCGTCGGCGAGATTCACAATGCGCGCGACCTTGGTTCCCGGCGCCGGCTCGAACTCGTACATCGTCACGACTGGTCCAGGACGAACTTCCGTCACCTTTCCTGCGATGCCGAAACTGAGCAGCGCGCGGGTCAGCACATCGGATTGCGCCTTAATTTCTTCTTCTGTGACCCGCCCTAGGGGGCCTGACGGTTCGCTCAAGAGCATGGCCGGGTCCGGCAAAATATAGCCCCCCGCCTTCGTTTTAGCTGTGATGGTCTGCTTGTCCGACTCGGATTCGATCGGCTCATCCGGTTCGGAAGTCGGTTGTCGTGATGGCTGAATGACCGGCCAGTCTAATTCCGGCTTCACTGCCGCCTCAGGGAGCGCTTCCTCAATCACCGCACGGATGGATGCAGCGGATTTCTGTCTGGCTTTCCGAGGTGACTCAGGAGAGACTTCTTCCACCGATCGTTCAGGAGCCAACGCACGAGCTCGGGTGAACATCCAACTGCCCCAACCAGGAATCCGCCGAGCGATCTCCGATAGAGAAATAGGGGTTGTGAAGAGGAGTGAGACCAGCAACCCAGCCACAATTAGAATATGGGCGCCGGTACTCGCAAAATAGGCGCGTAAACTCTCGGCCAATACTTGCCCGAAAAATCCTCCCGCCATGCCGCGATTAATAAGACCGCTCGAGATGGTCGGCACCGCCATGATTTCAAGGTGAAACAAGCCGCCGAGAAATAGCAATGCCGCCAGCGAGGCGCCTGCGTTCCGCAGACGGATGGATAGGTTGCTCTGCGTGAAACAGCGAACACCCATGAGGCCGAGGAGTATCGGGAACATGTATCCGGCCCCGCCGATCGACCAAAATAACGCGGACGCGAAGAATGCGCCGACCGACCCGATAAGATTTCTTGATGGAACGGTCGCAGATAACCCGGCCCTGATCTCTCCCGAGACAAAGGACACCATGCTGAGAAGCGTCAAGAGCGCCAACGCGATCAGGACGACTCCGATCACTTCTCGTTTGATGTGTGAAGAAGGAGAAGCGGCGGCGCGGGCCTCGCCCCGCTTGGCCGAAGTGGATGCACCCATAGAGCGGATGCTAGCACAGGGAATGGGTCATTTCAAACAAGCGCAAGGGCCAGTTGAAGAAAGTCCTCAACCGACAACGTCTCTGCCCGGCGAGTCGGAGCAATATCCAATTGCTTCAATCCCTCGGCTACAGAAAGAAGCTCATACCCTTCATCTCGCAGAGAATTGACCAGCGTTTTTCTTCGATGGGCAAAAGCCGCCTTCACGAGTGCGCGAAATGCCACTTCTTCTTGCTGGCTGAGCCTCGTGCGCTCTTTCGCGCGTAGCAGCACCACTGCAGAGGCGACTTCTGGCCTGGGACGGAAACACTGGGCTGAGACACGAAACGATTTAGTGATCTCGGCTGCATACTGCGCCATGACCGAGAGCACACCATAGTCCGAGCCGCCGGGGTTTGCCACGAGACGATCCGCCACTTCGGCCTGTAGCATGAGCACCATGCGGGGAAACCGGCCCCGCTGATCGAGTAATCGAAAGAGCAACGGAGTTGAAATATAATAGGGCAGATTGGCCACGACGACCGTCCCCACCGGCAGGCTCTCGACCGGATAGGCCAGCGCGTCCTCACAGACCAGCTCCACATTCGGAAGCTCCGCCTGCCTGGTTTCGAGATAGGCATGGAGCCGTGGATCCACTTCGACCGCCGTCACACGACCGGCCGCGCGGCAGAGCGCTTCTGTCAGAATGCCGCGGCCAGGACCGATTTCCAATACGTGGTTGCTTGGCTCCAGTTCCGCCAACGCAACGATTTTACGCACGATGTTGGGGTCGATCAGAAAGTTTTGGCCAAGCCGTTTATTCGGCGGAGGGAGATCAGGAATCGACACCGGTCAATTCCCGCTGGAAGGAGGAGTTGCTGTTTGCACCAGTCGTTTCGCCAGATCTGTCAACGGGACTCTGAAATAGTCGGTGAGGTCGGTAAACTCTTCCACTAAATCGTTGGTAAAAGAGGGCCCCGGCTGCAGGGCGGCAAACTTCTGCCCTTCTTTCTGGCCCAGGGATTCGGTGATGAGCGCACTCGTCCTGGCTTTCCACTTGGCCATTCGTTCGGCTCCGGCAACGGTATTGAGTGTTTCCATGGTCTCTTGGAAAATCTCATCCAATTCCTTCAACTGCTTCTGAAGCATGGTATAAGCCGCACCCGATTGGTTGGTCATCGCTAAGGCTCCTGTTTTTCCAGTTTATTTGGTTTGTTTTGTTATTTGGTTTGTCTCATTGGAATTTCATCCAACAAAATAAACCAAACAAACAAAACAAACCTCTCATCGTTTTTTGGCTAACGTGGCGGCCAACGTGATCGCCTCAATCAGGCTGCCTGGGTCTGCGATGCCCTTCCCCACGATGTCGAACGCGGTCCCGTGATCGACCGAGGTGCGAATGATCGGCAACCCCACCGTCAGGTTCACACAGGTGCCGAACGCGACAAGCTTTAAGGGGATGAGCCCCTGGTCATGATAGAGGGCCACTACCGCATCGTAATCACCTCTTGCCGCCTTACCAAATAGCGTATCGGCTGGTAAAGGATCGCTGGCACGAATGCCCTGGGCCTGCGCCGCACGAGCTGCCGGGAGAATGACCCGCGCCTCTTCGTCCCCGAACAGTCCATGTTCTCCAGCATGGGGGTTCAACGCGGCGACACCAACCCTCGGTTTCTTAATTCCGAATAGGTCCCTCAAGGCCAGATGAGCCAGCCTGATGGCTTTTTCGATCTTGGCCTGGGTCAGGAGCGTTGACAAATCCTTGATCGCAATATGGGTTGTCACAAACATGATGCGGAGCGGTCCTCCGATAATCATCATGCCGGACTCCTCGGTCTTGGTCAGGTCTGCCAGCAGTTCCGTATGGCCAGGGAAATGACAGCCGGCCATGCTGATCGCTTCTTTATTGATCGGTGCTGTGACGATGCCGTCGATACAACCGAGCTGGGCCAGTTCAACGGCCTTTTTAATGAACAGCACGGAGGCCGCTCCGGTTTCAACCGCCGCAACTCCACGCGGGAACCGCCCAAGGGGATGATCGAGCGGGTCCAGCACGGCCAGGTCACTCAGGCACGGTGGCTTAGGATCGTGGCCCTCCACGCGAATCACGTTCATCTTGAGTTTCAGACTCTTGACCGCCTGCTGCATCACCGGAAATGAACCGATAACCAACGGACGACAGACTCGCCGTACTTTCGCTCCAGACAAAGCTTTCGCAATGACCTCCGGGCCGATCCCCGCCGGATCTCCCATGGTGATGCCAAGCAGGGGTCTGTCTTTCATCCTCGTCATGTTTTTCTCAGCACTCATCACCTAGGGTGCTCAAAAACACCTTCCAGCAAGGCCGCAGCGAGCGCAGAGACGAGGCGTACCCAGCGCGGTACGTTGAGTCTCTAAGCGATTCGAGAACGAAGCTGGAGGGATTTTTCAGCATCCGGCTAACAGGCATATAGGTACACCACATACCCTATATAAAGGATGGCGCTCCCGCTCAGCAACCAGGGCCGCCAGAGAGCGCCCCACGCAGCCTGCGCTAATAAGAAGGTGGCCGCGGTCACTGCGAGAACCATTGTGATCAATGCCGTCGGCGCCAGCGTCCAGTCCGTGCCCAGGAGCCCGATCGAGACCGGGATTGTACCCTGAAAGACGATCGCGCCGGTGACATTCCCTACCGCCAACCGATCCTTCTTTCGGTAGAGCCAGAGAAAACTGTTCGACATCTCAGGCAACTCGGTCGCCAGGGGTGCGACGAGGAGGGCCAGGATCAATGGAGAAATCGACAGGGCTCCTGCAATCGTTTCGGCGGCAAGGACGAAGAGATGCGCGCCGAGCGCAAGCCCGGCCAAGCCAATGAATGCTTGAAGACCGATGAGTCCAAACGACGGGGTTGCCACCTTCCTGGCAAAAAGCAGCGGTTCAAGCCCACCGCCCTCGCTTACCTCCTCATCAGTCTCACTGAACTTCAGCTTGACGTAATAGAGATAGAGGCCTATCAACCCGACGGCGGCGACAGCGTGCGCCAGTCGAGACGGAATAAACACACAGGCCAGCGCGACGCTGTAAGCCGCCACAAAGAAGGAGAGATCGCCCCTCACATCACGATAGTTCAATCGGAAAGCGGCGGTTCGCTTCCCAAGTTTGGCGTAGACCACCAGCAAGATGGCCAAGATGGGGATCACCAGCGTGGTCAGCATGAAGGGAGCGCCAAGAATCGCGCCCAACCCTACCTCCGCTTCGGCACGGCTGGCTCCAAAGAAAATGGCAATGACAGGAATCGACGTTTCGGGAAGTGTGGTGCCAATAGCCGCCAATACGCCGCCGACCGCGCCTTCGGACAAATTGAATCGCTTGCCCACCCACTCGATGGCATTCGTGAAGAGCGTGCAAGCACCCAGCGTCACCGCGACGGACACAAGGAACAGGAGGGTATAGAGTAGGACCGTCATCCCCGGCCCGTTGGCCTAGCGACTCGCTGTTTGGCATAGGCGAGGGCCGCGTCTTCGAGCACGTCTTTTACGGGACGGCCTGTTCGTTCGGCTATCCGCTTGCAATCGAGATATTCCGGAGCCGCTTTGGCCGCCGTCTCGCTCACATCGGCGATCTTCATCCGAACAATTCCACCGCGCACCTTCACCGAGACAAACCGCCGGGGAAGGATCTGCCGCATGACCTCACGAATCCGGACTCCCAACGTTGTCGTTTCCTGAAACAAGACGTCAAGAATCCGATCCAGCTGCGCCGAAGCCGCGAGACAGGTCAATACAATGCCGGGTCGCCCACGTTTCATGATGACCGGTGCCAGCGTGACATCGAGCGCCCCGCGCGCGAATAACTGTTCCATCACATACTCATACGTTTGCGGGTTTACGTCGTCAAGGTTGGTTTCAACCTGCATCACTGTATCCCGTTCGCGCGTGCCTCGGGCTGACGGCTGCGCGAGAAACACCCGCAACGCATTTGGCCACCCGTGGGGATCGGCATCGCCCGCCCCATATCCGACGGCCGTCGGCGTCATTACCGGCATAGGACCGAACTCCGATGTCAGTGTACGCAACAAGGCCATGCCGGTCGGCGTGGTGAGCTCACGGGGAGGGCCGGCACTGAAAATCGGAATCCCCTTCGCCAGAATGGCAACCGCAGGACCAGGCGCCGGCAGGATCCCGTGAGCCGATTGCAATGTCCCGGCTCCCACGTTGACGGGGGAGGAGGTCACACGCGTGACACCCAACAGATCGCAGCAGAGCAGGCCGCCGACGATATCGACAAATGAATCCAGAACCCCCACTTCATGGAAATGGACGTGGTCCTTCGCCACGCGATGAGCATGTCCTTCCGCTTCGGCCAATCGATCGAACACCGATCGGCCTTGCTGCTTGATCTTGTCGGGGAGTCGACTCGCGGCGAGGATCTGGTGAATGCGCCTGAGGGACAGCGGATGCCGCAACCCCTTGGCAATGATGACATCGACCTTCGTAGCGTGGATCGCCCCTCGATGCACCCGCCGCTTTTTTAGCGTAAAACCTGAAAGCCTGAGCCGTTTCAGCCCGCTCACCAAGTCGGGAAACGGGACGCCCACATCCACAAGCGCACCGAGGATCATGTCGCCGCTGATGCCGGAATAACAATCGAAATGGAGATGCGCGCCCACGTGCGTCCTTTCCCTACTCAATGCTTACCGCGCCCATCTTACCCAAGCTGCGCGCGAACGGCAATCTGCAGCCTCTTCCAATATGAAATGAGTCTGAAGCCGAGTCGTATTTCCAACGAGCCATGAGTCTGAGCGGCTGCCGTTCTGAATCGGTCATGATGCGAGGCATGGTGATCGACATGGAA
>Ga0194035_1000087_pt1 | contig 55467 bp, 48 predicted proteins | sample JunL2320m_MetaG_FD_148680 | JGI IMG/M metagenome (GOLD analysis project Ga0194035, IMG submission 148680) | Anoxic zone freshwater microbial communities from boreal shield lake in IISD Experimental Lakes Area, Ontario, Canada - Jun2016-L239-20m | ecosystem: Environmental > Aquatic > Freshwater >...
CCGCGCCACAATCTCCTGCGCCGTCCCCTCCGCCACAATCTTTCCCCGCTGGAGAAAGATGATTCGATCCGACATCTCTTCCATCTCGTGCATATTATGAGACGAATAGAGCACACTCAGTCCTGACGATCGTCGCTCCTCTTTGAGGAAACTCCGGATCTTTTGCGCGATATCAGGATCCAAACTCGCCGTCGGCTCATCGAGAAACAGAATCTTCGGTTCGGTCAAGAACGCCTTGGCCAACCCAAGACGAGTGCTTTGGCCGGAAGAGAGCTTGCGCGTCACTTTATGACGGAACTCCTCCATCTCAAGGCGCTTTACGATGTCGTCGACTCGCTCTTGGGTCTGAGACATGCCGTACAGCCGCGCAATCACCCAGAGGTTCTCTTCGACTGTAAGCGCCTGCGGCATGGCGACATAGGTCGAAGAAAAATTCACTTGCTGTAGGACCTCTTCGCGGTGAACCGCCAAGTCGAGTCCAAACATCTGAATGGAGCCGGCGGTCGGTGTCACCATCCCGAGCAACATCTGAATCGTGGTGGTTTTCCCTGCCCCGTTCGGCCCCAACAATCCAAGAATTTCACCCGGCCTGATGTCGAACGAAATGTCGTTGACGGCGACGAACTCGCCGAACCGTTTCACCAGATGTTGGACGTGCAAGACGGGTATGGACATGAGTGATCAGAGATTTAGCAGGATACCGAGAGTGCGAGAGTACCAGTGACGAGAGTCCGGGCGATGGTCGCGTTAGGTTTCCAGCCCCTGCTCTCCACGAGGCTGCGATTTTGGAAACTGCTTCATGATCAAAGTAGCCACGCCGACGACATCGTCCATGCCGAACAGCGGAATGTCTAAATCGACGGACTTGTCCGATACCACCGCGAGCAACCCTTCCGAGGAAACAGGGATTTCGCCGATCTGATCACGGATGATGACAATCTTCGGATACCCATCGTTTTTCCATCCTTCGGCAATAATCAGATCATAAGTATGATCGAGAAACCGATCACTCACTTCTTCAACCTTCAGCTGATCAGGCACATCGGCAAACATCGCCATACTCCCCTTGGAGAGCACCATCACGCTGCTGGCGCCGGCCCGCTTGTGGCGCCAGCTATCCTTCCCTTCCGTATCGAGATCAAACCCGTGTCCGGCATGCTTTACTGTCGCTACCTTGTAGCCGGCCCGGACCAACACAGGAATCACGCGCTCAATCAGCGTGGTTTTCCCGCTGTTCGAGCGACCGACAAAGCAAAGAATAGGTACGGCCATTGGTGGAAATGGTCAATAGTCAATGGTCAATGGCAGACAAAAATGATTCCTGCCATCGACTAGTGACTGATGACCATTGACCTCCCTTCTCTATGAGCAACAGGACGGACGGTCTGGACCGGTGTGACTATGTTCGGAATGGCTGGCCCAGGCCTCTCCGCTCAACAGTTGAACCGAGACCAGATCGCCCTGATTCACTCGTTCAACTTCGACCGGGATATCGATCAAACAATTGGCCTTCACCATAGAAGTCAGTATCCCGGACCCTTGCGCGCCGGTCGTGCGAACCTTGAAGACCCCTTCTTCTCTTGTGAGCACGCCGCGCAGAAAGTGGCGACGATCCGTCCGTTTGGAAAACTTCTCTTGGAAAACCGCCTGCACGACCGGACGGCCATAGCTCCGGTGCCCGCTCATTTTAAGCATGGCCGGCCGCACCAACTGTTCGAATGTCACCATGGAGGACACGGGATTCCCTGGCAAGCCGAAGGCCAGCTTGCCCTGAATCTTGCCGAAGGCAAGCGGCTGTCCAGGTCTGATCGCCAATTTCCAAAAGTTCATTTCTGCGCCCAGTTCGTGGAAGACTGCCTTGGTGAAATCATAATCGCCCATCGACACGCCGCCGGACAGTACCAGGATATCCGCCGTCAGACCATGTGAAATCTTTTCCTTCAAAGCAGCTGGAGTGTCCTTCGCAATCCCCAGCAATAGGGGGATACCACCCGCCTCCTGGACCGCTGCCGCAATTCCATAGCTGTTGGAATTGATGATTTTTTCATCGCTGAACCGCTCGTCCAAATCCGCCAGTTCATCGCCGGTCGAAAGGATCGCGACACGGGGACGCTGATAGGCAAAGATGAACGACTTGGCAAGAATCGCCAGCATCCCCGCTTCACCAGATCGAATCTGGGTCCTCTTTGCGATGATGCACTCACCCTTCTTCACATCTTCGCCTTGAGGCCGAATGTTGGCACCTAGCGGTTCGGGCCTAAAGACTCGAACGGAATCCGCCGTATGCTCAGTGTCTTCAACCTTCAAAACCGTGTCCGCTCCCTTCGGGAGCGGAGCCCCAGTCATGATGCGAATCGCCTGTCCCGCGCCGACGGATTTCGAAGGCATCTTGCCTGCAGCCACATCTTCGATCACTGTGAGCGTGACCGTTTTCTGAATGGCATGTTCCTGCTTGATATCCTCCCACCGCACCGCAAACCCATCCATCGCACTATTGTTCCAGGGTGGATTGTCCCGCTCTGCCACAATGTCCTCGCCGAGGATACGGCCCAGCGCATCGAGGATCGAAATCTTCTCCAAGCCCAGAATTGGCGTGGACTCCAATACGATCCGTTGCGCCTCTTCCAGCTGCGTAAGCCCCTCTATCGCCTGTGTCGCTTTCACCCTCTCTCCTTTATCAATGCGCCTGCGGAGACGCGATCTTCACCAGCGACCCGCGCTTCTTGCAGAACGCTTCGACCTTATTCGCAATCTCGTGATAACACTCAGCCGTGGCCGTGTCGGAATTGAACATTGCAAAGGGCTCCCCGGCATCGGATTGGATCACGACATCGGGATCAAGCGGGATGCGTCCGAGGAAAGGTACGCCCATATCTATCGCGGAAGCTTCCCCGCCTCCCTTACGGAATACCTCGATGTGGTTGTGACAATGGGGACACTCCAATCCGCTCATGTTCTCGATGATCCCGATGATCGGGACTTCGCTGTCCTTGCAGAACGTCACCGACTTGCGAGAATCCAGCAAGGCCACTTCCTGCGGCGTCGTCACGATGACCGCGCCGCTGACATTCCCGAGCAAATCGATAGTCGTCACCGATTCGTTTCCGGTTCCGGGAGGCAAATCGACAAATAAAAAATTAAGATCCTGCCACTCGACTCCGCCCAAGAGTTGATTGATGAACTCATACTTATACGCATCGCGCCAGATGATCGGATCGTCAGAGTTCTGCAACAGAAATGACATCGAGGCGATCTTGAGGTTGTACGCCTGAAACGGAATAATCCCGCCTGAGCTGCTGATCTTGAGTTTCTGCCCTTCGGCCCCCACCATCTTTGGAATGTTCGGGCCATGGATATCCATGTCGCAAATGCCGACATGCCACCCTTTGAGCGCGAGACTCACTGCAAGATTCGTCGTACAGGTGCTCTTTCCAACTCCACCCTTATTACTCATAATGAGCACTTTGTATTCGATCCGCTCCATCCGTTTAGCCACCAGCCAACGACTGTGCCCCTCCTTGTCCTTCTGACAGGTTTCGTTTTCATCGCAAATCGCGCAAGCCCACATGTAGACGCAGGCGTCGCTGCCGCCGGAGCTGGGAGGTTGAATGACGTTCAATTCACGAGCCATGTATCTTCCTTCTGTAAAAACAGTTACGCCCGATCTGCGCGATTTCGTTATCGTCGCCGATCTGTCGGTACACCGACGTAGTCGCTCTCTCCCACGTTAGGGAGTCCCACCGACGGCACCTTACCATTTCCTGCCGCTGCGGTGGCCATTGCCGGCATGCCTGCCCCCTCTTCTGCTGGCTTCTTTTTGTTGAAAAACCCTGCGCTAATGATCCCTACTTCGTAAAAGATATACATGGGCAGGGCCATCAAGCATTGGTTGAAGGGATCGGGCGTCGGTGTAAGAACTGCCGCAAAGATAAACGATCCCAGCAGAGCCCACTTACGATATCGTTTGAGAAACGGCGCATCGACCCACCCAAACTTCGCCATGAGGGTGATCGCGAGCGGGACTTCGAAAATCAGCCCGAAGACCATGAGGAACCACAGGGCAAATCCAACGTACTGCGCGATGGAGATCTGCGGGACGAAGCCGGCGTTGACGCCATAGGAAATCAAAAAATTCAGCGCAAACGGAAGCACGAAGAAAAATGAAAAACTCACGCCTGCGTAAAATGCCACGGCGCTCAACAGCACAAACGGCCCGACAAATCGCCGTTCCTGCGCATGGAGGCCCGGCACGACGAATTGCCAGACTTCGAACAATAGATATGGAGTCACACCGACGAGAGCAAAGAGCCCGGCTACCTTGACGTTTTGCCATAATGCTTCTGCCGGCGCGAGAAAGACCAACGGAACGGTTGCCAGATCGGTCGGCACCCACGACAGGGAGCCAGGCATAAACATGTTTTGGAGCGGGATGCGAAGCCACTTAACCAGCGTGTCGGCAAAGAAAAATGTACCGACAAACACCACGGCGATGATAATCACCGCGCGCGTCAGCCTGACCTGGAGCTCCACGAGGTGCTCCATTACCGGCATTTTCTTATCTTCCAGCGGCTTAAAGATCGAGTCTTGCAGCCACTGGTTCAGCGAATTAAGGCCGTTGGACATACGATCCGTTCATCCGATGGTTAGCTGCGACCGCTCGGATGCCGAGCGGTCACAGCTAGCGGCATGCCTGTTACTTGGGATTGACCGCGACAAACAGGTTGTTCCCCTGTCGACTCAGGAGCAGGACAGCCAACTCGTCTTTTTTCAACTTACTCGAAGCTTTCTGATAGTCGTCAAGAGTCTTCACGACTTCGTGGTTCACTTCCTGAATCACGTCACCGCGCTGCAGACCCGCCGCTTCCGCAGGGCCGCCGCCCTCGACCGACATTACGACGACACCCGTCATCTTTGCCGGGATGTTCAATTGACTCATCGTAGCCGCATCCAACCCCTGCACTCGAAGGGAAGCCAAGACATTATCCGGCAGCTTTACCGTCTCAACTGGCTCCTTGGGAGCTGACGGCTCCTTTTTTGCCAACATTTCATCCGTCGGTCGCTCCGCCACCTTCACGGAGATAGTCTGCTCCTTGCCGTCTCGTAGCACCTTCACCTGCGCATCCTTGCCGACCATTGTGCGTGCGACGAGATTTCGTAGCTGACTCACGTTTTGGACTTCTTTCCCGTTGAATGCAATCACCACATCACCGCGCTTCACACCCGCAGCATGGGAAGGGCCGTTCTCATTCACATCGCTGATGAGTACTCCTTTGCGCTGTTCCGGAAGCTTGAAGGATTTGGCCAAGGCCGGCGTGATCTCTTGAATCGCAACACCCATCCAGCCACGCACGACTTTGCCGGTCTTCTGCAGACTGTCAACAATATCCAACGCAATGCTGCTGGGAATGGCAAAACCAATTCCCTCCGACCCGCCGGTCCTTGAGAAGATGGCCGTATTGATCCCGATGAGTTCTCCATGCAGATTGACCAGCGCCCCGCCGGAATTGCCCGGATTAATTGCGGCGTCGGTCTGGATGAAATCTTCATAGTCTGCAATGCCGACGTTCCCGCGTCCTAAAGCACTGATGATGCCCAGAGTCACGGTGGAACTCAATCCGAACGGGCTGCCGACGGCCAATACAAGGTCGCCAACCTGTAGTTTCTCATACTCAGCCCATTTTAAGGCTGGGAGGTTCTTCGCCTCGATCTTGACCACAGCTAAGTCCGTCTTCGGATCCGTCCCCACCACTTTCGCGCTGAATTCACGTCGATCACTGAGCGTAACCGTGATCTGCGTGGCGCCTTCGACCACGTGGTTGTTGGTCACAATAAATCCGTTCGGATCAAAAATGACACCGGATCCTGCGCTTTGATCTGGGCGGCCATGCCCCGGAGGCATCGGCGGAGGGGTCGGAAGTTCACCTCCTGGCGCTTCTTCACCCGGTGGTCCACCAAAAGGACCTGGAGGCATCGGCGCTCTTCGGCCTCGTCCCCCGCCTTCCCCACCCCCAGTCACCGCAATATTCACCACCGCCGGCGTGACCTGTTTGACGATCTCTGAGAATCCTTGTGTCAGTCCGGCTGAAGCCCCAGCGGCAAAAGCTGTGGGCCCACTAGGCAGGACAGCAAACGCGAAGATACTCATGACCAGACCGATACTTGCGACAAGACCTCGGACATTCCCCCCCTGACTCCGCGTGACCATAACAGCGTTCCTCCACAGGGTTAACCGATGAGACACCCAGATGAATGGCACATTGTACACTATCCCTTCCCAGGCCTTCAAAGACTAATGACTAATAATCCCCATCGGACAGGCTCCTAGGAACCGGTTCTCCGAGCCCGCGCTTCGGGCTCTAATACCCCGAGCCAAGAGTTCTGAAGCTGCAGGAGCAACCGCTTAGCTGCTTGCTCAAAGGACACAACACGTAGCGTGTTCGGCGCACCCTCGTACGTCGGTGGCCAGATACGCCGCTCATCTTGAGGGCGAAGGAAGACAGCCGGATACCATTGATTAATCCCTGGCGCGCTCGGACGATCCAGTGTGGCCCAGCCCCGCCCCTCAGCCTGCATCAAGATCTGATTGTGTTTCAAATCCAACAGGGCAAATTCCAGCAACGACCAGTTATCTCGACGAAACCCAGGTTGCGCATGCGTGGTTAATCCCCCAAAAAGCGTCACGGGATATTCCTGTTCAGTGTGCTGGAGACGACCACGATGGCCAGATAATCGAGGCCCCGTTGCCGGCCCAGTTCTGCGAACTGGGCCCAATCCCCATACGGCTTCGGTCTGATATGGTCGGCTGAGATCACCTCTGTTATCGCCACAGGAATCGCACGATCGAAACCCTGTTGTAGGTTTGCTTCAAGGCGAGCAAGTGCCTCATCCGGCAGATTCGGAGCCGCAGCTGGCTCTGCCGTATCCGACACCACAACAAGCCCTGTCTGTAATGGGCGCTGATTGCTCCGCCTAAGAGCGTCGTCGAAGGTCTTGTGCTCTGAGGAAACATAATCGCCAATCCGTGCAGGTGGAATGGCTGAGGCACAAGACACCAAGAAAACCATACTGAGCAGAAGACTGAATTGATTGGGCAATTGGCGCACTTTCAGTCTCCTGGTGGTTCAGATTTATCCGTCATTTCAGCCACCTTCGTGTACGTTGGCCCCCATCGGCGGATCTGTCAAGTCCGGTGGAGCCCTCCGCTTGCATTCCCGCCTGGGGCTCGTTACCATCATCGATCTGGGCTCTGGTCTGACGCCGTCTGTTCGGTTTACTGCAAAGAGGGTGGTTAGCTATGCCCTGCCAAAGCGCCTCAGGTCCCATCCAATGGTCGATCGTCGTTCCGGCTCATAACGAAGCTGATCGTATTCTTCCTCATCTTCAAAGCATCACTACATTCTTGCGAGACCGAGAACAGCCCTTTGAAATCCTCGTGGTCGACGACGGCAGTACCGATGATACGGCCACCGTTGTTGAGACCCTCGCCTCTTCGACCCCGGAGATTCAATTACTCCGGGCTCCATTGCGCCAAGGCAAAGGCGCCGCCGTACGACGAGGGATGCAAGCTGCCGTCGGGCGGCTGCAACTATTTACTGATGCGGACGGCGCCACTCCGATCCAGGAACTCACCCGGCTCGAACAGGCCGTGATGGACGGCGCCGACGTGGCTATCGGATCGCGCTCACTCGCCGCCCGGTTGCCGGACTATGCGGTCCAGACTCGCTGGTACCGGACCATTTTGAGCTATCTATTCAACACTCTCATCCAGGAAAGAGGCCTCAGCGGAATCGCCGACACTCAATGCGGATTCAAACTTTTCCGTCAAACTGTGGCAGCAGACCTCTTTGGCGTCTCCACCATCAACGGCTATGGCTTCGACGTCGAGCTGCTCTACGTCGCGCAACAACGCAGATATCATATCGCAGAAATTCCGGTGAATTGGTCCCATCAACCGGGCTCAAAATTTCGTGTCATCAGAGATGGGCTTGCCATGCTGCGCGAATTGGCTATGATCCGACAGAACTGGACCAAGGGCTACTACGCTTCTCCGTCCCCGGCGCAGAATCTCCATCCCACGACAGCCGGTCGAGTCGGACTCCCGCTGCAATGAAGTTCCCCGCATGATAGCCGAGCGTACCACACAAGACTGGCGAGAAAAGCTCGACTGGCAGAGACAGGGCTCATACCTTACGCGAGTTTCGCCCCGCTCGCTTGTCGCGCGCCGCTCCGCCATTTCGCTGCAATGGGCCACCCTCTTGGGTCTTCTCCTCACAGTGGGCGTACTGTCGGGATGCGAGAAGCTGACTTCAGCGTTTGACCAAACCCCCTTACCAGACATGGGTCCGCGTCTGGCCAACTCCGTCAAGCTGACCTTCGATCCCTCCTTCACCAATCTCAAAATGCAATACATCGATGGATGCAATAGCCCCCACGAGCTCAAAGTGGGGGAAGAAGTCGAGTCGATCATGATTGACGCGGCCTCTCAAAATTTTACGGCCGTAACCGTCACCGGTGGAGTCCCCGCACAGATCCCGCCAGACAAAGAGATCGTGGTCACACTCCAACGCTCAGGCCTCAAACTTTGGGCTGATAATATCTATGATCGAGTCCCTGCGGACATCACCCTCGAAACGCTCTTAACCTTCAAGGATGCTACGGGGAAAGAACTTGGCCGACAGACCGTTTCCATCGCGCACAACCAACGGCTTATCCTGGAACCGAGCAACCGCCGATGCGAGTACGGCAATATACGCGAGTTTGTGCATGACGCTGGGATCGCCCTCTCGACACAATTCATCCGCGCCGTCCGTACCCAATTGGCAGCGACGGGCAGCTTCGCTCCCGCATCGGTGGAAGGAGCGCCAGCTCAGCCTGTTCTACCGATGACAGCCATGCAGGCCAAAGGCACTTTGTCGGCGCTCTCATTTAAGGCCACTGTGCTGGACGAGAACAGCAATTTGGTCTTTGAGGGAGGCGAGCGCATTCGAGTACGCATCGACCTCGTGAACGGAGGAGAGCAGGACCTACTGGGTGTCACTGCTACCTTGACAGGAACCGCCTCACTACTCGCCCAATTTCCTACAAACTCCCTTGCAATAGGACGACTGCAACCGGGCCAATCCCGCTCAATCGAATTTGCGGCAACCTTGCCGCAGTCCGTCCGACAACAAAAGGCCGAGATTCACGCAGCCGTCTCTGATTCAGGAATCCGTATTCAGCCGCCGGTTCAAACCCTGGCCCTGTCCATCCAGCCTAGTAGCATCAAAACCGACGACGTGGATCACATCCCTGCTGTGACCACCGGGTTTCAACAACCCCACACCTACTTGATCTCAATCGGGATCAGATCCTATCGAGACCAACAGATCCCCTCCCGCAAGTTCGCTTCTTTGGATGCTGCGATAGTCTCAAGCTATTTTCAGTCCCTTGGTGGGGTGCCAGCCTCCAATATTCGTCTACTACAAGATTGGAAGGCGATACGCTCGGATATTGATGAAGCTCTGTTGGATTGGCTACCACCTCATATGAACAGGGATGCAGTCGTTATTGTCTACTTTGCCGGTCTTGCTTCGGTCTCTTCGACGGGAGAGACATTCCTGGTCCCATACGATGGGACTGCCACGACTACCTCACGATCGTACCCGCTCAAAAATTTCGAGGCAGCGTTGGCCCGCTTGAAAGCAAAACAGACGGTGTTTTTGTTCGATGGCGTTGTGTCGCGTATGGGACCAGATAATAAAACCATCCTTCCCCAATGGAATCCCGCAGGAAGCTCAACCCTCCATATCATTGGGCTCAGCGGCATCGGGCAAGGGTTAGAGGACGACCAGCATCGGCATGGCCTGTTCACCTACTATCTGCTGCGGGCGCTGCGCGGTGAAGCCGACACCAATCGAGACGGCGACGTGACACTCGGCGAAACAGCGGCCTATCTCAGCCAGAAAGTGCGCTGGGCTTCCAAAACCTACATGAACCAGGAGCAACGCCCGTTTGCGGTGCCGGCGATCAGCCCAATCGATCCCTCTGCTGCCTTAATATTGACCAAGGTTGCTGCGATCCAAGGCACCGAGGCCCACTAGCGGGATGCTGAAAAAGTCCGCAGGCGGAAACAAACTGTTATTTGGTTTGTTTTGTTTATTTGGTTGAACCAGACTAACCAGATGAACCAAATAAAAAAAGGGTGGAGGATTCGATCCTCCACCCTCTCATTAGCCTTGGGGCTGCGACGAAACTACTCGGCCTTGCAGAAGGTCCGCTCGTAGTTGATGATCGTCCAGGCTTCCTCTTCAGTGATAATCGCTGGTGTCAAGGAGATCATGCCTGTGCCGACACTCCCGTTCTTGATGATCCAGAAGAGCTCACCATCTTTCCGCTTCTTATGGAACTTGCAGTTCGTGAAATCGCGGGGGCTCGGGTTCAGAACCTTCCCGGCCTCGCCCTGGCCATCCCCGTTCTTACCATGGCAATTGAAGCAAGTCCCCTTACCCTCATACAGTGCCTTTCCTTTGGCAATGTTCTCAGGGGTTGCAGCAACCGGATTCTTGTTGGCTTTCGCATCGGACATCTGATCAGCCGGAACGCGGGACTTAAGCGGATCCTTTTCCTCGGCTCCGACCACTGAGGCCGACAGCATCAATAGCGCGGCACTGATTCCCAGAAACTTAGCAAAATGCCCCATCAGACTTCCTCCTTTGTGTTTAACCACCGCACGTGAACTCGGCATCGGGCCGCTGGCTTATTTGATCCATATCAAAGCGACAAAACGCGGGCGAATATAACAATGGCCTTCTACTCATGTCAAGCAATTCAGCACGCTGTCGAAAGGTCTTCCTGCTCCGTAACTCTTTCGCTTCACGATTCCGTTTCCGGTGCATGCTCACTTCCGCCACAACAGATTTCGTTCAGTCTTACTCAGATACATATCAAGGCTCATGCCAGAGTTCTCTCACGGCGAGACACGATATTTCAGCTGGTTAGTGACATGTATGATCACGGGAATCTCGAAAGTCTCAAAAGGGTGGCGCCATTGTGCCTCAGCTTCTGCCGCGGCGCCCCATTCCTCAATATTGTTTACCTCTGCAGCCGACAGAAAAAGACCGTTATTTGGTTCGTCTTGCTTGTTTTGTTAAACGAAACTAACCAGATGAACCAAATCAACAAAACAGACCAGACAGACCTGTCTTACGCCAGGCGTGCAGGCTATAAAAATTCTGCTATGGAAAATGGTTATTCCGCAGCCTGCTAACGCTTGATGACGATGTCGCGTGCGACTTTGCCACTCGGGCCGAATGGCTTTTGAGGTTTGCCATTGAGTTCGGCCTTGACCCCCCCTGCGTTACCAAGCGTCAGGATAAACTGGTCCTGACCTTTCCATGTAGCTTTTTCTCCTGGTCGCAGCAAGGCTTCTTGAGGACTGCCCCCATCGATCTGAATGACGACCCAACTCAGCTCTATCGCCTCAAGATCCAGTGCCAACTGTCCCTCTGTTGTTCCAGACCCTTCGAGTGAAATCCCTCCCAGCGGTCCGTCGTTCCCCAACGACGAAGGAACTGGAACCACAGGCTTCGGCATAGCCGAAGCTGTGGTTACTGGGCTGGTCACTGGCTCAACGTGATCTCCCACGCTCGCCTTGGCTGATACGACAGGGGCCTCGCTCGGTTTGGTATTGGGAGCAGGTTGGTCCTGCGGGACCGTTTCGGTTTGAGGGCTCAGCGGCGTGTCCTGAGATTCTGGAGCCGGTGCAGTGGTCCGTTTCGATCCTGAAGATGGAAGGTCCGAGCTCGAACGATGGACCAAGAGTGACGACTGTTCCCGGCTTAGGAGGAAGATGAGGGCAAGAATCGCAACGCCGATCGCAATTGCGACGGCCTTTCGATTCGCTTGACGCTTTCGATCTTCTTCCGCCTGCCTGACTTTTAAACGCTCCCGCTCAACTTGCTTGTCGTAATAGGGGCCGGCGGACTGAGCGAATCGGTGGATCGCATCCTCTTCATCGAGCCCAAGTGACCGAGCATAGGACCGGACAAAGCCTCGCGCAAACACCTGATCAGGCAGCTTGGCGAAGTTCCCATCTTCCAGCGCCTTCACAAAATCGGTTCGAATCCGCGTCTTCGAGGCGACTTCGTCGATGGTGAGCCCCTTGGTCTCGCGCACCTGCTTGAAAAATTCACCGATTGATTCCATGGGTGTCTCTCTACGGCTTGAGCCGTGTCAGCAATTCCTTCGCAGCGGTGGCATATTCACCGCCCTTATCGAACGTCGTCACCTTAGTCAGCATTTCCCTTGAGCGTCGTTCGAACCCCAGCTTGTAATACACCCGCCCCAACTCTAAGTGTAATTGAGCCGGAGGGACATTGGGCGGATTGACCACTAAGGCATCCTCAAACGCTTCCATGGCACCCTGAAAATTACCCTCGTGAGCCAGGACCCGACCGAGATGGAATCGAGCCAGGTCCGGCGTTGCGTATAAGGGATTGGTCAGCGCCTGACGGAATGCAGCGATCGCTTCGGTCCACCGCTCCTGTTTCTCTAAAACCTGGCCCAGATAGGTGTAGGCTTCCGAGTAGTTCTCATCCAGTTTTGTCGCAATCGTGAATTCCTCCTCAGCCTGAACTAATTTACCCTGCAGCGCCAGTATGTGGCCGAGCCCGTATCGTGCTTCTTTATTGTTCGGATCGATCTTCACGGCCTTCTGGAACGACACAAAAGCCTTCTGTTGATCGGACTCCAGACTCGCGATGCCTTCCTGATAATAGCCTTTTGATTTTTGCGCCGAACCTTCCGATGTGGCACAGCCGGACAACCATCCGATCAACAGGGCCGACACCAGCAATGGACAGGCCAATGATCGAATAATTGAACCGACACAGCGAATCTGCATCACGAAATGTCCTCAAAATGGGTCAGCCGCTTAAAGGCTCGGAACCGTTCCTGAACTTCTTTGTAATCCAGGATTCGCAAACGGTCAAGACTAAAGGCTTCTACGGTAAATGACGCCATAACACTCCCGAAGATAATTGCTTGCTTGAACGCCTCAAGCGAACGATCGCCGGTGGCCGTCAGATAGCCCAGGAAACCGCCGGCGAAGGTATCCCCCGCACCGGTTGGATCGCGCACATCTTCAAGCGGAAAGGCCGGAGCCCCGAACACCTGCTTCTCATTGAACATCAATACCCCATACTCCCCACGTTTGATGATGAGGTGCTTGGGTCCGCGCGCGAGTACTTTTTTCGCAACCTTCACCAGATTCGAATCTTCACCGAGCGCACGGGCTTCTCCATCGTTAATGATCAGAATATCGACCTGCTCCAAGACCCGCCACAACGCGTCCCGTTTGCCATTGATCCAAAAGTTCATCGTATCGCACGCGACCAGCGGCGGACGCGAAAGCTTCTGCAGCACATCCAACTGAAGCTCCGGATCGATATTACCCAAGAACAAGAGGTCCGGGGATCGATAGGCATCGGGGATCTGTGGCCGAAACGTTTCGAATACGTTGAGTTTCGTATCGAGTGTGTGCGCTTCGTTCAACTGATGAGTGTATTCCCCTTTCCAGCGAAATGTCGCCCCGGGCCTCCGCTCCAACCCGGTGACATCGATGCCACGGCTCTTGAGAAAATTCAGGTGTTGCGGAGGGAAATCTTCCCCCACGACTGCAATAAGATCCACGCTGGTAAAATAGCTGGCCGCCGTTGAGAAAAATGTGGCCGAACCTCCAAGAACCTCGCTGACCTCCCCGAAGGGTGTTTTCACTGTATCGAGCGCAACCGATCCGACGACAAGTAACTTCCCCATAGCTCACCGAATCCCTTTCTTCGCAGGAACAACCCGATCAATTAGCAAGGCCAACTTCCGTCGGGCCGAGGCGGGCATCCGATCCGGCGCCGTAATAATAGCATCCTGCAATGAACGCTGACAGGAGCAGGCCTTGGCGTCGGCCACCGCACTCAGCGCCGTCCGCAGCAGTTGTTTGGCTAGCGTGACATTCTGGCGGAGAGTGGTCAAGATCGACTCGACCGTGACGGCCTGTTCTGTCTCATGCCAACAGTCGTAGTCGGTTGCTAAGGCCACCGTGGCATAACAGAGTTCTGCCTCACGTGCGAGCTTGGCCTCGGGAAGATTCGTCATTCCGATCACACTCACACCCCACTGACGATATAACCGAGACTCCCCTTTGGTCGAAAACTGCGGGCCTTCGATGCAGAGATAGACGCCGCCCTGATGGACCGTGGCACCGACCGTGCGAGCCGCACCCGACAATACCGCACCGAGCGAGGGGCAGACCGGATCACCGAACGCCACATGGGCGACAATTCCTCCCTCAAAGAAGGTGGACACCCGCCGTTTGGTGAGATCGATAAACTGATCCGGCAACACAACGTCACCGGGCTTGATCGACTCCTTCATACTGCCGACTGCACTCACAGAAATCACCCGGCTCACCCCGATCGACTTGAGGGCGTAAATATTCGCGCGATAGTTGATCTCAGAAGGATTCATCCGATGTCCACGTCCATGCCGCGAGAGAAAGGCAATACGAACCCCTTCCAACTCACCGAGTACCACTGTGTCGGAAGGAGATCCAAAGGGAGTCTTGACCGAAAGTTCCTTGACCTTCCGAAGACCCTCGATGTCGTATAACCCGCTGCCGCCGATAATCCCGATGTCTGCGCGCACTGCCTTGCCCTGTCGTGTCATCCTTCATCCTCAAGTAAGTGTGTTGAGAAATCGATCTATCTGTTCAATCACCCGCGTAGTCGTACGCGGTACAGATTCCGACTCTTCGATCATCAGCCACTGAATCCCCGGCTCCTTTCGAAACCAGGTCATTTGCCGCTTGGAAAAATGTCTCGTGTCCCGTTTAAACCGCCGAACCATTTCAGAGGCGTCATACTCGCCGGCCAAGTGCTCAGCCACCTGCCGATAACCCAAACCTTTCATCGCCGCGCTGTCGCGCTGATATCCCTGAGCCAGGAGCCGCTTCGTCTCTTCTATCAACCCATGAGCCAGCTGCCAATCAATCCGCCCTTCGATACGCCGGTACAGCATATCGCGGTCTCGGTTCAATCCGATCATTAAGGTTGCAAAGGGCCGTTCAGCAAACCCATGCTCCTGCTGGAACTCCGACATCCGACGACCGGATAACTGGTACACCTCCAGCGCGCGGATCACTTTTGATTCGTCGCGTGGGTGCAACCGCGCCGCAATCACAGGATCGACATCCACAAGCCTCGCATAGAGACGATCAGACCCTTGGTCCTCCGCCTCCTGCAGCAGTGCCTCCCGCACAATCGGATCGGCCTGTGGCGCATCGCACAAGCCCTTGAGGAGAGTCCGCACGTAAAGCCCTGTACCACCCACGACCAGGGGAAGGCGGCAGTCCCGATAGAGACGCTCGATCTCATCGATCGCCTGGCGGCGATACAATCCTGCATTAAACGATTCGTCAGGGTCGACAAGATCGATCAGTCGATGGGGAACCGCCTGGCGCTCATCTGAAGCCGGCTTATCCGTCCCAACATCCATGCCACGATAGACTTGCCGTGAGTCCGCCGTGAGGACCTCGGTCTCGAAAGCCTTGGCTACCTCAACCGCGATGCGGCTCTTCCCCACCGCGGTCGGTCCCACTATCACGACCACTGGCTTGGCCAAGACCTGCGTCTCGGAAAGACGCCGCGTCGCACTCGCTGGAATGGCCATCACGTCCATCCAACCCGACCGAATAGCTTGGCAAGCTCATCTGTTGAGAGACGAAACGCCGTACGGCGCCCATGCGGGCAGGTCATAATCAACCCTTCTTGGACCCAGTCATAAATCAGCTGTTCAATTTCAGGAAGGGCCAAGGCGCGTCCGGCCCGTACTGCTCCATGGCAAGCGAGCGAAGCCAACACAGGTTGAACCCGCAGTTCCAGAGACGATGCGCTGTCCCACTCTGTTAAATCGTCGAGCAGATCCTGTACCAAGCCAGCCGCATCCACCTTGCCAAGTCCGACCGGCACCCCGCGAATCGCGATGGCTGTGGCACCAAAGGGTTCAATCAGGAGGCCGAGTTTCTCCAAATCATCACAGCGTTTGAGCAATAGCATGCACTGCGCCGCGGACAGCTCGATCGGCTCAGGAATCAACAGCGGTTGTGAGGGGATCTCCCGGCCCTGCCACCCTCGCCAAAGTCGTTGGAAAAGGACGCGTTCGTGCGCCGTATGTTGATCGACCACTTGCAGCTCTTCACCCACCTGCGCCACAAGATAGGTCAGGAGGATTTGGCCGAGCGGCACGATCTCGGATTTCTCTGCCCGTTGATATACCGAAGCTGCCTCGTGGGCAAAGGCCAACTGAGTTCCCTCAATGCTGCCGGACAGCGACACCCTGTCGCTGCCATTGGTCAATGAATCCTGTCCGCGAGCTGAGAGGGAGGTGGCCGGGTGAGAATCCGGAAGTGATGAAGTCTGCCGCTCGTCCGCAGGAACAAACTCCGGCGCCGCCTGCGAGAGACCCAGCACGACCTTCCGCTCGGAACCGCCGAGTGCATGACGGACCGACTGGCGCACCAACTGATGAAGCGATTCCGTTTCCGCGAACCGCACTTCTTTTTTTGTGGGATGCACGTTGACATCGATCCGGTCCGGTTCGATGTCAAGAAAGAGCACGAACGTCGGGTGAGACCCTTTTGGAAGAAACGATCCATACCCTTCCATGACCGCATGAAACACGGCCGCATTGCGGATAGGGCGCCGGTTCACAAACAATTCCTGCGGCATTTTCGAGGACCGTGCATGGATAGGATCGACCATCACGCCACGGATCGACAATCCCCCCGTCCTGCCTCGGATCTCAATGGTCCGATCGAGAAACGTCTGACGATAGACCTGAAGAATTCGATCGCGATCCGCTGTCACGGCGGGATAATTGAGAATCTCCTGTCCGTTATGGGTCAGGCGAAAGTGCACTGAGGGCCAGGCGAGACCTGCAAGTTGCACGACATGACTGATATGGGAGAATTCAGTCGTGGTCGATTTGAGAAATTTCTTTCTGGCCGGTTGATTGAAAAAGAGATTGGAAACTTCGATCCTGGTACCAGGCACGGGTGGCGCGTCCACGATAAAGCCACCCGCTCCTGCGACTAAGGTGAGCTGTGATCCCACCGCATCCTGCCGGGCCGCAGTCGCCACCAACACATGGGAGACAGACGCGATGCTCGGTAACGCCTCGCCGCGAAACCCCATCGTCGTCACCGAGGCCAGATCCCGGTCGGACCTGAGCTTACTGGTTGCATGCCGCTCAAAAGCACGAGGAAGGTCGGCGCGACTGATTCCCTCGCCATCGTCCGTGACTCGAATGAGGGCCAGCCCACCGTCCTTCACATCGACCGTGATATGCAAGCCCCCCGCATCGAGACTGTTGTCCAGCAACTCTTTGACGACGGCGGCAGGGCGCTCAATGACCTCGCCGGCTGCGATACGGCTGACTACATCACCCGGAAGGACATGGATCTTGGCGAAGCAACTGGCGGCGGGCATGAAACTAGACTCCAGGGAATGTCAACAACAAGGGAGCCACCACGAGCCGTCTCGATGGACATGCGATCATCGAATTTCAGCCAGCTTATTCTTAGCCAACTTCGATTCGTCCGACGTCGGGAATTCTTCGATGACCCGTTTGAGGTTCTTCTTCGATTTGGCAAGATCTCCGGTTTCTCCCGCCGCGAGCCCCGATTTGAAAAGCGCCGCCGGCACCTTCTCGTTTCCCGGATACTCCGTCAAAAGATACTCAAATGATTGTATCGCACGCACATAATCTTTCTGCTGGTAAGAAGACTCGCCTAGCCAGTAGTAGGCATTCGGCGTCAGCGACGTGCCGGGGAAGTCCTTCACAAATCGCTGAAAGCCCGCCACGGCAAGATCGTACTTTCCGTTGAGATAGTCATTGTACGCCAGATTGAACGCCGACGTCGGGGTAATCGTGGAAACACCTGGCATTACCAGCGGCGCATCTGCAGGGGAGGCAGACCTCTGTGGTTTTGAGGGACGAGTGGGATCGACTTGAGATGGCTCTATCTTAGGCAGAGCCGGAGCACCCATTCCTTCGTCGGATTTGGCCAACCGGCCCTCTAACCTTTGGATCCGTGCAGACAGTTCATCGAGCTTTGGATCGAGCTTCTGTCGAGCCGATTCAGTATCCTTCATCCGCTCCAGCGACTCCAAGCGTCGTTGCAACGCATCCAACCGCTTTTGATCTTGATCCTGAGACTTCGACACCGTTGCCAAGTGATCCCGCACTTCCACAAAATCCGCGTGGTTGGCACATCCTGCGAGCCACACCATCGCCCCAGCCATGAGAATGGCCAACCCCCTTGAGCCTATATTCTTGTGCATCACGGTTATCGAAACTCCTTCAACTGGATCGTTTATCGGAGCGCTCTCCGCTCTGACTGGCTTGTGGAAAAGGGGACTCCACAGACTCGACTACCTTTGTCACTACTGCGCACGATAGGTCTCTTCACCTTGCCCAGAAAGCGAAGCCGAAGGCCTTCACCGCTCAGACCTTTCGGTCTCAGACACAGGCGCTACTGTCGATCGCTGGGCCGGCTTCGTGGTTGACTGACGTGTCGCTCCCTTGTTTCCCCCTCGTACATGAGCATCCTGCGCCACCCGATCGACGGTTTTGGAGAGGGCATCCAGACGATGGTCCTGTTCATTGAGGCGGGCAGCGAGCTTCTGTGCAACAGATGTAATACTCGTACTGACCTCGCCCAAGTGACCGGTCACTGCTTTGCTCTCCTGCTCTCCTTGATTCACCCTTTCGCTCAATCCGGTCAGTGAATCTCTGAAGGCCGTGAGGGATTGACTGAATTGTGCGAATTTTGCCGACAGCTGTTCGACCCGCGCCTGGTTATCCGCCTGCGCCTTATGCTGCTCATCCAGACGTGTATCGAGGCTTTTAGCAAGTCCGCTGTTCGTCTTCTGCACGACCGCGATGATCTCCTTTCGGATCATCTCCATCTGCCGACTCACGTCGTCCAGACGAGCATTCACATCAATACGGAGCTGATCGCGGTCTTGCTTGTTTTTGACATCTTGCGCATTGAGGCTTTCGCGTACCTGATTGTAACGAGTTGTGCCATCCACCTCCAGCTTGCCAGCCAACTGTTCGAGCCGTTTGGTTTGTTGCTCAAGCTGCAGAGAGCGCTGCTTGAAATCTTCCTGCTTGGCCTGGAGCTCCTGGGCTTGATGCAACGCCCGCTCCAACTCGCCGCGCAACTGGGGCAATTCCTGTTCCCGAAGTACCGAAATCTCTTGACTCTGTCGCGCGCGAGTCTGTGCCGATTCGTCGCTCGACTGCTTGATCCGCTGCTGAAGATTTTTTTCTGTCTGTTTGAGATCAGACTGTTGGGCAACACAGCCTGTCGACAACAAAACATAGACTACACAGATCGTCGTCCACGTTCCATTTGTATTCGAACCGTTCCACATTATTGCACCTACAAATGATGCAGCTCCCCACCGCAAACTACAAGGTCTGGTGAAGGGCAACAAGGAATCCCCAGCTCTCTCTTTACGGACTACAGAATCGCAACCGCCGTGACAAAAATACGCTGCCTACTTTCCGGACTTTATCAAAATGCGTCCTCGCCTATTCTGCTGATAGCACGACTCCGCATGCTCATTGCAGGACGGTCGCTCTTTCCCATACGACACCACGGACAGGCGATTGGCAGCGACACCAAGTTCGACCAGATAGTTTCGGGCAGCTTTCGCCCGCTTTTCCCCGAGTACGAAGTTGTAGGCGACGGTTCCACGCTCATCACAATGCCCTTCGACCTTGATCAGCGCATTCGGATTGGACTTCATCCACTCCGCATCGTGACTTAACGATTGACGCCCTTCCTCGGAAATCACCCAGCTATCGTAGCTGAAAAACACATCTCGCAGACCTGCTGCGGCTGAAGCAGCCTGCTCGGCCCTGATTTCCTCCATTTGTCGACCGGCACTGCTGGAGGAATCCATCTTACCCTGCGTTGTCCCACTGCCCAAACGTTCCTCCGATGGGTTCTTGTCCAGGCCCCGAAGCCCGCCGCCACCAGACTGAACGCCGGTGTCAGGAAAGTTGCCGACACCGGACTTGGAACTATCCGTTCCCCCCTTCGCCGCTCCTTGAGTAGACTGGGAGTCGCCGCCGGACTGTACAGACTTTTTGGAACAGCCAGGCATACCAATCAATACGATGCTCATCGCTAGCACCGAACCACAGGTCCAGAGCGTCCTGTTCATATGTCGTTCTCCTTTTCCTAGGTTAGCCATTTCGACCATTTATGTACCCTCATTCATCCGTTAGAGTCAAAACGTCATCCTCACCATGCCGGAGACCAGGAAGGCGCACTATTATGCGTCCCCTCAAAGGTAAGCCGTTCTTTGCCTTTCCCGTCAGCATCGATCATATAGATCTGGCTCTTTCCATCGGCCGTCGAACTGAACGCCAGATGCCGGCCATCCGGCGACCAGGAAGGTGAATCGTCGACACCCGGTCCCGTCGTCAATTGCGTTCGCTTCTGTCCGTCCGGCGAGATGATACACAGCTTGTACTCTCTATGTGTCCGGCATACATAGGCGATCCAGTTCCCGCGCGGCGACCACACCGGCGCCGCATTGTAATCTCCTTCAAATGTCAGACGGCGCACGTTCGACCCATCTGAACTCATCAAGAACAGTTGCGGTCCGCCACCCCGATCCGACACAAATACCAACTCTCTCCCGTTCGGAGACCAGGAAGGAGACAAGTCGCCGGACGGATTCACCGTCAAGCGCTGGATGGCTTTCGTCCTTGTATCCAACCGATAGATTTCAGAATTGCCTTCATAACTGGAGGCAAATGCGAGGAAGTTTCCATCAGGAGACAGTGTTGGAGTAATATTCAGCCCTCCAAAAGAAATCACCGTCCATCGCTTACCCGTCGCTAACTCGATCATGTCGATGTCCTGCGTATTTCGATTGCGATAGGCGGTAAAAATGAGGAATCGTCGATCCGGAGACCATTGCGGCATGAGGTCCAGAAACCCGTCGGCGGTGAGTTGGCGCGTATCGTAGCCATCATAATCCATTACAAACAACTCGCGGGCAGTCCCCTGCTGAGCCACATACGCAATCTTCGTCCGCGCGATACCCGGCTCGCCCGTGTAACGAAACACCAGTTCGTCGGCAAAGCGGTGCGCCATCTGCCGCACAACTGAGGGCGATCCCGCGTAGCGCTTCCCCCCTACGACTTCATCGCTTCCGCTGTCGTAGACGAAGCCTTCCATGCTCACGTCGGCTTGTTCGCCCGCCTCTTTCATTCCCACTGTTCCCCAGACCAAGACCGAGACACCCTTCTCAGCCGCCTGCTTGAAGACAGCCTTAGAGCCGGCTCCCTTCCCGTTGCGAATACCGGGTGTTTGAATCCCAAGACCGGGTAAATCCACCAGATCGAAGACCAAAGACCGTCTCACATCATTTTTCAAGATTTCTTCGATCCTTCCCGACAACCAATTGGGGCCTCCCGCGTTTTCTATCTCCGCAACACCCAGGGAAATCTTTTGGAAATCTGGGCGGGTGGCTTCGAGAAATACATCCGCCGCCCCGGATTCAAGAATGCCGACGGCTGCGGCGATGAGCAACAATCCCCCGAACCAGGCACTGATCAGTTTCACCCGTGTCATCCGGCCAATTCTCCAACTCGAAATACCATTTCTATATCTTTATAGCTGTCTGCCATATCTGCAGGAAACACAGGCAGAACTCGTGGCCGCAGCACAGCACGCTGGCCCGCCATATCAAAGTAGGCATTCCCGGACGACCGTTGCACGACCACGTCTTTGATGATTCCATCCCGTTGAAGCCGAAACTTGACGATCATCGTATAAGTTTGCCCCGTCATATCGACCGGAGGCGGCTCCCACTGGCTGCTAATAATGGACTGCACGCGAGCCCAGTAGAGATTCGATCCAGCCGAACCGGAAATCCTCAGGGTTGTCTCAGGAATCTTGACCGCTGGAACTTTCACCTCTTGCTGAGACGCCGGCGCGACTGACGCCTCGCTCGGTTTCACCTCTTTCGGGATTTCCAGCTTAGCCGCAGGCCTGAATTGTTTGATCTTTTTCAGCTCTTCTTCTAACTCACGATTCAGATCTTCACTGACCGTAGACCGCTGAGGAATCTTCGCAACCGGGTCTTGCACCACATCCGGAACACGTGGGATATCGAGCGTTTTTGTCGCCTGTTGGGCCTGAGTCGCCGGTTTTTTTGCAGAGCTCAAATCTCCAAACTTCGGCGCATCCGGCGGAAGCTGAAGATCCTGCAATATATCCCTTCTCTTCTCGCCTATTGGAGGTGCGGCAGAAGGGGCCGTGCTGGGGGCCACGGCCTTGACTAACGGCGTCGGCGCCGGTTTCGCAGCCTCGGGTTGCCTCGCAGGTGTCGGGAGACTGACCAACGACACTTCCACAGACGTCAAAGGCCGTTCCCCCTTTTGCGGAAGCCGAAGCCCAACCGCCACGAGCAAGACAACTATATGAAGGACGAGCGACAGCACCACCGTGCGTTTGAGCCGAGTGGACAGCCTGGACCGATCGTCCTGATTGAACCACGCATCTGACAGGACCGACGCCTGGGATACCATAACAATCCCGCCCCCTCACACACGTTGTATCAACTTTTCCGTGGTGGGAGACGAGGAGGACCTAACTCTCCCACGCGTTCTGGACCGACCGGTTCCGTGACCATCCCGATCTTCTCAATCCCTGCCTTTTTGACGCCGTCCATGACTTGCACCACAACACCGTAAGGCACGTCGCGATCGGCCCTGAGATACAGCGACACATCGGGATTATCTCGTTTCAAGAACTTCAACTTCTGTTCCAGTTGAGCCACCCCGACCGGATCCTTGTCGAGATACAGACGCTGATCCTTTTCGATTGTAATCACCGTGCGCATTTCCGGCTTAATCGAATTCGTGGCAGAGGTCGGCAACTTAATGTCCATCCCTCGATAGAGCATTGGGGCGGTGACCATGAAAATTACCAAGAGGACGAGAACCACATCGACGAGAGGGATGACGTTGATTTCCGCTAAAAACCGGCGATGACGGAGTTCAAGGCTCATCCTTGAACTCCGACCGGAACTGGTTTCGTCTTCGATACGGTGGCGGTCGAGAGGGAGGCCAAGATTTCAATAGTGACTGAATCCAATCGGAATGCAGTGTTTCGAATCCGAGTAAGAAAGTAATTATAGGCAATTACCGCCGGGATAGCGGTGAACAGACCTGCTGCCGTCGCGATGAGGGCCTCCGCAACGCCGGGAGCGACAGCAGAAATACTGGCAGTCCCCTGGGTGCCGATCTCACGAAATGCATCGATGATTCCCATCACGGTCCCAAGCAGCCCGATAAACGGAGTAATATTCCCTGTTGTTGCAAGAAACGGAAGATAGCTCTCAAGGCGTGCGAGTTGGCTTTGCGCAAGATGGGAGGCCGTCCGCTCCACCACATGTCGATCAACTGGTCCCGATCCGTTACTAGCCCGCCCCTCGACTGACCCGGCCCCCACACGCTCCATGACCCCTTCGAATACAGATGCGCTGGGACTTCCTTCAATTCGTCCAGCTTGCCGATACAGCTCTTCGAGATCTCGTGCTTTCACGAGGATAGCCAGAAACCGCTTGTCCTCCAGATCTGCCACCCTAAATACTCGCCATTTGGAGAAAATAATGGCCCACGAGATGACTGAGAATATCAAGAGGAGCAAGAGCACGACCTTGGAAACTGAGCCAAGTGAGCCCAGCACTCCAGTTAGACCTGTTTGAAACATACAGCTATGACCTTTCCCGGTTCTAGCAGAATGCTGAAAAGTCCCCGGGGCGTTCCGAGGGTTACGGCTGAGGTCAAGGCTGAGGGGAAAAGAGTCTGATTCTCTTCTCAGCCTTGACCGCAACCTACATCAGAAATTGCGCACTCACTAGCGCAGCCTTACGAAGCATCTGCGCGCGGCTCTCCTCTTGTCCTAGAAGTGCAAACCGCTGAATTTCCACTGTACCACAATAATTTTTCTGCCCCCTGCTAGGGGGCAATCACAGTTCTGCTTACAGAGTCTAGCAAACTCAGGGGAAATTGGCGGGGCCGACGGGATTTGAACCCGCGACCTCCAGATTGACAATCTGGCGTCCTAACCAGCTGAACGACGGCCCCTCGAACACAATTTATAGCGGAAGATGTGAGTGACAAGACTATATCTAGCGGTTGGTCCCGTCTACAATTTCATCATTTTCGTTCAACTGTCCGTTCTGCTCCCAGTGAACCAGCCTTGGTCCTGGTAGGCGGAACAGGGATCGAACCTGTGACCTCTGCCTTGTAAGGGCAGCGCTCTCCCAACTGAGCTATCCGCCCGATTTCCTTAGCAACGTGGGCGGATGCTACCAAGTCCACCTACCCTTGTCAATCGAATCTCGCGCACTTCTTGCCGTTTTCGGCCCCTGTGCATTTTGCTCATGCTGAGTCACGCGTCCTCATTGGTTATGTTTTTTGCTTCCTGCGCGAACTCACTCGGGGGAAATATTTATCATGCACCCGCTTGAGACGTCCCCGTTCAATATGCGTATAGATCTGCGTCGTCGCGATATTCGCATGTCCGAGCATTACCTGAACAGATCGAAGATCCGCGCCGCCTTCGAGCAGATGCGTCGCAAACGAATGCCGGAGCATGTGAGGCGAAATGACCCGTGTCATCCCTGCTCGCCGTGCACGGCATTGCAGCAACTTCCAAAAGGCTTGCCGCGTCAACGGCCCGCCCCGCCGCGATACGAACAGATATCGTGAAGCCCGCTTTTTGAGAAGCTGAGGCCGCACCTCTTCCACATACTGCTGCAGCAACTGCCTGGCCCCCTCGCCCATTGGTACAAGACGCTGCTTCGCGCCCTTACCCGTGACCCGGAGGTACCCGACATCAAGATTTGCCTGAGCGATTTCGGCCATCACCAACTCCGATACGCGAAGCCCTGTCGCATAGAGCAACTCCACCATCGCGCGATCACGCAAATCTTCAGGGGTTGGGACCGGCGCCAGATCCAGTAACGATGTGACGTCGTGCTGCGATAATGTTTTCGGCAGACGAACGCCGCGCGATATCGGCGCGAGACCAACGGTTGGATTCTCCTCGATCATTCGCTCCCGCGTCAAAAAACGGAGCCATCCACGAATAGCCGAGAGGCAGCGCACAGAAGAGGCGCGAGACAGCCGCGCCTCGTGCAAGGAGCGGAGAAATCCCGTCAACGTCTTCTGCGATAAAGCCCCGATTGGCACAACACCGGTTCGACGCAAGTAGGAGTGGAATTTACTCAAGTCGCGGCGGTAGGCTTCAACCGTATTGACGGAAAGACCACCCTCCACCCGGAGATGGCTCAAATAGCGCTCAGCCAGCGGATCCAGCATCATCTGTGCGATGATAGCCAAACGCTCGCATGAACACAACGAAGGCTATCGGGGTTTACCTTGACACCCCGACAGGATTTCCGATAGTAGTCACATGCAACTGACATAGTCGTCAGACCTTCAGGAGCTCATGGCCCGCCCGTTAATATTGTCGTCTTCACATCGCAGGTTCGCCCTTTCTGCACGCTTGTGCCTGTCCCTTATCATTGGTTGGAGCATCCTTGGGCTAATCACTGCGTTCGAGTTCAATTCGCGCGTCTATGCAGAAACAGGATCCGCCAGCACTGCGAGCCATCCCACGCTGAAGCATGCGAAGCGCCTGATCGACGCAGGCCAGACGGAGGAAGCTATCACCACACTCCGTCGCTTTCTGGCCACATCCCCGAAGCCAGAGCTGCTCGACGACACCTATCTACTTCTCGGAGCAGCCCTCTATAACGCAAAGCAATATATGGAAGCCTTAAAATACTTGCAGCAACTGCAGACTGAGTTCCCCGACTCAGAGGTGACAGAGCGAGGCAAGTTGATGCAGGCCCGAGTCCATGCAGCGATGGGGAACCTCGATCTGGCCTTGCCGATATTGACGGGCCTGCGCAATCTTTCCAAAGATGACAGCACGAAACGAGAAGCCCTGCGGCTGAGCGGCGATTTCTACGTGCAAAAAAAGGACGCGACCCGTGCCATACAGGCGTGGCTCGATGAAGTGGCCTTAGGAACCGACGACCAAGCGGAAGACGTGCGAACCCGCATTCGCGATCTAGCCAGCGAAACGTCCGACAAAAAAGCCCTCGATCAAATCCGAGACACCTTTCCGCGCAGTTTTCCCGGTGATCTCGCGTCCCTCCGACTCATCGACCTCTACGTCGCCCGAGGAGAAGAACACCAGGCCATCCGGCAGATCCAGCAATTTCTCATGAATTTCCCGACCCACCCGCAGTCAGAGAAAACCTCGGAACTCCTCACCACACTCCAAGCTAAACTCAAATCCAACCAGTTTTTCATCGCCGCGGTTCTGCCGCTCTCAGGAAAACTCGCCCCCTTTGCAGGTGAAGTTCTCAGCGGGATTCAGCTGGCGGTTGAAGCCAATAGAGACCGGACAGGAAGCGCATCGGTCGGTCTCATCGTCAAAGATTTGGAATCGGATAACACGTCGTTTCTGGACGATTTCTCCGAGCTGCTGAACAACGATCGCCCTCTCGCCGTGATCGGTCCCCTCCTCTCGAAAAATCTGCCGGTCATGGCTGAACTCGCCGAACGGGCTCACATCCCGTTGATCACGCCCGCGGCGACCTTCCCCAACGTCAGACGACTCGGTAACTATGTGTTCAGTACAGCGCTCACCTATCAACTGCAAGCCAAACGAATCGCGTCCTATGCGATCAAGGAGCAAGGCTTTCGCCGATTCTGCATCCTGCACCCCGACACCACCTACGGCCGCGAGTTGGCCCGGCTTTTTGCCCAGGAAGTGCGCCAACACGAAGGGGAAGTGATCGCCGTTGAGTCGTACAAAGAGGGCGAAGCCGACGTGAGTGCGCAACTCAAACGCATGAAGGCAGAGGACCTCAAGCGATACGGCTTATCCGTGCCGCTCGATCAAACGAAACTGACTGGGAAATTGACAAAGCTGGACAAGAAAGTTTTCTACACACCGGGTTTCGATGCGATCTTCATTCCAGGCCGCGCAGCCGACGCCGGCATCATCACCTCCCAGCTCAATTTCCACGACATGAAAGTGCCCTTCCTCGGCACAAATGGATGGAATTCTCAGGATTTCGCGCGCACAGACGATTCGTCGATCGATGGAGCCGTGTTCGTCGACGGTTTCTTTGTGGACAGCCCCATGCCTACGGTGCAGGATTTTGTGGCCCGGTATAAAAAACGTTTTCAAACCAACCCGACTCTCTTTGCGATCCAGGGTTACGATGCCGCGAAATTGGTGCTCGACGCGGTTAGACAAGGCGCCTCCTCCGGCGAATCCGTCCACGACCAGCTGCTGACACAGCCGGATCTCTCTTCCCTTGCGGGACCGGCGGCGTTTGGACCGGACGGAACATTGAATCGTCCTCTCTTCCTCATACAAATCAAAAAAGGCCGATTTCAACAGGTGAACTAACCCGCATTATGCATGAACGCTTCTGCTACAATCGCCGATCGTTTCTCGTACGCGTGAAGCGTCGTTTCGTGAAGCGTGAAACGCAGAATGGAAAGAATGTATCTGTATCGTCACATGCGAGATACGAGATACGCTTCACGAGAAACGCGCTTTCGGGTGATTTCGCCATGAACCGTCATGAATAATGCTGGCTAGAAAGCAAACTGCATGAACTCCTTACCTCAGATCCTCCACACGATTTCCTACATGGCGCTCCCCCTCCTCTTCGCCATGGTCTTGCATGAATACGCCCATGGCTGGGTCGCCAATCGGTGTGGCGATCCGACCGCAAAGCACCAGGGTCGGCTCACCATGAACCCGCTGGCGCACATCGATCCGTTCGGAACCGTCATCCTGCCGCTGCTCTGCCTGCTGATGCCGGGAGGATTCTTACTCGGCTGGGCCAAACCGGTCCCCATCGACCCGCGCCTTATGCATCAACCACGTCGCGACATGGCTCTTGTCGCAGCGGCTGGACCAGCCATGAATCTCGTGCTGGCCATCGGCAGTGCCCTTCTCTTCGCAATCCTCTTATCGATCGATCCCACAATCGGGAGCAACTCGTCCAAACCAGAAGATACCGCCCTCCTGGATACGTGGCATATAATGTTCCTTCAGCCGATCGCCGTCATGTCGTACTACTCCGTCTTGATTAATGTACTCTTGATGCTGTTCAATCTGCTGCCGCTCCCTCCCTTGGACGGCGGGAGAATACTCACGAGCCTTCTCCCGGACACTGCGGCGATGGCGCTCAGGCGTGTGGAACCTTACGGCATGTTCATCTTGATGGGGCTGATCATATTAGACCCGCAGATTCATGTGATCCATACCATCACGGGCACCTTGACCCACAGTCTCACCAATTCCATTCTTTCCACCGCCATCGGTCTTGGGGCAGGAAACACAACACCATGACCATACCCAGGAAACGAGTCCTCAGCGGCATGCAGCCAAGCGGACTGATGCATCTCGGCAACCATCTGGGAGCATTGGAAAACTGGAAATCCCTCCAAGATCAGTATGAATGCTACTTCTTCGTCGCTGATTGGCATGCCCTCTCGACCAACTATGCCGACACCAGCCGTATCCGTGAGTTCTCCCGTGAATTGCTCATCGATTGGCTGGCTGCCGGCATCGATCCAAAACGGTCCACCCTGTTCATCCAGTCCCGCATCCCGGAACATGCGGTCTTGCATCTATTGTTCTCGATGATGACGCCCATTTCATGGCTGGAGCGCAATCCGACGTACAAAGAAAAGCAGGAAGAAATTAAAGAGAAAGACCTCAGCACCTACGGCTTTCTCGGCTACCCGGTTCTACAGGCGGCTGATATCTTGTTATATAAACCCGATTTCGTGCCCGTGGGGAAAGACCAACTCCCCCACCTCGAACTCACGAGGGAACTGGCCCGACGATTCAACGACATCTACAAGACACAGGTTTTTGCCGAGCCCAAAGAACATCTGACAAAATTCCCCAAGGTGATGGGTACCGATGGCCGGAAAATGAGCAAGAGCTACGGCAACACCATCAATCTCTCGGACGCTGAACCGGTCGTTCGCCAGAAACTCAAAACCATGGTGACCGATCCCGCTCGTGTACGCCGAAACGATCCAGGCAATCCCGATATCTGTCCGGTCTACGATTTTCACAAAATCTATTCGCCGCAATCGACGCAGGACCAGATCAACAAGGATTGTCGAACCGCCACGATCGGTTGCATCGATTGCAAAAAACTCGTCGCCGACCGAATCGTCGAACGCATGACACCGGTGTGGGACGCGCGCGGGCGTCTGAGCAAAGATTCCGCCTACTTGAACGACATCGTGACAGAAGGCAGCAACCGGGCCGGCGAGGTCGCCAAAGCGACGCTGCATGACGTGAACGAGGCGATGAAGATTTAGCCTGGTGCCCTTCTTGCTCGCAGAACAGAGACGGGATGGAGGCTGATGATCTTCTGTGCTCGCGCAACGCGCGGTCGCGGACTCCCCTCGTTGGACGCGCGCAGTGGAAGATCAATTAGCCCCCATCCCTAGCCCGCATTATTCACGAAGGCTTCTACTGCAACCGTCGATACACCGCTACGACAAGCCTGACGGCGGGCGGGCTCGCCGCTCGGACCCTCAACGTACTGCACGAGTACGCATCGGGGCCTCACGGCTCCGCGCGCCCGTCTCGCTTGGCGTCTCGGCGGTTTCGTCACGAACCCTCGTGAATAATGCGGGCTAGAGAGATAACGAGCAAGCTTGGCCACTCCCTCCAAGACAGGCGTAAGAAATCGGAAGGCCCTCACCAGGGCAAAGGGCACGTCTCTGAGTGCCGGTCACCATTTTCACCAGCCCACTGCTTGATAGCGGCAACCACACGTTCCGTCACACCGCCGGCTTCGCACCGATGCGCTTGTCCCTTCTTTCCCTCGCAGCACTGCCTGCAACTTCCCATCCCTGACCCATCTTGATCTGACATGCCGACCAGCAAATGTTACGCGCAGGAAATCTGCCTGTAACATCACCCCCCTAACGGGGGATTGTGAGGGACAGTCTGCAAAATTTACACTACGATCTCTTTGGGATAGATAATCCCAAGAAGTACTCATCCTGCTTGCAGTGATACCTCGATTCCTCACATTAAGGAACTGACCATGAAGATGCTCGCATCGGCGAAGGCGACCATACCGACTCATGGCTCTACCAGCAGAGGAACCTGACGTCAGGCCTTGTGCCTGCTGACTCTGGCAGCACTAAGCCTCACCATAAGTTCCTGCAGGGACGGGAACGATTCTCCTCAAACCTCGCGGCAGATTGTGGCGCAACTCGTACAGCAGGGTTATCTTTACTGAGGCCAATGACATGTTCGGGTACAGTGTCGCGCTTGCCGGCGATACTCTGGCCGTGGGGGTTCCCGGCGAGGCCAGTGCCAGTGGAGCGGTCTATGTCTTCACGCGCACGGGCAGCAACTGGAGCCCGCAGGCCTATCTGAAGGCCTCCAATACCGAAGCCAATGACGGATTTGGGTACAGCGTCGCGCTCGCCGGCGACAGCCTGGCCGTGGGGGCGACTGGCGAGGCCAGTGACGCGACCGGAGTCAATGGCAATCAAGGGGACAACAGCGCCCCGGACAGCGGCGCTGCCTATGTATTCTCACTGAAGTAGGACTGGGGAAAGAGAGGCGCGAAGCCGCGACCTGTGACCACTACCCTCTTCGTCTGGCGATCACGTTAACCCACCGCCCCTTGCGCTCCCGGTTGGTCACCACTTTCAACTCAAGAATTCTCCACCCGGCTCTGCGAACCGCGCGAGCGAGTTCTTCTTTTTTCCAGCGAGCGAAATAGCGTCCGGGAACCCACCCATGGGTCACGAGACGGCTCGTCATGCCATAGGTCACAGTCGCGGCAAAGAGGCCACCCGGACGAACAAGCCTGCAGAGATCGGCCAAGATGCGGCGCGCCTCCGGTTTTGGAAGATGCATCAACGAGGCGGCGGCCCAAAGGCCATCGAACGACATCGCCTGAAAGGGGAGGTCGCGGAGGTCGGCGCGGACCAGCGGCAATGAAGGATATCGGCATCGGCCTGCTGAGAGTAGTGCATTTGTTCGATCCAAGCCCACGACACGATACCCGCGCCGGTCGAGATCGCCCGCATCCTTGCCTCCTCCACAGCCGAGATCCAAGAGGCGCGCTCCGGTAGGAAAGCACTGGAGCCATTCGACCAACAACGGTGGCCGGCGATGCCGTCGCCGGTTCCAGCGGGCGACGCACTCCTTGGCCGACCGTTCATACGCATCGATCGTCTGCAAGACAAGTTGAGTTGTGTTATCGTGAGCCATGCTGCGAGGAGTTCTTCATCCTGAGAGTAGATGCGTGATGACCGCACTAGGAGGCTGCGGAAAAACTCAGTTTATATATCAAACACTGTTGAAATATGACAGAGGGAACTAAGTCTTCAATAATCGCAGGATGCTCAAAAAGGCCGTCCAGCAAGGCCGCAGCGAGCGAAGAGGCGAGGCGTACGCTTCGGTACGTTGAGCCTCTGAGCGACGCGAGAACGCCGCTGGCGGACTTTTTCAGCATCCTGCTAGCGTTGGCATTCATCCTCCTGGGAGTAAGCTGGAGCACCGCATGGGCAGCCGATCCTCCCTGCGACAAGTACCCCATCGTTATACAGACCAAATGTGCGGCGATCTGGAAGTCGCTGAACCAGGAAGACGGCCCCTTGATCGCGCAATTCGGACTGGACCAGCTGAAGCGGCGTGAGGAAGGGAAAATCAACGCTGAGCAACACCTCGGAGAAAACATGGCCTTCATTAAGCAGTCCACTGAGAAACGCCTTCAACGATTGAAACAGCGAATGGAACAAGAGTAACGCATCGCTATTGAGGGGTTCAATCTACCGCAACATCCCTTAGCCTACAAACTCAGGTTCTTTAGATGAAGGAGCCGCTTAGTGGGCGCCTCATGGTTGTCCTTGAGGGCCGCTCAGAAGTGAGGAGCAACATAACCCATGCGAATACTGCTGGTTGAAGACGATCTGAACCTCGCTCAATTCATCCGTAAAGGGTTGAAGGAAGAACAGTATGCCGTGGACTTCGCGGCAGATGGCGAAGAAGGGCTGGCCTTGGCCTTGGCAAATCCTTACGATCTGTTGATCCTCGACATCATGTTGCCAAAGCTCGATGGGCTCACACTCTGCCGCCGTGTCCGGGCGACGGGAAACATGACTCCGGTATTACTGTTGACCGCGCGCAATACCCTGGAGACCAAGGTGTCCGGTTTCGACATAGGCGCGGATCAATTTCTGCCGAAGCCGTTCGCTTTCGTCGAGCTCCTGGCTCGAGTCAGGGCTTTGCTGCGCCGAGGAGGACCGCAGCAGTTGATCCGCCTCAAAGCAGCCGATCTGGAGTTGGATCCGGCCTCTCACCGCGTCTGGCGGGCGGGGCAAGAAATCCCACTGACGAATAAAGAGTATGCCTTGCTTGAGTTCCTCTTACGAAATAAGAATCGGGTGTTGACACGAACGGCCATCATCGAACATGTATGGGATATCAGCTATGACCCCATGACGAACATCGTGGACGCCCATATTCGGGCTCTGCGCGCGAAGATCGACCGAGATTTTTCACCCCAGTTGATCGCCACGGTACGCGGCGCTGGGTACATGTTGGAAGAGGCGGAATCGGTCGCATGAAGTCCCTGCATAGTTTGATCCGTCAGTCTGCGCTCATTCTGATGGCGGCGCTTCTCCTGGTCTTTTCTGTTCTGACCTACGCCGGAGGCGATGCCTTGTTGCACCGCTTTGTGGATGGCCGGCTGTTCGGGTTGGCGGAGACGATGGCCAAGATCGTTGAGCAACACCCCAACATTATCGAGAGTTCCAGTGAGGAATATGCGCCTGCAGCCGAGGTGATCCGAGGCAAAAATAAAGAGCGCGAGGTAACCCATTCTATTCGGATCTTCTCCCCGGATGGCCGACTGGTCTGGAATAGTCCCAACGCAGTGGCACAGACGCCGGTTCCCGATCACGTCTTCGAAGAAGTTCGTCTCGGGAACAGCCTGTATAAAACCGCTGAGACATTGGATGGCAGGTGGTCGGTACGACAGCTATTCGTTCCGATTCCCCGGCAGGGCCCGGTACGGCACGTTCTGCAGGCCGAGGCATCACTGCTCCTGTACCGGGAGACACTTATCGGTCTCGTGATCCTGCTGACCCTTGGATCCGGAACCATCCTTTTCGTTGCCTGGATAGGCAGTGGATGGCTGGCCAAGAAAGTGCTGACTCCGATCGAGGTGTTGAGTACCGGTGCCGAAACGATGTCGGAAGCCGACCTGGGAAAACGACTCACTCTGGATTCACCCTACCAGGAATTCCGTCGACTCACCCAGGCGTTCAATTCTGTAATGGACCGGTTCCAACGGAGTGGTGAAACTCAGCGGAGATTTTGCGACATTGCCGCCCATGAAATGAAAACCCCCCTGACCATCCTGCAGGGCAACCTGGATGTCGCCCTCATGAAAGCCAGGACCACGGAGGAATATCGCGAAGCCCTCATCAACAATCTTGAGCAGGTCGGGCGGCTCATTGCCCTGACCCGTTCCCTCTTGACCCTCGCGAATTTCACAAGCGGCAAGCCTCCCGTTCACCTCGTGCCACTCGCCCTGGAGCCCTTGATTCAAGATCTGGTAGATGAACTGACCCCGCTTGCCGACGACCGCCGAATCACATTGGCGTTTGAGTCCCAATCGGTCCCACCCATTCTCGGCGATGCACAGTGGATCAAGCAGGCGCTGATCAATCTGCTCGACAATGCGCTGCACTACACGCCGCCTGCTGGCGCCGTGACTATCCGCTTGGAGGCGGTCGGGGACGAAGTTGCTGTGGCTGTCGAGGATACGGGCCATGGGATCGAGCCGGAACATCTTTCCCATCTCTTCGAACGGTTTTATCGGACCGATTGGGCAAGGGCGAAGGATGCAGGCGGTACCGGACTGGGGCTGCCTATCGTCAAAGAAATCGCGGAGGCCCACGGCGGAACCGTTTCAGTCACAAGCCAAGTCGAGAAGGGCTCGGTCTTTACCCTACATTTGCCAGTCTCAACGAACCAGACGATTCCTGCATAGTTTGTCAGGGCTTCAAATCTTCCTCCCTCTTTTATTTTTCTGCCAAATTCCAGGTATTTGATCTATATGCAAGGTGCGATCGCACGTACGATGACGCCCTATTACGGGGAAGCCGCGTCGGAGAAACTCTACCGCTTGCTGGATGGCAACATTGGCGCAGTACGAGAATACTCGGAGGCCACCGTCGCGGGGGATAAGCGGCAGCAGGATGCTGCGCTGGCCCACTTGGTATCCAATGCCGACGAGATCGCCGATTTCCTTAGCCATCTCAATCCCTATCTGTCTAAAGACATTGTTCGGGGACTGATCGCGACACATGGAGCCCATCATGTCCTCTAAATCAACCAGTACAAGACAAGGAACTATGCGCCACTAGGGGCGACTTGGCCAATGATGCGACAACATGTCTATGTCATTGCGGATACGTTGACATCGGCGTTGGCGAAACAATTTCCGAGCAAGTTTTCATGACGGTGAGTGATGGCGTCGCCTGCAACGATTCCGAAGGAAGTACACAGAGCGGTACGCGACCTTGCTTGATATTGAGGCTGCACCGTTTTAATTGTGGACTGAAGAGAAGGGGAAGTGTTCACTTTTATACATTCGCGGCATGATGCTTCTAATAAACTGGGCGAACTATAGTCCAGTCGAACAATGGAGGGGATACCATGCTTCCTAAGATATTTTCGATATTCTCGTTCTTCATCATACCCGCCGCCGTGCTGATGATCCCTCTGGAGGCGCAATCCGATCCCGCAAACCTCGAAGAGGTCGCTCATATGAAAGCTGGCCATAAAAAGGTCGAGGGAGTGGTGACTGAGATGAAGTCCGGTCTCATTATCGTCAAGTCGTCTACCGGAGCCACGCTCACGCTGACCGAAGCGGCGGCCTTTCGTCAAGGCAAGGCCGTCCCGAAAGTCGGTGATGAAATGACGCTCTGGGTCAACGAAGGCAACATGGTCATGGCTGCGCATCCGAAAGGCCAACCCGACAAGGCTCCTCGCTTCATCACCGGTACACTCGCATCGATTGATAATGGCAAGTCCCAGATGACGCTGTCGACGTCGGGAGGGGAGAGGGGCTATAGCCTTAGACCAGAGAGTCGCATGTTCAGGGATATCGCTGTCGGCTCTGAGGTCACGATCGAAGTGAATGAAATGGGAGAGGTCATCGACATTCATAAGGACAAAAAATAGGGCGTGGTGGGTTCAAGCGATCAACGCAACACCATCTGGGATACAGCTGAGTTGGAGGGTGATATCAAGCATGGTGCATCCAGGCTTGTCCATGGCCGAGCAAGTGGAACTGTGTACACTCATCCTGAAAATCCCTTCTCGCCCTGCTCTGTAAACTCTCTGCCGCTAACTGTCTCACTCATCTTGACAAGGAGGGGTCCACCACATTCAGAGGGACTGTTCGACCTCACAGAGAGCGCTACTCCCTCTCCCCTCGGCCAGATGCGGAAGGTGCCGCTCCTGAGGTAGGATCAAATCGATCAGATGGTCATGCCAGAAGAGCCGTCTCGTGTCATCCAAGCTGAAGCAATGCTCGAAACAGACGTTCCAGGGATACGTACGTTTGCCATGCAGGTGAGAGACAACTCCATGCAGCCTCTTTTCAGTGAGGGCGAGGTCATTTTCGTCAACTCTGATCTTCAGAGTGAGCCGGGTCAGTATGTGATGGTCGATAGTAAGAATGGCCGCCCAGAGGGGGCCCTCTTGAGACAGCTTAAGGAAATCAGCGGGCAGGCCACACTTCATCCACTCAACCAACTGTATAAAGATCTCCCCGTGACAAACCAACACCGTATCTTGGGCAGGGTCGTGCGGATGCGGAAGAATCTTTGAGCACGAGGGTGACCACCTCCTGTTCTCTAGGTCTGTCTTTTTGCTGCACACCAGGGCCGCATTCTTTGCAGCATGGAAGCGTAGGCTGCTCCTGCTTTCGCTACAACGGGGCGATCAGGTAAGTATTGGCCATCCGAGGGAGCTGGAAGTTTAATATTGCGCAGGGCGATTGGCCTGAACCGGTCAGAGCACGTCGCTCCAGGGGGGACTCACGGCAAAGGCCGCGTTAATCAAGCCGACGTGGGAGTAGGCTTGAGGGAAATTGCCGCACTGGGTACTCGTGGCGGGGATGAAGTGCTCGGAGAACAGTCCAACATGATTGGCAGCGAGGAGTACTCGATCAAGGATGCTTCGGGCCTCGGTGGTCCGTCCCAGCCTGGAGAGCGCCTGGGCGATCCAAAAGGAGCAGATGACGAAGGCTCCTTCCGGTTTTCCGAAATCGTCGTTTCGCACATAGCGGTAGAAAAAACCGGTGTCCTCGTTCCCATATCGAAGCGCGAGTTCCCGAGTGATGTGCAATACCGTGGACTCACAGAGTTGCTGGTTCGGATAGCCCAGGATCGGGAGTTGGGCGAGGGCGGCATCGTCACTGGAGTCGGTGGGGCCGTTTCTGAGTGCGCCGCCATGTACGCCTCGAAGGAGGGCCTCCGCCGCATGGATCCGTGCGGCGGTCAAGTCCAAAGAGATCGAACCGAGGTGCCCGGCTTGTCTGATGCGCTCCAATCGTTCCAGACCGGCCCAAGACATCAAGTTCGTAAAGGAATGCTCCTGCCAGCCGTTGCGGATCTCCCAGAGCCCGGCGTCCGGCTGGCCGATGCTGCGAACGCACAACTTCGCCAGATGGGCCAGGAGTGTGTCGAGATCTTTGCTGCGCAAATCGCTATATCGTTCGTCAAAGAAGATCGGCGTAAAGGTTAGAATCATTTCTCCGTAGGCATCGTTCTGCACATGCTCCGCCGCTTGGTTGTGGCTGCGAATCGGTACACCGCCCCGATAGCCGGCCCAATTCGGATGCTCGGTTTCCGGCAGGGGAAGACTCTGGCTCAATGTGTAGACAGGACGTAAGCGGTCACGGGAATGTTCGTGCGTATGTGCAATGTTCAGCAGAAATTTGAGAAAGGCTTCCATTTCTTCGAAGTGGCCCAGGTTATGAAACGCCGTGAGTGCGAAATAGGCGTCGCGCAGCCAGCAGTAGCGATAGTCCCAGTTTCGCCCCCGGCCTGGTTGTTCGGGGAGGCTCGTCGTCAGGGCTGCGAGGATGGCGCCCGTGTCTTCGAAACAGTGGAGCTTCAAGGCCAGAGCGGAGCGGATGACCTCCTGTTGATGCAGCAGCGGCACCGAGCAGTTTTTGACCCAGATGCGCCAGTAGCGTATGGTCTGTTCAAGAAAATCGTGTGTGACTTTGACGAGGTCGTCTTCAATGCCGAGTCCCCACGTGAGGCCAAAATAGAACTTCTGAGTCAGCGCGACCGGAGTTTCATCGCAGAGATAGGTCAACGGCATGTTGGTCAACAGGCGGAGCGACTCGCCGCGGATGTCGTAGCGAAGATGGTTACTGCCCCTCACGGGCTGCACAGGAATCTTTTCCCAGCCCGAGACTGGCCGGCAGCTCACGCGGATGCCTGGAATGCCCTGCAACGGTTCGACCAGACGAAAGAGTGCTGCCGGACGATAGATGCGTCCATACTGCTCGAACCGCGGGCAGAAGTCGGTAATCTGAAACGCGTCACCGTTCGGCAATGTGACAGTGGTAAGCAGAATATTGGTGTTTACAAGATAGCGCTGTTCGGCCTTGATTTCGCGGGAAGAGATCGCGCTCACGATCGAAAAGTGACCCCCATCCGGATCAAGCAGCCGTCCGAAAACGGGCGGACTGTCAGGTCGCGGCGCACACATCCATTCGACAGCACCGTTCAGTCCGACCAACGCCGAGGTTTGACAGTTACCGATAAGGCCGTAAGGATACATGCCGTTACCATAGGCGATTTTTCGCACGATGTAAACGAGAGGTGACCTATGCGCTTATCGCTTCGATTCTTGTTGCCGCTGGCGTTGGTGTTGGCCGGTCTTGCCTATGCGGTCATTCCACTCGTCGATACACTGACATTGAAATGGTTTGTGCGGGATCTTGAAATCCGGTCGGAACTGATCGGCCGCATGGTCGAAGGTCCCCTCGTCGACCTCCTGGCGGCGGATTCCAACGTAAAACTGCACAACTATTTTTATCGAATCCTTCAGGACGAACGGCTCTTCGCCATCGGGTTCTGCGACCAGGACGGCAAGCTGGCCTACAAGACCTTAACCTACCCTGATTCGATTCCGTGCGACGGAACCAGCACCATCGAAACCGGGCAGACTGCCCTGTTACGGCTTACCCAAGGAGCCGTCCACGTCGCGGCAGTAGGAATCGAGGGAAACGGCCGAGTCTGGGGACGCCTCATGCTCGTCCATGACATGAGTTGGATTGAACGTCGAAGCAGCGATACCAAGTGGTACCTCTACTATCTGTTTGCGATCATCGGCGTGGTAATTTCCCTTGTGACGGTGCTGGTCGCGCACCTGAGCTGGCGAGGATGGGTCGCCGGCGTGCGAACGATGCTTCGCGGTGAGGGGCTTGCCGCATTGCTGCGCAATAAGCCGCAGCAGGATTCAGAGCTCCATCCGGTCGCGCAGGATCTACGGGCCATGATTCTGGAACTTGAATCGGACAAGCGTATGCGCGATGAGAGCCAAATGAGCTGGACGCCGGCCACTCTCAAGAAGATCCTGCGCGATCACTTGGCCGGAGATGAGGTACTGATTGCCTCCAACCGTGAACCGTATCTCCACAATCGGAAAGGGCAGCATATCGAAGTCCAAGTGCCGGCTAGCGGGGTCGTCACCGCCCTTGAACCGATCATGCGTGCCTGTTCTGGGGTGTGGATTGCGCATGGCAGCGGCACGGCTGACCGAGAGGTCGTCGATGCGCACGACCATGTCCGTGTCCCGCCGGACAATCCTGCCTACCAGATCAGGAGGATTTGGATGTCGCCGGAGGAAGAAGACGGCTACTACTATGGATTTGCAAACGAAGGGCTCTGGCCGCTCTGTCATCTGGCCCACGTCCGTCCCATCTTTCGATCCTCGGACTGGGAACTGTACAAGAAGATGAATGAGCGCTTTGCGATGGCCGTCATCGAGGAGGCCAAGACGGATAATCCGGTTGTGTTGGTGCAGGACTATCATCTCGCGCTGGTGCCCAAGATCGTGCGCGACCATCTCCCGAACGCGACGATCGTGACGTTTTGGCACATTCCCTGGAGCGATCCGGAACGCTATGCCATCTGTCCCTGGCATCGAGAGATCCTCGAAGGGCTCTTGGGGAGCAGCATTCTCGGATTTCACACGAGATTCCATTGCAGAAACTTCATCAATACAGTGGACCGTTCTCTCGAAACGAGGATCGATTTGGACAGTTCCATGGTTTCCTATCAAGGCAAACTCACCGCGGTGAAGCATTACCCAATTTCCATCGCGTGGCCCACTCGAGGGCAGGCACAACTGCAGTCCGAATCCGAGTGCAGGACCCACATTCGCGCAATCAACGGCATCCCCCACGCGTATCGCGTCGGTGTCGGCGTCGAACGGCTGGACTACACGAAGGGCATTCTCGAGCGGTTCCTCGCTGTTGAACGGCTGCTGGAGCTGCAGCCGGAATGGATCGGCGAGTTCTCCTTCATCCAAATCGCCGCTCCCAGCCGCTCCAAGATCGATCAGTATCAGCAGCTCACGCAACAGGTCATCGCCTTGGCCGAACGCATCAACAAGCGGTTCGGTCGGGAGGGGTACTGCCCCATTGTCTTAAAGATCGAACACCATGACCCCCAGGAGGTGGCCACATATTATCGCGGGGCCGACTTCTGCATCGTGAGCAGTCTCCACGACGGCATGAATCTCGTTGCTAAAGAATTTGTCGCTGCGCGAGACGACGAGCAAGGCGTGCTGATCCTCAGCCAATTCACCGGCGCAGCCATTGAGTTACCCGAGGCGCTGATCATCAATCCCTACAACATCGATCAGTTTGCGGCCGCCCTGCATCTGGCTCTGATGATGCCGCCGACAGAGCAGCGGGCCCGGATGCGCAGCATGCGAGGCATCGTGCAGGAATTTAACGTGTACCGCTGGGCCGGGCGCATGCTGATGGATGCAGCTCGCATGCGGCAGCGAGCCCGTCTCGTGCGTCAAGTGGGTGCGCGAGATGCAGGCATTACCACGGGAGATCGAGCATGACATATTTGTTATCTGAGGAGGGGCGCCGTTCATTACGCGCAGTGGCCGAAAAGCCCCTCCTCTATGCGTTCGATTTTGACGGCACGCTCGCGCCGATCTCGCCCAATCGTGATGCTGTCCAGATCTCACCTTCCATCACCGAGTGGATCAAAAAACTGGCGAAACGTGTCCCCTGCGCGATTGTCTCAGGTCGAGCGCTCGCCGATCTCGCTCCACGAATCAACGGTATGGTGCCGTATCTGATCGGGAATCACGGAATCGAAAGCTCCCTAACCCCGCTCGCCACACTTCTCTGGGCGGAAGGGATCTGTACGGCATGGAAACGAGATATTACAACCCATTTTGCCGATACACTAAAAACCCTGGGTGGAGAAGTGGAAGACAAACAGTATTCCCTTACCGTTCATTATCGAGCCCACGCACAGGAAGCAGGAGTCCGGCCCGCAATTCTCAGACTTCTTCAGCAATTAACCCCGGCGCCTGACCTCATTGTGGGCAAATCGTCGGTGAATGCGCTTCCTCCTGGGCAGGGCGGGAAAGGGCCGGCGGTCTTGGCGCTGATGCGTCACCTCCGGCAAATCGGCCTGTTTTTCGTTGGCGATGATGAGACGGACGAAAACGTATTCGGACTTACGGAAGGGCTTGCCATGGGGATTCGTGTCGGAATACATGCCGAATCTCAAGCGAAGTTTTATCTCAAACATCAAGGTGAGATGGAAGAGGTCCTTCGCTTCCTCGTCCAGCGCATCGATAGAACACCGGAAGCAGCCCACCATGGCAGCCGGCAAACGAACGATACGCGAGAAACCGCCAATGATTCATAGACACACGTGAAAAAGTGGCCTATTTTGGGCTTTTGGATCACCTGCGGACGGCTCTTCTTGAGAATAGAACCTATCTCAAAATCGTTGACAGAGTAGAGCAAAGGATTTTTCGATCGGAGATGTGAGCGTATTGATCCAGAGGTGAGCTTGTCCCCTATGCCCATTCTCAGTCTGCACGTCCGCGATGTTCATATAGGCTCTCGCTCGCGACAGTTCACTCTCAATACGGCTCGCCGCAGCAAGAGATCCTGAAATGTCACCGTCTGTTCGCTTGGATGAATGTGATACCGCGCAGTACCGCATTCCTTCGTAATGGATCTTCGATGTTCTCGATCGTCTCGATCGCACCCTGCACATTTCCTGATCGTGCCTGTTCGAACGCAATGCACATCAAGACATGGCTTCGGTTGATTTCTTCAGGAATCAGCTTGGCTGTGTGAAACGCGCCAGTCTGGTCTCCGCCCTCGAGTTGACCGATGGAGATTGCCTCCATTGCGGCTATCCACTCTGTCGTATCAACAATCCTGTTAGCTGTGCAGAGAGCGGCTTGGATGTGATTCGACCTCGCCTGCAGTTCGACAATGTCTAGTAATGTGAGACCCACTTCTTCACCGCATGAGAAGGGGATAGGCATCGCTTAGAGGTTCATTAGGCAAAACTATATCGCCATTGCTTATGGGAAGGAACTCGTAAAAGCCGAAGGAGTGTCAGGAATTGTTACCAGGACACGAAGGGCCAGTATGTCGATTACGGCGCGGTGACGATGCCGTGGGTCAGAGCGTATTTGATCAAATCCGCAGTCGTTTTCAGCTTGAGTTGGTCCAGGATCTGTCCCTTATGAAACTCGACGGTTCGTGATGTGATATGCAAGAGATTCGCAATCTCCTTGGCCGTCCGTCCCTCGGCGAGGAACTGCAGGACTTCGCGCTGGCGAGGAGTAAGGCCTCTCGGTTTTTCCGAAGGCGCGGACAAATAGACGTCTACCAGCTCTTTTGTGATCAGCGGCGTAATGTAGGAATGGCCCCCGAGCACGGCTCGAATCGCCTGTTCCAATTCATCGACTGCCGACCCCTTGAGCACATAGGCTGAAGCCCCTGCTTCAAACGCCGACCGTACATACTCCGCATCGGCATGCATCGTCACGATAATCACTTTGGCTTGTGGACAGATTTTTTTCAGCTGTTCCGTCGCAGCGATGCCATTGAGCAACGGCATGGAGATATCCAGGATGACAATATCAGGCTGCGCTGTTTTCGCGGCCGCCAGGAGTGCTCGCCCATCCCCGGTCGTGCCGACCAGCTCATAGTCCTCTTCCAGAATGCGGCGAAACCCCTCCAGGACAAAGGTATGATCGTCTGCCAGTAAGATACGCGGCTTAAGCATCGAGTGCTCCTTCCACCAATGGAATTTTCACCCGGATCTCTGTGCCTTGCCGGGGTGCTGACTCCACCTCCAACGTTCCCTTTGCCATGCGGACACGCTCCTTCATACTCAGCAAGCCCAGATGCCCGTTCATCTGATCTCCGTGCGAGGCGTCAAATCCCACGCCATTGTCGCGGACTGAGAGGCTGACCTCATCGTACTCGCAAATCAGCTCGACCTCTACCTGTGAGGCCTGGGCATGCCGGGAAATGTTGCTGAAACATTCCTGTACCACACGATAGATACAAATGGTCACGTCGGGCGGCAGTATGCCCACCGGGTCTTTATGTACATAGGAGCACTGGATGCCTGTGCGGTCGGAAAACTCATTGGCCAGGCGGCGTACGGCCTTCAATAGCCCTAGGTCATCAAGAATAGACGGGTGAAAGCGATAGGCCATTTGTCGGACATCGTCCGAGACAGCCGCCAGGCTGTCGGATACCCGTCGAATCCCATCCCGGAGAGGTTCCGGATCCTGCGACGGATCTTTCTCCATCCGCCGAAGATCCATCGAGAGCATCGCGAGACGTTGATTGATGTCGTCATGGAGGTCGCGGGAAATTCTCCGGCGATCTGCTTCCTGTGCCGTCAACAGCTGGCCCGCCAAGGCCCGCAAATCCGCACGACTCTGCTTGAGTTTACCCTGACTGGCACGCAACACGGCCTCGCTCGTCCGAAGCGACTGCTCGGTTTCAAAACATTCTTTGATTTTCGTCACGAGCATATGATTCACACCGAAGAGTTCATGCGTGCGAGCCTCCACCCGCATTTCGAGTTCATCGTGCGCCCGCTGTAACAAGTCTTCGGCCCGTCGCCGATGCAGGAAGAACAGCAAGGGCAGCCAAATCGCCGTCAGGCTGAACAACCGATTGACGACGCCTATCCACAGTGGCATGCCATCGATCGTAGGCTTCAGCAATAAACCGGTCATATCGATCACGGAGCAAATGATCGCCGTGATCAGTGGGCCTTTCCGATATGGCAAGAGAAAGGACAGAATGACGAGCCCACCGTAGAGCACAGAATTCCCGATTCCCAGAGGAAGAGATAGATCAAGGATGAAGACGCCGACGCCTAACCCGACGATAAGGATCAGCAGCCGTCTGGTTGTATGGTGACTCTTTGCGTCCCGTTTACGATACATGGTTTACACCGAGAAGCTCCTCTCATCTCTGTCCATTATCCATCCGCGAAGGAACCGGCAGCAAGAGCGTGCACGCCGGTGATAGGCAATTGGGGCGGTGTCCTGCGATCGAGACAATAGGTTTCAGGTCGGGGAACCTCCATTACAACTCGAAGATCTTGCCTGAAGAGAGAGGATAGGGGTTTGCACGAGCGGACCCTACTGGGGAAAGTTACAGGTCTGCCATAAAAATTTACTAGGGGAGTATTTTAGTTCACCGAATGTATGAAAGTTGGCTGTAGGATGACTGCGTGAAAACAACGCGTGCCTGCATGCGAGGCCTGGTTCCTTCCAGATTTGGAATACGAATCAAGAACGTGGGACTCGTAACGTCGATGAAGAATGTTTCATGATGTTTTCATGGACCCATCATGTGGTGGAGCTAGAGTGCCAACAGTAATACAAGACACCGTGGCGTTCTGAAGTGAAGAGTCTATCGCGTCGAATCGACAACTGGGAGCTGAATCGTGGAAAGAAGGCTGAAGTTAATATCCGATTCGGCCTCTTCCGGCGATCGAGCAGTTCGCTACGAAATCCTACACGGCTATGCGGAGCTGCTCGTGAACGGTTAGATCGTCAAAACGCTTCGAGGAGATTTCGCACATGAATCAACTCGTCCTCACTGCCCTGAAAAAACCGTACACCTTTGTTGTGCTGGCCATCCTCATCGTGGTGTTCGGGGTGATGGCTGTGTTCGAAGCACCGACTGACGTCTTTCCGGTTATCCAAATTCCCGTCAGCTCCGTCGTTTGGATCTACGACGGCCTCATGCCGCAGGATGTCGAAGGGCGCATCACCTATGTGTTTGAGCGTTTCCTGACCCAAACAGTAGAGGGCATAAAATACATATGGAGTAATTCCTTATTCGGCAACTCCATTATCAATATTTATCTTGAGGACGGAGTCGACCTGGGTGGCAGCGAAGCCGATATCGCGGCGATTGCGCAGACGACTGTCAAGGCACTGCCGCCGGATATTAACGCGCCCATGGTCATGCGCCTGTTCCCATCACAAGTGCCGGTGGCCACATTGCAAATCACCTCCGATTCACACACACCGGCGGAGCTCTATAACCTCGGTATTATGCGAATCCGACCCCTCCTGGTCACGATACCTGGCGCGATTCTGCCGCATCCCTACGGCGGCCAGGACATGCAGGTGATGGTCAATCTCGATCAGCAGAAATTGCTCGCTCGCCACCTCACCCCAGCGGATATCCACCAAGCTCTTGATAGGCAGAATCTCGTGCTGCCGGGGGGGGACATCAAGATCAAGTCAACCGACTGGATCGTTTTGACCAACTCGCAACCACTGAAGATTGAGGACTTCGACGACATCCCGATCAAGAAGGAGGGCAATGCCTGGATCCATCTGCGCGACGTCAGCGTGACGCGTCTCGCCGGCCGGGTGCAAACGAACGCCGTAGTGGTGGACGGCCAGCAGGCCGTCATCATCGTCGTGATGAAGAGCAGCGAGGCGTCGACCCTGGCCGTGGTAGACGGGATCAAGAAGATTATCCCGCGCATCCAGGAGATCGTGCCAAAGGGCGTGAAGGTGAAGCTCCTCATTGACGCCTCGGGTTTCGTGAAGCATGCGATCGCGGACGTCGTGCACGAAATGGTGATCGCCGCCGCGCTGGTCGGCGTCATCGTGTTGCTGCTGCTCGGCTCCTGGCGTCCGACGGTCATCGTGGTCACCTCGATCCCGCTTTCGATCCTCGCCTCGCTCATCTGCCTGCACATACTCGGAGAGTCGATCAATGTCATGACCCTTGGCGGCTTGGCGCTGGCCGTCGGCATTCTCGTCGACAACGCAGCCGTCATGATCGAAAATATCGACACGCACATCGAGAAGGGTAAGGCGCTGGAAACAGCGATCATCGACGCCGCGAATCAAATCGTTCTCCCGGTGTTCGTCGCCACGCTCGCCATCACGGTCGTGTGGGTCCCACTGTTCCATCTGAGCGGACTCTCCGGCTGGGTGTTCCCGCCAATGGCAGAGGCGGTTATCTTCGCGATGGTCGCCTCATTTATCCTAACGTACACGCTGGTGCCCACTATGGCGAAGTATATTCTGAAAGCTCACCACTCGCCGCACGCGTCTGCGGTCGATGGACAACCCGAAGCGAAACCGTCAAAGAATATCTTCGCCCGCTTCCAGCTGGGGTTCCAACAACGCTTCGATCAGTTTCGTGAAGGCTACAATGCACAGCTCGAACAGGCGATCGCTCATCGCGTCCCTTTCGTCGTCGTCTCCTTCACAATTGCGGCAGGCTCCCTCGTCCTTTTTTATTTCAACGGGCGCGAGTTTTTCCCCGAGATCCGGTCAGGGATCTTGCAGATGCACATGCGAGCGCCGCTCGGCACGCGTATCGAGGTTGCCGCGCGTATCACGTCCCTGGTCGCGAAGGACGTCGAACGGTTGCTACCCGGCCAGGTCGCAGACGTCGTGAGCAATTGCGGCATACCGGTCGGGGCGCATAACCTCGCCTTCATTCCGACGCCGACGGTCGGCACCCAGGATTGCGACCTCACGATCGCGTTGAAGAATGAGGAGTCGCCGGTGTGGGAGTACCGAGACACTCTCCGTAAGGGGTTGAGAGAGCGCTATCCGGGGACCGAGTTCACATTCCAGCCGGCCGATCTGACCGCGAAGATTCTGAACTTCGGCTCTCTTTCGCCGATCGACGTGCAGATTAACGGCCCGGATCTCTATGCCAACCATGAGTTCGCCCGTAAATTGGCCGGCAAGTTGCGGCAGATCCCCGGCTCCAGCGACGTGGTGGTTCAGCAGCCGATGGGCATGCCGACCCTGCTCGCCGAATCCGACCGTAAGTTTGCTCTCGGCGTGAACCTGGACCAGACGGACTTCGGCAACAACGTGCTCGTGACCACCACCGGCAGCCAACAGATCGATCAGAAATACTGGCTCGATCGCACGACCGGCATGTCCTACCGGATCAATGTCTACACGCCGCAGGCGCAGCTCACGAGCATAAATGATCTTAACATTGTCCCGGTGAGTCGGGAGCAGACCGAATCCTCGGAAGGTGTGAGAAATGTGCAGCTCCTCGGCAATTTGGCAAAGATTTCAGCAATCGGCACGCCTGGTGCGATCACGCATGGAAATATCATGCCGCTTATCGACGTCTATGTGTCCGCCGAGGGACGCGACCTCAACTCCGTTCTGGTAGAGGTCGAGCAGGTCATCCACAGCATGGAGTCGGAGCTCCCCCGGGGGGCGACGATCGAAATCCGCGGCCAAGCCGAAGTGATGCGCGCCGCGCTTACTGAAATGCTGTTCGGTCTCATCGCCGCGGTCGTGCTGGTGTATCTGCTGCTCGTCGTCAACTTTCAATCCTGGGTCGATCCCTTCATCATCATTACGGCCTTGCCAGGCGCGCTGGCGGGCATCGCAGTAGCATTGTTCGTGACCCATACGAACATCTCCGTGCCGGCGCTGATGGGCGCGATCATGACGATGGGAGCGGCGACGGCCAATTCGATCCTGCTCGTGTCCTACGCCCGCGAGCGGATCGCCGTCCATGGCGACGCAATACGGGCCGCGATGGAGGCCGGAACGGCTCGTATTCGGCCGGTGCTCATGACCGCCGCGGCCATGATCATCGGCATGCTTCCGATGTCGATGGCGAACTCCCAGAATGCGCCGCTGGGCCGTGCGGTCATGGGCGGCTTACTGATCGCCACCTTGTTTACCCTGTATTTTGTGCCCTGCATGTACGCCATGATCTACAACCGGCGAACCACTCGCCAAGAGGAGCATGTTTGATATGAATAGCCTGCGTGGCAAAGGCCTGGTGATTCTGGCAATTGTCGTATGCGTAGTGTATTTCAGCTACCGTTACTATGAGGGAGGAACCAGTGCGGCAGCTCTGCAAGAGAAAACTGTTGACCACTCTACCCAGAAGGTGTCCGTGATCAGCCCAAGGCTGTTGCCGCCGGAGGAGACGATTACGCTGCCCGGCAATATTCAGGCCTGGTATGAGGCGCAGATTTACGCGCAGGTCTCCGGCTATGTGAAGATGTGGTACAAGGATTACGGCGCGCTCGTGAAACAGGGCGATATGCTTGCTGAAATCAACGCGCCGGCTCTCGACGCCCAATATGCCCAAGCCAAGGCTGATTTGGAAACCGAGCGTGCCAAGAATGTTCTGGCCGAACTGACCGCGAAACGGTACGTGGCGATGCGCCAGCACCAGGCGGTCTCAGAACAGGCGATCTCGGTACAGGTTCAAGAGGCGAAGGCCCAAGCGGCGAGAGTCAACGCTGCTGAGCAGAACGTCAAGAATTTCGAGGCGCTGATCCGGTTCAAGACGATCGTCGCGCCATTTGACGGTACGGTGATCGCGCGCAACATCAACGTCGGGAACTACGTCAATAAAGAATCTAGCTCTGGAGAAGGGAGTTCTGGGGCAATCAGGGACCTCTTCACCGTGGCCGACGTCAGTAAGCTGCGTCTCTTCGTCAGTGTGCCTGAGGCGTTCGGGCCCTTTCTCCAGCCAGGCCTGACGGCCGATGTGACGGTGCCACAATTGCCCAATCGCCATTTCACCGGTAAGTTTCTGACTGTCGCTCGTGGGTTCGACGTCAGTACGCGTACGGCCATCACGGTCTTCGAGATTGAGAACGAGGACGGGGCGCTTTGGCCCGGCTCCTACGCAACAGTCCGTCTCACGGCTCCGGTCGAAAGGAACATTCTCACCGTTCCAACCACGGCGTTGGTCTTCCAGGAGCACGGCGCGGAAATCGCCATGGTGGGTGAGGACGATCGCATACATTTCAAAGCAATCGCCGTGACAAGAGTCCTCGATAATGCCATGGAGATCGCCGAAGGGATTTCTGCCGGCGACCGCATTATCAACAATCCCAGCGCCGCGTTACTAGACGGTGACAAGGTGATCATCGTCACGCCCGCACCGGGATATGAGATTACAGATGCCCATCCGCCAAAGGATTTGCCGACCACGAAAGTCACGTCCGAATGACAGGCGAGCGCTTACGATTGAGAGCAGAGGTGTCGCGCACCAGTCGCGTCGCGGTGCGGTGGTCCAGTTTTGTGTTGCTGGTGCTCACCCTGCCCGCTTGCAACTGGTTTCCAGCGGTCGATTTGTCGCCTCGGTATGATTCACCTCAATATGTTGTCCCAGCCTCATGGCGTGGGTCGAGTCCCTTCGTGGAGGCGACGCCGGCCGATAGCGAACTCCGTCCGGATTGGTGGAAACTGTACGACGATCCGGTGCTGAATAGACTTATCGAACAAGCCATGGCGGCGAATCCGGATCTGCAAGCGGCCGCGGAGCGCTTCGTTCAGGCCCGCGATAAGATGATGAAGGCCCGGTCGCAGTACCTTCCTAAGCTCGGCTTGGGGTTCGGCGCCTCCAACAATCGGATATCCAGCGAGAAGTTGTTTCGTCCTGAGGGTATTCCCCTTCAGCAACATACCGTGGAGCTTGGAGGAATCGCATCCTGGGAGCCCGATTTCTGGTCGGCGCTTCGCAATGCGACTCGTGTTGAAATCTATCGCGCCGAAGAGCGCGCGGCTGACTTTGGGCTTGCGCGCCTCAGCCTGCAAGCGGAGATTGCGGCGGATTATTTCACACTACGTGGCTACGACGGGCAAGTAGCGATCTATAACCAATCGATCGCTCTCTACAAACAGTCGCTCGCCCTTGTCGAGAGGCAGTTCGCCGGCAAGATCGCGTCGGCACTCGACGTGGTCCGCGTCGAATCTCTGCTGTTCAGCACTGAGACGAAATTAGCCCAGATCCAAGGCCAACGCCAAGTGACGGAACAAGCGATCGCCATCCTCCTCAATATGGCGCCGGGCAGTTTTACGCTCGAACCGGTCGATGACCTTCGAGTGGCGACGTTCACGATTCCACGGACTATCCCTTCCACCCTGCTTGAGCGTCGACCCGACATCGCCGCGATGGAGCGCCGGATGGCGCAGGCGAACCGAGTCATCGGTATCGCCCGCGCCGCCTTTTTCCCCAATGTGTCGTTCCGGCTTGGCGGCGGGTACGAGAATGACGGTTTCAGTCTGATCAAGGCCGCCACGAGTTTCTGGTCCTACGGGTCGGCCATTGAACTGCCGGTCTTCCAAGGGGGCTATCGCCGCGCCCAATTGCAGGAGGCTTGGTCGGCCTATCGCGAAACGGAAGATCGATACCGTTCGACAGTGCTCAACGCCTTTCGCGAGGTCGAGAACAATTTGAGCTTGACCAATCGGCTGACCGTTGCGGCCAATCACCAAGACAACGCCGTCGGCGCCACGTTCAAATCACAAAACATGACCATGGTGCTCTATCGGGGTGGTCTGGCTTCCAGCCTTGAACTCATTTACGCGCAGCTCAGCACGCTCACGGCGCGCATCGATTCCGTTGTCATCAAGGCCGACCTGCTCAAGTCCTCCGTTGCACTCATCCGCGCGCTCGGCGGAGGGTGGAACCGGAGGCAATTGCCCACCGACGAGCAGATTCAACCATTCGACACGTTCCAATATACTAACCTCGCCAAACCGCTGCCTGTTGGGGGAATCGATGTCAACGCGGCCAACAACCGGGTAAATAACGATTTGACCAAGCCGTCCATTCCTTAACCGTCTTTCACAAGCTTGCACGTTCGTCAACCGCAGGTTGACACCCTCATAATGGATGAGGGTTTGCACCCCACTCCTATCGAGTCTTGCACAGCTTGAGTGCCCTCTGTAAGTCTCCAAGCCTGGAGATGACCTACTGGCCGCGGTTGGGGAAAGTGCTCCTGATCTGATTTTCCTCGACGTAAAGATGCCCGGGAAAACAGGGATCGAGACGCTGCAGGCGATTCGCAAGAAAACGCAAGATGTGGCGGTGGTCTTGCTGACTTCATATGGAACAGTCGAAGAGGCAGTCGAGGCCATGAAGCTGGGGGCCTATGATTTCATCATTAAGAACGTGAACCTCCCGCTAGTGGAACCGGTCGTGAACCGGGCCTTAGAGCACGCGCTACGCCGTCAGGTGGAGCACAACCATTGATGAAGGTTTTTCATGGTCCCATCCCGGATTGATCATCAGCGATGAGTGAAAACGACAGCGGGACGATCGGCGCAAAGGGATTTACTGGTCCTAACGGCTCTGCGGCTCGTTTATGCGGGCAATCCCGATTCCAGACCGGGCACAAGTGGAGAAGGTGGCGGTGACGGTTGAGAATGAAATCCTTACTGTGTTGGAGCCGATCCCCAGCAGCAGACCATCAAATTAACTGTTGGCCGGGGTGTTGGCTGATCTGGAAAGGGTGGAGGCGCTAAACTAATTAAAATCTGAAAGCGAAAGACTAATTCGAAGAATACAAAGACCTCGGCTTTTTCCAGAATCCTGTATCAGATCGCAATTCCCCAATGGGCGACAAAGTCATCGGTCAGGGTTACTCCGATGAGATCAAAACGTATACATAGATAGTCCTCTTAATGCATTAGCACCGATTTCCAAATCCAACATCCTTCCATATGCGACTATTATAGTCGTATTATGGCTGACAGGATACCGAATCACTCTCAAGGGTTTAGAATAGCCAGGATTCAACCGAAACTTAATATAGATTTCGATGGAGGTCTTTATGAGCAAGTTATTCCAGTCTATGGCGGTGTTGGTACTCGCACTCGCCGGCCTGCTGGTCTGTACCGGCGAAACGCGTGCAGCCGGAGATGCGAACCCAGCCCGTGCAGCGGAGATGAAACAGACCTATCGCGATCTCTGGCTTGGGCACATCTATTGGGTGCAGCACTCCGTATTAGATAGCACGACGAAGAGTCCAACTGAACGCGCTGCCGTCAAAAAGGAAGTCGACGCCAACACGAAACAGATCGCAGATATGCTTACACCATTCTACGGTGAAGCTCGGGCGCAGAAATTCTTGAGCCTGCTGGATATCAACATCAGCGCAGTGAGAGAATACTCGGAAGCTACCATTGCTGAAAATAAGAGTAAACAGGATGCCGCACTAGCCCGCTTAGCGAGCAATGCCAACGACTTCGGCTCATTCTTTAGCGGAATCAACCCCCATCTGTCGGAATCCACCGCTCGGGGGTTAATCGCAGCGCATGGAGCCCACCATGTGCTCCAAATCAACCAGTACAAGAAAAAGGACTATGCGCATCTGGATGAAACCTGGAAGATGATGCGCGAGCACGTCTATGTCATTGCCGATACAATTATGGCGGCATTGGTGAAGCAGTTTCCTGAAAAGTTCTCATGACTGGAGAGTGAAGTCGTTACCCGCGACGGCTCCGATGGAAGAACACATAGCGGCACACGGCTTCGCGCGAGCTCACTGATCGTAGGACCCGCGGTTCTGAATGAGCCGCGGGTCTTCCTGTCTTAATTCCAATAAAACCCGCGCTGACCCACCACGTTCATGAATCCTATATCTATCGCAAGCACGCCTCCGCCATTTTGCCTTCATGCTTCACGTCCAAGCGCAGGAAAAGCGTTCCTGCGTAATGGGGTTAGCCCGCTTTATTCACGAAGACTTCTACTGCAACCGCCGAAACGCCGCCACGACAAGTTTGACGGCGAACTAGGTGCGATTACACAACGCGACGTCAATGCCAAGACACTTCAGAATGATGAAGAATTTTTCATGATCCCTTCATGGTCTCTTCATGTTCCCTTCATCAAACGACCATGTGACGAAGCTAGAGTAGCTGCCAACGGCTGAGATGGCAGCATATTCATGGCATTGTTTCAGATTCTCAAGAAATAAAAGAAAGTAAATTTCCTCTGTAAGAGTTTAGAGACATCGCGTGGGCTTGATGGAAGCCCTCAACTGTAGGAGGTGTGACCTATGTTCTTATCACGGAGGCAGTTCTTAAAAGTCACAGCAGGGACGGTCGCCGCAGTGGCCATCGCGGACAACGTCCTGGCGTTGACCGCGCTCCAGCCGGTCATCGAAGTCGGGAACCCCCTGGGAGACTATCCGGATCGGTCCTGGGAGCGGGTCTATCATGACCAGTACCGCTACGATTCGTCCTTTACCTGGGTCTGTTCCCCGAATGACACGCATGCCTGCCGCGTGCGGGCCTTCGTCCGCAACGGCATCGTCATGCGGGTCGAGCAGAACTACGATCATCAAACCTATGAAGACCTCTATGGCAACCGCGGCACCTTTGCCCATAACCCCCGGATGTGCCTGAAGGGGTTTACCTTCCATCGCCGGGTCTATGGCCCCTATCGGTTAAAGGGGCCGTTGATGCGCAAAGGGTGGAAGGAGTGGATGGACGCCGGCTCACCGGAACTTACGTCGGATGTGAAGCGCAAGTATAAGTTTGACAGCCGCTTCCTCGATGATATGTTGCGCGTGTCTTGGGACACGGCCTTTACCTATGCGGCCAAGGCCATGATCATTATCGCCACGCGCTACAGTGGGGAGGCTGGGGCTCGTCGGCTGCGCGAGCAGGGGTATGCGCCGGAAATGATCGAGATGATGAAGGGCGCGGGCACCCGCACATTCAAGCATCGCGCTGGGATGCCGGTCCTCGGGATCATCGGCAAGATGGGGAACACCCGAATAAACGGTGGGGTCAATGCGCTGTTGGACTCCTGGATCAGGAAGGTCGGTCCGGAGCAGGCTCAGGGCGGCCGCTATTGGTCGAACTATACGTGGCACGGCGACCAGAATCCTGCGCATCCTTGGATATTCGGCGTCCAGGGGTCTGACTGCGACCTTTCCGATATGCGCTTCTCCAAGTTGAACACGAGCTGGGGGAAGAACTTTGTCGAGAACAAGATGCCGGAAGCCCACTGGAAGCTGGAATGTATCGAACGAGGCGCCAGGATCGTGGTCATCACGCCGGAATATAATCCCACCGCCTATCGGGCGGACTACTGGATGCCGCTCCGCCCCGCGTCGGACGGGGCGATTTTCTTGGGCGCCATGAAGATCATCGTCGATGAGAATATGCACGATGTCGATTTCCTGAAGGGCTACACGGATTCGCCCATGCTCGTCCGTACCGATACCTTGCAGTTCCTCGACCCACGCGATGTGATTCCCGACTATAAGTTTCCGGACTTCTCCAACAGCTACTCGGGCCGGGTGCAGTCCCTCAAGCCGGCACAGGTTGAGAGGCTCGGCGGGATGATGGTCTGGGACCTCAACAAGAAACAGGCGGTCCCGCTGCACCGTGAACTGGTCGGCTGGCACTATCAGAACAGCGGGATTGACGCCGCTTTGAACGGCACCTATCGCGTGAAGCTGCTCAATGGCCGCGAAGTCGATGCGATGCCGGTCTGGCAGATGTACTTGGTGCATTTTCAGGATTACGATCTGGACACCGTCCATCAGATCTGCCGGACGCCGAAGGATCTGCTGGTTCGGTGGGCACGGGATTCGGGCTCGATCAAGCCCGCCGCAATCCATAACGGGGAAGGGACCTGTCACTATTTCCATCAGACGATTAACTCTCGTGGCGCCGCGATGGTGCTCATCGTCACCGGCAACGTGGGCAAGTTCGGCACCGGGCAACATACCTGGGCCGGCAACTACAAGGCCGGAACATGGACGGCCACGCCCTGGTCCGGAGCGGGGCTCGCGGTGCATACGGGGGAGGACCCCTTCAACATCACGCTGGATCCAAACGCGCACGGCAAAGAAATTAAGACCGCCTCCTATTATTACGGTGAAGAAGTGGGCTATTGGAACCACGGCGACACGGCCCTGATCGTCAACACGCCCAAGTACGGACGCAAGGTGTTTACGGGCAAGACGCACATGCCGACCCCGAGCAAATTCCGGTGGGTCGTCAACGTGAACGTGCTCAATAACGCCAAGCACCACTATGACATGGTTAAGAACGTCGATCCGAACATCGAGACCCTGATCTGTCAGGATGTCGAGATGACCTCGGACATCAACCACAACGATATCGCCTTCGCCGCAAACACCTGGATGGAGTTCACCTATCCTGAAATGACGGTCACGGTCTCCAATCCCTGGGTGCAGATTTGGAAGGGCGGGATCCGGCCCCTGTACGACACCCGGAACGACCTCGATACCTTTGCCGGCGTCGCGGCCAAGTTGGCGGACATGACCGGCGACCAGCGGATGCGTGATTACTTTAAGTTCGTCTACGAAAACCGGGTCGATGTCTATGCCCAGCGAATGCTTGATGCCTCCAGCACCTTCTACGGCTACAGCGCCGACGTCATGCTGAAGTCGGAAAAGGGCTGGATGGTCATGGTGCGGACCTATCCACGCGTGCCTTTCTGGGAAGAGACCAACGAGTCGAAGCCCATGTGGACCAGGACGGGGCGGTACGAAAACTACCGGACCGAGCCGGAAGCGATCGAATACGGCGAAAACTTCATCTCGCACCGTGAGGGGCCGGAAGCAACCCCGTATCTGCCGAATGCGATCATGACCAGCAATCCCTATGTCCGCCCAGACGACTACGGGATTCCGATCACGGCGCAGCACCATGACGACAAGACGATACGGAACGTCAAGCTGCCGTGGCAGGAAATCAAGCGGCATGCCAATCCCTTGTGGGAGAAGGGCTACCAGTTCTACTGCGTCACACCCAAGACCCGCCATCGGGTGCACAGTCAATGGTCCGTGAACGACTGGGTGCAGATTTACGAGTCGAACTTCGGCGATCCGTACCGCATGGACAAACGAACCCCGGGGGTCGGTGAACACCAGCTGCACATCAAC
>Ga0194035_1000089_pt1 | contig 53435 bp, 45 predicted proteins | sample JunL2320m_MetaG_FD_148680 | JGI IMG/M metagenome (GOLD analysis project Ga0194035, IMG submission 148680) | Anoxic zone freshwater microbial communities from boreal shield lake in IISD Experimental Lakes Area, Ontario, Canada - Jun2016-L239-20m | ecosystem: Environmental > Aquatic > Freshwater >...
GACGATGCATCCACCAAGCCCGAGGTTGTTGATCGCGCTGAACTGTCCGGTGCCGTGCATCAACGGGCACGCCACCAGCATCACCGGACCGGTCGGAAGCGATGGATCGATGCGGCTGATCAAGTCATCGATGCCATCAGCGGGCGGGATGCCGGATACTGCGTTGCCGCCTCCGCCGAGCACGTTGAAGAGATCATCTTGGCGCCACATCACGCCCTTCGGCATACCGGTGGTGCCTCCGGTGTAGAGCAACACCAGATCGTCGCCGCTACGCGGTACCTGCGCCATGCCCACAGGAACCGAGGCGCCAACAACCGACTCGTATGGCGTTGCCCACTCGGGACCATTGCCGGTCTCGTCACTGACCACGTACCACCGCTTCACCTTGGTGAGCCTGCTGCGCACGGTGTCGAGCAGATCACTGAACACCGCGTGAAATACGATCGCTTCGGCGTCGGCGTTATCGAACAAATAGAAGATCTCTTCGGCCGCGTAGCGATAGTTGGTATTCACCGGCGCCATCGCTGCCTTGAACGCTCCGACCATCGACTCGAGGTACTCGGGCGAGTTGTAGAGGTAACACGCAAGCTTGCCTTGATGGGTCATGCCACTGTCGAGCAGATCTGCAGCCAACGCATTCGTACGCTGCTCGAACTGGGACCAGGTGAACACACGGTCGCCCTGAATCTGGCATGGGCGATCGGGCACCCGCGCCGCCACCGCAGAAAGGATCTCGGCAATGTTCCAGTTCGTCATAGGTCCCCCACCTCGCGATGCGTACGCGTCGTCAAATTAGCCGTATCGAGCGCACCGCCACGTTCTAGAGATGCCATCGGCAACAGTCGGTTGCCTTGACGCACGCGCGGCTACCCTCGGGACTTATGCGAATTCTCGTTATCGGTGCCGGCGGAGTTGGATCCGCGTTTGCAACAATCGCCGCAAGTCGACCGGTCTTCACCGACATTGTGTTGGCCGATATCGACGCCACCCGCGCCGCAGTGGCTGCGGCTCAGGCCGGCAGCGACCGTGTTCGCGGTACCCGCCTCGATGCCTCGAATCGCTCCGAGATCGTGCAGTTGGCGCAGAGCATGCGCGCCGACATCATCGTGAACGCCTGCGACCCGCGTATGAACCCGCCCATCTTCGATGCGGCGTTCGAGGCCGGCTGCCACTACCTCGACATGGCAATGCACATGTCCGAGCCGCACCCCACAAACCCTCACGAGCAGACCGGCGTGGTGCTTGGCGATGCTCAGTTCGCCGTGTCAGATCAGTGGGTCGAGCGCGGCCTTCTGTCGCTGTGCGCAATGGGCGTCGAACCCGGACTGTCCGACGTGCTGGCTCGTTACGCCAGCGATCATCTGTTCAGCAAGATCACCGAAGTGGGCGTACGCGATGGCAGCGACCTGGTGATCGACGGATTCGAGTTCGCTCCCACGTTCAGCATTTGGACCACCATCGAAGAATGTCTCAACCCGCCGCTTATCTGGGAACGCGGCCGCGGCCTGTTCACGACGGCGCCGTTCAGCGAGCCCGAGATGTTTGTGTTTCCCGAAGACATCGGCACGTTGTGTTGCGTCAACGTTGAGCACGAAGAAGTCGTGCTGATGCCACGCTGGCTCGAACTCGATCGCGTCACGTTTAAGTACGGCCTCGGCGAAGACTTCATTGAGGTGTTGCGCACCTTGCATCGCCTTGGCCTCGACAGCACCAAGCCGGTCAAGGTTCGCGGCGTCGATGTTTCGCCACGCGACCTCGTGGCTGCCGTGCTGCCAAACCCTGCCGAACTTGGCGACCGCATGCGTGGTCGCACATGCGCGGGCACCCTGGTCAAGGGCCTCGGACTCGACGGAGCGCCACGCGAGTCGTATCTCTACCAAATCGTCGACAACGAATGGACCATGCGCACCTCTGGACACCAAGCCGTCGTGTGGCAAACCGCCGTGCACCCCGTGGTCGCATGCGAGCTCATCGCCGAAGGCGAATGGGTTGGCGCTGGCGTGATGGGCCCCGAGGGATTCTCCGCAGACCCATTCCTCGATTTGCTTCCGGTGCATGGTGTGAGTTGGAACCTTGAGGAGCGGCGGCCATCGCCGTCCTGAGCAAACGTGATGTCGAGGCCCTGCTCGCGCAGTTCGACTCCGACCCCATCGGCGCGCTCAGCGCAGCACTGCGCAAGGTGCTCGATCGCCCCGCCGCGCAATGGCCCGAATTGGTCGCTGCAGCCGCCTTTACAGACACTCGTACGGCTGCGCTGCTGCTTGGCGAGCAACGTTCGCTCGACGAGCTGGCAAGCGAATTAAATGAGCTGCGCTCCGTGGAAGATCGCTGAGACTGTGGGCTAACCTCGACCGAGAAAGAGGGAGAACCCATGCGCGTACATGTCGATGCAGAAAAATGCCAAGGCCACAACCGTTGTTATTCACTGGCCCCCGAGTTGTTCGATGTCGATGATCTCGGCAACGCCGTAGAACTCAACGACGGCAACGTGCCTGAAGGCCTCGAGCACAAGGCCCGCCTCGCCGTGGCCAACTGCCCCGAATACGCAATCACCATCAGCGAGTAACCCCATGGCCGATAACCGTCACCCTCCCGTCACCGATTTCGCCACCGACTTCGATCACACCGACCCAACGTGGGTCAACAACCCGTTCCCCATCTGGGACGAACTGCGCGCCACCTGCCCCATCGCCCATAGCGACCGCTACGGCGGCACCTGGCTGCCAGTAACACACGAGCACGTGTCGGCGATTGCCTATGACACCGAGAACTTCACCTCGCGCGCTGTAATCGTCAGCGAGGTACGCCCAGGGCCCATGGACCTCCCGGCGCCTATCGGAGTTGCTCCCCCCATCACATCTGATCCGCCGTTCCATGCAATGGCGCGACGTTTGCTCTTGCCAGCGTTCGCTCCCCGCAAGGTCGACGCGCTCGAGCCATTCACTCGCCAACTCTGCAACGACCTGCTCGATGCACTCGAAGGCAAAGACATCGTCGATGCCGCTGTCGAGTACGCCCAGCACATTCCGTTGCGCGTTATTGCCAAGATGCTCGGCTTCCCAACCGAAGACGCCGATTACTTCCGTCACGTGATCCACCTCATCCTTGAAGAAGGCATCACCGTGACCGAGGATGACGACGAACGTCTCGTCGAAGGACAAGCGCTCGATGCGTACTTCGACAATCAGATCGCCGATCACGTAGCCAACCCACGCGACGATCTCACCACGTTCTTGCTCGAGGCCGAACTCGATGGCAACAAACTGATGCACGAACACGTTCGCGGCACCATGCTGCTCATCCTCGTTGCCGGCATCGACACCACGTGGTCGGCCATTGGCTCGGCACTGTGGCACCTCGCCCACAACCCCGACGATCTCAAGCGCCTTGCCACCGAGCCCGACTTGATGCCATTCGCAATTGAAGAAATGCTTCGCGCCTACGCACCCGTCACGATGGCACGCATGGTTGCTCAAGACGTTGAGATCGCCGGCTGCCCGATGAAAGAAGGCGACTGGGTGCTGCTTCCTTTCCCGGCAGCAAACCGAGATCCCGAGTTCTTCGACCGCGCCGACGAAGTCATCATCGATCGCGAAGAGAACCGCCACGCCGCATTCGGCTTGGGCATTCACCGATGCCTCGGCTCGAACCTCGCCCGCATGGAGCTACGAGTCGCCGTCGAAGAGTGGGTGAAGCGTTTCCCCAATTTCGAACTCGCTGACCCGAGCGCAGTCACGTGGGCTGCCGGCCAAGTACGTGGCCCGCGCAGCATTCCTGTGCGCTTGCCAGGCTGAACGAGTTAGAGCACGCCAATCACAGGCTGCGCAAGACGTAAATGATGAGCGAACTGTGGCTCGGTAGGTAAGAAACCAAACCGATCGGGCCACAGCAGCTGCACCATCTCAAATGGCTTGCCGCGATACCAAGCGTGCGCTGTGCCAAACAGTTGCGCGTTCGACGCCATGTCTACCGGCGCGAAGTGGCAGCGCAGATCGTTGTCGAGCAGCCCGAGCAACTCGACACCAAGCGGTATCTCTGTGCCGCCCTTGAGCAGATCGACCACCATCGTGAGCAGCCCCGTGGCCGCCACTGGGGTGAGCCCGAAGATGACCACTTCGGCAAAGCCGGTGAGCGCAGGCAGACCAATGGTGTAGCAGTACCCGGGAGTCACCGGATCGGTGTCGGCTCTGGCCGCCACTGGTTCAAGCGCCCAGCCCGAGGTCTCGATCATCCACTCGATTTTGTCGGCGTGGGGAATATGGAAGTCAGGCAGTTCGTTGGTCATCTCGGCCACCAGATGATGCGCCCAGCCATGTCAGATCAGCGACTCGCTGTCGAGGTCGAGCGCGTGCTGCAAATGCCGAGTGGCCATCGCTGCAAACATCGCCTCACTGCGTTCGGTGCCGCCAACGATTTGTGACGCGACAACCGCCATCACGACGCCGGCGAAGGCCTCGCGGCGGTACTGCAGCCAGGCCCAATCGTGGTCGATCTCAATGTTGTAGTCGCGGCGCAACGCCTCGACATACTCGGCAACGAGATCCTTTTCGATCTCACGACGATCTTCGGGCTGAGGCCCAGCACCGAGGAAATACGACACGTCGGCCAGCGCCGCGCCATGACCGGGTGATTGCCAATCGACTGTGGCAATTGGCGAACCGCCCTCGGGAGTGGCGTACATCAGGTTGTCGAGTCGGTAGTCGCCGTGGGTCACCGTGAGCGGACTATCACGCTTGTCGATCCAGTCGGCCAGCATCGCGCCGAAACGCTGCACCAAATCGGTGGCCTCCTCGTTCAGATACTTGCCATAGGTAGCCATGAACCCAGGGAACAAAATGCCCCACATGCCAACCAACATCGCGGTGTCATCGGCAGTGGTGCGGCGGCTGAGCCACTCGATGTCATCGAGCGCCGGGTCACCCCAACGCGGACCGTGCAAACGGGCGAGTTCGAGCACCGAAGTGCGGGCATGCTCGATGGAGCAGCCGGTGATCTGGTTGCCCTGCGATGCCGGCGCGAGGTCTTCAAGAACGATGACAAAGTCGCCGGTGTCGGCATCCCATTCGGCGTGGTAGCAGCGCGGCACGCGGATATCGACGGTGGGTGCGACCTCGTTATAGAACTTCACCTCGCGCTCGTAGTTACGCAGCGCCATACCGGTTGCCCGACTGGTCTCGTCGGGTGAAGGCAGCTTGACCACCACGCTGCGCGGCACCGAGTCAGGCAACGAACCATCGACGCCAGTAAGCGCCAGACGCAGGTTCATACCCACGAGTCCGTCGCCAATTCGTTGAGTGTCAGCGATTACTACCGTGACATCGAACAGTGTCGATAGCCACTCACCAGTTACTTGCTCGGGTCCCACACTCCGGCACGGTAGCGTCCACAACCATGACGGGTACAGACGAGATGATGATCAGCGACCACCTCGACCGGGTAGAGGCCGATGGTTACACCATCATCGAGAACGCGTTCTCAACCGAACTAGCCGACGAACTCGTCGCCGACCTCACAAGACTCGAGAGCGAGCGCAACATCGTGCCCGCCACCAACAGCTTCGAAGGCTTCCAAACGTGGCGCATCTACAACCTGCTCGCGTTGGGCCGCCTGTACGAGCAGATCCCTGTGCACCCAGTGGTGCTCGCTGTCATGCGCAGCGTGTTGGGCGATGGTTGTCTCATCAGCAGCCTGTCGTCGATCTCCATCGGCCCCGGCGAAATTGCGCAACCAATTCACGCTGACGATCAGCTCTTACCCCTACCCAAGCCTCACCTCGCCACCATCGCCAACAGCATGTGGGCGCTCACCGACTTCACTGAGGCAAACGGGGCTACGCGCATCATCCCTGGTTCGCACAAAGCCGATCACTCGCCGCCGTATGGCGTGGAACAACAATCGATTGCCGCCGAAATGCCTCAGGGAAGCGTGCTCATCTGGCACGGCTCGCTGTGGCACGGGGGTGGGGCCAACGCCACCGACAAACGCCGCTGGGGCGTCGCGATGAACTACTGCGCCGGATGGGTCCGCCAGCAAGAGAACCAGCAACTCGGCATCCCGCTCGATCTTGTTCGACAGTTCAGCCCCGACCTGCAGCAGTTGTGCGGGTTTCAGCTCTACCGAGGGCTCATCGGGCACATCGAGAAGCACTCCCCCGCCGAGGTGCTGTTGAACACCCAATCACCCACAGAAATGTTGTGGGCACGAAGCTGACCGATACGGTCAGGAGCACATGTATCGCTTCTTGTTACGGCCCAAATGGCTGCTGCTTCACGTCGTTGTCCTCTGCTCTGTTGTCGGCATGCTCTTTCTCGCTCGCTGGCAATGGGACAAGCACATTGCACGCGACGCGTTCGTCGAGACCGTGAAGGGCCGCCTCGCCGCCGAACCCAAAGAGCTCGCGCCGCTGCTCGGTGCAGCCACGCCCGCCGCCGACATCGAGTGGTACGTGGTCACCGCCTCAGGTTCGTATCTCGCCACCGGCGAACTGCGCCAACTCAACCGCACCCAAAACGGCTTCAACGGCATCAACATCTTGACGCCATTCCAAATCAACAACGGCCCGATCATCATCGTCAACCGTGGCTTCGTTCCCGACGGCAACAAGGTGCCAGCAGCACCCACCGGGACCATCGTCGTTGGTGGCACCGCACGAACATCGCAGGTCCGCAAGACCGGCGAGTTAACCGATGATCAGAGCGCCAGTAACAACGAAGTCCGACGAGTAGATCTTGCGTTCATCGCCGAGCACATCGACCAAACGATTGCGCCGATATACGTCGATCTCATTGCGACAAAACCCGCATCGCCATCGCCACCGGTTCCGGTTCCGCCGCCGAACCTCGGCAGTGGTCCGCCGCACGTGTCGTATACGGGACAATGGTTGTTCTTCTCGCTGTGCGCAATTGCGGGATGGGTGTTCGCCGTGCGGCGCTCAGCCAAGTCGGCGCGTCAGGCACTCGCCCAAGACGCTACGGATGAGCCTCTAACGCTGCCATCCGCTTGAACTGCTCAACAATGTTGGGCGTCTCGTGGTTCGGGTTCAATGATCGATAAACGGTGTCTACGTTCACGCTGATGCGGCCAAACTCGCCCCAGCCCTCGAACCCGTTGAGCGAAATATCGCGTGCCGCATCCCATGCATCCATGCCCGCATGAAAGCGATCGGTGGCTTCGGTCTGCACGAACGACAGGTAGTCACGCACCCGCGCAATGCCGCTCTTGTCGGTGAGTGGCCCATGCCCTGGCACGACGGTCTCGATATCCATGCCCAACATCAGGTCGCAGGCATTGATCCAGTTAGTAAGCGGCCCCGCCCACACAATGGGGGTGCCGCCGATGAACAAGATGTCACCGGTGTACACGGTCTTGGCATCGGGCACATAGGCAATGACATCGCCTGCAGTGTGCGCCGGACCAACCTCGATAAGTTCGATTACTCGGCCACCGACCTCGATGTCGAGCCGACCTTCGAAGGTACGCGTCGGCAACGTGTGCTCAATTCCTTCGAAGTCGAATTCTCCGAAGAACCCACGAAACAACTCGCCAACTTCGCCGGGCGCTTTATTGAGCGCGGCCAACATCGACGGCGGCACTTCGGTCATCTCATGCGCTGCTCGTTCGCTGGCGATGATCTCGGCACCATGCACAAGTTGGTTGCCATAGCAATGGTCGCCGTTGGCGTGCGTGTTGACCAACGTGCCAATCGGTGCAGTGCCCACCACGCGCGACATTGACTGAAGCATCTCTGCGGTGAGCTTGAGATCGAACAACGTGTCGACCAACAGCGACACTCCATCGCCCACTACGAGGCCGGCATTGCTCCACCCCCACCCCCCATCGGGTTGCAGATACGCAAAGCATCCGTCGCCAAGTTCGTGCAGGCCCTTTGAATACGTCATCCCCAATACCTAGCACCTGCCATCCGATGCAGCGAGTATCGATCGCTTAGAGTTCGCCCATGCAGACTCGTCGACTTGGCCGCACCGAACACCACAGCAGCGTTGCGATTCTTGGAGGTGCCACGTTCATGGACTGCACGGCCGAACAGGCCGATGCTGCGGTACATACAGCGGTTGCCCGCGGCGTGAACCACATCGACATTGCGCCCACGTACGGTTTGGCCGAGACCGTTGCTGGGCCCACAATCGGTGCGCTACGCAGTCAACTGTTTATCGGCGAGAAGACCGCGCGCAGCCACCCTGACGGCGTGCGCGCGCAGCTTGAGACGTCGCTCACGAACCTCGGCTGCGAGTCGTTCGATCTCTACCAAGCGCATGGCGTCACCGGCCTCGACGTGCTCGACAGTCGGGTCGCCGCGATCGAGTCGATGCTGTCGATGCGCGACGAAGGTTTGTTCCGTTTTGTGGGCATCACCGGACATGATCTCGGGGCACCCGTGGCCCATCTCGAGGCGTTACGCCGATGGGATCTCGACACCGTGATGTTCCCGCTGTACCCACGTGTCTACGCCGACCCGGTGTACCGCGACAACGTGCTGGCGCTGCTCGCCGAGTGCGCGGCGCGAGACGTTGGCGTCATGGTGATCAAAGCCGCGGCCAAGCAGCCCTGGGGCGAGCAGAAGCCGACGCACGGAACGTGGTACGAACCACAGACAACTCCCGAGGGAATTCGCCACGGCATTCGGTTTGCGCTCTCACACCCGGGCGTCCACGCCTTCTGCAGCCCCGGCGATCTGTCGCTGCTGCCGCTCGTGCTCGATGCCGCCGAGGGGTTCGTTCCATACACCGACACCGAACGCGCCGAGGCCGTTTCTACCGCGCTTGCCGACAACGACCTGCCGATCTTCCCGCTCGCCGAAAACGCTCAGCACTAAGCCCGCGTTGCTGAGCCGTCGCTCGTCGCGATACGCCCTACGCGCCGAGGCGTTCGGCCAAACGCTCAGCCACCATCACTGCAGGAAGATGAGTGTTGCCGCGCGGCAGGTCGGGAAACACGCTGGCGTCGCACACGCGTAGCCCTTGGTGATGATGCACCGCACAATCGACATCGACCACCGCAAGGTCGTCGCTGGATGCACCCATGCGGCAGCTCGAGCTGGCATGAACATAGTCGGCAACGTGTTGCATCATCCACTGATCGAACGCTGCATCGTCGTGAGGTAACGCTTCGAGACGAGTGCCGATGTTGTCGATGTACACCGCCGATGAGATGCGCCGGAAGGGCTCGGTGTCGACAAGTGCGGCCATGTGCCGCACGGCTTCGCGAAGACGCACCCGATCGCGTTCGTCGGCAAGCATGTTGAACCGAACCACCGGATCATCTGATGGGTCATCGCTGCGCAACGACACCGATCCCTCGGAATAGACCGACATGATCGCTGCCATCAACACGGCGAAGCCCGCCACCTCGGGAGCGGCACCCAGATGGTTCACCGGAAGCAACTGCAGATCGGCGACGCCGTCGGATGAAGACCAACGCAGCAACGTAGCGAGCGCAAGATCGCTAGACGATGCGCGGGACTGCTCGCGAAGCTGCAACGTGACGCTGGCCGACGCATGGTCTTTGAGCCCGCGACCGATGCCCTCGAGTTGCACGCCACTTCGCAGCAGCACAGCAGGCGAATGAATGGCTCCTGCGCACACAATGACCTCGCCAGCGTCGATCTCTTCGCCATCGGCTAGGCGAACACCAACCGCACGGGAGCCCTCGAGCAACACACGATCTACTAACGCATTGCCGCGAATGCTGAGGTTTGCACGATCACGCGCTGCCTCGAGATACGCATCGTTGGTAGAGACCCGGCGACCATTCATCCGCGTGAGCCACGCTGGTCCCACGCCCAGCGCCCCGGGCTGCAGATAGTCGTCGCAGACACTGTGACCAAGCAACTGCGCGGCCTCGACTAACGCGGTATCGACACTTCCCCACTCGGCCCGAGATGGCTGGCTGAGCATCGCTGTGAGTCGGCCAAACACCGGCGCCACATCGGACCACGACCAACCTTCGCAACCCAGATCGCGCTGCCACCGGTCGTAATCGTCGGGCACGCCCCACATGCCGATCATCGCGTTCACTGCCGACGACCCACCGATGCCCCTGCCGCGCCGATACACGCTCTCAGGCCCAGCTTCAGTTCGCTGCGCGACAAGGTTCGGATACGTGCGACCGGGCTCGGCGACGGCGTCGAGAAAGGAGTTACCGGCGATAGACGCTGGCGTCTGTGCACTGCGGTGATCGGGGCCAGCCTCAAGCAACAGCACCTGATGGGTGGCGGACTGAGACAGCCGCGAGGCCAACACAGCGCCGGCCGAACCCGCACCAATGATCACCGTGTCGTAGCGCACCGACTATGCCGGATCCGGTGTTGTGTGCGCCTCGCTCCAGCGGCGATACACGTCGGCAAACATCTGCTGCGTAGGCAACATCAGCAACGATGCTCCACCATCGACGCACAACGTTTGGCCGGTAATGAAGTTGCCCGACGGGCCGCACAAAAACAGCGCTGCCTTAGCAACATCGTCGCTGGTTCCCATTCGACCCAGCGGCGTGACCTCGCGCAGTGCCTGAATGGCTGACTCAATTTTGAAGACTCGTTTGGTCATCGGCGTTTCGATGAGCGACGCGGCAACCGTGTTGAACCGAACCTGCTTGGCTCCGTATTCAACCGCGGCGATCTTCGAGGCGTATTCAACACCGGCCTTCGCGCTGGCGTAGGCGGCAAGGCCGTTCGATGGGTTGTGGGCTGTGAGCGAGCTGATCGACAAAAATGCTCCGCCACCCGAGGCCGCCATTGCATTGCCGAAATGGCGCATGCAATACATCGCCCCGCTGAGCTGAACGGCCAACATCGCGTCGAGCTTGGCCGGCGTGAGATCAGCCAGCGGCGTGCTTTGCTCGTAGCCCGCGCAGTTCACAGCGATATCGATCTTGCCGAATCTCTGTGTGGCCAATTGCTGCAGTGACTGCACCTGTTCGTCGTCGGTGATATCGCAATCGACGCCGAGTCCGCCAACCGACGCCGCAACCTCGTTGACGAGATCTACGCGACGCCCGGCTACTACAACCGTCGCACCCTCGGATGCGAACAGCCGGGTGATCGACTCACCGAACCCACTGTGACCGCCAACGACAACAGCCACGTGACCATCGAGAATCCCCATGCCCGTAATCTAGGGCTGCCGAGCAGTCTCTCTTGGCAACCCAGCAAGGTGAGCGTGATCGTTGTAACGAACGAGCCGCCATCGACCTGGCTTCACGAGCTGCATCTCGGTGATCGAAGTGTTCAACGTGTTGATCTCAAACACGCCCAACTGAGCGGTGCGCAGCGCTTGGCGTAGGGCCGCATCGATCACGCCGCCGTGGCACGCAACAACAATGGTCTTACCCTCGTTGGCGCGCAGGGTTTGCGATATTGCCTCGCCAACGCGTAACTGAAACGCCGCCAATGTCTCTCCGCCCGGAAAGCCCACGCTGAACGGGTCAGTCTCGTGATCGTGCCGTCCGTAGCGCGCTACGTATTCGTCGAAGGTCATGCCGTCGCACACCTCGCCGGGATCGTGTTCGCCAAAGCCCTCGACGATATCGATGTCGATATTGCCAAACGCCGGAGCGATGATCTCGGCAGTTTCGCGAGCCCTCGGGAACTGACTGCTGACCAGCACATCGGCCGAAATCTCAGCCGTGGCGGCAAGTCGGTCGCGTAGGCGTTCGGATTGCTCACGGCCCAGCGGCGACAGCCCCGAACACGTTCGAAAGCCCCCGATGCGGCGAGCGACAGTTGTGTTCGATTCACCGTGGCGAATCATGATGAGGCGGGTCACAGGCTCAACAGAATACGCATGTTGCGGTCCGGCCAGGCAGTCCGGCGGTCCCGGCGCCTGACTTTTCGTTCAATCCCGACGACCCGAACCGGCGTTACACCTAAGGTCACGTTGCAACATACTGCTGCGCCCGAAGGAGGCCCACCTTGCCAAGCCCTTCGACTTCTCGTCCCGTTGGTCGCCACGACCGCGAGACATTCTTCGATCGTTTCGAAGCCCTCACGTTCGACGACGTTGTCATCGTGCCCGGCTATAGCGAGGTGCTGCCCGACTCGGTCGACACCTCTGCCGTATTCGCCCGCGATATCAATCTGGCCGTGCCGCTCGTGTCTGCGGCAATGGACAAAGTCACCGAGGCCCCGATGGCCGTTGCGATGGCACGCGAGGGCGGCATCGGTGTCATCCACCGCAACCTCTCCATCGACGACCAAGCGGCCGAAGTGCAAAAGGTGAAGCGCAGTCAAAGCGGCATGATCACCGATCCGGTCACGCTTACGCCCACCGCAACACTGCACGAAGCCGAAGCGCTGATGAACCGTTTCAAGTTCAGCGGCGTGCCCATTACCGATCACGATGGCCGCCTTGTCGGCATTCTCACCAACCGCGACATCAGATTCTGCAGAGGCTCCGATCTCGATCGGCCGGTCGCCGATTTCATGACCAGCGAGCGACTCATCACCGCCGCCGTCGGCACCACGCTCGAAGACGCCCGGGCCACGCTGCAGAAGTACCGCATCGAGAAGCTGCCATTGGTCGACGACGAAGGATTCTTGCGTGGCCTTATCACGGTCAAAGACATCCTCAAGCGCCAAGAGTTCCCGAACGGCACACGCGACTCACGGGGTCGCCTCGCATGCGCAGCAGCCGTTGGTGTCGGGCCCGATGTCGAAGATCGCGCCGAAGCACTCGCCGCTATGGGCGTCGATGCATTCGTCATCGACACCGCACACGGGCACTCGGCGGGTGTCATCAAGACCATCGAACGCCTTCACGCTGGATGGCCATCGATTGCCATCGTGGCCGGCAATGTGGTCACCGAAGAAGGCGTCGAAGCACTTGTGGCCGCAGGTGCCGACGCCGTGAAAGTCGGCGTGGGGGCCGGTTCTATCTGCACCACGCGTGTGGTCTCAGGTGCCGGCATGCCGCAGCTTTCGGCTATCTATTTCACCTGCATCGCCGCTCGCCGTTTGGGCATTCCGGTCATCGCCGACGGAGGTATCACCTACAGCGGCGATGTCGTCAAGGCCATCGCCGCTGGTGCCGAAACCATCATGCTCGGCTCGTTGCTCGCCGGCACCGAAGAGGCTCCAGGCGAACTCGAACTGTTCGAGGGTCGGCGCTACAAGAGCTATCGCGGCATGGGTTCGCTGGGCGCGATGTCGGGCCACGGCGCCGACCGCTACGCCAGCGGCCAAGCGCCCAGCGGCACCCGCAAACTTGTGCCCGAGGGCATCGAGGGTCGGGTGCCATTTGCTGGCGGACTCGGCGATGTCACCTACCAACTCGTCGGCGGCCTCCGCAGTGGCATGGGCTATGCAGGGGCTGGCACGTTGCAAGCACTACGCGACACCGCTCGGTTCATGAAGGTCACCACGGCCGGACGCGAAGAGTCGCATCCGCACGACGTGACCATCACCAAAGAGGCGCCGAACTACCAGCGCAGCTAGCGCCCGCCCGCAACATCGCCACTGCCTTCACCATCCCCGAGTCCCCCAGGTTCCCCCCGGTTTCTCGGTTTGGTGAAGACAGTTGGTCGAGGGTCGACCAATAGTCTTCAACAAACGTGGGAGTACGACAAACGTTGGAGGGCGAAAAACGTGGGAGGGCGACAAACGTAGGAGGGCGACCCTGACCCCGAGAGACTTAGGCGAGCTTTTCGACGAAGGCTTCGAGCTGACGCAAGTTGCGACACTCGTAGACGCCGTCGGTGTGGGTTCCGTAGTCGCCCACGATTGAGTCGCCGGTGTTCCAGTAACTGCGCGGCTCCGGGTTCAGCCAATAGACATGGCGGGCCTTCTGGCGGATGTTCTTCACGACCCATGCCTGACTGGCGTGATAGTTGTTGCGAGCATCGCCGAGCAACAACACCGTTGTCTTGGGGCCAACGTCTTTGCCGTACTTGTCCCAGAACACTTCGAACGCATGGCCGTAGTCGCTATGGCCATCGACCCACACCACATCGGCCTCGGTGTTCACCCGATGAATTGCTTCGCTGATGTCTTCGACACCCTTGAAGTATTCGGTGACCTCGTCGAGTCCGTCGATAAACACAAACGAGCGGACCTTGCTGAACTGCCCCTGGATTGCATAGACCAGCATCAGCGTGAAGCGAGCAAACGCCGCAACCGAACCGCTGATGTCGGCGATGACCATGAGTTCGGGTTTGGCCGGACGTGGGTACTTGAACTTGGGATCGGCCGGAACGCCGCCGTATGACAACGAGTGGCGAACAGTGTTGCGGAAGTCGAGCGGACCCTTGCGGCCATGGCGACGCTTACGCGCCAGCCGAGCAGCCAACTTGCGGGTGAGCGGATAGAGCGACTTCTTCAGGTTCTGCATTTCGTCGCGTGACGCATGCATGAACTCGACATCTTCGGGCAACGGCTTGCGAAGGGTCTTGGCCATTGCCTCGGCCCCACGATCGGCAACGAGACGACGACGGATTTCGGCTTCGATCTCTTTTTTGAACTGATCGATGCGGCTGTCGTATTCGTCTTTCTCGAGACGCTCTTCAAGCGGTGTGAGTTCGCCGCCAACTTCTTGACGACTCGCCTCCATCAGCTTTTCGAGCATGCCTTCGAGATCGAGGTTACGAAGCGTGCGATACAGGTAATAGGTGCCACCCACTGGGCGGCCAGGCTCCATGCCAGCAAAACGCTGCACCGACTGCTTGGCCAAGGCACGCATCATGCCCTGATCACCCTTCATCAACGCCTTCATCAGGAGATTCATCATCTCTTCGGGCGTCAACGCCTCCATACCGCCACCACCAGCGCCCTTGCCTTCGCCTTGGCCCTGCTGCTGCTCTTGCATCTCGCGCCACATCTCGTCGAGTTCGCTCTCGTCGCCATCGACGAGTTTGTACTCGGGTCCACGCAGGCTGAAGTACACCTCGAACACGGTTTCGAACGCGCGCCAGTGGCTGTTGTTCTTCACCATCGTGGCGCCGAGCGCGTACTTAAACGCGTCTCGGTCCTCGATCGGGATGTGCTGGATGGCCTCCATCGCGTCGAGGTTCTCGGTCAGCGAAACAGGTATGCCCGCATTACGAAGCTCTACAACGAAGCCGGCGAGAAGATCAATCATGAGATGAGGCCTTGTACGCGCCGACTACTTTTTGGCTTCGACGGACAACTCTTTGGCGGCCTTGGCAATGTCGGTCTGGTACTTGAGCAGAACGTGCAAGGTCTCTTTGGCCTGCTGCGCATCGATGTTTTGCACACCGAGCAACACCAGCGTGCGCGCCCAGTCGATGGTTTCGCTGACGCTTGGCGCCTTCTTGAGATCGAGTTGACGCAGGCTGCGCACAATGCGCGCAATCTGATCGGCCATGTTCTCGGTGACGTCAGGAACGCGGGTCATCACGATCTGCTTCTCACGCTCGAGCTCTGGGTAGTCGACATGCAAGAACAAGCAGCGACGCTTGAGTGCCTCGGACAGTTCACGAGTGTTGTTCGACGTGAGGAACACCAGCGGAATCTGCTTGGCGGTGATGGTTCCCAACTCAGGGATACTCACCTGATACTCGGAAAGGATTTCGAGCAACAACGCCTCGGTCTCAACCTCGACACGGTCGACTTCGTCGATGAGCAACACCACTGGATCTTCGGCGGTGATGGCCTCAAGCAACGGGCGGGTCAACAAGAACTCGTCGGAGAAGATGTCGTCGTGGACATCGCTCCACGAGTCGCTGCTCTTGTCGGCCTGAATACGCAGCAGCTGCTTTTTGTAGTTCCACTCGTAGAGGGCCTTCGACTCGTCGAGGCCTTCGTAGCACTGCAAACGGATCAAGCGAGCGCCAAGCATCTCGGCGACGCTCTTGGCCAACTGGGTCTTACCGGTGCCTGCTGGGCCCTCTACGAGAACTGGTTTGCCGAGACGATCTGCCAGGAATACGACACCGGCGATCCCTTCGTCAGCAAGGTAATTCTCGGCGCGAAGCCCTTCGCGTACCGACTGAACAGATTCAAAGCGTGTTCCCATACGGATCGCACCCTAACCGCACGGTTCGTCGGCGCCTCAATCGAGTTACACCTTCGTTACTAAAGCCGTACTATGCGCAGGTGATCAACGACGCGCTCGGGGGACGAGGTATGTTGCGATCCAACGTCGTCGTCACGTTGGGCACAGCACTGTCCCGGCTGACCGGGTTGATTCGCATTGTCGTTTTCAGCATCATCATCGGACAAACCGCATTGGCCGACGCATACGACGGCGCCAACAACAGCCCCAACGCGATCTACGAGCTCTTGCTTGGCGGCATTCTGTCGGCGAGCCTGGTGCCGCTGTTCACCAAGCACGCCGAACAAGAAGATGACGAGGCCACCACCGCCGTGGTGACCGTTGCCGTGTTGGCACTCACCGCAATCACCGCAGTCGCATTCGTCGCTGCGCCGTGGATCTTTCACCTGTTTTCGTTCAATCCCCCGAGCACCATCAACGCCACGCAGTACCGCGACGTCGGCTCGTCGCTCGCTCGCATCTTTTTGATCCAGATCTTCTTCTACGGCTTGTCGGCACTTGGCGCTGCGTTACTCAATGCTCGCCGACGCTTCTTTGCAGCAGCGTGGTCGCCAGTGCTCTCGAACCTGGTCATCATCGTGAGCCTGTTGCTCATTCCCGGCGTGGTCGGCCACAAAGACATCGAACTCGGCGAAGTGTTGTCGAACACAGGCCTACGGCTGATGCTCGGCTTCGGCGCTACCACCGGCATCGCGGTAATGGCAATCGCCTTGCTGCCAGCGCTGAAAAACGCGCATGTGCCACTGCGGTTCAACGCCAACTTCCGCCATCCGGCGGTGCGCAAACTCGTGCAGCTTTCGGGATGGACTCTTGGCTACGCGATTGCCAACCAGGTCTCCATCGTGGTCGTGAAGAACCTCGCACTCGGTTCGGGCGAAGGCCAACAAGCGGCGTACACCGCAGCCTTCACCTTCTTCGTGCTCCCCCACGGCTTGTTGGCAGTGTCGATCGCAACCACCTTCGTTCCCGAGCTCTCTCGCTTCGTGACCCGCGGCGACAAAGCAGCGTTCATCGATCGCACGTCGCTCGGCATCCGCATGGTGGCCCTGCTCACCTTGCCTGCCGGTATCGGCTTATTCGTCCTGCGTCGCTCGATCATCGGCGGCATCCTGCAACACGGCCGCCTCAATGCGCTGCAGGCGCTCAACACCAGTCGGGCGCTCGGCGGATTCGCGGTAGGCCTCGTGGGCTTCAGCGTGTACCTCTTTGTGCTGCGCGGCTTCTATGCCCATCAAGACGCGCGCACGCCGTTCATCATCAACCTCGGCGAAAACGCGCTCAACATCGTGCTCGCTTGGATACTCGTCGGGCGCTACGGAGTGCTCGGCCTCGGACTGTCGTTCGGCATTGCTTACTTGGCCAGCGCTGTCATTGCGCTCTTGGTGCTGAGCTACAAAGTGCCTGGATTTGAACTGCGCCCCATTTACGAAAGCATGGGACGCATGTTGTTGGCCTCAGCGATCATGGGCGAGGTCGTGTGGTTGTTCGCTCGCCACGTGGGTGCCAATGCGGGCGATGGGGCGATACCGCGCGCGCTGCTGGGCACCATCATTGGCGCTGGCGCGTATGTGGCCGTGCTGGCCATGTTGAGGGCGCCCGAACTCACGCTGATCAGCGACCGGTTGCTCCGCCGCCGCAGCGAGGTCTGAGCGACCCCCAGTCGGCGGCCGACGAACTGCGCTCGCAGCTCAGCTCAAGTCAGCGAGGCAACAGCACCAGATCGTCGCGATGAATCACTTCGTGAGCAATCTGCGGGGCGAGATCGCGGGTGCTGCGCCCAGCGTTCACACGAACCACGGCCGATGAGACCGCAGCCATGCCGCGGGCGAACACAATGCCTTCGGCATCACGCACTTCGATCGTGGAACCCTCTTCGAAATCACCAGCTACCGCAGTGACTCCTGCCGGCAACAACGAAGTGCCTCGCTCGACCAACGCTCGCGCTGCCCCGGCATCGACCGTGACCGAGCCGTCGACCTGACTAGCGAAACCAATCCAGAGCTTGCGTGCTGGCAAGCGTCGATCGCTGGGCTCAAAGGTGGTGCCCACAGAGTGGCCCGCAACAGCATCGACCAACACATTTGGGCGCAACGCTTCGGCGATGACCGCGCGCACACCCGACCAACTCGCCAGACGCGCCGCACCCAGCTTTGACGCCATGCCACCGCTGCCACGATTGGTGCCTGTCGACCCAGCGGATACCGAGAGCAATGGATCATCGGCAGCCACGTTGCTGATCAGCGTGGCGTCGGGATTCGTGCGCGGATCGGCGGTGTACAAGCCGGGCATGTCGGTGAGCAACACCAGCACATCGGCGCTCACGTTGTGAGCGACAAGCGCCGCGATGCGATCGTTGTCGCCGTAACGAATTTCGTCGCTGGCAACGGTGTCGTTTTCGTTCACGATAGGAACGCAACCGAGTTCGAGCAAACGAACAAGCGTGTCTCGGGCGTGCAGATACTGATGACGGTTGGCAAAGTCGTGTGGCACCAACAGCACTTGTGCGGCAACGAGACCATGACGAGCGAACTGCTGGTTGTACTCCTGCATCAGCCGTGGCTGGCCAGCAGCAGCAAGGGCCTGCAACGACAACACATCGGTTGGTCGTGCCTCGAGACTCAATGCCGCCACACCTGCTGCAATTGCGCCCGAACTCACCAAAATGACTTCGTGGCCCTGCTGTCGAAGCGCTGCCAACTGATCGCACAGCGACGCAATCACGTGCACCTGGATCACACCAGAGGCATCGGTAAGCGACGATGTTCCGACTTTGGCTACGACCCGCATTTACAGATCAGGCTCGTACTCGAAGCTGAACTCACCGATCCACACGACGTCTCCATCCTGAGCGCCGGCACGGCTCAGCAGGCGATCGACGCCAAGCTTCTTCAGCCGCTCGTCGATCCAGTTCAGTGCCTCTGGCGTGGTGACGTCGTTCAACGCTACGACGCGCTCAACATTGCGGCCGCGAACACGGAACTGGTTCTCGTCGATGCGCTCGACAACTGCACCATCGACCTCAGGACGAATGATGACAATGCCTTCTTGGTCGGGCTGTTCGTGACGAACCTTCGAGACCAACTCGGCCAGATTGCCCACGAGCACCCGCAGGCCCTCGGTGGTGATGGCGCTAATACGTAGGCCATCCCACTCGGTCTCGAAGCCGACATCGTTCTTGGTACCAACGACAAGACGAGGACGCTCGAGCAGTTCGGGCTCGTAGTTGCCAAGCTCGCCCAACAAGATGCGCTCTTGCTCGGCCGGCGACACGCCATCGGCCGATTCGAGATCGACCAACACGCACAATACGCGGGCACGCTCGATGTGGCGCAGAAACTGATGGCCGAGGCCACGTCCTTCGCTGGCACCTTCGATGAGGCCGGGAATGTCGGCCACAATGAACTCGGTATCGCTGTCGACGCTGACAACACCGAGGTGCGGTTCGAGCGTGGTAAACGGATACGCCGCGATCTTCGGCTTGGCAGCGCTGATGCTGCTGATGAGCGTGCTCTTGCCAGCGTTCGGGAAACCCACCAACGCAACATCGGCCATCAGCTTGAGGTCGAGCTTGAGCCACTGATCGACGCCGTGCTCGCCCTGCTCGGCGTAGCTCGGGGCACGACGACGGTTGGACCAGAACTTGGCATTGCCACGACCGCCACGACCGCCCGCAGCAGCGAGCCAACGGTCGCCGTGATGCACGAGGTCGGCGAGCAGTTCGCCGGTGTACATGTCTCGAGCAATGGTGCCCTCGGGAACCATGACCTCGATACCTTCGCCGCGCTTACCGTGTTGGTCCTTGCCCTTGCCGTGCACGCCATCCTTGGCGCGACGGTGGGGATGATCACGGAACGCAAGCAGTGATGCAACGTTGCGAGTGGCTACGAGCCACACATCGCCGCCCTTGCCTCCATCGCCACCGTTCGGTCCACCCATGGCCTCTGGACCTTCGCGACGGAACGACACACAGCCAGCACCACCATCGCCTCCGCGGACATTTAGTTGGGCTTCGTCGACAAATCCACTCATAGGGCAAATGCAGGCTATCTGTCAGCAGTAGTCGGTGGTCGCTGATTGCACCGCGTATCCTGCGAGACATGGACGAATCGGTGCAAGAACGAGCACAGCGCTGGGCCGCCACGATGTCTGGACATCAGGTCGCGGGCATCCAATTGGCCCACCGGGACTCGTGGGCCGGGCCGGGCAGCACCGAACTCGTCGATCGCCGCAGCAGCGAAGAATCCCAAGATGCCTCGATGGCACGCCTCGCCACCCGAGCCAGCGGCGCAGGCGACCGGTTCATCGACGAAGCGGCCGACACATACCGCACCTGCTTCGAACGCGACCGCGACCGCATTCTGCACGCTTCGTCGTTTCGCCGCCTTGCCGGCAAGACGCAAGTGTTCGTCTTTCCCGACGATCACCAGCGCACACGCCTGACCCACGCGCTCGAGGTGGCCCAGGTGGCCGTGTCGATCTCGCGGGCCCTCGGCTTGAACGTGGCGCTCACTGAGGCCATCGCGCTTGGCCACGACTGCGGCCACGGCCCGGGTGGCCATGCCAGCGAAGACGCCCTCTCTCCCTATGTTCCCGGCGGCTACGACCATGCGCTGTGGGGCGCCGATGTCACCTTGACCTCGCTCAACTTGTGCTCCGAGACCCTCGACGGCATCCGTAACCATTCGTGGTCACGGCCAGCCCCGGCAACCCCCGAGGGCGAAGTGGTGTCATGGGCCGATCGCATTGCCTACGTGTGTCACGACTTCGAAGACGCCGTTGCCGCCGGAATCGTGGCACCCGACATGTTGCCGGCATTGGTTCGCGACCGCTGCGGTGCCACCCGCTCACGCCAGCTTGGTGCGTTCGTTCATGCAATGACCGACGCTGCGGCGCAAACCGGGCGCATCGGCATGGTCAACGACTACGCCGCAGCGCTCAGCGAATTTCGCCAATTCAACTACGAGCACGTGTACCTGCGGCCGGCCTCGCAAGCACAGGCAACGGCTGTCATCGCCCTGCTGCAGGCCCTGGTCGAGCACTACGCCGATCGGCCCAACCTGCTCGCCGATATCGACACCCAGCACCACATCGACCATCAACACAGCGCCGTGCCGGTTGCTGGCATTCAGGCGGGCAGCGCCGAAGCCCTGCACTCAGCAGTTCGCTACGTGAGTGGCATGACCGATCGCTTTGCCTGTCGCCAAGCGATGATGCTGCTGGGTTGGAGCGCCGATCGGCTACCGCACGGCGTGGGCATGGCCGAGTAGCAGCCCGTCATCGACCGAACTCGGCCCGAAAACGACTGAACCCGGCCGCAAGGGCCGGGTCAGAAAGAACTCAGTGAAGAACTGATTTACTCAGGGACAATCACGTTGATGACACGACGGCCACGGCGCTCGCCGAACTGCACGTTGCCAGCTTTGAGAGCGAACAAGGTGTCGTCCTTGCCGATGCCCACGTTGATGCCTGGGTGGAACCGAGTGCCGCGCTGGCGGATCAAGATGGTTCCGGCTGTGATGGACGATCCACCAAATGCCTTGACGCCGAGGCGCTGTGCATTGGAATCACGACCGTTGCGGGTAGACCCGCCACCTTTTGTCTTTGACATGGCTCAGCCCTTTGCGATTGATGTGATTTCGACGACGGTGTACTTTTGACGGTGCCCGTAGCGCTTGCGCTGGTTCGTGCGGCGCTTGTAGGTGAAACCGTCGATCTTGGGTCCCTTTGCGGTGCCGATGACTCGGCCCGTAACGGTGACACCTTTCAGCTCGGCAGGTGTAGCCAATACTGAGTCGCCGTCGACGAACAGAACAGGAGTGAAGGAGACGTCGGCGCCGTCTTCAGCCCCGAGTAGCTCGACCTGCAATTGCTGGCCTTCTGCGACACGTTCCTGCTTACCGCCGGTTGCGATTACTGCGTACATAACGGGTGAGATCCTATCGTCGTTGGGTGACTACACCAACGGGATGTTGGGGTCATTTCAAATGGCTGGCTGGCGCAAGCCTGTGATTACTGCAAAAGCGCCAAATCAACGAGCACGCCACGACCTTCGCAGTTCGGGCACTGGTCTGCGAAATTGGTGAGCAGACCTTCACCGATTCGTTTGCGGGTCATCTCGACAAGACCGAGGTCAGAGATGTCGAACACCTGCGTACGGGTCTTATCGCGGGCTAGAGCATCGCGGAAGGCTTCGAGCACTTTACGGCGGTTCTCGCGAATCTCCATGTCGATGAAGTCGATCACGATGATGCCGCCGATGTCGCGCAACCGGAGCTGACGAGCAATTTCGTCGGCAGCTTCGAGATTGTTGTGGAACACCGTGGCTTCAAGATTCGAGTTCGATGTGCCCACGTTCTTGCCCGTGTTCACGTCGATGACCGTGAGCGCCTCGGTGTGCTCGATGATCAATGAGCCGCCAGAACGCAGCCACACCTTGCGGTCGAGGGCCTTGTGAAGCTGTTCGTGCAGGTGGAACCGTTCGTAGATGGGCAGGCCCTCTTGCGATGCGTCGAAGTACTCGACACGGTCGGCGAGCTCGGGGTTGAAGGCCGTGACGTAATCGCGTACGTCTTCGAATAAGCGCTGGTCGTCGATAATGACACCGCGATATTCGGCGTTGAACTCTTCGCGAATCACGCGTACTGCAAGCTCGGGTTCACGGTAGAGCAACGCCGGGCCTTGTGCCTTTTTGGCCTTGGCCTCAATGATGTTCCACTGATCGAGCAGACGGGTCATGTCGGCGCGAAGCTCGTGCTCGGATGCGTTCTCGGCGGCGGTGCGCACGATGAGACCATGCTCGGCGGGCTTCACCCGGTCGAGGATGTTGCGCAATCGCTTGCGCACATCGTCGGGCAAGCGCTTCGAGATGCCATAGGTCTTTGAGTTGGGAATAAGCACCACGAAGCGACCGGGCAACGACACTTCTTGAGTGAGGCGAGCGCCCTTAGCCCCAATGGGGTTCTTGGTGACCTGACACACAATGAGCTGCTTGGCCTTGAGGATGTTCTCGATGCGGGCGTCTTTGCCAGCCTCGACAATGTCTTCTTGGTCGTACTGCACATCGCCGCGGTACAACACGGCGTTCTTTGGCGTGCTGATGTCGACAAAGGCTGCTTCCATGCCTGGCAGCACGTTCTGCACCTTGCCGACGTAGATGTTGCCGTGAATCTGGCTGACGTCGTCGGCCGGCTGACTCACGTAGTGCTCAACGAGGTTGCGGCCTTCGAGCACTGCAACTTGGGTGAGGTTGTCGCGTACCTGCACGCACATCAAATAACGTCCGACCGGACGGCCGTTGCGCTCGCGACCACGCCGCTTCTCAAGCAGATCGGCATCGAGCTGGGCGCTGCTCTGGCGCGAGCCACCCGATGAGACGTTGCCGGTTGCCGAGGCGACCTTGGCCTTGGGCGTGCGCCGACGCTTCTTCTTGGCCCCGGCGCTTGGTGTGGCGCCTTCGATGGCAGCCTCGGGAGCGGCGGATGCCGGGCGCGGGGCCGGGCGGGTATCGCCAATCTGTGGTCGCCGAACGAGAGCAGACTCGGCGGCCTCGGCGCTGGGCTTGCCCTCGGATGCGCGCTCTGGCAATTCTGGGTCGGCGTCGGAGTCGGCGGCTACGACAGCAGTGCGTGGCTGACGTGGCTGCTGCGGTGCACGAGGCTGGCCGCCGGGCTGTTGGCCGGCCGGCTTTTGTCGCGGTGGGTTCTGCTGACGTTGAACCTTGGGCGCGCCAGGAGCGGGCGCCTCTGACGTGTCGGAGTCGGAGTCGGAATCACCGGCTTCGCCATCGGCATCGTTGTCGACATCGTTCTCGTCGTCGAAGTCGTCGTCATCATCGCCATCGGAATCGTCGGCGTCGCCCGAAGAACCTTGACCGCCGCCCGACTTTGAGCGACCACGGCCGCCACGCGAGCCGCGACGACGTTTGCGAACTGGTCGCACCGTGGGCTCTTGGCCTGTTTCGTCGACAACTGAGCCTTCTGAAACATCTTCTGCGCTTGAATCGGGCGCTTCTGCGGCCGTTTCAGCTGATTTCTGTACCGGTTCGTCGAGATTCTCGACCCGTATGTCGTCCATGGACGTATTCCCTCCGTGTGCGCTCACCATCCCGGTGAGCGTTCCGCAACGGCTGCCCAAGGTGGGAATCGTCCCAACCGGCGCCGTCGCTTTCGACCTCATTGACGGGCAATATTCACCCGGATTGCTTGTTGTTGTCCGCTGCGCCGAACGCAGAGCAGACGACGTGTGTTGCGGGCAACACTACGTCTTGGAGCGACGTTGGTCGCGGCAAGACGATATTGCTGGAGAACGGTATCGACATTTCGAACAAGTCGTACACGTGAACACTGTCTAAACGTGCGGTACAAGCAGCTATTGCGCTACCGCATTCGGCGCATGTGCACGCTCTGCACCAGCCCGAACATCACAAAATAGGCCACCATGCCCGAACCTCCATACGAGATAAAGGGCATCGGCAGGCCCGTAATCGGCACCAGTCCAAGGGTCATTGCAATGTTCTGGAAGATCTGCCAGAGCAGCATCGAGAACACGCCAGCGCAAATGTAGGTACCCAAAATGTCGCGGGATAGATGCGCAATTCTCCATATTCGAAACAGGGCTACGGCAAACAACCCAATGAGCACCGAGCAGCCAATCAAACCGAATTGTTCGGCGATGGCGCTAAACGGGAAGTCGGCCCATTGCACCGGGATGTCGCTCTTGGCGTTGGTGATGGGTCCGAGCAACCAACCCTTGCCAGTGATTCCGCCGGTGGCCGTGGCCCGCAATGCGTTGCGACCCTGAAAAATGTATGGCTGCAGGGCATCGTCTAAGGAGTTGGGGCTCATCCATGCCCGGATTCGAATCGTCTGATAGCCGCTCACGAACCGCGTAACGAATGCAGCCGCAAGCGTGCTGATTGCGAGCACCGTGATCATCGCGATGTACTTGGCACGGGCTCCAGCTACGAGCAGAAGTCCCATCATCAACACCACGAATACCGACGCCGACCCGAGGTCTGGCTGCAAGATGATGAGCACCACCGGGATGCCGCCGAGCCAGAGCCCGCCCACGAATCGTTCGTATGACACCGAATCGCTGTTGTCTTCGCTGAGAAACGCTGCGAGCGCCAGCAACACTGCCACCTTTGCCAGTTCGCTGGGCTGAATGTTGATCGGCCCCACGCTGAAGCTGAGCTGAGCGCCGTTGCTCACCTTGGCCAACACGAAGATCAAACCCAAGCTGACCAGGCTTGCCACGTAAAAGGCGCGTGCCCGCTCGCGGAGCCATGAGTAGTCGAGCGACATGATGAGCAGCATCACGCCGATCGAAATGATGACGAACACCACTTGGCGCGTCGCGAAGAGATACGGATTCGAGACCTTCGTACGCGAAGCCGAATACACCGTGAGGCATCCGATGACTGTGAGCGCCGCTTGGGCGACCAGCAGCACCCAGTCGACGTTGCGACTCGGGTCTCCAGGACTTGAGCGCACATTGCCGAGGCCCGAGTCAGGCCGGCGATTCAGCACCGAAAACGCCATTAGTCGCGCACCGGATCGATGGGATTCTGCAAGCAGGCCGTTGAGCGCAGCTCAGCAGGCAGCGCTGGTAGCGCCGAGGTGACATCGAGCGGATCAGAAGGCACCACTGGGTCCAGCTTGATGGCACCGGCCAATGCCTCGAACACACACTTCACCACGGGGGCCGCGGCCTTACTGCCGAAGCCAGCCTTTTCGAGGTAGGCCACCACGGTGTACGGCTTGAACGGATTGGTGCTGAAGCCAGCAAAAGCCGACGAGTCGTTCCAAGGCTTGCTCGCAAAGCCTTGTGCTGTACCGGTCTTACCCACGATGGTGAGCTTGCTATAGGGATAGTTCTTGAAGAGCGTCTCGCCAGTGGTTGCATGGTAGAAGGTGGATGGATAACGCACGCCTTTGCCCGTGATCACGCGTTTCAGACCGGCCACGATGGGATCATTCACGGCAGGTGGCAGATCGATCTGTTCGACAAGGTCGGCCTTGTCGTAGGCAGTGATCAACACACCCTGGGTGAGATCGACCAGACCGGGCGACACCTCGGCGACACCACCTTGATAGATAGCGCGAACAATGTGTGGCGTATTCAAGAATCCGCCATTGGCCAAGGTGGCGTACGCGTTGGCGAGTTGTAGCGGCGAAGCGGCCAAGAGGCCCTGGCCAATAGAGGTCTGCACGTTGTCGCCAACGAGCAGACGAGGCACCTCGCCTTTGGCGAGTTTGCCTGACTCGACCAAACGCTTCTTCAGCTCTGTGTCGGGGACACGACCATCGAACTCAAAGGGCAACTCAATGCCCGAGTCTCTGCCGAAACCGAACTTCTTCACCTGGTCTTGCAGCAGGCTGCGACCGGCCTTGAACGTGAGCTCGCCGAGTCGGTAGAAGAACGCGTCGCTCGAGATGGCCAACGCTGACTCGACGCTGACCGGCCCGTACGAACTGGGCCGACCAGTATTGGCGTTGGTGGCGTTGAAGTACTCGCAGCGAACTCCCGTGTTGCAGACGCTGCGGTCGATGCTCTCGAGCTTGTAGCTGCCCTTGTCGGTGTACAACTCGTCGGGGGCGACAACGCCAGACATCATGCCCGCATAGGCAACAAAGGGCTTGAATGTGGAGCCCAAGTTGTATTGGCCCTGAATTGCCCGATTCACGAGAATCGATTTCTCAGGGTGGGCCTGATCGTTGGGAAACAGTTCTTTGAACTTCGCGCCGCTAATGCCAGCGTTGAACCAACGATTGTCGAAGGTTGGATAACTCGCCATTGCAATCACTTGGCCAGACTCGTGGTCCATCACCACCACAGAACCGGCCGGCGAGGGGTACGGAAGGTATTCGACGCCCGTAGCAGGGTCGACAACAAACGCTTCGCCGGTGAACTTTGGATTGCCCAACTTGTCGAGCGGGTTGCGCGCCATGCGAGCCGTGTCGGTGGTTTCGCGACGCAAACGAAGCTCGGTTTGCAGCGCTTGCTCGGCGTACTGCTGCACTCTCAGATCGATCGTGAGCTGAATGTCCTTACCCGCAACGGGCTCGACCCGACTGAGCTCACGCACCACATGGTTGGTGCTATCGACCTCGTAGATCACCTTGCCCCACGAGCCGTGCAACGTGGTCTCCATGCTTTTTTCAACACCGAACTGGCCAATGGATTCGTTGTTGAGATATCCGAGTTGTTTGTACTCTTTCGCCTGCGTATCCAGGATGAGACCGAGATAACCAATCACGTGGCTCGCCAGCGGAGCGAACGGATACACCCGGCTCCAGTCTTCGTCGCCGCGTACCCCCGGGTAATCCTCACTGCGACTCTCGATTTGCAGCACCAGGTCTTCGGGAACGTTTTCACGTAACGGCAGCGGCAAGAAGTTGCTGTAACGGCCGCTCTTGTAGCGCAGCTCCATCTCTTGCACCGACACGCCGAGCAAGCCAGACAAGCGCAGAAACAGTTCGTTGCGATTGGCGCTCTTGCGGATGATCGAACGGTCGACCGTGACGGTGAGCACCCGCCGGTTGTCGGCGATGATTCGGCCCACCGAATCGAAGATGCGACCTCGCTCGGGCACAAGCAACTGGGTGCGGGTCTTGCTCACTGACACCTGCTGCTGAAAGGCGTCGCGCTGCACCGTTTGCAAGAACCACAGCCGAACTCCGATAGCACTGAGCAACACCACCGCAACGAGGGCTAGCGCCCCAAGCCGGGCCGCGCGTTTGTCAACTGCCATGGCGACATTCTGGCCTGTGCGTGGTCGACGTAGGGCGCGCCATGGTCATGCGGCTGGCGCCTTCCAGGTCTTCTTTCGAATCGCTAACGACCAACGACCCAACGGCATGAATACGAACGACAGCATCGCGCTGCTGATCGCCACGACCGGCAGAATCGACGACAACCGTTCGCCGTGCCATCCCCCATCGCTCACGAATGTCTTCACCACGGGAACCGTGAACTCACCCACGGCGCTACCAAGACCCACAAACAGCATCGAGAGCCACCAATGGGGGTCGACCGCCACAACATTGACGAGGCCCGCCGTGTAGCCGGCCAACCCGTAGGCCAGGGCGTGCTGACCGAGCAAAGAACCCGTGCCAAGGTCGAACATCAGCCCCACTACGAAGCCCATCCAGGCGCCGCGATCTGCGCCGCCGGCGATACCAGCCGACGCGCAAAAGGCAAGCACGATCTGCGGAGCCACACCCCAAAAACGGATGTCGCCGATAGCTACGCGCTGCAGCGCGATCAACATCAGCGCTACCGGAGCGACCCGAAAGATTGGGCGACGAAGAAGCGCTTCCACGTCAGCCTTGCGGGACTTCTGATGGTGGCCGGTACCGCACGACCTGCACGAAGTTCAACTGCGCCAGGTTCGCAGCAAGCCTGATCTCAAGCAACGGCCCAGCCGAGCCAGCTCGACGCACGATGTTGATGACCTCGCCAATGATGATGTCGGGTGGCGCCAAGCTCTTCGAGCCACCGGTGGTGGACACCACGGAGCCAACCCTGATGGCGCTTTCGGCCACGAACCTCATCGCTGGAAGACGGCCCTTGCCTCGCCCTTCGAAGGCGCCCGTGTCGTGCTGGTCGACGCGAACCGTTGTGGTGGTCACCCCAGAGGGCTTCGGCGAAGTAGTGGTCGTTGTTGTCGCTGGCACCGTGCTGGTCGTGGTCGTGGCCGCAAGACCGACCTGCGGCGAGCCGACGGCCGTCGTTGTGGTCGACGGGTTCAGCGTTGTTGGCGTGCTGAGCGAGGTAGACGTGCCCGCTGACGGCGACACCAGTTCTCCGCCCGCCGAGACCTTTGCCTCGATTGCATACTCGGAATCGTTGGCGAGCATCACCACGCTGCGGTTGTCGTAGACCGTCGTGATTTTGCCCACGAGGCCAGCGTTGTTCACCACGACCATGCCCACCAGAATGCCGTCGTTGCTGCCGCGGTCGATTTCGACTGTCTGGCTGAAGTTGCCCGGCGAAGCGCCCACCACGCGAGCCGTGACCGTTGGGTACTGCGCGGTGAGGCCGTTGAGCGTGAGCAGTTCTTGGTATTCAGACACGATGGCGCGCGCTGTGAGTTGATCGCCTCGCTGGCGAGCGATCTCGTCGTGCAGGCGTTCGTTCTCACGCTCGAGATCGTGATAGCTCGTGGCCCCATTCCATGCGTTGCGAAGGGGGGTCGAGATAACACGCCCCGCCGTTTCGAATGGCGAGAGCACGCTGGCGAACAACGAGCGGGCACCGTCGATGACGGGGTTACCGCGAAGGTCGATGGTGAGCAGCAGCACTGACGACAGCACCAACAACACAATGGCGCGGCGGCGACTGACCGAATAGATGGGCACAGTAGTGAGAACTGGTGACGACTAGTCGTCGCCACTCTGTGACAGCAAGCCGCGCATCGCGTCGATGTTCTCGAGCGCACGTCCGGAGCCGATAACAACGCTGTACAGCGGCTCTGCAGCGATATGAATGGGCATACCCGTTTCGTGTGACAAGCGCTGATCGAGACCAGCAAGCAAGGCGCCGCCACCAGTAATGGTGATGCCTTGCTGCATGATGTCGGCTGCCAACTCGGGGGGTGTTTTGTCGAGCGTGGTCTTCACGGCGTCAACAATGGCAGAAACCGGCTCGGCGATGGCTTCGCGCACCTGCTCGGTGGTGATCTCGAGCGTGCGTGGTAGGCCGCTGATGAGGTCGCGGCCACGAATGTCGGCGGTGAGCTCGATGTCGAGCGGCCACGCAGATCCCATATGGATCTTGATTTCCTCGGCGGTGCGCTCGCCAACGGCCAGCGAGAACTCCTTTTTGAGGTACTGCAAGATGGCGTCGTCGAGTTCGTCGCCAGCGACTCGAACCGACTGAGCGGTAACGATGCCACCGAGCGAAATCACTGCGACCTCGGTGGTGCCGCCACCAATGTCGACGATCATGTTGCCGCTGGGTTCATGCACCGGAAGGTCGGCGCCGATAGCGGCAGCCATTGGTTCTTCGATGATGTGCACGGGCTTGCGAGCACCAGCAAACTCGGCTGCATCTTGCACGGCGCGTTGCTCGACTCCGGTGATGCCCGAAGGAACGCAGATCACCATGCGCGGCTTGCTCCACTTGCTGGCATGCACCTTTTGAATGAAATAGCGCAGCATCTTTTCGCACACATCGAAGTCGGCGATGACGCCGTCTTTCAGTGGACGCACCACTTTGATATGGCCAGGAGTGCGGCCCATCATGCGCTTGGCTTCGAAGCCCACTGCGACTGGGCGACCATCGTTTACGTTGAGCGCCACGACTGACGGTTCGTTGAGCACGATGCCCTGCCCACGCGCATAAATCAGCGTGTTCGCGGTGCCCAAATCGATGGCAAGGTCACGGCCAAGGGCAAGCGGATTGTTACGTGCCATGGGAAAAACCTTCCGAAGCGGCGGCGCCGTTCCCGATCATCGTAGCGGACTCGCGGATTGTTACAGATTCGGGAAGAAAATGCCGATTTCGCGCTGTGCCGACTCGAGTGAATCGCTGCCGTGAACCAAGTTTTCGGTGAACAAGATGCCGAGGTCGCCACGAATGGTGCCCGGGGCCGCCTTGCGAGGGTTGGTGGCGCCAACAAGTGTGCGCACGACTTCCCATGTGTCTTCGGGACCCTCGATGACCATGGCAACTACTGGTCCGCGGGACATGAACTCAACGAGTTCGCCGTAGAAGCCCTTGCCCTGATGCTCTTCGTAGTGACGAGCGAGAATCTCGCTGTCGAGCTGACGAAGTTCCATCGCCGCGATAGTGAGGTTCTTGGCCTCGAAACGCGAGGTGATCTGGCCGATCAAACCGCGTTCGACGGCATCGGGCTTGAGGAGGACGAGAGTGCGATCAGACATGGAGCCAAAGGCTACGGCGCCGCAGCCAGTTCGCCTACCGCAGCAGCGACTCGGCAACGGCAATCGCCGCGCCGGCGGCCTAGGCGATGCGACGAGTGATCATGTACGGACGAGCCTCGCCCACCACGTACATCGAGCCCGACACCACGATTGCGTCGTCGACGGAAGCAATGTCGAGTGCACGCTGGCACGCTGCCGACACGGACGCAACTTCGTACACATCGTCGCAACCCACGCTGCGAGCGATCGCTGCCAACTCCTTCACCGCCAGACCACGCGGCGATGGAGCAGTGCAGCAGATGACCACGTCGTACTCTTCGGCGCGCAGCGCACCAAGCAGCTGCGCTGGATCGCGGCCGCGCAAGCAACCAACGATCAAGATGCGCCGACCCTCAGGGTGAAAGTCTTCGAAGAACACCTGCGCACAGGTGTCGGCGCCAGCAGGGTTGTGCGCCCCATCGACGATGACCAACGGAAGGTGATTGAGTACCTCGAATCGGCCAGGCATCTGCACGTTCGAAAAGGCCTCGACCACGAGCTCTTCAGGCACTGGCGAAGCAAAGAACGCCTCGACCGCCGCAAGCGCTACCGCTGCGTTGTCGCCTTGATGCTGGCCATGTAACGGCACGAACACATCGGAGTACACCGTGGTTTGAGTGCGCAGGTCGACGAGTCGACCGCCAACCGCAAGTTGGTTCTCGATGCAGTCGAACTGCTCGCCGCGCTCGAACACAACAGCGCCGCCCCCCGACCGGAAAATCTCGACGAGATCTGGGTCGGTCTCGCCGATGATGACCGCACTGTTGGGCTTGACAATGCCGGCTTTCTCGCGGGCAATATCGGCCTTGGTGGGGCCAGCAAACTCGGTGTGATCGAGCGCAACGTTGGTGACGACAGCGACCTGAGCGTCGACCACGTTGGTTGAGTCCCAGCGCCCGAGCAAGCCAACTTCGACCACGGCAACGTCGACGGCGATGTCACTGAACCAACGAAACGCGGCAGCGGTAGTGATCTCGAAATAGCTCGGTCGCACTCCCGCAAGCACCTCGAGATCGGCGACAGCGCCCACTTGGTCGCCGAACTCTTCGTCGCTGATTGGCTCGCAGTTGTAGGTCATGCGTTCGTTGATGCGCTCGAGATGGGGACTCGAGAAGGTACCCACCGTGAGACCGTGCGCCATCAGCAAGCGGGTGATCATCTGCGAGGTGGAACCCTTGCCATTGGTGCCGGTGATGTGAATGACCGGATACGTGGTCTGCGGGTCGCCCATCACCGACATGAGTCGCTCAATGGTGGCCAACGATGGCGAGTCGATCAGACCCGTCTTTTCGTACGTGGCGTGCGCGTCGAGGTATGCAAGAGCGTCGGCGTAGTTCATGTGATGACAACCCTATGGGTGCGAGACGATGCCCGCAGGCCAGAAACGAAGAATCAGGAAGCGGCCCGGCGTGGGCGCGTGGTGCGAACGGGCTCGCGAGGAACCAACGTGGGATTCACCTTGTTCTTGACGGTGTCTTCGTCGATGGTGACCCGACCGATGTCGGTGCGGCCAGGAAGTTCGTACATCGTGTTAAGCAGAACCTCTTCGACGATGGACCGCAAGCCACGAGCACCAGTGCCACGCAGCAGTGCCTGATCGGCAATCGCGATGAGCGCCTCAGGGGTGAATTCGAGCTCGACATCTTCGAACTCAAAGACCTTGTGATACTGCTTGACCAGCGAGTTCTTGGGCTCGGTGAGGATCTTGACGAGTGCCTCGTGATCAAGACTGCGCACGGCACCAACCATCGGCAGACGGCCGATGAACTCGGGGATCATGCCAAACTTGAGCAGGTCTTCGGGCAGCACTTGGCCAAATAGTTGGCCGGCATCGCGGTCTTGCTTCGAGCGCACCGTGCTGTTGAAGCCCATGCCCTTGTGACCGATGCGTTGCTCGATGATCTGCTCGAGGCCCGAGAAAGCACCGCCGCAAATGAACAACACGTTGGTGGTGTCGATCTGAATGAACTCTTGGTGCGGATGCTTGCGCCCACCCTGAGGTGGCACCGACGCAACCGTGCCTTCGAGGATCTTCAGCAGTGCCTGCTGCACTCCCTCGCCGCTGACGTCGCGGGTGATCGATGGGTTCTCGCTCTTGCGCGCAATCTTGTCGATCTCATCGATGTAGATGATGCCCGTCTCGGCCTTCTTCACATCGAAGTCGGCGGCCTGAATGAGCTTGAGCAAAATGTTCTCAACGTCTTCGCCGACATAGCCAGCCTCCGTGAGCGCTGTTGCATCAGCAACTGCGAACGGCACATTGAGCATGCGCGCCAGGGTCTGCGCAAGGTGGGTCTTGCCGCACCCGGTGGGGCCGAGCAACAAGATGTTGCTCTTAGCGAGTTCGACTTCGTCGCGGCGACCAACGCCGAGCACCTGCTGGTGCTGGATGCGTCGGTAGTGGTTGTACACCGAGACCGACAAAATCTTCTTGGCGTCGTCTTGGCCAACGACGTATTCGTCGAGGAACGAACGAATCTCGCGGGGGGTCGGCAGGTCTTCGAAACGAAGCTCGCTGGACTCGGTGAGCTCTTCTTCGATGATCTCGTTGCAGAGGTCAATGCACTCGTCGCAGATGTACACGCCAGGGCCGGCGATGAGCTTCTTGACCTGCTTTTGGGACTTGCCACAAAAAGAACACTTCAGCAGTTCGCCGGTGTCACCAAACTTCGCCACTATTCCCCCTACCGGATCGGTTGGCGTGCGTTACCGAATTGGACCGGAGCGGTCGACAGCGGAACGAGATGTAATTACCTCATCGATAATGCCATACTCGACGGCCTGCGGCGCTTCAATCACATAGTCGCGGTCCGTATCGGCGTGAATTTTCTCGACGGTCTGGCCGGTGTGCTTGGCCAAGATTTCTTCGAGAAGGTCGCGCATGCGCAGAATCTCTTTGGCCGCCAACTCGAGGTCGGTGACTTGACCGTAGCCAACCTGGCCCCATGGCTGATGCAACAACACGCGGGCGTGTGGCAGTGCGAGCCGCTTGCCCTTGGTGCCAGCAGCAAGCAGCACTGCGGCGGCCGAAGCGGCCTGTCCGAGGCAGATGGTGGCGATGTCGTTCTTGATGAACTGCATCGTGTCGTAGATGGCAAACAGCGCCGTGATGTCGCCACCGGGGCTGTTGATGTAGATGCTGATGTCCTTGTCGGGGTTCTCACTCTCGAGGTGAATGAGTTGTGCGCAGACGAGGTTGGCAACCGTGTCATCAATGGCCGTGGGGATGAAGATGATGTTCTCGCGCAGCATGCGCGAGTACAGGTCTGAGTGACGCTCGCCGCGGCTTGTCGTCTCGATCACATTTGGTACGTAGTAGTTACGTACGGGTTCACGCATTGGATTCATTTCCAGTTCTCCTAGTGATCGTGATCGTCGTGATCGTCGTGGTCATGACCATCGTGGTCGTGATCGTGGTCGTGGTCATGATCGTGCTCATGATCATGTCCGAGAATGACATCGTTATCGATGATCTGACCCGCAGGGTCGACGATCTCTACATGATGCAGCAACCAGTCGAGTGCCTTGGTCTTGCGAATTTGAGCACCAAGTTCGCTCATCGCATCGTTCTTCTCGTAGGCCTTACGCACCTGCGCTGGGCGCTGACGCACCTGCACGCCAATGCGCTCGAATTCACGCTCGAAGTCGTCGTCGTCGACGGAGAGGTCTTCGGCAACGGCGACGGCACGCAGAGCGAGATCGACCTTCACGGCCTTGAGCGACTGAATGCGCAAGCCCTCGACAAAGCTGTTGGCATCTTGGCCGGTAGCTGACAGCCACTGATCGAGCGCAATGCCTTGGCTCTGGAACTGCTGCACCGTGTTTTGCACACGAGCCTGCAGGTCGCCTTGAACCATTGCTTCTGGTGGCTCAATGTCGACCAGCTCGGCCAACGCCGATGTGGCGCGATCGACGATCTGACTACGAGCCTGATTGAGATGCGCTTCGCTGAGACGGTCGTGCAGTGCACTGCGCCAGCCAGCAACGGTGTCGTATTCGGCGACGTTGGAGTCGACCCACTCGTCGTTGAACTCGGGCAGGATGAGCTCTTGCACCTTGTTGATGGTGACTTCGAAATCGGCTGGCTCTTCGGTGCCATTAGGAATGAGCGAGAAGGTGAGGTCGTCGCCGACCTTGGCGCCAACGAGTTGATCGTCGAAGCCGCCGGCAACCCAACCCTTGCCAACTTCGTAGAGCCAGTCTTCGGTGTTGAGCCCAACAACAGGCTCGCCGTTGCGCAGACCCTGCAGGTTGAGGGTGACCTGATCGCCGAGAGCGATGGCCCGCTCGACATCGGCGAGGGTGCCTTGACGACTGAGTTCTTTTTTTACCTCGGCGTCGATGTCGGCGTCGGTGCAGGTGATGGCCGGCACTTCGACACGCAAGCCGCCGTAGCCGGGCACGGTGACCTCGGGGCGGATCTCACACGTTGCGTCGAACGAGATAGGACCACTCTCTTCGCCACCGGTGATTTCAATCTCGGGCGTAGCGATGAGGTCGACATCGTGCTCTCGCACGGCCTGTGCCAAATAGTTCGGCACGCCATCGCGAAGCGCTTGCTCGCGTGCGGCTGCAATGCCGATGCGAGCCTCGAGCACTTTGCGTGGAGCTTTGCCGGCTCGAAAGCCTGGCAACCGCACCTCGCGAGCGATCTTTTTGAATGCTGAGTCAATATCGCGATCAAACTCGGTTTCGTCAACGGCGACCGACAGCTTGACCTTGTTTCCCTCTAGGGATTCGAGAGTGCTTTTCACAGGTGGCCGAGTGTATCGGCGCAGAAAGATGCAACGACTCCCTCTCATCGGGCAGAATGGAACCTGTGACGTTCTGGAAACCCCACGCCCTCGCCAAACCACACGCAGACCAGCTCGAGTTGAGCATGGGCGACCGTGTGACCTCAACCATCGAACTCGACGGCGTCCCCGTGGGCACCGCTGGTCGCGTGATTCTGGCAAACGGGTTCAACTGGCAGCGCTACCGGGTGTTGTTCGCCAACGGCGCCGAACACGGCGACCTTGATCACCGCTCTATTGCGCCAGCAGGCAAGACCGCCAAGCGCCTCGCGAAAGCGGCAGCAAGGCGCTAAACAACCACTTGTGCGGGAGCGTTAGTCGTTCTTGCGAGCTTGGCTCATGTCGAGCCGAGCGGCATACACGGCCGCTTCAGTGCGACGGTGCATGCCCATCTTGCCGAGCAGCGTAGACACGTAGTTCTTCACCGTCTTTTCAGCTAGGAACATCTCGGCACCGATTTGGCGGTTCGTGAGGCCTTCGCCAATGAGTTCGAGCAGGCGCCGTTCTTGCGGGCTCAAATGGACCAGGCGATCGTCTTCGGGTTCGGGCGAACGAAGCCGAGCCAACACTTTGCCCGTGACCGCTGGGTCGAGCAGTGACTCGCCAAGCGACACACGCATCACGGCAGACACCAACTCTGAGCCACGGATCTGCTTGAGCACGTAACCAGAGGCACCAGCCATGATGGCTTCGAACAACGCATCGTCGTCGCTGTACGACGTAAGCATCAGGCAATGGATATGTGGGAACTCGCTGCGGATCTCGCGGCACACCTCGACCCCGTTGCCGTCGGGAATGCGCACATCGAGTACGGCAACATCGGGTTGCGATGCGCGCACTCGAGCCAAGGTCTCGGCGGCGCTTGAGGCTTCGCCGACCACTTCGATTTGACCGGAGGCCTCGAGCAGGGACCGGACGCCCTGACGAACGACCTCATGATCATCGAGAAGAAAGACGCGCACCTTTGCAGACATTCAACTATTTGACCACGGTAGGGGCCACGCATATAGGGACTTAGGTCATCTTTTTCGGTGACCAAATGTGGGGTATGGTTCGCCCATGGAGTCGACCAATCTGAGCCAGCTCCCCGCCACAGCGGTGATGGAAGCATCACCAGACGGACTTGTGCTGTGCGACGACACCGGCGTCATCTTGTTCGTCAACGCAGCAATGGCAGCGATGTCGGGCTACAGCAAGGCCGACTTGATTGGTCAACGCATTGAGGTGTTGGTGCCCACCTCGGCCCGCCCGTCGCACCCCACGTTGCGTTCCGGGTTTGTGAAAGCCGACGCTTCGCGGCCAATGGGGCCAGCCGGCGACGTTCGTTTGCTGCACCGCGACGGCACCGAAATCGCTGTCTCCATCGCCCTCAGCGTGCTGAACAACGAGCGCGGACACTCGATTGTTGCCAGCGTTCGCGATATCTCCGAGCGGGTCAAGCTCGAGCGACGCTTGCAAACCAGCAACGAAGCACTGGCACTGGTGACCGAGCGAGAGCGCATCGCCCGCGACCTGCACGACACCGCTCTGCAGCATCTCTACGCGTTGGGTCTTGAGATGCAGGCACTTGAGATGTTGGTCGACCCGACCATGACATCGCGAGTCACCTCAGCGGTCGACCAAATCGATCATGCGATCCGTGAGATTCGCACCACCGTTTTCACGCTGGGCTCAGCGCAGCGACAAGGCTCATTTGGCCAAGAGATTCAGGCGCTGATTCGCCAAGCGACTCGCCTGTTGGGGTTCACACCTCGCCTCGTGATCGATGGCGCTGCGCAACTGCTGATTCCCGCCGATGTACGTAGCGAACTGTTCGCCGTGGTCCGCGAGGCACTTGGCAACGTGGCACGCCACGCGCACGCAACCGAAGTACTCGTCGAGATTCGGGTCGAGGGCGAGCTCTCGGCCACCATCGACGACAACGGCGTAGGCATCGCTCCGAATGCGCTCGGTCGCGGCAACGGTTTGGGCAATCTGGCGGCGCGCGCCGAGGGCCTCGGCGGAAGCTTCGAAATCAGGGCCAAGCCCAGCGGGGGCACGCTGGTCACCTGGAAGGTGCCGCTGTAACCAGCCGAGTTCGCGGATCAGTGACCAAAGTCCCGAGCCGTTGAGACGATCGTCCCTATGAGGTCTCGCGTGGCCCAATCACAATGACGGCCATGAACAATGACGAAAGATCCGTGCTGGCTGTCGGAGGATTTGGACTCGGGGTGGTTGCGCTTGCCTTTGCCGGTTTTGCGATTTCTCGCACGGGCGACTCCGGCTCGAACGGCTCGGTAACCGCTGCAGTCACAACCACCGCTGTCGATGTGAACCTCACCGAGTTCGCGATGACGCCCAACATGCTCGACGTGCCGCCCGGAGACGTGACCATTCATGTCACGAACTCCGGAAACATTCCGCACAACTTCAGCATCGCCGAACGCAACCTCACCACGCGAGACCTGCAGCCCGGCGAGGCCCAAACCATCACCCTCAAGAACGCCACCGAGGGTGAAATTGCTTTCCAGTGCAACATCCCGGGACACGCAGCATCGGGCATGAAGGGCATGATCCACGTATCAGCTGCCGGCTCAGCGACCACGACCCCGGCTCCCCCAACGACGATGTCGTATCAGGAGATGGACAAGGCGATGACCGAACGAGCATTGCGGTTCGTGAACGAACCCAAGAGCACATTCGGCGGCTCTGCTCTCGAGCCAAAGATCCTCGCCGATGGCACCAAGGAGTTCGACCTGACCACCTCGATCGTCGACTGGGAAGTGGAGCCCGGCAAGATCGTGAAGGCATGGACCTATAACGGCATGGTGCCTGGCCCGTCGATCCGGGTAGAAGTTGGCGACAAGGTCAAGATTGTTCTCAAGAACGAACTTCCAGAGTCAACCGATATTCACTTCCACGGCATTCGGGTGCCCAACGCGATGGATGGCGTCGATCCGTTCACACAGGACCCAGTGGAGCCAGGCAAGTCGTTTATCTATGAGTTCACGGCGCTTGAGCCTGCGGTGGGCATGTACCACTCGCACCATGATGCGCAGACCCAGATTCCTAACGGTTTGGCCGGAGCCTTCATCATCGGCGACATGCCGTTGCCCGCTTCGCTGGCCGACAAGGGAATCACCAAGGTTGACCAGACCGTGAACATGATGCTCAACGACGCTGGCACCATCGGACTCACGCTGAACGGCAAGAGCTTCCCGGCTACCGAGCCATATTCAGCCAACGTGGGCGAGACGATGCTCGTGAACTACTTCAACGAGGGCCTCACCGCTCACCCGATGCACATGCATCAGCCGGTCGGCTGGATCATCGCGAAAGACGGCGTGCCGCTCAAGGAGCCAATGGCCGAGGACACCATCCTCGTTGCTCCGGGCGAGCGCTACACGGTGGTGTACCACTTCACGGACCCAGGCGTCTGGGCATGGCACTGCCACATCCTCACCCACGCCGAAGGCCCTCAGGGCATGTTCGGAATGGTCACGGCCGTCATCGTCAAGTAGCAAGTCCTCGTGTGCCGCCGACCGACCCAGCGCGGTCGGTGGCACACGACCTCCAAACGGCTCGTTGCACTATTTGCCTGCGCAAGCACCGTTGGAGATGCGATCGGCCGATATGATGCGGCGAAACGGAATGTGGCGCAGCTTGGTAGCGCACCTGCTTTGGGAGCAGGGGGTCGGAGGTTCGAATCCTCTCATTCCGACCATTGTTTGACGGCTGGCCACGGGCCGCCGAGCGCGTCGCTGCTGGTCAAGGCCAATTCAGGGCCGAATCAAGGCCAATTCAGGGCCAACGACGAGCGCAAATCAACGAAGCTTCTGGAGCGGGTGACCGGAATCGAACCGGCGTCATCAGCTTGGAAGGCTGAGGTTCTAACCGCTGAACTACACCCGCGTGAACGGGGGTGAGGTTATCAGCCGCGGCGCGATCCCCCGCCTCCGCTTGAGCGACGAACGCCGCGGATTGCTACGAGTTCAGTCTTGTGGTTCGAACAACTGAAAGAAGTTGGGCTGGTATGCCTCGTTTGGACGAGCACGAACGGCAGCATCGAGCAGTTCGGCATCGGCGCCCACGAGCACTCGCCACTGCTCGTTCTTGACCGCATTCAACATGATGGTGGCTGCCTCCGCTGCAGTCATTGGTGCGTTATCGCGGAACAGTTCGCCCATGCCCTCGACATCGATGAGACCCGAGTCGGCGGTGGAGCTGTTGAGCTTGAGCGAGTTGATCACGATGGACGTACCGATGTGGCCGGGCATAACCACCGACGCACGCAGATGCGGTGCGTTGATGGCGAAGTCGGTGATGAGCGCTTCGGTGAAACCCTTTACTGCGAACTTGGCTGAGCAGTAAGCGCTGTGCGCTGTGTCGGGTCCGACCGACGCCCAGAATCCGTTGACCGAACTGGTGTTGATGACATGGCCGACTGGAGCCTGCATGAGCAACGGCATGAAGGCGCGGGTGTTGAGGTACACACCGTTCCAGCACACGGCGAAGGTCTTGTCCCACTGGGCGCGATCGCCGTTGACAATGCTGCCACCACCCGCAATGCCGGCGTTGTTGAACAACAGGTTCACGTGAGGACGCCACTCGGCGACAGCATCGCGAAACGCGAGAATCTGTTCTTCGCTCGAGACATCGGCGATCACTTCGAGGACCTGGCCGGTGTTGCCATCTTCGGCACACATTGCTGCCGTTTGGCGAAGGTTCTCACCGATGACATCGCACACCGCAACGTCGCACCCATCGGCGGTGAGTTGACGAACAAGCTCGCGACCCATGCCCGTGCCTGCGCCGGTAACAACCGCCACCCGACCTGCAAAACCGTTCTCGAAACGTTCGCTCATGACAATGCTCCTCTGACTGATGTGGCCAACCCACTGTGGACGAGCCCGTCTGGCCGACCCACCGAAATCGCAGATTTGTAGAGTACCGGCTTCGGCGCAATGCGACGAAGCGACCGACCGCCGCGGAATTATTGACTCAATAATTATTGAGTGATTATGCTGCCGATGTGGCCTCCGTAGACCTTCGAGCAAGTAGACACGCTGCGCTCGGCGATGCCGGTCGATTGGCGATCGTCGACGAGCTCTCGTTGTCTGATCGCACGCCCACCGAACTGCGCACGCTGCTCGGTATCGAGTCGAACCTCTTGGCCCATCACCTTGCTGTGCTTGAAGATGTGGGGATGATCACTCGCTCAGCCTCAAGCGGCGACGCGCGCCGCAAGTATGTGCGGCTCACCCATGGAACGCTGGTTGATCTCGGACCCAAGCGCACCATCACGCGCAGCAAGGCATTGTTCGTGTGCACCCGAAACTCGGCGCGCAGCCAGCTAGCCGCAGCACTTTGGCGATCAATGGCCAACGCACCTGCTGAGTCCGCGGGCACGCACCCAGCAGAGCGTGTGCATCCTGGGGCAGTAGCCGCCGCTCAGCGCTGCGGCCTCGACATCTCAACAACCACGCCTCGCTCATTGCACGACCTCGGCACACTGCCCTCGCTGGTGATCACCGTGTGCGATCAAGCGCACGAAGAGATCACTGCACACCCCGATTGGCTGCATTGGTCAATCAGCGACCCAGTGGCCATCGGCACCAAACGAGCCTTCGACGCCACGGCTGCAGAGCTACGCGAGCGAATCAGCCTGCTCCTCAACTCCTCGAAAGACCCACGATGAAACAACCAGTCCAATCCCCTGCTCCGGCGATCTCGATCACACGCCGTCTTACCGCCGAGGCCCTCGGCACGGCGCTGCTCATCATCGCTGTGGTGGGGTCGGGCATCATGGCCACGCGCCTCTCGCCCAACGACGTCGGCTTGCAGTTGTTCGAGAATGCCGCCGCAACTGCGGGCGCGCTCATTGGGTTGATCCTGATGTTTGGAGCAGTGTCGGGCGCCCACTTCAATCCGGTAGTCACATTGGTTGATCGGTTGTTCGGCTCGATCAGCACCCGCGATGCAGCGCTCTACACGATGGCTCAGACCATCGGAGGGTGCATCGGGAGCGTGATTGCCAGCCTGATGTTCGAGCTGCCTGCAATTCAACTCTCAACGCATGCACGATCGTCAGGAGCACTGTGGCTCAGCGAGGTCGTGGCCACCATTGGTTTGTTGTTGGTGATTCACGGGTGCATCCGCGGCGGCCGCAGCGAGGCCATTCCGTTTGCCGTTGGCGCGTGGATCGGTGGCGCCTATTGGTTCACTTCGTCGACCAGTTTCGCCAACCCAGCCGTCACCGTGGCACGCATGTTGTCCGACACCTTTGCGGGCATCAAGCCATCGTCGGCGCCGATGTTCATCCTCATGCAACTCATCGGCGCACTCTTGGCCTTCGGGCTGATTCGTTTCATCTTCGTGCCAAAGGCGGCCGACCCAAGTGACGCAACAGCGCTCGACACAAAGGTGCCCGAGGTGTTGTTCGTGTGCATCCATAACGCTGGCCGCTCGCAGATGGCTGCAGCGCTGCTCGCCCACCACGGCGGCAACCGGGTGAAGGTTCGTTCTGCCGGAACCGCACCGGCCGACTCGATTAACCCAGCAGTCGTGGCCGCAATGGCCGAGCTCGGCATCGATCTCGTCGCTTCGGGGGCAACCCCCAAGCGCCTCGAAGATGCCGCTGTGCAAGCCTCAGACGTAGTGATCACCATGGGCTGCGGCGACAAGTGCCCGTACTATCCGGGCAAGCGCTATCTCGATTGGGCGCTGGCCGATCCAGCTGGGCAAGGCGTCGATGCAGTTCGACCGATACGCGACGAGATCGATCAACTCGTGCAGGGATTGTTGGCAGAGCTCCTTGCCGACGGCGTTAAAAACTCATAATCGGCTGATTGATGCCGCTAGATGTCGCCCGATTTCGCCTCGGCCGCTACCGTCTCTGCAATGTCTGACGGCCTCAATAACGAGTTCAGCCCGAGCACCGACGAATTGCTCGCCAACAACCGTCACTACATCGAGACATTTGCCGACCACGATCTCGCCCTGCGGCCTCGCCGACAACTTGCCGTCGTAGCGTGCATGGACAGCCGCATGGACATCTTTCAGATGCTCGGCCTCGCCCACGGAGATGCGCACATCATCCGCAACGCTGGCGGCGTGGTGACCGACGATGTCATCCGGTCGCTGCTGCTCTCACAGCGCCTGCTCGGCACCCGCGAGATCATCTTGTTGCACCACACCGATTGCGGTCTGCAGCGAGTGGTGTCCGACGAACTGATGGACGCGCTCGAAGCCGAAACCGGTATGCGTCCGTCATGGTCGCTCGAAGCATTCAAAGACCCGTATCAAGACGTGCGGCAATCGATACGCCGTTTGCAGAGCAGCCCGTTCGTGCCCCACAAGGACCACATCCGCGGCTTCGTCTATGAGGTAGAAACCGGCAATCTCGCCGAAGTAGAGGCCTGATTAGGCCAGCCAGGCCACCACTGCTGCGGCTACTTGTTCGCCAGCATCGTCTTGAATGAAGTGACCAGCTGGCGAGAAGGTCTGGTGTGGCTGGCCCGCTGCTCCTGGGATGCGATCGACAAACGTCGATTGAGTAGCGCCAAACACCGGATCGTCGGGCGCCCACAACACCAGTACCGGCTTGGTCCACGCCTCGAGCACGCGCCACGCAGCAACGTTGGCCTCGACCGCCGGGTTGTCGGTAGAGGTCGGCACCAGCAGTGGAAACTGTCGAGGCCCCGCCATGTATGTCTCGTCGGGGTACGGCGCCTGATACGCCTGCACCTCAGCATCGCTCAGTTCACGTGCGAGTGCCGACAGCTGCAGGATTCGACCGCAGTGCATCTCGGCCATCTTCTGCGAAGCCTTCTGCCAACGCATGAACCCATCGCCCATCGGTAACCCAACGGGAAGCGCTGTGTTCGTGATGATGAGCCGAGCGAACAAGCCAGGGCTCTCGGCCGCGACGCGCAGACCAATGAGACCTCCCCAATCTTGGCAAAACAAGGTGAGGTCGCTGAGGCCCAGCGCGTTGACGAACTCAGCAACCCAGCCGACATGCCCTTTGTATGTGTACGCACTGCGGTCTACAGGCTTATCGGAACGACCAAAACCGATGAGGTCGGGCGCAATCACTCGATAGCCGGCGGCCACAAGCGTAGGAATCATTCGTCGATAGAGATAGCCCCACGTTGGCTCGCCGTGCAGCAACAACAACGTGGTGGCCCCAACCGGACCTTCGTCTACATAGGCCATTCGCAAGCCGTCTACTTCGAGGTAATGCGCGGCGTAGGGCCAATCGACAAGACCGACGAAGCGATCATCGGGAGTGCGCACGAAGTCGATTCCGGACGCGGTGTGATGCACCTCAGCAGCGTTCATGGATGAACTCTGTCACGCATCGCCATGCGGCAAGCGACTTCGGCGCCATTGAGCAACGTTGAGCTAACGAGCCTTTGTCTCTGCCGCTTGTGCGCGCAGAGCTCGCGCCCTTTCGACCACCGATGCAGGGGCGGGACCGTCGTAGCCACGTAGCAGCAAGCCAAGCGCGCTCACGGTGTCACGCGGGCTGGCGCTGAAGTCGCTGAGCGCCAGCAGCCACGCCCCGGTGGTGACTACGGCAACAGCGATGCCTGCAGCGAGCCCCGCACCGCCGCCAGCTTTGGCGCCAGCAACAACGGCAGCAGTATTTGCGGCGATGAGCACCACCAAGGTGACAAAGACCGTTGCCGTCTCAAACTGGTTCGAGGTCTTGTCGAGATGCACGTCGCGATGCTGCCCAACCCCAGGAGTGCTGCGCTGGATCATGCGCAATGGCGAGGTAACGCTTCGCGCCGCCATTGGCGCCCAAAAGGCATAGACAGCCGAGACGAGAAAGACGAACCGAAACGGAAAGCCACCGGTGAACTTGCCGTTGCTGGGGTCTTCGCGCACCGCTTGGTCAACCAAGCCCGATGCTGCAAGCGTGACCACCGTGGTGGCCACCAGCAACAACAGTGCCTTGGTGTAGCGCAACACCAGAGTGCGAATGGCCAACACGTGGCGCGCCATCAGTGCCTCTGTGCGGGCGACATCGTGAGCCAACGTGCGGTCACGGTTGAGGCCGGCTAGCCGGAAGGCTTGGCGAACGCGTTCGTTGTCGCCGGCCATACCCTCTTCGGCCAGGACCCCCCACACATCGTGGGTGCGCGTATCGAATCGATCGCGCCAACCATTGTCGTTGCTGCTGAGCGGCACCAACAGGCCGCGGGTCCATTCGTCGTCGCGACCATCTGCGAGCAGTCGCTCGGTGTCGGCGCTGAGTTCGTCGTTGTTGAACCCGAGCCCGGGAATGATGAACCGCGGGTTGAACATCACGCGTTTCGAATCGTCGGGACCATCGGGATGAGCACCAAAAGTGTTGCTCGTGAAATAGAACGCCAAAAGGTCGCCAACAAGCAAATAGATGGCCGGCACCGGCAACAAGATGACCAAGGCGGCGGCGATTCCGAGCGCCACCGTGGACACGACGCTTTGGTGCGAGTCGTACAACGAGATGAGGATCGTCATCATCTTGGGGAACGCGTCGCGCAGAAACAGCGGCATCAGCAAGATGAGCGCAGAACCACCCAGAAGGGCCTGAGCGACTCGATGAATCGTGGACAGGCGAACCTCGCTGCGCTGCAAAAAGGCGCGCATCGCACCTCGGGACTCTTCGTCGCTAACCCTTGCTCCCAGTGGGACGCTTGGTTGATCGCTCACTTGTCACCTCGCTGCGCTTCACACAGTAGTGAGGGCGCGCGTCACGACCCGCCATAGCCTGTGGGGAGCACCCAGTCAGTGGTGATGATGCCCGTGCCCGTGCCCGTGGTCGCTGTGGCCGTGCTCGCTATGAATCGCGGCGATCAGACAATCGTCGAGATGCGTGGAGCACGGCTCGCATTCGAGTTCGAGTTCGAGGGTGGCGTGGCCAATGGCGAAGTCGTGCGCCAACACAGCCTTAATGCGCTCGCCCACACGTTGAGCTTCTTCGAGCGTTGGATGACCATCGAGCACCACGTGCGCGGACAGCGCTCGCATCGCGCTCGACAGACTCCAGACATGCAGATCGTGCAGACTCTCGACACCATCGACAGCCCCAACAGCGCGGCTCATTGCCTCAACATCAAGTGAAGCGGGCGTTGCCTCCATCAAGATGTCGGTGGTGTGCTTCAGCAGTTGCACCGCCCGCCAACCAATGACGAGAGCAATCAGAATGGAGACCAACGGATCGATCCACTCAGCACCATTGGTTACGTACATCACCAGCCCGGCCACCACCACGCCCGCCGACGCAGCGGCGTCGCCGACCATGTGCAATACGGCCGAGCGCATGTTGACATCGCCGGAATGATCGTTGAGAAGAACCGCCGCGGCTCCGTTGGCGACGAGCGCCACCGCTGCAGCGAAAACCACGATCAAGCCCTCGACATGATGCGGATGGGTGAAGCGGCGCACTGCTTCGAACAGGATGAACGACGATGCGATCAGGATCAGTGTTGCATTGGCTTGCGCAGCAAGAATGCCGGACCGGTGATAGCCGAATGATCGCTTGGAAGTGGGCGAACGACGAACCAGCTGCACAGCCCAGAGCGAAATCAGCAGCGCCCCAACATCGGTGAAGTTGTGACCTGCATCGGCGAGCAAACCGAGTGAGTGCGCTCGGATTCCGACGCTGACCTGCATCGCGATGATGACCACGTTGAGAACGACAGCAATCTTGAGACGCTTCGCTTGGCTCACAGGCCGAACTCTACAGAACGGAAACGCGCAGCGGCTGAATCGCTCAGCGCTGGGCGAGCACAGCGCGTAGCCGAGCGTCGGGCGCTGGCCGAGCGCCGATTTGCTCAATCACCCAGGCCGACACACGCGTTGCGAACCGAGCAGCCTCGAGTGCTGAGCCGCTCACGAGATAATGCGCCAGAAAGGATCCGGCAAACGAGTCGCCGGCGCCAGTGGCATCGACCAAGTTGTTCGTTGCCGGCGGAATGTGGGTATCGATGTCGTTTTGATGCACGAACGAGCCGTCGGCATCGAGCTTGAGCACCACCAGAGCCCCCGGATACAGCACGGTGAGTTGCTGCGCGATAGCGGCTGGCTCGGTGAGTCCCGTCAGAATTGAGCCCTCTTCGAAGTTGGGCAGCAAGATGTCGATTCCGAGGTCTTGGGTGACCTTCAAGAATTGAGCAACGCCCATCTGCTCGATCATCTGAAACGAGCCGGGGTCGAACGACAGCGTTGCCCCCGCGGCCTTGGCGATTTGTGCAGCGGTGCGAGCGGCCGACCGAGGTGGATCGGTGAAGAACGACCATGCGGTGAGATGAAGATGGCGCGTCTCGGCGATGGATGCTCGTGGCAGCTCGGAGGACAAGAGGTAGAAATCGGCGCCACGGCCGGAAACCATTGACCGCTCACCGGTGTGATCGACAAACACGGCCACAGACCCAGTGAGGTGCGCATCGGTCTCGACGAGATACGCCTTCACCTTTTCTTGGTCAAGGTTCTCTTGTGCAAGCTGACCGAACCTGTCGCGACCAATTTTGCCGACGAACAGAGTGTCCATGCCGCTGCGAGTTGCCCACACGGCAACATTGGCGGCACTGCCGCCCGGCGTGAGCATGACCTCGCCAAAGGTGTCGCCACCCTTTTTGAGTTCGGTGTTGGTTTGGATCAAAACATCCCAGGCGAAGTCACCCAGCACACACATCGAGGTCGCCATGTCTCGACACGCTAGTGGTTCGTGTCTCTCTGCGGCCGGGTCGTCGACATTGCCAGCTCTGACCACCAGCCATAATGACGCCATGACTCAGATCGCCGCACTCAGCGACACCTATACACAAGCGCGCCAAGCGTTTCTCGATGCAGCCGGTTCGGCAGGTGCCCGCATCGGGCACCACGTGCATCCGCTGACCGGCCCGTCGGGCGAAGAACTTGCCATAGACGTCGCCGAATTCGGAGCGGCCGATGCAACAAGCGTGGTTGTTGTGCTCTCGGCAACCCATGGGGTTGAGGGCTACTGCGGGTCGGCGTTACAGCGCCATTGGCTTGAACACCACGCGTCTGAACTGCCCGATTCCGTCGGACTGATCATGGTGCATGCACTCAATCCATATGGCTTCGCATGGGTGCGCCGGGTCAACGAAGACAATGTCGACCTCAACCGCAACTTCATCGATTGGTCGAAGTCGCCACCGGCAAACACCGATTACGACCGCATCGCAGCGCTCGTTGTGCCGAGCGACTGGAGCGAAGCGACGCAGGCAGCCTCGCTCACCGCGCTGCTCGAGTTGGCAAACGAGATCGGCCTCGATCGGATGCAGGGGGTCGTGAGCGGCGGCCAATACAGCAACCCAACCGGCGTGTTCTATGGCGGTACCAAACCTGTGTGGTCGCACCAGTGGCTGCGCGCATGGGCCGCATCACGCCTCGCGAACGTGGAACAGCTCACAATCATCGACCTTCACACGGGCTTGGGGGCGTCAGGGCATGGCGAACTCATCGGCAGCGAGCCAACGAGCAGCGAGATGCACCGACGCGCCGAGCAGATCTGGGGCGACGTGCGCTCGATGCTCGACGGCGACAGCGTTTCAGCGGCGCTCAGCGGCGACTGGTTGGCCATCGTGAACGAGCTTGCGCCGCACGCTGCTTGCGCAGCAGTGGCACTTGAGTTCGGCACGGTTGACCCAATCACGGTGCTGCAGGCGCTACGCGCCGATGCGGTGCTGCATGCCCACGGTGAACCCCTTGGGACCGGCGCTGGAGCGATTCGTGCTCAGGTACGGGCCGCATTCGCTGATGATCGCCCCGAATGGATCGCTGATGTCTGGTTGCGGTTTCGCGAGGTACTCACCCAAGCGTTGACCCACGCAGGCTGAGCGCTACCGAGGCAGTGACCCTGCCGAGGTCCTACTACTGCCAAATGCGGTGAAGGTACTTGCGAACAAGGCCCAATAATACTGCCAGCTTTACTGTCATTAACTACCGATATCGAGTGAAAACAGTGTGCTGTTGAGGAGTTATTGATCGCGAGTCGTACGACCTTTGTGCAAAAGAGGGCCTAGTCGTAAGGCCATTGGCCATGGACCAATGCTCCATTGCTGTTGAAGGTGACTTTCGTCAACCTGTTGGGTACCAGGTGCAGGACTCGCGAGAGGTCTGACGACAGACAGGAACCCCCAAGATGAATGTCAACAGCACGATCAGTTTCAACCGATCAGCGAACGCACTCTTCACCTCGGCAGCCTCTCGGCGGCGACGACTCACCGCTGTCGCTTTGGCGGCAACGCTCTTCGGCGCAGGGTTCATTCTTCCCACAGCGGTCGGCACCGCTGCTGCCGTGTTGCCGGCGAACGAGCCGCCAGTCACCGGCACCATCGTGTCGTTCCCGGCACGCGACATGCTCACGGGCGCCGATTGGTCTGCCTACCCATTTGTCGACGTGCAGGTGATGCGTAACGGCCAAGAGGTCGGCGTCGTCCACAATGTGGTTCCCGATGTAGGCACCGGCCTTGTGCAGGTGAACCATCCTGGTTCTCCATGCTGGGAAACCATCACACCCAACATCGTGGGCGGTGACGCCATTCGCCTCACTGGCCTCGATGCGAATCACGTTCCCGTCGTTGTTGACCAGACGACCACCGCAAAGATCAACATCACGACCACCATCCACCAAACCGCCCCGGGCCGGGTCGAGATGAGCGGTACCGCCTTCAATCTCGACAACTCACCAATGGCTGCCACACAGTTGCAGGCAGGCGCACTCAGCGGCTCGCAGGCCCGCTTCACAGGCGGCGTATTCGCCGGCAAGCGAGTTCTTCTCGCCCTCGCCACCGACACCATCGCCACCAACGGCCGCACGGTCGTTGCTGATGGCGCTGGCAACTGGACCGCTGTTTGGACGAACCTCAACGCAATCGACATGGATCTCGCACTCAACGCCCAGAGCCAAATCTCTTGGGTTGGCGGCGGCCTCGGCAGCACGATCTTCGAAGTGGGATCGGCCATTGTCGCCGGACCATTCGCGGCAGCCTGCAACGCACCGCTTGCTGGGCCGACCGTGTCAACCGACAAGGCCACCGTTGAGTTCGCTGCAACCGCTGTTGGTTCATCATCGGCCGCAAACGTGATCCATGTGACCAACGCTGGCGTCGGCACCGACCCATCGACCGAGCTCGTGGTCTCATCCGTGACCTCGAGCAACAATCAGTTCACCGTGTCGAACACCTGCGCAGGAACCCCAATCGCGATTGGTTCCGGCTGCGACATCAGCGTTGTATTCAGCCCAACCTCATCCGCACCAAGCCCGCTCAAGACCGGCCTCATTGAGATTCTCAGCAACGCTGGCAACTCAACGGTCACCCTGAATGCAACCGGCTACGCCCTCAGCGCCGGCCAGCAAGTCGCCGTGATCGTTGCCAAGCCAGCCTCAATCGATTTTGGTACCCGCCCATCGGGCAACACCTCGCCGCCTGAGACCCTGACCATCACCAACTACGGCAACGTGTCAGCGATCAACGCAGCCGGCGCCTACGTGGGCTCAACCGAGTTCGCTGGCACCGCTGGCTGCGCCGAGATCTTGCCGAATCAGTCATGCACCGGCAGCATCACGTTCACGCCAATCGCTGAGGGGCCCCGTTCCGGAACGCTCAACATCAGCTCATCGTTCACCGACGAAAATGGCGCCACCGTTACCGCAGCAGTCGCTGTGCAATTGTCGGGCGCTGGCCTGATCACGAACAACATCGTTCCTTTTCCACACGCTCCGATTCAGTTGAACTCGTTCGTTGACCGTGACTTCGTGTCGCTGCTCGGTTGGGTACCCGGCGAAGCACTGACCGTGCAGGTCATCCGCCAGGGTGTTGTTGTCGGTTCAGCGTTCAACGTGACAGCCCACCCAGACGGCATCGCCGAGGTCAACCACCCCGGTGGACAGTGCTGGGAAGGCTCCACCCCAGACCTTCGTGCCGGCGACGTCTTACGAGTAACTCGCGGTGATGGCAGTGCGTACGAAATGGCCGAGGCCGACGTTCGAGTGACCCAGAAGGCCACCGAGACGTTCCCTGGCAGCGGCATCGTCGAGATGAAGGGTTGGGCACGTGACCTAGCAACAGGTGGCCCATTCCCACGAGCACAGCTCGACGCCCGACTGATCTCATCGACAGCCAACCCATTCGCTATCAACGGACGCCGTGCGATCACTGCTGCCGACGCCGCTACTCACGCAACGCTGACATACGACCCAATCAGCGCAACCAACCCAGATGGCGTTCAATTCACCGCTACTTGGGACTTCAACGCCTCGCCAAACATTGCCGGAGACGTCGCCCTCGCCGGGGCGCAGCAGAACCGGGTGATGTGGCTCGGCCGTCAGCCACTGGCGCTCGCCGAACTCACCTTCGCCGAAAACTCACCATTCACCGCAAACGGACCAACAGTTCCTTGCACCGCCCCTGCCGAAGCACCTTCAGCAGGCATCGCTGTGATGACCTCTTCAAACGTCTTCCCGACACTTGGGGCTGGCGACATCGGCGACCGTACCTACACAATCCGCAACGTCGGCACCCGGCCACTGGTGATCAACTCGATCACATTCGGCGGCAGCAACCCTGAAGACTTCAGCTTGGTTGGAGCGGTTCCCGCTCCGATCGCACCTGAGAGCAACGGAACCTTCACCGTTCGCTTTTCGCCGCAAGTAGTCAACACGGCTGGCACCCGTAGCGCAATCATCCGTATCAACGACAACGCAGTGGGCTCGCCTCATACCGCAACGGCTACTGGCCTCGCGGTGCGAACGGTTGTGCCGAGCGCGTTAATGACACCCGCATCGCTCACGTTCGGCGACACTCAGGTAGGCGTCACCTCTGACCCACAGGTCATCACGGTGACCAACGAAGGTGCAGCCGACCTCGAGTTCGCAGGCATCGGCGTCGGCAACACCACCGTGGGCACTTCGGCAATTGACTTCCATTTCAACAGCGACGCCGCCGACGCGTGCAAGACAACGCAGTTAGTGCCAGCTGGCGGATCGTGCACGATCACCGCAACGTTCACGCCATCGGCCGTGAACTCCCGCAGCGCCACCGTCATCATCAGCACCAACGATCCCGCCGGCAACAAGCTCGCAACGCTGACCGGCTCGTCGTCGATCTCAGCCGAAGGCGCATTCGACCCACCACGTCTGCCCCACTCACTGAGCGTGTTCCCAGTGCGTGACTACGCCATTGCGGCCGGCTATGCAGCCAACGAAGTCGTCACCGTCTACGCCTATCGCAACGGTGTGTTGATCGGCGAGTCTGAAGCATTGTCGCCACGTTTCCCTGGTGGCATCGTTGAAGCGAACCACATCGTCTCGACCGGTTGCTGGGCTAATGCAACCCCCGATCTACGAACCGGCGACGTCATCCGTGCTGTTGCGAGACTTCAGGCCGACCCTTCGGTGATCAACAGCATGGATCAGATCCATGTTCAGGGCATCGAAGTGAACATGCCAGCAACGGCAGTGAACGCGAACACCGTTGTGATGACCGGCACGGCTGTTGACACCTTCACCGGCTTGCCGTTGGACATCGGTTCATTTCAGCCACGCATCACCACCAAAACCACCGGCAACTTCACCACCAGCGGCCGCCAGGACCTTCGTGCCGCATTCGGCCTTGACGGCACGGTCTCCATGAACGGCAACAACTGGACGGCGACCTTCACTGGGCTGACTCCAGCTGACATGCAGCTCGCTCTTGGCGGCGTGTCGCACGCTCTGTGGTTGGGTCGCACTCCACTGGCCCTCAACGAGAACAGCCACGCCGAGTGGGCCGAAGTTCCAGGTCCCACCGCTGGCTGCCCTGTTGCCGGAAACCTGCCAGCCTTGACCCCAATCGCTGACGTCACTGTGGCACCTGTGCTACTCGACGCTGGCTTCTCCGGCTCGGGCCCCAATGGCGTCGCTAGCACCACCAACGTTGCAACATTCACCAACGTTGGCCCTGGTGCGATCAGCGGCATCTCGGTTGGCGCTGTCGAAGGCCTCAACTCCGGCGACTTCACACGCACCACAAACTGTCCCGCCACGCTCGCTGTCGGCGCCCGTTGCACCGTCACGATTTCGTTCAAGGCAACCGCCAACGGCGTGCGAGCCGCTTCGATCCCAATCACCCACAGCGGCCAGAACGCCGTCTCACACATTGTGGTTTCGGGTATCGGCGTGACCGCCCCAACGGTGGCCACGGTCGCTCCGGCTCTCGCTGGCCGCGGAACAGCGATCACCATTACGGGTGCCGGGCTCACATCAACCACAGCCGTGAGCTTCACCGCCTCAGGTCAGAGCGCTCAAGCTGCGACCTCGTTCACGGTGCTCAATGACACCACCATCACGGCAGTCATTCCTGCCAACCTGGCTGGTGGGACCTTGGCACCGGTGGCTACAGCAGTGTCGATCACCTCACAAGGTGGCTCTGTCACCGTGGCGGGCGGCGTGGGCGGCTTGTCCGTCAACGGCAATCCACCCACCATCGGCACGCTCAGCGCCATCGCTGGAGTGGCTGGCAACAACCTCACCATCACCGGCACCGGCTTCATCGTCGGCGCCACAACGGTGACCATTGGTGGCGCCGCGGCGACAGTCTCTGCAGCGACCGGCACAAGCATCACCGTGGTTGTTCCTGCGGCGGCAAACACCACCGCCGTAGCCCGAGCAACGACGGTTGTGGTGACCACGGTGAACGGCATTGCCTCACGCAACT
>Ga0194035_1000090_pt1 | contig 53027 bp, 49 predicted proteins | sample JunL2320m_MetaG_FD_148680 | JGI IMG/M metagenome (GOLD analysis project Ga0194035, IMG submission 148680) | Anoxic zone freshwater microbial communities from boreal shield lake in IISD Experimental Lakes Area, Ontario, Canada - Jun2016-L239-20m | ecosystem: Environmental > Aquatic > Freshwater >...
AACACTCGCCGCAACAGCCCACGGATCACGCAATCGCACGGATCCTCGCAGCGCCAAGCGAGATCCTCGACTACGGACGATCCGAACGAATAGTCCCACCCGGGCTACGACGACGAGTCACCAAACGAGACCACACCTGCATCGCACCCGGCTGCGACCGACGAGGTAAACACACCCAAGCCCACCACGTCATCCACTGGGCCACAGGCGGTTTCACGTCCCTAGACAACCTCGCGCTCCTATGCGGGCGTCATCACTTCGCCGTCCACCACGAACACTGGGAGATCACCCCACGCCCAGGATTACAACCACACGAACACGACTACTGGCAGATGCAACCACCCCAACCACCCACCTGGTTCCAGCAGTAGCGCGACCATCAGCCAATTCGGCGATGAGATCAATGTCGGTACTCGCTTTCGGCTGAGCCGAGCCCTCACACAACAGTCATCGCGCAGGCAGCTGTGTTGCCTGCTGACTTGGGGCGCGACGGGAGCCCCACCGCGCCCCAAGGTCGATGCGACAGATGCAGAGCGTCGACGATCCGACCGTCCTGCTGCACGTCGCGGACGGCTGGACGGCGGAAACCTCAACCGCAGGCGTAAGCACAGCGTGATCCCACTCACGCATAGAACGAAGCCGGGTGACTCTTGCGGCGTGACCCTTGCGTCGCGGTGAGCCGAAAGCGAGAATGGGAGTTATAACTACCGTCTTAGGCAGGCTCCCCGTTGGTCCACGAGGATCAATCTGACGCAGGCGCCCAACGGACGGAACCGAGGGATGAGTCGCTACGACGACGTGCTGCTACCGCTGCCAGGAAGCCGGGGCGAGCATGAGGCCCAACAGGAGTACGACACAACGCATCGAGCCTTGGCGTTCTATGACCACCAAGTGCTCACCTATCTCAACCCGCTGATGCAACAGTTCATTGCTCAGCAAGAGATGGTCTTCGTTGCCTCGGCAGACTCCGGCGGCGAGTGCGACTCATCGTTCAGGGCAGGCGCCCCCGGATTCGTTCACGTCCTAGACGAACACACATTGGCATTGCCGGAGTACCGGGGCAACGGCGTGATGGCCACCATCGGCAATATCCGCGAGAACGGCCACATTGGGCTCATGTTCATCGACTTCTACCGCACTACCGTGGGCCTGCATGTCAACGGCAAGGCTCGGAACGTGGGAAGTGCCGAGCTCCTCGACCGGGGCAACATCTCGCCGGAGCTCGAAGCCGCGGCGACGGCCACCGGCCCAATGGCAGCCCTCCTGTGGCATGTGGTGGAAGTCGAGGAGGCTTACATCCACTGCGCCAAGCACATTCCGCACTTGCAGAAACTCGAGAAACCGATCCACTGGAGCACCGACGACGAAGTGTTCAAGGGCGGCGACGCGTTCCATGCCAAGTCATGTGATCGGCCGTGGGTCGAGGCCTCCCCACAAGTGGAGAGTTGACCTCGCAATCACCCCGACCGCCCACGTGGTTCAGGTAACTCGCGCCCAGGGCCTGCGCTCAAGCCCTAGCTTCGCCCACCAGCAGGATCAGCTTGGATTCCACGAGTTTCCAGGTAGCACTGTGCCGCCAGGTGGAACTCCGAGCCCAGCTCGCACGTCCTCCAAGGGGCGCCCAAGCAGCGACATCCAGTCCCAGTCAGCGCGGTAGACGTCAACGTGAGTTCTCGAGCCACGATAAGCAGCGTCAGCGATAATTGCCGGATCCAGGTGCGCGTGCGCGGGATTGAAGACACCCACTTTGATGCCTTGGTGCCATTGCAACAGCACGACCGAAAGCCAGCCAATGCCAGCTGAGCTGTTGCCAGCATTGAAGACGGCGGTGTACACCTCGCCGTGCGCCATCGTGTCATAGCCCGACACCACGTGATGCACATCGTGTGCCCCGAGGAACTCAACCGGCAACGGCGTACCTGGCGTGCCCGGCACATCGAAGGACGCATCGCTGTAGAAGCGACGCATCTCGCTGCCGAGTGACCCATCCGGCGCGGAGTCGAGCAGGCCGTGGTAGTGGCTGATGGTGTCAGGTGCGGTAATCGCACCGAGATCCTTGCGCGCAGCGAAAGCTCGAATGGTGTCGATTGGAATGTCGATCCGGCTCGAGAGGAACCGCCGAAACAGGTCCGCCTGTGCAGCGCGAGCGTGCTGGCCCGCGGTCAAGGTAGCGGTCAGGGTGATTGCATCACCGGCTCCGAGTTGACGACTGATCCAGCGTGCCGCGTCCAAGCCAGCTGGGTCTTGTTCAACCGAATACAGAGCCACGAGCAATCCAGCATGAACGGCTTCGAGCCGTTGCTCGGGCGTGGCAAGCAACTGGCCAATTTCGACGATTCCTGAATCAGCGTCTGGCCATGGCTCGTCAAGTGTGAGCAGATCGGAGAAATCAAGTGGTTCGGCGAAGCCATGGCATCCCGCGCAACCCTGCAAGCCGGCGAACATGCCGACGAGATCGGCTCGATCGCCCTCAAAGGGACGAGTGCCGCACGCGGATGCAACCATCCGCATGACAGCAACGAGACCACGACGCTCGTTCGGAGTGCCAAACACCAACAGAGCCATGCCAACTACTCCTTGAAGACGACAGCTACCCAAAGTTCATCGCACGCAAGCGAGTTTGCCGAGACAGGCACTGCCGCAAGGTGCAGATCCGACCGTACCTCAGCAGAACTTGAATCTCTCTGACCAGCCAGTCCAACGGCTCAGTGCGGACTGTTGGAGCTGAGGGTCCCCTACTGACGACTACCGTCGCCAGCGGGGGCCCAAGAGATCATCCAGAGCACAACCAAAAGCAAAGGACCGCCATGCGGCGGTCCTTTGCTTTTGTGGAGCTGAGGGTCCCCTACTGACGACTACCGTCGTCAGCGGGGGCCCAAGAGATCATCCAGAGCACAACCAAAAGCAAAGGACCGCCATGCGGCGGTCCTTTGCTTTTGTGGAGCTGAGGGGACTCGAACCCCTGACCCCCTGCATGCCATGCAGGTGCGCTACCAGCTGCGCCACAGCCCCGTGGTGCCGCGCAATCATATCTACCGACGGGGCCGGGCGAGAAATCGGCCGGGTTCGTCGAGCAGATCAGGCCTCATCGCCTACGACTTCTTCAGGCAGCGATCGCGCATTGTGCTCGACCAGACGCCATCGACCACCGGGCTGTTCCTCGAGAACCGACCACGCACAGTTGACCAGGCCACCCAATGCGGTCCAATGCTCGATCGGCAACCCGAGCAGTTCGCCAATCCCTGCCCGGACAGCACCACCATGTGTGGCAATTACCACAGTGCCATTGGGCGGAAGCGCAGACGCATGACGACGAACCGCGGTCGAAACACGTTGGGCAACCTCCCCGCGAGATTCACCGCCACCCGGACGCACGTCCTCGCCATTGATCCAGCGGTGAAAGGCATCTCCGTCACGAGCCACAATCTCGTCGCGAGTCAAACCCTGCCAATCGCCCGCGAATGTCTCGCGCAGATCGTGGTCAGTCTCGACCTCGATGCCAACCAGGGCCGCCAGAGTCTGCGCAGTATCGCGAGCGCGCATCAAGTCACTAGACACGATGTGATCAGGACTTAGCGTCGCCAAATCCCGCGCGGCACGCTCGGCTTGGGCAATGCCGACGTCGTCGAGCGGCACATCGGTGGTTCCTTGAAAACGCGATACAGCGTTCCATTCAGTGCGCCCGTGCCGCCACAGGACAACGCGACGTCCGCTCATTCGACCGGCGGAGCACTACGTGAGGAGGTGACCGAATCAGGTAACGCGATCCGAGTGCCGTCTTTCCACAGCCGCTCAAGGCCGTAGTACGAACGCTCGTCGGAGTGCTGAACATGCACGACCAGATCAAGGTAATCAAGCAGAACCCAACGGCCCTCGCGCTCACCTTCGCGGCGGACAGGGTCGATGTTCATCTCGTCAAGCCGAGCTTCAATGCCGTCGACGATGGCGCGAACCTGGCGGTCATTGGATGCCGAGCACAGCAAGAAGATGTCGGTGATGACCAAAGTGTCAGACACATCGAGCGCGACAATGTCCTCGGCCAACTTGTCCGATGCAGCCTCGGCAGCGGCTATCGCTATCTCGAGTGCATGGGCTGATGCGGCCACGAGGTTCCTTCCTAGAACTGGATTGGTACGGTCACTTACGCAGATGATGATCAATTGCCACGATCCGCACAATGATTCTACGGTCGTTGGAGCCCTGCGAATGCCGCGCTAGTGCGCGACAGGCGCGAAATCGCTTCCCAGCACCACAATGACGTCAGCAATGCTTTGCCCACTGGTGGCAACTTGCACTGCGGTTGAGGGCACCGAAAGTGACTTCGCGATGTCAGTTCCCCATGTCAACGACTCTGGCTTCGAGTTGGGCACCACAATCGCCGTCGCAACCTGGCCGAACTTCGCGGCATTCCCACCATTGACGTAGGTGAACCCCGCATCGATCAAGAGTTGTCGAGCAGCAGCGTTTAATCCAGGTGAGCCAACCCCGTTTTGAACCAGCACTCGTACCTTCGAATTAGGCCCTGGTGTGCGAAGTGCATCGGGCAAAAGATCGGACATCATGGCTGCGGTCGCTTTGTTATCGACCCGATACGCGGCGGGGCCACCCGTGTCGATTTCGGTGACCGGCAGGCTTTCGTAGGTAACGTCCTGGTTGATCACGTCGGTGCGAAAGCGGAGCAGGAATGCCGCAAGATCAGACGTTGGAAGAGTTGCTCGGGCAGACGCACCAAGCCCGGTGAGAATGGCCTCCACCTTGGTCTTGTCATCGGGCAACTTAGCCAGCACCAGTCGCAGCGTCTGACTGAATCGGGCCATGCGAGCAGCCTCAGGTTCGCCAACGGCGAGATACGTCGCATAGATCGCCGCGTCAGGGCCTTGCAGCAGTTGGCCTTTACCCGCGGTTATTTCGATCACGGCGGTGCCATCGGGCTTGTCGACGATGACATCGGTGTCGACATCGACCACCACGCCACCGACCGCATCCACTAGCGCTGAAAAGGAAAGTTGATCTAGCACTGCTGTCGCGTCGACTACGACTCCAGTTGCATCACTGAGGGCAGAGGCCGACCCATTCGGATCGGGTAACTGAGTGATCTGACCGAATGGCAGGGCCCCACCGGTGGCCACGTCCATGACGGTTGTGGGTGGGATCGTGATCATGTTCGCGCGACCGCGGGGACCACCCACCGACAGCAGACCGTTGTCAACCGCGATGCCAGTCGTGTCATCGCGGATCTGGAAGAGCAACGTGGGCTGAAGTTCCTCGGTGGAACTTGGCGAAGGTTTCGGGGCCGGCGTGTCAGGGCTCGGTGGCCGAGAAACGATGAACCACGCAATCGCAACAGCGACAAGCAGAAACAGGATTCCTGCGCTCACCATGAATAGTCGCTGCCGTGAGGTCTGCTGTGATGACCGCTCGAACTCCTCTACCGCACGTCGCCGATCAACACGAGATGCCGGAGCGATGGGCACTTGTGGAGTAGCAACGCCCGGAACGATGGTGTCGCCGGACGTCGCGGGTGACACCTGACTGTCGGTCGACTTGGGTTCAAAGGGATTCGACCCAGACGAATCTGTCACGACTCGGCTCGAACATAGAGATTGCGCTTGGCAATGTATTCACGAACGCCCTCGGGGACTAGATAACGGATTGGCGCCCCCTCGGCTACCCGCGCACGGCAGTCAGTGGACGAGACATCAAGTGCGGGAATCTCAATGAACGTGACTGACTCGGCCGAGAATCCTGGATCTACCAAGACGTGGCCCGGTCGCGTGACTGCGATGAAGTGAGCAAGAGCGAGCAAGTCGGCCGATTCGTACCAACTCGCGATTTCCGCCAAGGCATCTGCCCCAGTGATGAAAAACAGCGACGCCTCAATTCCTGCGGCGGCGTAATAGGAGGTGAGGTCGCGCAACGTATCAACGGTGTATGTGGGGCCCGGTCGGTCAATGTCGACTCGGCTCACCGAGAAACGAGGATCGTCAGTAGTGGCGATGACGGTCATCAAGTAGCGATCCTCGGCTGCTGTGACAACTCGATCGCTCTTCTGCCAGGGCTGGCCAGCGGGAACGAAGAGCACCTCATCAAGATTGCACCGATGCGCCGCCTCGGATGCTGCGACCAGATGTCCATGGTGCACGGGATCAAAAGTCCCGCCCATCACCCCAACACGACGCATAGTGCTCTCGAGTCAGCGATCAATGTTGATGCGCGTAACGATCCAGAGAAGCAACAGGAACACCGCGAGAGTGGATCCTCCGAAGATCCACTTGGACGGCATCGTGGTGACTTCTTGCGTCGCTACCGCCTCGGCCAGCGCCATAAAGCCACTCATCGTGTCGCTCCTCGTTCATTTCGCGTCGATGGCCTTGGCAAATAGCCGCATGCCCGTGTGCAGAGGATAGCAACGTGTGAGACGAGCAAGCGATAACGGCTCAGTCTCTGATCTGACCCGTTCCGGTGACGACATAGGTCGTGCTCGTGAGTTCGCTGAGCCCCATGGGTCCGCGAGCGTGCAGCTTCTGGGTCGAGATGCCGATCTCGGCGCCGAAGCCGAACTCACCACCGTCGGTAAATCGAGTCGACGCGTTGACCATGACCACGGCCGAATCGACACCTGTGACAAAACGCCGGATCGCTTCGGCCGAGTCGGACACGATTGCCTCTGTGTGCCCAGTCGACCACTGCCTGATGTGACGAAGCGCGCCATCGAGATCGTCAACGACTCCAGCAGCGATGTCGAGCGAGTAGTACTCGGCCGCCCAGTCGTTGTCGGTGACAGCCGCGAACGCGATGCCGGCCACTGACGCGTACTCGGCGATTCGGGAATCCCCGTGGATCGTGACGCCGCGATCACCGAGTGCCGCCAGCGCCTTGGGCATGAAGTCATCGGCAATATCGGCGTGAACGAGGAAGGTCTCCGCTGTATTGCAGACGCTGACCCGCTGAGTCTTGGAGTTCACCAGGATCGACACCGCCATCTCGATGTCTGCGTCAGCGTCGATATAGACATGGCAGTTGCCCACGCCAGTTTCGATCACTGGCACTGTCGCTTGCTCGATTACCGATTGGATCAATCCGGCGCCACCTCGCGGAATGATGACGTCAACGAGACCGCGCGCTGTGACTAGATGCTTGACCGACTCGTGTGTACGGCCCGGAACCATCGTGATCGCGTCTGGCGAAATCCCTTGTTCCACAAGGGCTTCACGCATTACGTCGATGAGTAAGGCGTTGGTGTCGTAGCCGGCGGAGGAGCCCCGAAGTAAGGCGGCGTTACCGCTCTTTAGTGCGAGTACCGCCGCATCGACTGTGACATTCGGCCGTGCCTCGTAGATCATGGCGACGACTCCGAGCGGAACTCGAACCTGCGAAATCTGCAGTCCGTTTGGCACGACGTAGCCGCGCACAATCTCACCGATCGGGTCTGGAAGTGCGGCCACGGCACGCACAGCCTGCGCGATATCAGCGAGGCGTTCAGCGTTGAGGGTAAGTCGATCGATGATCGCTGGATCAGTGCCTGCGGCGCGGGCTGCAGCGATGTCGGCGGTGTTGGCCGCAACCACACGGTCGGTCGCGCGCACGAGTGCATCAGCGATCGCCAGCAGTGCTGCGTCCTTGTCGCTACGTCGAAGACCACGGAGTTCAACCGCAGCGGCACGAGCACCGCGCGCGACAGCAAGGACGGCATCGCGCTCAACAGAGAGGTCAGTCACGTGCTGAGACTAGAAGGGAGCTACCCCGACAAGCGAGACGGGGGCCAACGGGATTCGACCGCGCGCATGGAACGTGTCGCGATCGACGACCTCAATCCCCACGACATGCCAGTCCGGCAAGCCCGCTGAAGCGGCATGCTCCTCCCACAGCGAGAGCCCTAGACGCGTAACCGTCCCTGCGTCAGGGGCCTCCTCCCAGTAACGGATCTCAGCTCGGTCCTTGCCGTAGCGACCCGAAAGGAGGAACGGGTGCTCATGACTCAAACTCTCCAAGCCGACACGAATCACGGACTCGGGCACGTCATCACCGGCAACGGTGATCGTCACATGCCAGAACGGCCACGCATTCATTGGCGCCTCCATACGGGGCGCTAGTGGCGGATCAACACCAAGTCGTCGCGATGCACGACTTCACGCTCATACGCCGGTCCCAACTCCTTGGCCAACTCGCGCGTCGAGCGTCCGAGCAATCCAGGAAGTTCTGTTGAGTCAAAGTTGATCAGTCCGCGGGCGATCGTGTGGCCCTTTTCGTCTACTAAGTCGACCGGATCTCCCGCGGAGAAGGTTCCCTCGACGGCGGTTACACCTGCAGGGAGCAGCGAAAGCCTGCGCCCAACCACCGCCTCAACCGCTCCCGGGTCGAGCGTGAGCCGGCCCAAACCGGCGGTTGCGTGCGCGAGCCACAGGAGGCGCGTGGCACTACGTTCGCCCGTTGGATGGAAAAGGGTGCCAATGGGATCGCCAGCGAGCGCTGCGGGCGCGTGAGAAGCCGACGTGAGCACCACCGCAATCCCGGCGGCGGTCGCGATGCGGGCGGCCTCAACCTTGGTGACCATTCCCCCAAGACCCACACCCGAACCAACACCCCCCACAGTGACACCGGCAAGATCGGCCGAACCCGAAACTTCGGGGATGAGCCTTGAGCCGGCCCTGTTGGGTGGACCGTCGTACAGGCCGTCAACATCGGAGAGCAGAACTAGCAGATCGGCGTGGACGAGGTGTGCCACCAGCGCTGCGAGCCGGTCGTTATCGCCGAACCGAATCTCGTCGGTAGCCACGGTGTCGTTCTCGTTGACGATGGGTACCGCCCCGAGTTCGAGTAGGCGGTAAAGCGTGCGTTGTGCGTTGCGATAGTGAGCTCTGCGGGTGACGTCCTCGGCGGTCAGTAACACCTGACCGACAGTGCGGCCGTGGCGCGTAAAAGCTCCCGTGTAGTGGGCCAGCAGAAGACCTTGGCCGACGCTAGCCGCGGCCTGCTGGGTCGCGAGGTCACGCGGGCGTCGAGACAGGCCGAGAGGGCCAAGCCCAGTCGCGATCGCACCTGAGGAAACCAGGACGATCTCGACGCCCGTGGCGATTCGCGCAGCGACCGCATCCACAAGGGCATCGACCCGAACCGTGTCGAGGCGTCCATCGGCTGATGTAAGAGATGACGACCCGACCTTGACCACAACGCGAGCAGCTTGGGTCACAACGGCACGCCGGTCAGTCACGGCGGGCCTCCGCTCTCAATCGCAATTCCACTCATGAACAAACCCAGTCTGACAGTGCAGCGACGATGCGACGAGCACGGCACGCTCAGCACGGCCACGGATTCACAGTCACAAGCCACACACCAAGCCACACGCCAAGCCACACAACGAAACAGGCAGGACGTCCGGCAGCAAGTCCGATGACGCAGAAGTGCTGAGATCCGGAACGACTAGCGGTGCAGCCGATCGTCGCTGCCCCGGGGGCCGGCGAGCGGCGTGCCTGCTGCGATCGTGGGCTCCCAGTCGAAGACCACTTCGTTGTCCTCGGGGCCGATGAGCACCTCAGCGCCCGCTACCGCGCCCAGTTCAAGCAGCTTGGCCTCGACGCCAAGACGAGCGAGCCGATCGGCGAGATAGCCCACGGCCTCATCGTTGGAGAAGTCAGTTTGACGCACCCAGCGCTGCGGACGCTCACCGCGAACTCGGAACCGAACACCTTCGTCGTACTCCTCGCGAACGACGGCGAAGCCGGACTCATCAACCGCTTTGGGGCTGATGACGATGCGTGGAGTCTGGTCGATCGGAATCGACGCACGTGACGCGCGAACGAGGTCGGCCATGGCAAAACCCAACTCGCGCAAGCCCTCATGCGACACAGCCGATACGTCGAAGACGCGATAACCGCGGTCCTCGAGCACCGTTCGTACGAGTTCGGCAAGCTCACGAGCTTCGGGAACATCGATCTTGTTGAGCGCCACAATTCTGGGTCGGTCGACGAGGTCACCATCAGTGCCGCCGTACTGAGCGAGTTCATATTCGATCGCTTCAAGATCACTGACCGGGTCGCGACCAGGATCCAAGGTCGCGCAATCCAGTACGTGCACCAATGCGTGACAGCGTTCGACGTGCCGCAGGAACTCGAGCCCCAGGCCCTTGCCTTCGCTCGCACCTGGGATGAGCCCGGGGACATCGGCCACGGTGAAGATCGTGTCGCCGGCTGTGACAACGCCGAGGTTGGGAGCCAGAGTCGTGAAGGGGTAATCAGCGATCTTGGGGCGCGCTGCCGACATCGCGGCGATGAGCGAAGACTTCCCCGCACTCGGAAAGCCCACCAAGGCGACATCAGCAACAGATTTGAGTTCGAGGACAGCATCAAGGGCGTCGCCCGGCTCGCCTAGCAGCGCGAAGCCTGGAGCCTTACGTCGAGAGCTGGCCAAGGCCGCATTGCCAAGGCCGCCATGCCCACCGCGCGCGACGATTGCTTCCATGCCATGCGCGACGAGATCAGCGATCACCACACCCTGGCCGTTCAAGACAACGGTGCCGGGAGGAACCCGAAGGACGATGTCGGTGCCGTTGGCACCGTTGCGATGGCTGCCTTCGCCAGCCTTGCCATTTCCAGCTCGACGGTGCGGACCGTGGTGGAACTCAAGCAACGAGGTGACGTTGGCATCGACGACCATGCGGACATCACCACCGTGCCCCCCATTACCCCCATCGGGGCCTGCGAGGGGCTTGAACTTCTCGCGGTGGACCGACGCGCAGCCATGTCCGCCGTCGCCGCCAGCGATGTGCAGGGTCACACGGTCAATGAAGGTGGCCATGGTGCCGACCTCCTATGCCGATATGTGAACTACTCATGAGACTGACTGGTGCTGACATGCGTGAGGGGGGCGAGCCAGTGGCCCGCCCCCCTCACGAAGAGTGGAGAAATACTTCTCAGGCGCCGACGATGTTGACGACTCGGCGACCACGGCGCGTACCGAACTCGACATTGCCAGCAGCGAGTGCGAACAGCGTGTCATCGCCACCGCGACCAACGTTGTCGCCGGGGTGGAAGTGCGTGCCACGCTGACGGACGATGATCTCGCCAGCATTGACGAACTGACCACCAAAGCGCTTCACGCCTAGACGCTGCGCGTTGGAGTCGCGACCGTTCCTGGTGCTAGATGCACCCTTTTTGTGAGCCATGAGTCAATCCCCTCGCGCTCAGACGCTCTCGATGCCAGTGACGCGCACACGGGTGAGGTGTGAGCGGTGGCCCTGACGACGACGGTAACCCGTCTTGTTCTTGTACCGCAGGATGCGGATCTTCGGACCCTTGGTGTGCTCGACGACCTCAGCGGTCACGGTGATTGCGGCAAGGGCCGCAGGGTCAGTCGTGACAGTGTCGCCGTCGACTAGCAGCAGGGTGGGCAGCGTCAGGGTCGCGCCGACATTGCCGTTTACACGGTCAAGCTCGACGACGTCGCCGACGGCGACCTTTTCCTGCCGGCCGCCGGCACGAACGATGGCGTACACCGCGGATCTCCTTTACGTTTTTCGATCGGGAGACGCCCACATCAAACCCCCCGCGAGGCGGGAGAGGGTGTCGGGGCGTCAGGGTGCGTAGGCACCGAAGGTTAAGAGTACGAACCTGGGGCCCTACGGGTCAAACCGCGGGGTCCCCCTGTGCTGCAGTGATGGCCGCCGGACCAGCGTTACGCGTTGCTTTGCGCGGGCCGCGACGACGTGGAGACGGTGTTGAGTCGAGCTCGACCAGGCTAGCCGGAGCAAGATTAATGACCGGAACGATTACCGGGGCGGGCTCAGAACGCACCACGATCGGCGGTCGGCTGGGCTTCTTCGAGCCACGCCTACGCGATCCGCGGCCTGTTGGGGCCTCACTCTGGTCGGCGGTCTGGTCACTGCTCCGGTCACCCTCGGCGCCAGGCTCGTCGCTCACGGGTTGGTCAGAGGCTACGTCGTCAGATGCCCACTGATCAGCCACAACAGCCGGGAAGGCCCCTGCAGCCTTGTCTGCAGCCGCCTTCGCGGCAGCGGCGTGCACCTTCTCCATCGCAAGTGATGCTTCTGGATCGATGGCACGTGGTTCGACCTCGATCGGACGAGTCCGTGAGCGCGACTTGGCCCGGCTCACGGCGCCGTCGTCGTCACCACTCTTGCGACGACGGCCCGAAGGCGCCGGCTCGTCGTCGTCGAGAGTGCCGGGCTTGGCAGCCACTGGCTCGGAATGCACATTGAAGCCGCGACCGTGACAAGCCTCACATGGCTCACTGAAGACTTCGAGAAGACCCTGACCAATCTTCTTGCGGGTCATCTGAACTAGACCTAGAGAGGTGACCTCGGCCACCTGGTGCTTGGTGCGGTCGCGGCCAAGGCACTCGAGCAAACGTCGAAGGACGAGGTCTCGGTTGCTCTCGAGCACCATGTCGATGAAGTCGACGACGATGATTCCGCCGATGTCGCGCAGACGAAGCTGTCGGACGATCTCTTCGGCTGCCTCGATGTTGTTGCTTGTGACCGTCTCCTCGAGGTTGCCACCTTGGCCAACGAACTTGCCGGTGTTGACGTCGACAACGGTCATCGCCTCAGTGCGGTCGATCACCAGTGAGCCACCTGAAGGCAGCCATACCTTGCGGTCGAGTGCCTTGGCCAGCTGCTCATCGATTCGGTACGAGGCGAACATGTCCTTGGGCCCGACCCACGACGTGATTCGATCGGCAAGATCTGGCGCGATCCCAGCGACATAGGTGCGAATGGACTCAGCTGCTTCGCCACCTTCGACAACCAGCGACCCGAAGTCCTCGTTGAAGATGTCACGCACGACCTTGATTGCCAGATCCGGTTCACCCTGCAACAGCACGGGTGCAGTGCTCTGCGACGACTCGATCTTGGCCGCGATCTCGTCCCATTGCGCGACGAGCCGCGCAACGTCATTGCGGAGTTCCTCTTCAGATGCGCCTTCGGCAGCAGTGCGCACGATCACACCGCCATCGGAGGGGACGACCTCGCGAAGGATCGCCTTGAGGCGCGAACGCTCAGTGTCAGGAAGCTTTCGGCTGATTCCGGTCATCGAACTATTCGGGACGTAGACCAGGAATCGACCCGGCAGCGAAATCTGGGCGGTGAGTCGTGCGCCCTTGTGCCCCATGGGATCTTTGCTTACCTGAACCAGAATCGGATCGCCTGGCTTCAGCGCGAGTTCGATGCGCTTGGCCTGGCCTTCGAGGCTGGTGGCATCCCAGTTGACCTCACCTGCGTAGAGCACGGCGTTGCGACCACGGCCGATATCGATGAACGCGGCTTCCATGCTTGGGAGCACGTTTTGCACGCGCCCCAGATACACGTTGCCGATCATCGAAGCGCCGGAGTTGCGGTTGACATAGTGCTCAACCAAAACGCCGTCTTCGAGAACTGCGATCTGAGTGCGGTCTTCACGCTGACGAACAACCATCACGCGATCAACTGCCTCACGACGAGCGAGGAACTCAGCCTCAGTGAGGATCGAGGGGCGTCGACGTCCTGCCTCACGGCCTTCACGTCGACGTTGCTTCTTAGCCTCGAGTCGGGTTGATCCCTTGAGCGAGGTGACTTCGGAGGTGCGAGCGCGCGGCTCACGAACCCGAACCACTGTGTTCGGCGGGTCATCGGTGACACCGTCAGCGCCATCCGAGCCACCGCGTCGGCGACGACGACGACGACGGCTTGACGCAGCTGTGCCACCCTCGCCGTTCTCGTCGGTGTCCTCGGCGCCTTCCTCGGACTCATCCTGCTCGGCAGACTCAGTGGTGCCGCGAGTTTCGGCTGACTCGTCGCCTGCCTCGAAGTCACCCGGACCACGACGGCGACGGCCTCGACCACCACGACGGCGACGGCGACGGCGAGCTGAATCGCTGTCCTCATCCTCAGCCTGCTCAGCGCCTTCGACGTCTTCGGCAGCAGCAGGATCGAGTTCGTCGTCGGCTTCCTCGTCAAGTTCGACCTCGACGACTGGCACCGCGGGGGCAACAGCCTTCGTTGCGCGACGACGGGTAGCCGGCACGTCAGCGCTCGGAGCCTGGAACATGAGCATGGTCGCTGGGCCACCAGCGACGTCAATGGGCGACTCGGGCACATCTGCAGCGGGCGTCGAGAAGTCCGGAGCGTCAGTGGCGCGACGACGAGTGCGTCGGCTGGGTGCAGCTTCGACCGATGGGGCCGAGATCACTACGGGCTCGGCAGCCGGCTCAGCCTGCTGCTCAGCCAGGTCGGTCGTCGCTGTTGTCTTCTTGGCGGCCCGGCTCGAGGTCTTCTTAGCCGCCCGCTTTGCGGGCCTGCCAGCTGACGCATCTGGCTCAGAGGCGGTTTCGGTAGCGCTGGCAAAGTCGGCGGCCGAACGTGAGTCGTCGTCGGACTGCTCAACGACTGGCTGATCGGCCGAGGCCTTCTTGGCCGCCGTCTTCTTGGCTGCCGTCTTCTTGGCTGCCGTCTTCTTGGCTGAGGGATTCTTCGCTACGGGAGCCAGATCATCGGCCGTCGCCGCTACTGCCGACGTGGCCCCGCCTGCAGACTCGGGAGTGGGCGGTGGGCCAGCTGGCCTAGATACCGCGCGGCGACGACGTGGGGCTGCGGACAGTTCACCATCGTTTATTGCTGGGGTGGTCGACGATTCGTCGCTCACAATCTCGCTCCGTTCTGGCCTTCGGGTGCTTGACGGCACCGCACGAAGGTCACGTCGTCGACCACTAGGGCGGACGAAAGCCAATGGGATGCGCCATCACCAGCACCGGATTGCGGGGCCGTGGACGGCACCGACTCGGTCTAGCCGCGATCGAGCGTGAGCGGATCGGACACCGCATCCACTGCGGCCCCGACGCTGACACCTGCGACGAGCGGGCCCTGTGCCAGCCGAGTCACCCGGGCGGGGATCGGCGGCACGAGGTTTGCCACGTGTCGCAACGCAACAAGGACGTCATCGGGTCGAACGGACGGTGTGACGTGCCGTACAACCACTGTGAGTATCGCATACGCGGGGCTGACTGCCACCAACGACTCGTCCGAACTGGCGTCGCCAACGGCGGGTAGGTCGGAGGACCTGACCGCGGTGGCGACCACCGGGCCACGGGCGTCGAAGGTTCGCATACCCGATTTCATCAGGCGCTCGACCATGACTTCGTCGGCCGCCATCAGTGCCTCGGTGGCCGCCGACACTGCCTCGATGTCGAGCCCGGGCAATTCGATCTCCCACACGCTTGCCTCAAGCCGTTCGACGAAGTCCGAGGAACGAACCTCGACCACTTCAAGCACGTCAAGGCCGGGAGGCAGTGCCTGATCGAGGGCTGCGCGCACCCGCTCAGGGTCGAGCACCACGGTCACGGCGATCTCGACGTACTCAGCCTCGCTTGCGGTACCGGTGGGAGCCGCATTCGCGTACGACACACGCGGGTGCGGGTTGAACCCCTGGCTGTACGCCATCGGAACTCCCGAACGACGCAGTGCGCGCTCAAACGCCCGCTGAAAATCGCGGTGACTCGAGAATCTCAGACGGCCCCGCTTGGCATAGCGGAGCCTGAGCCGCTGGACGGTAGGTGCGACGTCGCGAACCGGGGCTTGGCGTGAGCTCACGGCTGCGCAGCCACCACGAGGTTCTCGCCGCGAACCGGCAACGCGGGCATCCCGAGCAGCGTGACGCCAGTTGGCCCCACCTGAATCTCGGTCTCCATCTGATTGCACACGCCGCAGTCGAAGCATGGAGTCCAGCGGCAATCCTCAACGGCGACTTCGGAAAGCGAGTCCTGCCAGTCCTCCCAGAGCCAGTCCTTGTCGAGGCCCGAATCGAGGTGATCCCAAGGCAGGACCTCGGTGTACTCGCGCTCGCGCAGCGTGTACCAATCGACGTCGACTACCTGATCGGCAAATGCGGTAGTAGCTGCAGCCATCCACGAATCGAAGTTGAAGTGTTCGCTCCACCCATCGAACCGGGCACCGAGGCGCCACACTTCTTCGATCACTGCGCCCACTCGACGATCGCCGCGTGAGAGCAAGCCTTCGACGATTCCGGGGCGGCCGTCGTGATACCGGAAGCCGATCGACTTGCCGTACTCGCGGTCGGACCGGATGGCATCGCGCAACTTGTGGAGACGAGCGTCGGTGCCCTCGTGATCGAGTTGCGAGGCCCACTGGAACGGCGTGTGCGGCTTGGGAATGAACCCGCCGATCGATACCGTGCAGCGAATGTCCTTGCGGCCACTGGCTTTACGGCCCGCTTCGATCACTCGACGTGCGACCTCGGCGATCTGCAGAACGTCTTCATCAGTCTCGGTGGGAAGGCCGCACATGAAGTACAACTTCACCTGACGCCAGCCATTGCCGTACGCGGTGGTGACCGTGCGGATGAGGTCTTCCTCGGTGACCATCTTGTTGATCACTCGGCGCATACGCTCGCTACCGCCTTCGGGTGCGAACGTCAGCCCACTGCGACGGCCGTTGCGAGTGAGCTCATTAGCGAGTTCGATGTTGAATGCGTCGACCCTGGTGCTCGGCAGCGAAAGGCCAGTCTCGGTTCCTTCGTAGCGATCGGCCAAACCCTTTGCGACAACAGCGATCTCGCTGTGGTCGGCACTCGACAGACTCAACAGGCCAACCTCTTCGTACCCGGTGCGCTGCAAGCCGTTATCGACCATCTCGGCGATCACACGGGCACTGCGCTCACGTACCGGACGGGTGATCATGCCGGCCTGGCAGAAACGACAACCGCGAGTGCAGCCGCGGAAGATCTCCACGCTCATACGCTCGTGGACACTCTCGGCGAGTGGTACCAGCGGTGCCTTCGGGTACGGCCATGCGTCGAGATCCATCAAGGTGTGCTTCGACACTCGCCACGGCACGCCCGGACGATTAGGTGCAACTCGACGGATGCGGCCATCGGGCAGGTATTCGACGTCGTAGAAGGCGGGAATGTACACACTGCCAGTGCGGGCCAAACGAAGCAGGAGTTCTTCGCGACCGCCGGGACGCCCCTCAAACTTCCAGTCGCGCATCACGTCACTGATGGCCAGAACTGCCTGCTCGCCATCACCTAGGACTGCAGCATCAATGAAGTCAGCGATCGGCTCAGGGTTGAACGCTGCGTGCCCGCCGGCGATAACGACGGGGTGCGATTCGTCGCGATCCTTGGCGTGCAAGGGAATCCCGGCGAGGTCAAGCGCGGTGAGCATGTTCGTATAGCCGAGTTCGGTCGAGAAACTCAGCCCGAAAAGATCGAAGGCACCCAAGGGGCGGTGCCCATCGACGGTGAACTGGGGAACGTTGTTGGCGCGCATCAGCGCCTCGAGATCGGGCCACACCGAATAGGTACGCTCAGCCAATACATCGGCACGCTCGTTGAGAACTTCGTAAAGGATCTGCACGCCCTGATTCGGGACACCGACCTCGTAGGCATCGGGATACATCAGTGCCCAGTGCACCGCGACGCTGTCCCAGTCCTTGAGCACTGCGTTGAGTTCGCCGCCGACGTACTGGACGGGCTTGCTCACACTCGGTAGGAGCGCCTCGAGTTGGGGGAACACAGACTCGACCTGCACAGCACGGTTCCCTTCAAGGTTTGTCACCACTACGGCAGCGCGACTAAGCCCATCCTAACGACGTTGGCCATGGTCGGCGCCTTGGCAGTCAGCGCCTCGGCAGTAGGCGCCTTGGCAGTCAGCGCCTCGGCAGTAGGCGCCTCGGCAGACACTGAGCCGGATCGTCTACTCCTGGGCTCGCATATGGACGTTGATCAATAGACCGATCGCGATCCAGTTGGCGAACATCGAAGTGCCGCCGTATGACACAAAGGGCAGGGGTACTCCTGTCACTGGCATGATCCCAAGGTTCATGCCGATGTTTTCGAATGCTTGGAAGGCGATCCAGCACGTGATGCCGGTGGCAACGAGACGACCGAACAGGTCTGATGCTCGCAGCGCGATCCGGATTGCTCGCCACAACAAGATCCCGAGCAAGAGCACTATCACTACGGCCCCGATGAACCCGAGTTCCTCACCGGCAACCGAATACACGAAGTCGGTCTGGTTCTCGGGAACGAATCGGCCTTGAGTCTGGGCGCCGTTGAACAGACCCTGACCGAAGATCCCGCCTGACCCAATCGCGATCCGTGCCTGCTGGGTGTTATACCCGATGCCTTTGGGATCTGCAGCGGGATCAGTGAAGACGGTCAATCGAGCGATCTGATATTTATCCAGCAGGCCCACGTGGATCGCGACAAAGGCCACGAGTACCCCACCAGCCAGGATGCCGACCAGCCAGCGCGCTCGCGCGCCTGATACCGAGATGACGCCCAGCACTGCGCACGCCGTGACCATGACCGTGCCGAGGTCGGGCTGCAGCATCACTAGCGCCATCGGAATCCCAGCAACAGCAAGGGAATACACGATGTCGATGTCGCGCGGCTCACTCTCGGCGTCGCGCTTCTCAGCCAGCAGCATCGACATACCAAGGATGATCGCGATCTTCGCGAACTCTGAAGGCTGGATGGTGAAGCCCGCCGGTAGCACGATCCAGGCATGCGCACCGTTGATCGTGCGGCCGAGCGGTGAGAGCACGACTAGCAATCCAAAGACCGAGACTCCGTAGAGAATCGGGGTATAGGCCCGCAGGAGCCGATAGTCAAAGCGCGACACTAGGAACGCTAGGACTAACCCGATCGCCAAGTTCAGAATGTGCTTCTTGAGATAGGACTGCGGGTCGAGTCCGGCATCGAGAAACTTCCCTCGAGTGGCCGAGTAGACCAGCAGTGCCCCGATGACCGATAAGGCCAATCCGGCACCAATCAACGTCCAGTCGAGGCGGCGCCAGTGCGACTTGCTGCGCTGCTTGACCGCAGCGGTGGGGTAAGCCAACGTCATGGCGACCACTCCCGCAGTGCAGGCGGGCGCCAGCCCGCGCGTCGTCGTCGTCGGCTGGCTACGCGTAATCCAGCCCCGAGTGCCAGGGGCAGGGCAACCAAACCGGATGTAGGGCTCGGCGTGGGCGGAGTGGAGGTTGTCGGGGTGGCTCCAGCAGCCTTCTCCTCCGGATAGACGGCGATGCCGTCCTTACCGACCTTGGGCATCTTGCTGGTCGGCTTACCTCCGACCAGCACCGAGGTCGCGGGATCGACGGTCATGCCGTGGATGCCAAAGAGTGCCTCGTAGATCCGTCGCACGCTCGGTGCGCTGGTGCCAGATCCAGTACCACCCTGCGACACCATCATCACGACCACATACTTCGGCGCATTCGCTGGAGCGAAGGTGGCGAACCAGGAGGTCGACTGTTTGTTCAGGCCGGCCTGGCCGGTACCGGTCTTGGCGCCAACCGGGATCTTTCCGAGGGGGAAGCCGAGGAACGGCCCGTATCCGGTACCAAATGGCTGGCTCGTGACTTCGGAGAAGGACTTACGCAAGAAGGCGAGATCGGCCTGCGACACCGGCAACGTGCCTACCTTTTTCGGCTTGAGCATCGATACAACTTTGCCCGTGCCAGTCATGATCCCCTTGGCCACCTGCGGCTGCCAGATTGTGCCGCCGTTGGCAACAGCCGCGTACGCCACCGCCATCTGCAGCGGAGTCGCAAGCGTGTTCCCCTGGCCGATCGCCATGTTGACCGCGTCGCCAGCCTTGAACTGACTTCCCGTGGCGCAGTTGTCCTTGGCAATAGCGGTCAAGAGCTGGGCCCGGACCTTGTCTTTCACCTCCGGATATCCGGTGATCGCGCGCTTGCACCATGCGTCATGCAATTGCGCCGCGAGGGCAGTCTTGAACTCGCGACCACCAACCCGGCCACTTGACTCGCTGGGCAGATCGATCCCGGTGGGCCGCCCGATACCGAACGCCTTAGCCATGGTCTCGACCGGGTCCTTCGGGTGTGCACTTGGTGAGAGGCCACCACTTTGCAGCCACCAGCGAAAGGCGATCTCATACCACATGGTGTCGCACGACACCGCGATTCCCTTGGCCATGGACAACCGACCAAAGGACTCGGACTCGAAGTTCTTGAAGGTCTGCGTACCGACCGTGTAGTCGCGCGGACAGTTGTAGGAAGCGTTTGGGGAGTAGCCATCCTTGAGTGCAGCGGAAGCAGTCACGATCTTGAAGGTGGACGCCGGGGCAAACTGGCCCTGAGTAGCACGCGAGATCAATGGCTCATTGGCTTTCACCGACGTGAGCGCCGCGTACTCCTTGGAGGAGATCCCACCGACCCACACGCCTGGGTCATAACTCGGGTAAGACGCCATCGCCAGGATGTGCCCGTTGGTGACGTCCATGACCACCGCGGCGCCGGAGTCAGCCTTGTAATTGTTGGTTCCGTGTCGTTCCTTTGTGGCCCGGGCCTTGTCGATCGCTCGCTGCAACTCGAGTTCGACCACGGACTGCAGGTGCGCATCGATGTTGGTGACGAGGTAATCACCGGGCTGCGGCGCGGTCTCCGCCGCAACACCGATGATTGCCGCACGCAAGTCAACCGTCACCGTCTTGATACCCGGGAAGCCGCGGAGAATGCGGTCGTACTCAGCCTCGAGTCCAGCCCGCCCAACGAGGTCGGTGCGACGAAGACGGGACGGGTCAGGTGTGGCGCCGGGAGCAGTGTCAGCCGCCTTGCTCTGCAGCGCTAACTCCTTGTCGCTCACCGGACCTAGATAGCCCAACAGGTGGGCTGCATTCACGGCATACGGCTGCGGATACACGCGCACGGCCTCGAGGTTGGCAGTCACCCCCGGGTACTCAGAGCGCATCTCCATGATCCGTACGGCTAAGTCTTGTGAGATGTCCTTCGCCACCGGAATTGGTTGATATGGCGAGCCGTTCCAGCAGATCGGCGCCTTCGCGTGCGCATCCTTTCCACACAGTTCGAGCTTGTAGGACAGCGTGGTGGCGTTGACCTTGAGCGCCTTGGCCAGCCGCTTGACGACCGCCTTGCCATGGTCGGGCTGAGCGATGAGCACGGCGCGGTCAACGCTAACTACCAAGGATGTGCGGTTCGACACCAACGCCCGGCCGGCCTGATCCAGGATCAGGCCACGAGTGGCCGGCGTGACGATATCGCGATGGCCGTTCGAGGTGGACTTCTTCGCGTAGACGTCAGCAGACACAACCTGCAAGAAGAACAACCGGCTCACCAAGGTGAGCAGCAGCGACACGACCAGGATTGCCAGCACCACCAGGCGAAGAGTCGACCGCTCACTCACGGGTGGTGACTCCCCATCTGTCGGTGTCGGTAACTATCGGTATCGGTCCTAGCAGGTCCTAACAAGCACTCGGGCTATGTCAGTGGCGCTGTCAGTGGCGCTGTCACTGGCGCTTGATGTGCCAATGACCATAGGTCCGCATCTGACCATGCCAGCGCGAGCCCCGACTGGCAAGCAGCAGGCCGAGCGGCCACGCACGCCAGACCATCCCAAGTTAGGGACGTCAGCGAGGGCCCCGGGGTTCCCTGGGATGAAGTCGATCAACCCGATGGGGCCTTTGAGGCGCTGACACTCACCACCGTCGTAGTTCCCAGGCACAGGATACCTGCAGGTTAAGAGCGGACCGTGTCGTAGCGGGTCGTGGGTGGCGCCACTCGGATCCAGAGCCAGGCCACAGCCGGCACGACGAAGGCAGCCAGCATCATTGAGTAGACGAGTTCGGTGACGACCACTACAGGTACCCGATCCCACGACACATGCGGGTCACCGACGATGCCCGCCACCGCAGCCGATACCAGCACAGAGCCACTGGCTAGGAGTCCGGCGACTCCGACCAGGACCACCGGCGCTCGATCGCGCTTGAACGCAACCAGGCCAGTCACGTAGCCAACAATGACAAGCACGAGAGCAGATACCCCGATCAGGCCGATCGCAGGAGGCGCGAGGTCGATCAGGACGCCAGCGATGAAGCCGATGACTGCACCACGCACCGGCCCGGCCACCGCAGCGATCGCGATCACAGTCACAGCGACTAGATCGGGCACGGCTCCCGGCAAGTTCAAGAACGGCAACACCGTCAACTGCAACAGCAACGCAGTAACGATCAGTGCAACACCGAGCAGTACCCGCAGCCAGCTCACGTCAGGTCACGATGCCTTCGGATTGGGGGTTGCCCCGTCACCAGGTGTGGGGCTGGAGAAAGGTGCCGGTGCCGTGGGTGTAGCGCTCGGAGCGCTCGGAGCGCTCGGAGAAGCAGAGGCTCCAGCAGTTGGAGCCTTCGAGGCTGGCGCCAGGATCGAATCGCGGGGATTGACTCGCGGGCGCTCAGTGATGACCCCAACCACATCCAGATTCGAAACATCGACGAACGGCGCCACCGTGGCCATGCGGTTGAGTTGGCCCGGAGTTCCGGTCACCGCAGTGACCGTCCCGAGCGGGATACCGGGGACAAACGTGCCGCCGCTGGTTCCGTAGGACACCAGCCGCTGGCCAACCACAACGGGAGCAAAAGGGTCGAGCAACTGGAACTCCATAGACAACGAATCACCCGTGCCGTTGAGCAACCCGACTTCCATCGTCGATTCGATGCGGGCACCGACAGTCGCGGTGGCATCGACCAGTAACGCGACCGTTGCCGTCGACGAGGTAACCCGGACTACGCGACCCACGAGCCCTTGGCCGTTGATGACGTTCTGATCAATCTTGATGCCGTCGGCAGTACCCGCGTCAATCGTGATCGCCCACGCAAAGCCTTGCGCTGGGCCGAATGCAATCACCTGGGCGGGGACGAACCGGTACTGTCCCTCGCTCGAGACACGCAGCAGGTCATCGAGTTCCTTGGCGCGGTTTCGCGCGTACTCGCTGGTGCGCAACTGGCTGACGAGGTCGTCATTGCGATGTTGGAGGTCAGCGATCTGCGCGTCCTTGGAGCCAAGACTGCCAATCGAGGTGACGAAGTCATGAATCGGCCGCACTACTGCGGCTGCGGCGGACTGGATCGGACCAAAGATGGTCTGCGCGCCGGTTCGCGCGCCTTCACCACCACCGCGGATGCTCAGGACGACCAGGGTCAGCGCAGTCAGCAGAAGCAGACCAAGAATGGTCCGCGTTCTCCTGTCATCACGCATCCGAAGATCCTCCACTGGTCATACGTACGCCCGCGACCAGAGTTCTGGTCGCGGGCGTAAGCGTACGTTGTGATGCGCTCGTGCTGCGCACGTCTAGTGGCGCGGCTCCGAGATCAGCACCTGCTGCAAGGCTTCGAACTCCTCGACGCACTTGCCAGAACCGAGGGCAACGCAGTCAAGCGGGTTATCGGCGATCACGATCGGCATGCCGGTTTCGTGACGAAGCCGCTCATCCAAACCCTTGAGCAGAGCGCCACCACCAGTGAGGACGATGCCGCGGTCCATGATGTCGCCGGACAGCTCTGGCGGCGTACGGTCCAGGGTGGTCTTGACCGCATCGACAATTGCGTTGACCGGCTCGTCGATGGCCCGACGAATCTCTTCAGCTGTCACAACCACGGTACGAGGCAGACCGCTGACGAGGTCACGTCCGCGGATCTCTGCGTGCGGCTCATCGGGGCTCGGGAAAGCCGAGCCGATGGCCATCTTGATCTCCTCGGCGGTGCGCTCGCCGAGCATCAGCGAGTACTCCTTCTTCACGTAGTTGATGATCGAACTGTCGAGTTCGTCACCGCCAACGCGGATGGAAAGGCTCGTGACGATGCCACCGAGCGAGATAACCGCAACCTCGGTAGTGCCACCGCCGATGTCAACAACCATGTTGCCCGTGGGCTCGTGTACGGGGAGGCCAGCGCCGATTGCAGCAGCCATGGGCTCTTCGATGATGTAAACCTTGCGGGCGCCTGCTGCGTAACCAGCGTCCTTGACCGCGCGCTGCTCGACGCCGGTGATTCCCGAGGGAACACACACGATGAGTCGCGGCTTGGCCAGGTGACGTCTTTTGTGCACCTTCTGAATGAAGTAGCGAAGCATCCGCTCGGTGGTCTCGAAGTCGGCGATTACGCCGTCCTTGAGCGGACGGATGGCGACGATGTTGCCGGGTGTGCGTCCGATCATCTTCTTGGCTTCGGCGCCCACCGCGAGGATGCCACCGGTGTTTTGGTTGATCGCTACGACGCTGGGCTCGTTCAGGGCAATACCGCGACCACGCACATAGACCAAGGTGTTAGCAGTGCCGAGGTCAACGGCCATGTCTCGGCCGATGAAGGACATTCTGTTGGCCATGCGCGGGGAGCCTTCCGGTGGTCGATCGGCAAGCAATGTGTCAGGACCGCCGGATACGAGAACGGAGAATTGACCACTGCTTCTTGAACGCTAGGACACCATGGTAAGGCGCTAACAGGGGTTGGCGTCCACTACGAGTCGGCGAAGCCCGGCCGACGGGCCGTTCGCCGATCAGATCAGCGGCTTACAACCCGGGAAAGAACAGCGCGATCTCGCGCGCGGCGGACTCAGGCGAGTCGGAGCCGTGCGACACGTTCTCGCTCATAACCGTGGCCAAATCGCCACGAATCGTCCCTGGTGCGGACTTGGCTGGGTCAGTGGCGCCCATCATCGAGCGCCATGACGAGATGGCCTCACGGCCCTCGATGACGGCAGCGAGGAGCGGGCCGGATGTGATGAAGTCCACGAGTTCGCCGAAGAAGGGCTTATCGCTGTGCTCGCCGTAATGGGCCTCCGCGAGGGCGCGGTCCAGGGTGCGGAGTTCGAGTGCGACCAAAGTGAAGCCTTTGCGCTCGATCCGGGCGAGAACCTCGCCGACTAGGCCGCGGGCCACACCGTCGGGCTTGATGAGGACAAGGGTGCGCTCGGACACGATGGGACTCCTGAAGATGAGATCGGCAACTGCTACCGACGACTTACTGGCGAGGCAATCCTAGCCAGGTGCGGAGGTGCCCTCGGACTCGCCCGGTTCGATCAGGTCCGAGCCCGCAGTCGGAGCCGTCCGGCGGTACGCCTCGGCCGCGCGATCAGCGCGGGCACCAAAGTGCACTGCGGTCCACCACACGATCATGAACACAACACCCAACGCGAACATCGCCGGAACGATGAACCCGGCCGCGAGAACCAGCAACTGGAGCACCCAGCCGATCGCTAACCCGCGAGGACGTCGCACGACGCCAGACGCGAGCACCAAGAGCAGAGCGAGCACAGCTAGAACCCAGGCTGCCAGCGCTCCTCGGCCAGCGGCGGTCAGCGCCACCGGGATCGAGAGGGCGACCACAACTGCCTCAAGGAGAAGAATCGCCGGAGGAAGCACCTTCATTGCGGCTGCCCATAGTGCGGCTGCCCACAGTGCGGCTGCCCATAGTGCGCTGACGCAGAGTGCGCTGACGCAGAGTGCGCTGATGCAGATTGCGCTGACGCAGACATCTCACGCCTCGCCGCGACCGAGCAACGAGCGGCCCTCGGCCGCGGTCACGACCGATCCGGTGATCAGCACTCCTGCACCGCCACCATGTTCGAGCGATGCGAGTTCCGCGAGTTCGATCGCCCGCTCAACGGCATCGGACATCCTGTCGACCACGTGCACTCGGGCAGATCCAAAGACGTCCCTAGCAAGGATTGCCAGGGTCTCAGCGGCGCGCGCGCGGGGGGAGGACGAACTCGAGATCACCACCTCGGCCAGCACCGGATCAAGTGCCTCGAGCAGTCCGCGCGCGTCCTTGTCACCAAGGACCGCGATAACGCCGACCAGGTGAGTGAAGTCGAAGCCGTCCTGGATTGCTGCCGCAAGTGCCTGTGCCCCATGTGGATTATGCGCTGCGTCGACGAGCACAGTGGGATTGCGTCGGACTGCTTCAAGACGACCTGGCGAGACCACTGCGCCGAAGGCAGCACGAATGAGATCGATCGACAACGGATTGGTGCCGCCGCCTAGGAACGCCTCGACCGCGGCCACGGCAGCTGCCGCATTCGCGGCCTGATGTGCACCAAAGAGTGGCAGGAAGATGTCGTCGTAACGCGCGGCCAGCCCTTGGATCGAGATGACCTGGCCGCCTACCGCTGGTGCCCGCGAGACGACCTCGAACTCCAGGCCTTCGCGTGCAACGACCGCGCCGACCTCGACGCAACGAGCAAGCAGGACCTCAGCCGCGTCCAGAGTCTGACGGGCAAGCACTGCGGTGGACTCAGGCTTAATGACACCGGCCTTCTCGACGGAGATGGTCGCGACGTCAGCCCCGAGGTACTCGACATGGTCAAGCCCGATGGGCATCACGACTGCCACCTGCGCGGTGGCGACGTTAGTGGCATCCCAACGTCCCCCCATCCCGACCTCGAGGACGGCGACGTCGACCGGTGCATCGGCGAAGGCAGCGAAGCCCATGCAGGTGATCGCCTCGAAATAGGACAGGCGGGGAGCGCCCAATTCAGCGTTGCGCTGGTCGACGATCTCGAGGTAAGGGGCAACATCTTCGTAGATGCGGACGAAGCGCTCGATGTCGATGGGCTCACCGTCAAGCCGGATTCGCTCACGAACCGAGTGCAGGTGCGGGCTTGTGTAGAGCCCGGTGCGCAGACCGAACATCCGCAGCAGCGATTCGATCATGCGCGAGGTAGAGGTCTTGCCGTTGGTGCCCGCAATATGAATGACCGCACAGGAATTCTGCGGATTCCCGAGTAGATCGCAGACGGCCGAGACTCGGTCAAGACTCGGCTCGAGTTTGGACTCAGGCCACCGACCAACAAGTGCCTGCTCGATCTCGAGGAATCGCTGCAGGAGGAAATCGGACTGGTCATCGCTCAGCGGCGGTGCAACATCGGGCGCGTCCTCGTCGGGCTCCTTGTCGAACGCGGGGCCGAGCCCCGAGTCGTCCTCATCGTCGATGGGGAAAGGCTCACGTCGGCGGTGATCGAACTCATCCTGAGGGTCCACGAGGCCCGATCCTACGGCTGGCCAGGGGGCGCCCGCCCAGGCACGCGGTCGAGGTCGGCGCAGCGCTTCCCTAGGATTGCGCCCATGAGCTCACTTGCGCCCGACTCGCGCGCCCCAGAAAAGCCTTCCCTTGACGGTATCGAGGACCGGTGGGCCCAGACATGGGAGAACGCTGGCACGTACCGTTTCGACCGTACTAAGACTCGCGAACAGATCTACTCGATCGACACTCCACCGCCCACAGTGAGCGGCTCACTCCATGTCGGGCACGTGTTCTCGTACACGCACACCGACTGCATCGCCCGCTATCAGCGCATGCGTGGGCTTGAGGTTTTCTATCCGATGGGTTGGGACGACAACGGTCTGCCCACTGAGCGACGCGTGCAGAACTACTTCGGAGTGCGCTGCGACCCATCACTGCCCTACGACCCAGAGTTCACGCCTCCCGCCGAGGCCGGCAAGGACCAACTGCCGATCTCCCGTCGCAACTTCGTCGAACTCTGCGAGCAACTCACCATCGAGGACGAGAAGGTCTTCGAGCAACTGTGGCGACGACTTGGCCTGTCAGTCGACTGGAGCAACACCTACCAGACCATCGATGCGCGCGCACAAACCGTGTCGCAGCGCGCGTTCCTGCGGAACCTGGCCCGCGGCGAGGCCTACCAGTCCGAGGCGCCAACTCTCTGGGACGTGACCTTCCGAACGGCAGTCGCGCAGGCCGAGCTCGAAGACCGCGAACGCTCGGGCAACTACTACCGCATAGGTTTTCCCGCGCCCAACGATTCGCGAGTGTTCATCGAGACGACTCGTCCTGAACTGCTGGCTGCCTGCGTCGCCTTGGTCGCACATCCCGACGACGAGCGCTATCAGCCACTGTTCGGCACGACAGTACGCACCCCGCTCTTTGACGTCGAGGTGCCAGTACTCGCACATCGACTCGCTGATCCCGAGAAGGGGTCAGGTATCGCAATGATCTGCACGTTCGGCGATACCACCGACGTCACGTGGTGGCGCGAACTGGCTCTGCCGACTCGTCCAATCATTGGTTGGGACGGACGCATCCTTCCCGATACTCCCGACTGGCTCACCACACAGATCGGACGCGACACCTACGCGGCAATCGCTGGCGCAACCTCGCACACCTCCAAGGAGCGCATGGTTGAGGCCCTCACCGCGGCCGGCTTCGTCGAAGGCGAACCGCGCCCCACCATGCAGGCGGTGAAGTTCTTCGAGAAGGGCGACAAGCCCCTTGAGATCGTCACTACCCGCCAGTGGTACATCCGCAACGGTGGACGTGACGCTGACTTGCGCAAGCGCCTCGTTGAGCGCGGCGCCGAAATCCAATGGCACCCCCCGTACATGCAGGCCCGATACACCTCGTGGGTCGAAGGGCTCAACGGCGACTGGCTGATCTCGCGTCAACGCTTCTTCGGTGTTCCAGTGCCCGTGTGGTACCGCCTCGACGAGAACGCGATGCCGATCTACGACCAGCCCATCGTCCCCGCTGACGACACGCTGCCCATCGATCCGAGCAGCGATATCCCACCAGGATTCACCGCCGCGCAGCGCGGGGCAGCGGGCGGATTCGCCGGTGACCCTGACGTCATGGATACCTGGGCCACCTCATCACTGAGCCCGCAGACCGCTGGCGGCTGGACCCTCGATGACGACCTGTGGCAACGGCTGTGGCCCTTCGACCTGAGGCCGCAAGCGCACGAGATCATCCGCACCTGGCTGTTCTCCTCAGTCGTACGCGCCCATCTCGAAGACGACGTTCTGCCTTGGAAGCATGCTGCGATCAGTGGCTGGATTCTGGATCCGGATCGCAAGAAGATGAGTAAATCCAAGGGCAATGTCGTGACCCCGCTTGGGCTGCTCGATGAGAACGGCGCCGACGCCGTGCGCTACTGGGCGGCCTCAGGCCGCCCGGGCACCGACACCGCATTCGACGTTGGCCAGATGAAGATCGGCCGTCGACTCGCCATCAAGCTGCTCAACGCGAGCAAGTTCGTGCTCGGCGTTGGCGCTGCGCTGCCCAGCGATCTGTCGGTCATCACCGACCCCCTCGACCGCGCGATGCTCGCCACACTTGCGCAGGTAGTCGAATCTGCAACGGCCGCCTACGACGACTACAACTACGCGCGGGCACTCGAACTCACCGAGGCCTTCTTCTGGTCGTTCTGCGATGACCATGTCGAGCTGGTCAAGGACCGAGCCCACGGAACTCGCGGGCCCGAAGCGGCGGCCTCCGCCAAGGCAGCTCTCGCCTTGGCTTTGTCGGTTCAATTGCGCCTATTTGCCCCAGTGTTGCCGTTCGTCACCGAGGAAGTGTGGTCATGGTGGCTCGAGGGCACTGTGCACCGTGCGCCCTGGCCGACTTCGGCTGACTTCGGCGGCGTTGGCGACCGAGGCGTTCCAGCCGCGGACCCAGCCATGGTCTCCGATGTCGCGACAGTGCTATCGAGTATCCGAAAGGCCAAGAGCGAGGCCAAAGTCTCGATGAAGGCTGACATCTCCGACGCCCTGATCAGCGGGCCTGCTGATGCCATCGCCCGGATTCGGCTAGCCGCTGATGACCTGATCGCTGCGGGCCGAATCGCCGATCTGCGCTTCGCCGAGACGGGTACTTACCTCACAGTCGATGTCACCCTCACGCCGGAACCAGTTTAAGTACCTGTTGCGCGGGGCCGAAGTCACCTAGGTCGATCCAATTCGGGCCGTCACAGGTGAGGTGAGGTAGACCGTGGCTCCTAAAAGGCCAGTAGAAGCGCCAATCGTGGACGGGCCAAGTCGCGCAACCACGGTTCTACCCGGTGTGCCCATGCCCGCCTGGGCCCTTCCCTCCGCAGCATTCCTTCCGGTGGACGAGGCGGCAGCAGCCGCATCGGTACCCGTGCCGGTCGCGGCTGCAGTGGGTGTGGCAGTGGGTGTGGCAGCGGGTGTGGCAGTGGGTGTGGCAGTGCCTTCGCGAGCGCCCATGCCAGAGCCAGTCTCGGTGCCAGTGCCGGTGCCAGTGCCAGACTGGGCGGGTGTCAGCGGCCCCGAGTCTGCAGGGCAATTCGAGGCCCCCGACTATTTCGGGACCGCGGAGCTGCTTGCGACCGCGGAGCACTTCGGAACCGCGGAGCTGTTTGAGACCGCGGAGCACGTCGGAACCGTCGAGCACGTCGAGACCGTCGAGCACTTCGAGACCGTCAAGCACTTCGAGACCGTGGCCGAAACCCCCAGCGCTATCGCGTCAACCGTGGACTTCCTCGCGCCCGAACCTCGAATTGAGGTGCCCAGCGAAGCCGAGACCTCGGTCTTCGACCAAGCACCGCGCGACCACTCACCCGATGCCGTTGAGATGACCCAAGAGCGGACCCCGAGTTACCGGCACCCGGTCATACCCGGGTACCCCGATTCGGAGTACCCGCCCAGTGCCGACTACTGGGGAGCACCACTTGTCGATCACGAAGTAAACGCGATGACATTTGCGCCGACGGTCACCGCGCCGCTTGTTGCTGCCCCGCTTGTTGCTGCCCCGCTCGTTGCTGCACCGCAGGTCGCTGCCCCGCAGGTCACTGCCCCGCTCGTTGCTGCACCGATCGTCACCATGCCTGCCGACAACCCGGCTGTGGATGCACGCGCGGGCGACGCTGCAGGCGAGCCGGTCCAACCACGTCGTTCGCACGCCGCCATGGATACAAAGAAGAAGAGCCGCACATCGCGCCGTTCACTTGCCCTCATCGGGGCGGTCGGAGCCGTCGCGATCACGGGCGCGATCGCCGCGTTCGTGTGGCCAGGGCTACTCGTCACGCCCGAAGACACTGGGCCAGTCGTTCCCATCTCAGCGCCCGCGCCCGCCAACGCGATGGGCGCGACTTTGCAAACCCCCGCCACCATCGGCGAACTAGCAAAGCTCACCGGCAAACTCGACACCACCCTACGAGCAGCCACCACCAAGTCGACCGTTCCCGGGCTCACTTCCCCAGTGAGTGCGGTGTATGGCAAGGGCACGACTGCCGCAGCCACCGTAATCGCCTGGCACGCAACGACTCCCCTGGGCGTTGACAGCGTCGCGACCGCGTTTACCGGCTTTCAGAGCGCCAACAAGACATCGGTAACCGGCGTGTCAGTGGTGTCGACCACCGGGCTCACTGGGCAGATGGGGTGCGGCCAAACGGTGATCGATCGGGCACCCGCGACTCTGTGCTTCTGGGCTGATCGCGGCACGTTCGGATCAGTGACGGTGCTACATCCGACCGATGCCGCCTCGGGCGCGCTGACGGCCGCGCAGATCCGAGCAGCAGTCGAACTCAAGGGTTAGCACCTGTGCAGCGCTGATCTGCCACGACGCTAGGAATGCGGCCGCTCTATGCGGGCAGACCTAAGGCGCAACGAGCCGGGAACCGCTGATTGCGGTCTTACGCGCTCTTCTCGCGACGCTCACGACGGGCTGGCGCAGCGTCACGTGGCACCAGCGTGGGCAGGACGTTGTCGAGTACGACCTCGCCGGTGATGACCACTCGAGCAACGTCGCTACGACTCGGTACGTCGTACATCACCGAGAGCAGCACTTCTTCCATGATGGCGCGAAGGCCTCGCGCACCAGTGCCTCGCAGGATCGCCTGCTCGGCAACGGCTTCGAGGGCATCGGTGGTGAATTCGAGTTCGACGTTGTCCAACTCGAAAAGTCGCTCGTACTGACGCACTAGCGCATTGCGCGGCTCGGTGAGCACCTTGACCAAGGCTTCGCGATCAAGTGCGACGACCGAGGTAAAGACGGGCAGGCGACCGATGAACTCGGGGATCATGCCGAACTTGAGCATGTCCTCGGGCATGACACGACCAAAAACGTTGCCCGGGTTGGTATTGACGGTATCCATCGCTGCAGTGAAGCCCAGCGCCTTGCGTCCGATGCGCTGCTCGATGATCTTGTCGAGACCGGCGAAAGCGCCACCCACGATGAACAACACGTTGGTCGTGTCGATCTGGATGAACTCCTGATGCGGGTGCTTACGTCCACCTTGCGGCGGCACCGAAGCGGTGGTGCCCTCAAGGATCTTCAGTAGCGCCTGCTGCACACCTTCGCCGGAGACATCGCGAGTGATCGATGGGTTCTCGCTCTTGCGCGCAACCTTGTCAATCTCATCGATGTAGATGATGCCCGTTTCGGCCTTCTTGACGTCGTAGTCAGCAGCCTGGATCAACTTGAGCAGGATGTTCTCGACGTCCTCGCCAACGTAGCCGGCCTCGGTCAGTGCTGTGGCATCGGCGATCGCGAAAGGCACGTTGAGCATGCGCGCGAGAGTCTGTGCGAGCAGGGTTTTGCCGGAGCCGGTGGGGCCGAGCAGCAAGATGTTGGACTTCGCGAGCTCGACCGTATCGTCGGTGCGACGTTCGCCACCGGTACCGGACTGCACGCGCTTGTAGTGGTTATAGACCGCCACCGAAAGGGACTTCTTCGCGGCGTCCTGGCCGATGACGTACTTGTCGAGGAACTCATAGATCTCACGAGGCTTGGGCAACTCGTCGAATTGGAGATCGGAGGACTCGGAGAGCTCCTCTTCGATGATCTCGTTGCAGAGGTCGATGCACTCGTCGCAGATGTAGACACCCGGACCCGCGATGAGTTTCTTTACCTGCTTTTGGCTCTTGCCACAAAAAGAGCACTTCAGCAGATCCGCGCCGTCACCGACTCGAGCCACGTAACTGTCCTCCTGTCGAGTGCGAGGCCCTGAGACCTAACACGGCTGTGGAAGTGCCCGGGGCGGCACTCGCACGGGTCTGACGTTACCGCCGTAACGCACTGGACACGCGGTGAGCGACACGGGTGGCCGCAGGGTTACGCCAACAGCGGAACGCCCACTCGACCATGAGGCCGAGCGGGCGTTTAGCCAGTGTTCGCGCGGCCTAAGCGGTGGCTGAGGCCTTGCGGCTCGGGATCACTGAGTCGACGATTCCGTACTCGACTGCAGCAGCGGCGTTGAGGATCTTGTCGCGCTCAATGTCCTTACGGATGAGCTCAACATCTCGCCCAGTGTGCTGAGCCAAGATCCCCTCCATCTCGTTACGCATGCGCAGCAACTCGTTGGCCTGGATCTCGATGTCGGTGCCCTGGCCACCGCCCTCGGTGTACGGCTGGTGGATCAACACGCGAGCGTGCGGCAACAGATGCCGCTTACCCGGCGTGCCTGCCGCCAGCAACACCGCTGCTGCAGACGCCGCCTGGCCCAGACACACCGTGGTGATGTCGGGCTTGACGAACTGCATGGTGTCGTAGATCGCGGTCATGGCCGTGTAGCTGCCGCCGGGAGAGTTGATGTAGATGCTGATGTCGCGATCAGGATCCATCGACTCGAGGCAGAGCAACTGGGCCATGACGTCATCGGCGCTGGTGTCGTCGATCTGCACGCCGAGGAAGATGATCCGCTCCTCGAACAACTTCGAGTAGGGGTCATAACGCTTGTAGCCCTGAGCAGTGCGCTCTTCGAACTGGGGCATGATGTAGCGGGCTTCAGGGGCTCGGTAGCCGGCCTGTAAACCCATGGGAATGCTGAGGTTGCTCATAGTATTTTCCGTCCTCACGCCGTGCCGCCGCCGTCGACGACATCCTGAGCGGAGGTCACGACGTGGTCGACAATCCCGTAGTCCTTGGCTTCATCTGCAGCGAACCACTTTTCCCATTCGGAGTCCTCGACGATGCGCTCGACCGGTTGACCGGTATGCGCAGCGATGAGTTCGGCCATCTCCTTCTTGATGAGCAGCATCTGCTCGGCCTGCTTTTGCACGAGCGACTGAACGCCGCCGAGGCCACCCAGCGGCTGGTGCATCATGATGCGCGCGTGCTTGAGCGCGTAGCGCTTTCCGGGTGCACCGGCAGTGAGCAGGAACTGCCCCATCGAGGCACACATGCCGAGCCCCAAGGTGGCGACGTCGTTCCGGACGTACTGCATGGTGTCGTAGATCGCCATACCCGCGGACACGCTGCCGCCTGGGGAGTTCACGTACAGGAATATGTCCTTATTGGGATCCTCGGCAGAGAGCAGCAGCAATTGCCGCACGATCTCGTTGGCCATCTCATCGCGGACTTCCCCCTCGAGGAAGATGATCCGCTCGCGGAGCAAACGCTCCTTGATCGAGTCGGCATAGCCGGTGCTTCCGGTGCCCGGGCCCCGATCGGTCCACGTACCGCTCACGGTGTTCCTCCAACTGTCGTGTCTTTCGTCCACGCTGACCCTAACGACAGAACACCACCGTGCCATCCCGGGCACGGTGGTGTTCGCCGTAGGCGTGACGCGCAAGCGTGATCGAGTAGTCCTTACGGCCCAGTGTTCGGCGTCGAAAGTCGGGCTGGCAGCAATTTCCCGGAGGCCAGCCGGATCAATGTTCCGATCACGAGCACTGCCAGGACGACGTTGCCGACAACGAACAGCGCACCCGACAACCAGGTAATCCAGCCGGTGGCTCCGCGCACCACGAAGATCACTGAGTCGAAGATGAGGGCAGTGAGTCCGAAACTGAAAGCCCAGTAGGACGCGTTGAATGGCAACTCGGCCACAAACGGCATCAGCCTTACGATCAACAGCAACTGGAACAGGCCGTATCCCAGCAAGCCCCAGCCGATCAGGTCAGGTACCGGGCCGTCCACACCGCCGGTGACGAACAGGTAGCCAGCCAACCCCACCACAGGGGGCGCAAGCATGATGCCCAAAGTGGGCCGCAGCGCTAAGGGCAGCGTGTGGTGGAAGAGCAGCCGGTGCGATACCACCGACTCGAGTGAGAGCCATGAGAGCAGGCCGACGCCGAGGAAGACCGCGCCCAGGAGCTGGAAGCCGAAGTAGCCCCCGACGAAGGCGCTGATGAAGTTGGTGGTGACGGTAGGCAGATACAGCGCCGGCGTCGCCGACCCCAGATCGCGGTTTCCGCGCCACGCGCCGCCGGTGAAGTAGACGCCGTACAAGACCTGAATGACTGCGCCGATCGCGAAGAGTGCCACACCCAGTGAGTGCGCCTGCGGTGCTATCGCGACGCCGGCGAACATGGTTGCAGCCGGTACCAGGGCCACGAAACAAGCTTGTACCGGGTGATAGAACTCGGCGAGCGCATCACTACGCGCCCAAAACCATTTGCCGACATAGAGCACCACGAGCACTGCCCAGACCGCGAACGCGATGAACATGATGATTGTGCTGACTAGCGTGGGCAGGCCCCATGCCAGATGCGCCGCACGCCAACAATCACCGATGCCGACGAGCCCCAGGACCATCCCGAAGAACGACGCTGGCACGACCGGCCAACGACCGCTACCAGAATCAGCGCCGGTCGCGACGGCCTGTTCTTGCGCCGCCTCGTGCGCCGCTTCGTTCAGCACCTCGGCAGCGATCTGAAGCGATTGGGCAAATGACTCGTGCGATGAATCGCTGGCATCGGACACTGGAGGCCTATTCGCTAGTCGTGGTCGTGACCGGTGTGATCCTCAGCGTCAGCCATCGCCTGCATCGCAGCCATGTCGAACTGGGTCGGGGCCAATGCACTGAGATCGATCACAGTGCCCTCGGTGTCAACGATCTTGGCCTTCTCCAGCACGTGCGCGAGTGCCTTGCTGCGACGAACCTCAGCGACAGCGGCCGGCACTTGACCGGCGCTCACCAATTCCTGGGCGAACTGATCGGGTGCCATGCCGTAACGCGGTGCCTGCTGAACGAGCCAACTGGACAGCTCGGCCTCGGAGACAACGAGCTCTTCGGCCTCGGCGATGCGGTCGAGAAGGATCTGCGACTTCAGTGAATTGCGGGTCTCTGCTTCAACCTCTGCGCGGTGGTCGTCGTCGCCGTGACCGTCCTGGAAGTGATCGTCAACCTGCTGGGTGATCGCGCCCTCAGGTAGCGGGAAGTCAACGGCAGCAAGGAGAACCTCGGCAAGCTTCTCGCGAGCTGCGTAGCCCTGCTCGAGCAGTTTGACCCGGCTCAGACGCGTGCGGAGGTCGTCGCGAAGTTCATCGATCGTGTCAAACTCGCTGGCCAACTGCGCGAACGCATCGTCGGCCTCGGGCAGTGCCCGCTCGCGAACAGTCGTAACGGTGACTGTTACTGCGATCTCCTGACCTTCGAACTCACCGGTCTCAGGGCTGAACGTGAAGGTGCGGATGTCGCCAGCCGAAGCGCCATCGACGGCGTCATCAAAGCCGGGAAGGATGCCATCGGTGCCGAGCTCGTAGGACAGTGCGCTGGCGATGAGATCCTCAACTGCCTCGCCGTCGATGTCGCCGTTGATGTCGAACAGCAGCACATCGCCCTTGGCCGCTGCACGCTCGACCGCGCTGAGCGAACCGAAACGGCCGCGCAGGTCGTCGAGTTGGTCTTCGACCTCGCTACCAGGCACGCGCACAGAGTCGACCGTGACCATCAGCGCCTCGTACTCGGGCAACTCGAAGTCGGGGACAATGTCCATCTCGGCAGTGAAGACCAGCGGTGCAGCGTCCTCGAAGTTGCTGACGTCAACATCGGGACGGCCCAAGAACTTGATCGAGTTGTCGCGGATCGCGGCGTCGAGATTGATGTTGATGGCGTCGTTAATGGCCTCATCGAGAACCGCGGCTCGGCCGACCCGCTGATCGATGATGCGGTTGGGAACTTTGCCCTGACGGAAGCCGGGAACCGTGATCTGTGCCGCAATGCGCTTGTAGGCGGCATCGAGGGCTGGCTTCAATTCCTCGAACGGAACTTCGACGGTGAGCTTCACCCTGGTGGGCGAGAGGTTTTCGACGTCACTCTTCACGTGGATCGGTGCTCCTGGTTCGGGGATGAACTCGCCTGCCGCTGGAGCGGCAGGCAACGGTGTGCTGGTGAGGTGCAAGGAACTCGTGCGTATAGCTCAGTGCAACTAGAAATCGTGCTGGTCGGAGTCCGAAACGAGTGGACTTCGATCGAGTCGGGGCGGGGAGATTCGAACTCCCGATCTCCTGCTCCCAAAGCAGGCGCGCTAGCCACTACGCTACGCCCCGCGTAGCCCCTACAGTCTAGACCGACCCCCGTCCAGACCGACTCCTAGGTGTCGAATCGGTCGGCGAATGACTCGGCAATAGCGAGCACCGCCGCATGCACCGGCCCGGAGGTGATGCGCGGGATGACGGAGGCATCCGCTACGAAGCAGTTGTCGAGGCCGCGAAGACGTAAATCCGGGGTGACCGGGGTCTCTTCCGAGGAGCCCATGCGCAGAGTCCCCACGGGGTGATGGTGCGTAATCGCTGCCTGCCGTACGAACGCATCCACCTCAGTTCGAGATCGAAGCGGCACAACGGGAAGGATCTCGGCGTCTCGCCATTCCGCCATGCCCTCTGAGTGCCCCACTTCCTGAGCAAGGTGGAATGCCGCGGCGAATTGGTCGCGATCGAACTGCGTATCTAGGTAATTGGGGTCAATAATCGGCTCGTCGTCGACACTGGGTCCCGAAATACGCAATGACCCGCGGCTGGTGGGCCCGGTAGTGCCGAAGAGAAGCGTGTAGGCGTCGCCCAATTGCACATCGGCAATCTGCGGAGCCAAAGTCGCCGACGCACTCGGTGCGAGAACGCAACCGACGACCACTTCGGGTCGCCCGATAGTCGCGCCGATGTCATCTGGGTTGAGATACGTCATCGATTCCGAGCCCTGAAGCCGACTCGGTGGCACGTCCTTGCGCGAGCGATACACATTGCCGGCTCCGAGCAGATGGTCATGCAGATTGCGACCGACTTCTGGTGACTCCACGATGGTTCGGACACCAGCCGCGTTGAGGACTGCCGGATCACCAACGCCAGATCGCATGAGCAAGAGCACATCCCCGATCGAACCTGAAGCCAAGATGACTGTGTCGGCATTGACTCTGTGCAGTGTGCCATCGCGTTCGTACACCACGCCCATGACGTGACCGTTCACAATGTCGAGCGTATGGACGGTTGAGCGATCAATAAGTGTCAGGTTGGCTCGATCAAGCGCAGGATCGAGATATCCATCTGCGACGGTGACACGTTGTCCGTCACGGATAGTCAACGAGTTTGGAGCCACTCCGAGCATCTCCCCGCCGTTATGGTGGTCGATCCGTGGCACTCCCAATGCGTGCCAGGAGTCCATATAGGTGCGAACAACTGGACTACTGAGATCTGTACCCGGCACCATGACTGACAAAGCGCCATCTAGCCGCGTGAAGTAAGGAAGAAGCGCATCCCAACTCCAGCGGGAGTCGCCTGTCGCGGCCACCCACGTATCGAAATCTTCACGGCAGCCACGCATGTGCGCCATCGCGTTCATCAGGCTTGATCCGCCTAGGCCTTTGCCACGCGGCCAATCAAGCCGTCTGCCATCAAGGCCGCGTTGCGGGATTGTCCAGTAAGCCCAGTCATAAGAACGGCCATAGTTGAGGGGCCACCTGGCTGGGATCCGCATATCGGGATCGGTGACTCGAGTGCCGGCTTCGAGGACAACGACGTTGCGACTGGGGTCTGCGCTCAAGCGATTGGCCAACACACAGCCGGCCGACCCGGCTCCAATAATCAGTACGTCGCAGGTGGACACCTATCAGTTCCGGGTATGTCCACCATCGACGACGATTGTTTGACCGGTAACCCAGCCGCCCTTGTCAGAAGCGAGAAAAGCCACCATGGGTGCGATATCTGACGGCATCGCACGCTTCTTCATTGCCTGAGCGGCCAAGACATAGTCGAATCCGCCACTATGCGGGCCAGCAAGTACGCCTTCTGTCTCAGTGAGACCCGGTGCGACTGCGTTAATCGTCACGCCGTACTGACCAATCTCTCCCGCAAGGGATCGTACGAAGCCAATGGCTGCGCCCTTGCTCGCGACATACTGGGAGCAGTTGGGAGTGCCTGCGACGAAAGTATTAGACGCGATTTGGATGATGCGACCCCAACCCGCTTTGATCATCACGTCGCCCAGCGCACGCGTCATGAGATACATGCCGTCGACGTTAACCGCCATCACTCGACGCCAGTCGTCGAACGTCATCTCTGCCCACGGAGTGAAGGGCACGATCGCTGCATTGTTGACGAGGATGTCGACCCGGCCATATTCAGCCAGAACCTTCGCGGTGAAGGTTTCTACCTGAGCGGGGTCGCTGACGTCGAGCTGCAATGCAAGGCCGTCGATTTCTGCGGCGACCGACGTCGCGCCAGAGATGTTCAAGTCCGCAACAACGACCTTGTGCCCATCAGCAGCGAGCTCGCGCGCAATGGCCGCGCCAATGCCTTGGGCTCCGCCGGTTACGACTGCTACACGCTGAGTCATGGCGCAATGTTCCTTTCCATAAAGGGGAAACTGAGTGGACTAAATGTTTAGGTCAAGAGCCGCCGTAATAGGCGGGTGCGAGCTTCCAGGTGACGAAGGACTCCATCTCGTGGGACGGATAAATATCGGCGTCTTTCACTCGGCCCAAGTAGTTGAGTCGGCGGATGGACTGCACGGACTTCGCCGGATCAAGATGGAAACCAGCGATCCATTCTTTCTCCAGTGTCGTTCGTGTGTATGCAGCATCGCCGCAGAAGAGCATGTTGCGTTCGTTCTGCATCTCGATGAGCATCGAATAGTGCCCGCAGGTGTGGCCCTGTGTCTCGAAAAGTGTCACGCCGGGGACGATCTCGTAGTCGCCAGATACGGGTTTGTACTTCACGCCTGGGTAATCAAAGGTGAGGTCTGAATACCCCAGACGCTCGAACGGTTCGGGCACCTTGGCATGACGTAGTTCATCGACATGCACAAGAGTGACGGCATTGGTGAGGTATTTGTTGCCGCCGACATGGTCGAAGTGGAAGTGGGAATTCACCACGATGTCGACGTCTTCGGGCTTGAATCCGCACGCGGCCAGTTGCGCCGGAATCATTTGCTCGGGTGTCTGAAGTGGCTTCTCGAAGGGCAGCACGCGATTAACGTGATCGAGGTCGTATCCGGTGTCAAACATGATGAGACCGTCGGGATGATCGATAAGAACCGAATACACCGGGAAACGCACCGGGGTGCCAGCATCGATGTGCCAGTGCACATCTGAGGCGTCAATGACCAGACTGCCGCCGTCCAACAGGTACACCTTGGGATCCGTCATACCGACACTCCGTCCAGTTGAGTCACCATATGGGAATGGCGTGTCACATTATGAGAATTTAATCCGTCCGTCAAGGGGTCACGGCGCAGGTAATGGAGTCGGTGGGGCGGACGCGAGCGTATCGCCGTCCTCATAGCGCGGGGTCCCGAAATGAAACTTCCAGACATAACAGTGATCCAACATCGGATACTTATTGAAATCACCGATGCAATTGGCGTCCTGGTACCGCGCGACCCCATTGAGGTCGTAGTGAACTCGACACAAGACCTTCCAGGTTCCCGGCGGCGCATCGGCTGGGTCTAGGAAGAGGTGTTCGGACGGCGTCCAGCACTCAGTTCCCGTCACAGTGCCACCCTCAAGCTTGAGCGCCTTGGGAGCCACCTCCGAGAGGACGGCGAGCGCCTGCCGGTCTTGGGGCAGCTGGGTGGGCTGGCTCGAGCAGGCCGCCACGAGGGCGGTCAGGGCAAGACCTAACCCAGCCAAGGGGCGCCAGGTAGAACGCACTTCAGAACCTCATCTCGATCTCATAAAGGTGATTGACGACACTCTCTCATTCTCATATGGTGTGATTTATTGTCCACTAACTGATAATTCTTCACCTATCAGTGCTCTTTGAAGTGATCTTCGCTACATCCGCTCTTCGCAGTATCGCTCACCCAAGCCCGGTAAGTCTCGCCACTACGAGAGGACTCCACCCCTATGAACTCCCTTTCCCAATCACGGGGCCACCGGCGCACTCTGCGGCGCGGCGCGGCCCTATTCGGCGTAGCAGCTCTCGCCGTCACCCTCGCCGCTTGCGGTGGACGTGGCGGCGGCTCGAGTACTTCGGCAGCCCCGACTTCCTCGGCGGCCCCGACGTCTTCGGCCGCTCCCACCTCGTCGGCGGCTCCGTCGCCGTCGTTCGCTTTCTCTAGCGTCACGATTGTCACACCGGCCACCGAGGCCGACCACGGCTGGAACCAGATGGGCATCCTCGGCGCCAAAGAGGCCACCATGGCACTCGGCCTCACGCTCGTCGATGACACGAACGTGGGCTACGACAACACCGAGACGATCCTCACTCAGGCTGCGCAGAAGGACGGCGTTGGTCTGGTTATCGCGCACGCTAGTGGATTCGCCGAGGCAGCAGATCACGCCAACGCAGCGACAGGCGTTCCGTTCCTGATCGCAGACTTCCCCGACAAGCAGATCGCGGGCAAGATCGGCGTGATGACCTTCGACGCTCAGCAGGGCGGCTATCTCGCCGGCATCGCAGCAGCAATGAATACCACCACCAAGAAGATCGGCATCGCAATCTCCGCCGAGGACATCAACTGGTTCAAGATGGCCGGTGGTTTCGTAGCAGGTGCACGAAGTGTCGATCCGACCATCACGATTGACGTTGCCTACGTCGGAGCCGCTGGCTACGACGATTCGGCCGGCGGTAAGAAGGTTGTACAGCAGCTCATCGCCAAGGGTGACGATGTCATCTTCGGTATGGGCGATGGCGCCACCATCGGCTTTATGGCCGCTGTTGACGAGGCTCCTTCACCCGTCAAGTACATCGCCGACATTGGCGATGTGACCGAGTTGGCAAAGAACCCCGCGGAGGTCCTTACCTCAGTACTGTGGGTATTCACCGGCTCGTACGAGCAGGCAATCAAGGACGTCGCGGCCGGCACATTTGCTAGCGCCCCGTACAACCTTGATTTGAAGAATGGTGGCATCGTGCTGCAGGACACGCCGAATCTTTCGGCTGAGGTCAAGGCAGCCACTGCCACGGCCACTTCCGGAATCGAGGATGGCAGCATCACCGTGCCTGTCACCACGACAAAGGACGAGCTCAAGACCTTGTTGGGCTAAGCGATCACGAGGCTGGGGTCGGGCCACCCCCGACCCCAGCCTCATTCAATGAGCGAATCAGGAGCAGCGCGAAAAGATGCCAGGAACAACTGACAATTCTGAAGAACCTGCTCTCATCGCTCTGCATGGCATTACTAAGGCGTTCCCCGGTGTCATCGCCAACAACGACATCTCGCTTGAGCTCTTTGCCGGCCAAGTCCACTGCCTCCTCGGCGAAAACGGCGCTGGTAAGTCCACGCTTATCTCCATCCTGGCCGGCCTACAGATGCCCGACTCGGGAACCATCGAGGTCCTTGGCAAGCCCGTAGTAATTGGTTCTCCCCGTATCGCAATGCGCCTCGGCATTGGCGTAGTCCACCAGCACTCCACGTTGGTGCCGACTCTCAGCGTGATCGAAAACCTCATGCTCGGCGAGTCTGGGTTGCGTCTGCGCGAGAAGCAGGCCAAAGATCGTCTCGAAGAACTCTCCGAACTTTTGGGCACAAAGATCAATCCCCACTCAGCCGCACGAGACCTAGGACTCGGTCAACAACAGCAGGTAGAGATAGCCAAAGCCATGTGGACCGGCACCCAGTTACTTATCTTGGATGAACCCACTTCGATGCTTACACCGTCGGCAATCGACAACCTTGCTGAGAGTCTCGAACGGGTGAAGGCACGTGGGATAGGAATCGTGTTCATCACCCACAAACTCCGCGAGGCGTACCGCATGGGCGACTGCGTGACCGTCCTTCGCGGTGGACGCAATGTCGCTTTCTTGTCCCGCGACAATCTCCGTGACCTCAGTGAGGAAGACGTTAAATCCTCGATTCTGCGCGCGATGTTCGGCGAGGATCTCAGCGCCGTAGGCAACGCCGACCAGGCTGCCGAGCTCGCAGGGGCCTCCGAGGCTCGCCGCGAAACTCGTGCTCGCGTAGTAGATGGTGCTGTTCGGCTGCAATTTGCTGGGGTGTCCAGTGGCGGGCGGTCTATGGATACTCCGGTCAAAGACGTGTCCTTTGAATTGCGATCAGGAGAGATCCTCGGTATCGCCGGTATTGACGGTCATGGCCAGGTGCCCCTCGCAGAACTAGCTGCTGGTCAACGATCTGTCTCCTCAGGAACAATCACACTCGAAGCCGAAGACATCACCCGCATGGGCGTTCGCGCCCGGCAGGCAGCTGGCGTCCGCTACGTGACAGACGACCGTCTCCACGAAGGCACGGTGCCCAACCTGAGCGTGGCCCTGAACCTCATGTTGAAACGAATCGGTCAAGCACCGTTTTGGCGCTTCGGCCAGATCAACAACAAGGCGATCGACAACCACGCCCAAGGCCTGATCGACAAGTACTCAATCCGGACCCCTTCTTCGCACACCAGAGTGGGCACTCTTTCCGGCGGAAATATCCAAAAGGTGCTGCTTGCACGCGAACTTGAAGGCGGTGCACGCGTCGTTGTGGTCAATAAGCCCACGGCGGGTCTTGATCTAAAGACCGTCCGCCTCGTACACGAGATGTTGCAGGACTTTGTAGACACAGGCGGTTCGGTACTTCTCATTTCTACGGAGATGGACGAACTTGTGGAGCTATCGCATCGAATCGCCATTCTTTCCCGTGGCCGATTAGTGGGGATGGTGGAAAACGACGGAGCAGATGTAGCAGAACGAGTCGGCGTTTTCATGACAGGAGGTTCTTCCGATGGCGAAGAGTGACCAAGGTCGGCTCAGATCTGTCTCCTATCTGCTGATCCGCTCAGTGCTCCCCATCTTGATGGCTCTCGTTGTTGCCGGAATCTTGCTGGTCATCATTGGCAAGGATCCGATTGGCTTCTACATCGGTGTCTTCCAGAACGGCATCATGGGTGACAACTGGCAACACAGTCTGGTGATGATGACACCGCTGCTTCTCATCGCCATCGGTCTTATCGTCGCTTTCCGTGGCCAGCTATGGAACCTGGGCTACGACGGACAATTCCTGCTTGCTGGTGTCGTCGTTGCGGGACTTGCGCCACAACTTATTGAGGCCACGTCACCAGGAGTTGCGTACTTACTCCTCACCATCGCAGCAGTCGTAGTGGGTGCGGCTTGGACGTACATCCCTGCACACCTCAAGGCCCGCTTTGGTACGAATGAGATCATCACAACGCTTGTCATGTCGATTATTGGTGTCGGACTCACCAACATCTTGATTCACTACTTCTTTCAGGATCCCAGTGTTCGAACCCCACGCACTAGCTCGATCCCGATGGATGTAATGCTGCCATACATTCCTGGCACACATGTGCATGTGGGGTTCATCATTGCGATCATCGCCGCGATCGTGTTCCAGTTCATTCTGAAGCGAACCTCATTCGGGCTTCGACTCGATGTCTTCGGAGCAAGTCCGAAGTCTGCGCGCCACGTAGGTATCAAGTCAGGGCGGATGATCATCCTGCTCTTCGCAATAAGTGGTGGCCTCATTGGCTTGGCCGCATCCATGGACATCTTCGGCCAATGGGGCTACATGCGCACGAACTGGAACCCTGCTTACGGTGACGAGATCGTGCCCTTCGTGTTCTTGGCAAGGCTTAGTCCCCTTGGTGCGATCCCCTTCATCGCCTTTTATTCCGTATTTGCGACCGGAGGAATGATTGCCTCACAAGAAGCTGGATTCTCTTCGCAGTTCCTGAAGGTGATCGTCGCCTTAATTTTGATTTTCATGGCGATCACGGAATACATCGGCACCAAACGGGATCTTGGGCAAAGTTATCTGCCCGATGAACTCAAAGAGACAATCAAGCGCCCATTCGCGAACTTCGCCAGCCGGGGAGGCAAGCCGTGAGCGACCTGCTCACTCCGGTATTTATCGCAGCATTCATCGGTGCTTGCATCGCTGGTGCGATCCCGCTGATGCTCGCGGCTATCGGAGAAACGGTGGGAGAACAATCCGGGGTCCTAAACCTAGGCATTGAAGGCATGATGCTCATGGGTGCGTACTTCGGTTACGTGGTTGCGCTGGATACCGGATCGTTGTGGTGGGGGATGCTCGGAGGCGCCGTTGCTGGCGCAGGAATGTCACTTGTGCTGATGATCCTCAGCGTGTGGTTGGGACTGAATCAAATCGTTCTGGGAATCGCCATCACTCTCGCGGGAGTCGGCACGACGACCGTCCTGTACAACCAGACGTATTCGCAGACAGCTCCCCGAGTGGACCCCTCTCCGTGGGTTATTCCGGGCCTTTCGAAGATTCCCGTCATCGGTCAATCAGTATTCAGTCAATCGGGGATCTTCTGGGGTGCGATTATTCTCGCCGTTGCCGTCTCGTGGTTGCTCTCCCGAACGAACTGGGGTCTCTGCATCAAAGCAGCGGGACAAAAGCCCAGTTCGCTCGACGCCGCTGGCGGAAGCGTGATGAAGACCAGATCCCAAGCCGTGTTAGTGGGAGGCGTCTTTGCTGGCCTCGGTGGGGCGTACTTGTCATTAGTGGAGACGAGTGCCTTCACACCGCACATGACTAATGGCCTTGGCTACATCGCAATCATCGTGACCATGTTGTCTCGAGGACGCATTCTGTGGGTAGCGGTGGTGTCGTTCGCGTATGGCCTGACCGTCGCAGTGGGGACCGCTCTTCAACTCACTAGCCTCGATATTCCTACCGACGTAATCACGATGTTGCCTTACATCGTGGTCATGCTTGTACTTTTGATCTTTGCGCGGAACGTGTACATATCCCCTGCCTTGGGTGCGCCGTACACCAGAGGCGCACGATGACCCAAACAGGTTTTGTCCCTACGAAAGGATCCGCACATGGCTGAGCTCGATTTCACTCTCTCCGCCGGTCCAGTCATGGCAGCCCCACGCACCTTGGCCGCCCAAGGATCCCAAATCATGTACCACTACGACCCCGAATTCCTTGCGCTTTTTCGACGGACACAGGCGAAAGTAGCGGACCTCTTTCGCACTACGAATGACGTAGTTCTCATGCAGGGTGAAGCAATTCTTGGTCTCGAAGCTGGCGCGAAGGCGCTCATTCGGCCCGGAATGCACGTACTCAATCTCGTGCAAGGTGTCTTCGGGAAGGGAATGGGCTACTGGATCACTGGATTCGGCGGCGTTTTGCATGAGATCGAAGTTGCGTACAACGAGGCTGTCTCTCCGGAGTCTGTGGAGGCCTACCTCAACGCGCATCCCGAGATCGCCCTGGTCTGTGTAGTTGCATCCGAGACACCCTCCGCGACGGTGTGTGACCTGTCAAAGATCGGACCGATCTGCAATTCGCGAGGCGTCCTTACTTTGGTAGACACTGTCTCCGGCGTCGGCGGGATGGAGTTCCGCACTGACGACTGGGGCCTTGACCTGTGCGTTGCAGGAGCACAGAAGTGTCTAGGTGGACCAGCAGGAGTGTCCCTTGTCACCGTGAGTGAGCGGGCATGGGAGGCCATCTACGCCAACCCGAATGCGCCCCGCGACTCCTATCTTTCCTTGATCGACTGGAACGAAAAGTGGATCAAAGGCGGGGCCTTCCCCTACACACCCTCCGTTTCTGACATGTACGGCGTTGAGGCGTGCCTCGATGAGTTCCTCGCAGAAGGAATCGACGCTGCCATCGCGCGCCACCGCCGAGCCGCCAAAGTGGCGCGGGCTGGGGCACTCGGACTCGGCCTGCAACTGTGGGCCGCGTCCGAAGACATCTCGGCTAACTGCGCAACCTCAGTTCGACTCCCCGACGCCGTCGATCATGTGGCGCTACGTACGCTCATTCGCGAGCGCTATGGCGTCATGCTGTCGAGTGGGCAAGGTGCTGGTAACCTCATCCGCCTTGGGCACATGGGACCAACCGCCCGAGGAATGTATCCCGTAATTGGAGTTGCGGCCCTTGGCCAAGCATTGAAAGATCTGGGGCAGTCCGTGGACGTCGGAGCTGGGGTCGCAGCGGCCATGGCCGAACTCAGTTCACAGAGATAGGTAAGGAGCGAAGTGGCACAGCAGCGCACCAAGGGAGTCGACAGCGCACGGCGAGCTCTGGAGATCCTGCTGCACTTTTCGCAAAACCGCCCCGAACTCACAATTGACGACATAGTCACGGCCGCGAAAGTCTCCCTCCCAAGCGCCTACCGGTATATCTCGCTTTTGCGAGAGATGTACCTCATCGAGGAACGCTCCAAGGGCGTATATGTCCTTTCCCCGGAGATTCTGCAGTTGGCGCAAGCCGCTGAATTAACGATGGACTACCGGGCCCAAGCTCAACCTGTGCTCGATCAGGTCTGCGCCCGCACTGGAGAGACCGCGCTGTACCTTCGGCGACTTAACGACGCTGCTGTGTGTCTCGCGATGGCTGAGTCCGACCACGCCATCACGATTTCCTTTCAGCCTGGCCACGTCATGCCTCTGCATTCAGGCGCCGGCGCCAAAGTCCTGCTCAGCGCGCTGCCCAAGGCGAAGCGCTCAAAGTACCTCGCCTCGCTGGAGCCGCCCTTGGGGTCGGCCGCCCTCGAACTGCGAAATTTAGATCTGGACCAGATCCGGGCATCGGGGTTCGCCGTGAGCCAGGGTGAGGTCGACGAAGGCGTCTGGGCATGCGCTGCGGCAGTTCGCAGTCGCGGCCAAGTCGTGGGCGCCCTCTCGGTGGTTGCACCGGGCTACCGCGTCACTGAGGTAAAACACGGGGCAATTGCGCAGATCGTCCGGGATGCAGCCGAACAACTCGGTTCCGCCATCGCCGGCACCCGCTGACCTCAGTTCACCTGCAGAGAAAATTTGTAAAACCCATCGCACTTCAGGGGTCTAGTCATGTACGTTTGTTATTGCACAGAGAGAGACCACTCTTACATTCTAAGAATTTGTGATGGGATTCCAGATGACCGTCCTACCGGTTGCTCGGCACGCAGAGGTGGCAGGAGCCGGGTTCGCCGGGCTCACGGCCGCCATCGCGCTGGCTCGCCGAGGCTGGTCGGTACGCGTCCACGAGCGCGGTGAGCAGTTACGCGAACAAGGCGCTGGGATTGTCCTGTGGCAGAACAGTTTAAAGATCCTTGAGGAGTTCGGACTCATCGCCGAACTCGACACCCAATCGATGACTCCGCCGGCCTACGAGACCCGCATGCAGAACCGAGCAGTCTCGGTAGAAACTCTTGACGGCATCTGGTGGCGCACGATGACACGCCCGTTCCTTCATAGCCTGCTCGCCCGTGCGGCGCTGCGGGAGGGCGTTGAGATTGTGACCGGATCAGAAGTCATCGGCGCTACCCCAGAAGGGCAATTACGTCTCGCAGGTGGCGAGACATTGGTGGCCGATCTGATCGTGGGAGCAGATGGTGTCGGCTCCGATGTTCGCGACTCCCTCGGTATCCCCTACGAACGTCAACACAGTCGCGATGGCATCTCCCGATTCTTGGTGCCACGTCGCAAGGCAGATCTTGCCAAGTTGGAGCCGAACACCAATTGGGACCACATGATCGACTTCTGGAACCTCGAACCGCGTGTGTTACGAGTTCTCTACACGCCCGCTAATGCCAACGAGCTCTACCTCGCGTTGATGGCACCTGCCAGCGACGATGAGGGCTCAGCGGTACCCATCAATCTTGACGTGTGGACCTCGATTCATCCGAACCTAGCGCCGGTACTCGAAGAAGCGACCAAAGTAGAAGGCAAATACTTCGGCTATCAGACGACGCGCTTGGACTACTGGACAAGCGGTCGTGTTGCGCTCATCGGTGATGCCGGTCATGCCATGTGTCCTGCTCTGGCACAAGGTGGCGGTTGCGCCATGATGAATGCGTACACCCTCGCCGAAGCAGCGACACTCTCCGACGTTGCCGACATTCCAGAGTCGCTCGTGAAGTGGGAGCAGACAGAACGCCCTTACACCGATCGTTGCCAGACGCGGTCACAAAACTATGCCGACACACGTGGGATGGCAAAAGGCAACCAGTTCCAGGGGGAGATCAACGAGACAACGCTCTACGACCCGACCAATCCGCATCGTCATGACGGTGTCTCATCAGCATTGGGGGCTCAGTGATGTACCCAGCCTTGGATCCGTTTTATCAGGTGCGTCAGTGGGTGAGCGTCAGCTACGAGGTACTTCATGAGGGTGGACCTTTCCCCGGTGAGCCACTGGTCAAAGCTGCTGTCGGCGTCGTAATCAAGAATCCATTCGCGGGCCAATGGGTGGAAGATCTCTCTGCGCTCACCAATCCCAGTGCCAGCCTCGGCATCACGTTGGGTGCTCGGGCCGTGGCACTCCTCGGCGGACGCCCCGTGGAGGGCTATGGCAAGGGCGGCATCGCCGGCACGAATGGCGAGCAGGAGCACGTCGTGGCATGTGTGACGACCGTGTTTGGCAACGCATTCCGCGAGGCGGTGGGTGGTGGTGCGGCCTGGATCAGTTCCGCCACCAAGTGCGCTTCGGCTGGCGCCTCGATCGACATTCCGCTCGCCTACAAAGACGAGCTGTATGTCCGCTCTCATTATGACGCCGTTTCCCTCACCGTTCCGGACTCTCCGCGCCCCGACGAATTGCTCATTTGCTGCGCAGTGTCCTCAAGAGGGCGCATTCACGAACGCGTCGGTGGTATCACTGTTGATGAAGTTGTTTCACGGCACACCCACTAACGACGCACCTCTCACACCAGAAGGAAACGCTATGGCGTACACGCCGGGGCAGTACCACCAGGACAAGTCGATTGCTCACATGCTCTACGACGCAGCACGCGCACATCGGATCCTCGAGATTGAAGGCCACGGCGACATGTCCATGGGTCATCTCTCGGTCCGAGATCCCTTCGGGCGAGGCATCTGGCTCAAGCGTGGCAACCTCGCGCTGTCTGAAGTGCAAGGTGATGACTTCATTTTGATCGATCTCGACGGAAACGTTCTCGAAGGAACCGGACTTCGCCATCTGGAGTGGCCACTTCATGCGGAAATCATGCGTGCTCGTCCCGATGTCAACGTGGTCGGCCATTCACACTCGCACTACGCAACAGTTATCGGTGCATGTGATGTCGATCTGGCACCGTTCAACAATCATGGGGTCTGGTTCGCGGAACACTCAGTGCCGCGATTCACCGAAACCAGTCACATCATCACGACTGTCGAGCTCGGCAAGTCAGTGGCCAGCACCCTAGGTCAGGCAGAGGCGATTCTTCTGCGAAATCACGGAGTCGCATTCGTCGGCGACAGCGTGCCGGAAGCGATGCTCGCCGGAATCTTTCTCGAGAAGGCCGCCAAATTCCAAGTGGACCTCATGCAGATGGGCGTGCACCCAGAACCACCTTCGCGAGAGGAAACCATCGAGAAGCGCAATCGTATCTATCCCGCCAAAGCACAAGAAAACTACTGGATGTATTTCAACCGCAAGCTCGACAGCTTCGAGTCCTAACGCACACCCCGTCCACCAACCCGTATAGGAGTCATCACCATCATGAGCAGCCTTCCCAAAGTGGCCACAGTCGTTGGCTCCGGAACCATGGGCCCCGGTATCGCGGCAACCCTGTGCCGCGCCGGCGTCACCGTACGTGTCTATGACATCAACGAAGAGGTACTAGCTCGCGCAGAGGGTGCGTACGCATTCGCGAGCAATGTCCTCGTGCAGCTCGAAGTGCCTGTAACGGATGGCGGATCAGTGTCATTCACCATGGATCTCGCAGAGGCACTCAAAGGCACCGAATTGGTGATTGAGGCAATTCCGGAGAACCTCGAACTGAAAAAGAAGGTCCTTGCGCAGATTGAGGCGCTCGTCGGCGACGACGTCATTATCGGAACGAACACATCCGGTATCCCGATCACGACCATGGCCGAGGGGATGAAGGCGCCCGAGCGGTTAGTGGGTCACCACTGGTCCAATCCCCCGCACTTGATCCCGATGATCGAGGTCATCCCCGGTAAAGCGACTTCACAGTCTGTCGTCGATCGCTCAATTGCGATCGTGCAAGCCTTTGGCTACCACGCCGTCCTGGAGAAGGAGATCGCCGGTTTTGTAGAGAATCGCATCCTCTACGCAATCCTTCGCGAATGTGTTGCGTTGCTTGAGGCCGGCATTGTCACGCCGGCGGGACTCGATACGTGCGTGAAGTGGGGCATTGGCTACAAGCTCTCGGTCATTGGGCCCACACGCCTCCTGGACATGGCCGGCATGGATATCTACGCGGCTGTATCCAGTTACCTCAACAAGGAACTTGACGTCACGGCTGAGACGCCTGCCATGATCACCGACCTGATTGCGCAGGGCCGCCTCGGCTTTAAGACCGGTGCGGGTATGTACGAGTACGGCCCCGGAGATGTTGACGCCAAGCGCAAGGACATCGTCGCTGGACTCATCGCGGCCCGCAAGACGCTGTCGAGCATCCCCGTCGTATGACCTTAGGTAGGTCCCCGCTGCGCACTGAGGGCGCTGAGGTCAATATCGCCTTCACGCGCAGCGGGCAGGGGCCAACCGTCGTGTTGCTCCACGGCACCTCAGCAAGTCATGCCGTGTGGCAGCCGATAGCCGACTCGCTCAGTGCCACTGCTCACGTGGTGAGTCTCGATCAACGCGGTCACGGGAGAAGCGACAAGCCCTCCACCGGTTATCGCGGTGTGGACTTCGCCCACGATGTGATCACCGTCCTTGACTTCCTCGGGATCGAGCAAGCAATTGTTGCTGGCCATTCATTGGGTGCACGCAATGCGTGGATGGCAGCCGCGTTGTTCCCAGACCGTGTCATTAGCGCAGTCTGTGTCGATTACACGCCGTTCGTGGAACCCATTGTCCTGGATGACTTGGTTGTGCGGGTTGCCGCTGGCTATCGCAGCTTCGACAGCCCCACCGCGATTGAGACGTACCTCCACGAACGATACGGCCGGCTCCCTGCTGACGCTGTGGAAAGACGAGCAAGGTGGGGGTACGAACAGCGCGACGATGGATTGTGGTGGCCCTTGGCAGACCCGAACGCAATGACACAACTCATCGACGGTCTGCGAGACCCTCAACTTGAGGAGTTCCTTGCCGTTCAAGCCCAGATGAGTCACATCCGCGGCAAAGACAGCAAGATTCTCAGCGCAGCCGCGTGGCAGTCGGCTCAAGACGTGCGCCCGACGGACCGCTGGGTCGAAGACGCCAAGTGCGATCACTACGTGGCAGAAGAAGCACCCGAACGTGTGCGGACCGAGATTGCGCACCTGCTCGACATCAGCGCACCACATAATCACTAGGAAGGTTGACATGGGACTCTTTATCGACAAGCTGGCCATCGCAAGTTCGGATTTCCCTGGGCTCGGAGCAATTCCAGTGCGCATCTCGGCTGACGGGGGCAACGATTTCCCCGTACTTGAGATCTCTGGTGCTCCAGAGGGGACGGTGGAGTTCGCCGTCATCTGCCACGATCCCGACGCCCCGCTTCCCCAAGGCTTCACGCACCTCACCGCTTATGGCTTCGCGACGACCACCACACGTGTCGATCTTGACGCTCCTGGGGTGCGCGTCGGTCCCAACGGCGCGGGCGTTACCTCGTGGTACGGGCCACAGCCGCCAGTCGGGCACGGTCAGCATCACTACTACTTCTGGGTCTATGCATTGCGCTCCCCTGTCGTTGGATCGCCTACCCGCGAGGAATTTCTTGCCACCTACGGCGATTCGATCATCGAACAGGCGCGCGTAGTCGGTACCTTCCAGCGATAAGGAGGCATTCATGGCCGAGAGCGAAATGTTCGAGGAGGGGCTAAAGACCCGTCGCGAGGTTCTGGGGGCCGAGTACGTCGATCGAAGCCTCGAAGGTGCCGATGACTTCATGATGGCTTTCCAGCGAGTAACCACCGAGTGGTGCTGGGGCTACACGTGGAATCGAGAGGGCCTAGATCGTCGCACTCGCTCGCTATTGAACTTGGCCATGATGACCGCGCTCGGCAAGCCCGCCGAGCTTGGTCTCCACGTGCGCGGTGCTCTCAACAACGGTGTGACCGTGGACGAAATCCGTGAGGCTCTGCTGCACGCAACCGTCTATTGCGGTATCCCTGCGGGTCTAGAGGCCTTCAAGAAGGCACACGAGGTACTCATTGCTGAGGGAGCGCTGCCACAGCCCTAGGGTCCCTGCTGGGCACCCGGACGGTACTCTTGGTCCGCATCTCGCGGGTGTAGCTCAATGGTAGAGCCCCAGCCTTCCAAGCTGGCCATGCCGGTTCGATCCCGGTCACCCGCTCCAATGCAGAAGGTCCCCCGGTTGATCCCGGGGGACCTTCTGCATTGGAATGGGAAACACTGCCCGGGATCGGGAGGAGACGCCGCCTTGAGGCGTCGACGGACCCGGTCACCCGCTCCAATGCCCGCGGCCCTCCCGGCCGAAGGCCGCGCTCGCCGCTCCCCATGGAGCGGGTGACCG
>Ga0194035_1000092_pt1 | contig 52454 bp, 51 predicted proteins | sample JunL2320m_MetaG_FD_148680 | JGI IMG/M metagenome (GOLD analysis project Ga0194035, IMG submission 148680) | Anoxic zone freshwater microbial communities from boreal shield lake in IISD Experimental Lakes Area, Ontario, Canada - Jun2016-L239-20m | ecosystem: Environmental > Aquatic > Freshwater >...
CCGGTGATGATCGACTCCTCCAAGTGGGAGGTCATGGAGACGGGCCTGAAGAACGTGCAGGGCAAGCCCATCGTCAACTCGATCTCCATGAAGGAGGGCGAAGAGAAGTTCGTCCGCGAGGCACGGCTGTGCCGCAAGTACGGCGCCGCCGTCGTCGTGATGGCCTTCGACGAGAAGGGCCAGGCCGACAACCTCGAGCGCCGTAAGGAAATCTTCGGGCGTGCCTACCGGATCCTGACCGACGAGGTCGGCTTCCCGGCCGAGGACATCATCTTCGACCCGAACTGCTTCGCGCTGGCGACCGGTATCGAGGAGCACGCGACCTACGGGATCGACTTCATCAAAGCCTGCGCCTGGATCAAGGCGAACCTGCCCGGCGTGCACATCTCCGGTGGTATCTCGAACGTGTCGTTCTCATTCCGCGGCAATAATCCCGTTCGCGAGGCGATCCATGCGGTGTTCCTCTTCCACGCCATCAAGGCCGGCCTGGACATGGGCATCGTCAACGCCGGTGCGCTGGTGCCCTACGACTCGATCGACCCCGAGTTGCGGGAGCGAATCACCGACGTCGTGTTGAACCGCCGCGAGGACGCGGCCGAAAGGCTGCTGGAGATCGCTGAACGGTTCAATAGCTCGGAGAAAGCTGACGACCCAGTGGCAGCCGAGTGGCGATCCCTTCCGGTCCGCGAACGGATCACACATGCGCTGGTCAAGGGTATCGACGCCAATGTCGACGCGGACACCGAAGAATTGCGGGCCGAGATCGCCGCTGCAGGCGGTCGCCCGATCGAGGTGATCGAGGGCCCGCTGATGGACGGTATGAACGTCGTCGGCGACCTCTTCGGCGCGGGCAAGATGTTCCTGCCCCAGGTGGTGAAGTCGGCCCGGGTGATGAAGAAGGCTGTCGCCTACCTGTTGCCCTACATCGAGGCGGAGAAGACGGCGTCCGGTGCCACCGCGGTCAAGGACACCAACGGCACGATCATCATGGCGACGGTCAAGGGCGATGTCCACGACATCGGTAAGAACATCGTCGGAGTTGTCCTGCAATGTAACAACTTTGAAGTAATCGACCTCGGTGTAATGGTACCTGCGCAAAAAATCCTGGACGCGGCGAGAGAACACAACGCCGACATCATCGGGCTGTCCGGCCTGATCACCCCGTCCCTGGATGAGATGGTCAACGTCGCCGTCGAGATGGAGCGTCAGGGACTGCAGATCCCATTGTTGATCGGGGGCGCGACCACGTCGCGCGCCCACACGGCGGTGAAGATATCGCCGCGTCGTTCCGGCCCGGTGGTGTGGGTCAAGGACGCTTCCCGATCGGTGCCGGTCGCTGCCGCTCTGCTCGATGACAAGCAACGTCCAGGGCTGCTGGCGGCCACCGAAGAGGATTACGCATCGCTTCGCGAACGGCATGCGCAGAAGAACGAGCGGCCGATGCTGACATTGCAGAAGGCGCGCGCGAACCGGACGCCGATCGAGTGGGCCGGCTACTCGCCGCCGGTGCCTGCCCAGGGCCTCGGCGTACGGGATTTTGGTGACTACGACCTCGCCGAACTACGCGAGTACATCGACTGGCAACCTTTCTTCAACGCCTGGGAGATGAAGGGCCGCTTCCCCGACATCCTCAACAATCCGGTGTCGGGCGAGACTGCCCGCAAGTTGTACGACGACGCCCAGGCAATGCTCGACACCATGATCAAGGATAAGTGGCTGACCGCGAACGGGGTGATCGGCTTCTTCCCGGCGAACGCGGTCGGCTCGGGTGTTGAAGACATCGAGGTCTACACCGACGAGACCCGTACCCAGGTGATGGCCACGTTGCACAACCTGCGTCAGCAGGGCGAGCACCGCGACGGCATCCCGAACCGGAGCCTCGGCGACTTCATCGCACCCAAAGAGACCGGACTGGCTGACTACGTCGGCGCTTTCGCCGTGACCACGGGACTCGGCAGCGGAGTCAAGATCGACGAGTTCAAGGCGGCTAATGATGACTACAGCGCGATCCTGCTGGAGTCTCTCGCCGATCGGCTGGCAGAGGCGTTCGCCGAACGGATGCACCAACGGGTTCGCAAGGAGTTCTGGGGATTCCAGCCTGACGAGCAGTTGGACAATGAGGCTCTCATCGGTGAGAAGTACACCGGAATCCGTCCTGCCCCCGGGTACCCGGCCTGCCCGGAGCACACCGAGAAGGTGACGCTCTGGGACTTGATGGATGTCAAAGAGCGGACCGGTATCGAGCTCACCGAGTCGATGGCGATGTGGCCCGGTGCCGCCGTCAGCGGCTGGTACTTCTCCCACCCGCAGTCGCAGTACTTCGTGGTCGGCCGGATGGCCCAGGATCAGGTGGCCGACTACGCAAAGCGCAAGGGTTGGACTTTGGCCGAAGCCGAGCGGTGGCTCGGCCCCAACCTCGGCTACAACCCGGAGGATTAATGATGCACGCCGTGTTGTTCGATATGGACGGCACGCTGGTCGACTCGGAGAAACTCTGGGAGGTGGCGCTGCAGGTGCTCTACACCAGGCTCGGCGGCGAGCTGACTCCGGCTATGCGCGAGGCTACCGTCGGCGGATCCGCCGAGAGCCTCATGCAGATGGTCTACACGGACCTGGGCCTTGACCCCGATCCTGATCAGATGGCGGCCCACTCCGACTGGCTGCACGACTACACCGCCGACCTGTTCGACGGCGGACTGCCGTGGTGCGAGGGCGCGCGCGAACTCCTCGACACCCTCGCTGATGCGGCCGTGCCGATGGCATTGGTGACGAATACCCGCCGCGCGCTCACTGAACGCGCCCTCGACAGCATCGGCCGGCGTTACTTCACGGCCAGTGTGTGTGGGGATGAGGTGGTGAGTCCCAAGCCTGCGCCGGATCCCTACCACCGGGCCGCGACACTGCTGGGATTCGACCCTGCGCAATGTCTCGCCATCGAAGATTCGGTCACCGGGGCCGCATCGGCTGAGGACGCCGGCTGTCCGGTTCTGGTGGTGCCCAATGACGTCAAGGTGCCGACCAGTCCCCGGCGACGCCATGTCACGTCGTTGCGCGGTCTGAACGCCGTTCGATTGCGGGAGATCCACACCGAGTTGATGCTGGGTGTGTAATCGTATTTCCACACGGTTCGGATAGTTTTCGGAAAGGGACGCCACATGGCCGGCCAAGGGCCCATCAGCGACACACCGTCGGTTTTCGACGACGAGGAATTCTCCGGCCGCGGTGTGGTGCGCATCGCCTCCGTGGCAGCACTCGGCGGCCTGCTGTTCGGCTACGACAGTGCGGTGATCAACGGCGCGGTGGCCTCGATCCAGAATCACTTCCAAATCAACAACGCCTCACTCGGCTTCGCGGTGGCCTCGGCCCTGCTCGGCGCGGCTGCGGGCGCCATGACGGCGGGCCGGCTGGCCGACCGGATCGGCCGCATCTCGGTCATGAAGATCGCCGCGGTGTTGTTCTTCATCAGCGCCATCGGAACCGGTCTGGCGAGCAGTGTCTGGATGATCGTGCTGTTCCGCGTTATCGGCGGGATCGGCGTCGGGGTCGCGTCGGTGATCGCCCCGGCCTACATTGCCGAAACCTCGCCCGCGCGCATCCGAGGTCGACTCGGCTCACTGCAGCAGTTGGCAATTGTGAGCGGCATTTTTATCTCACTAGCCATCGATTACCTACTGGCCCATCTGGCCGGCGGCGCTAGCAAGGACCTGTGGCTGGGGCTTGAGGCCTGGCGGTGGATGTTCCTGATCATGGCTGTGCCGGCGGTGGTCTACGGGGTGCTCGCATTCACCATTCCGGAGTCGCCGCGCTATCTCGTTGCCCGCCATCGCATTCCGGAGGCCCGCAAAGTCCTCACCATGCTTCTGGGGGAGAAGAATCTCGATATCACCATCGACCGCATTGAGAGCACGCTGAGCGGCGAGGCCAAACCCTCATGGAGTGATCTGCGTAAGCCGGGCGGCGGGGTCTACGGCATCGTCTGGGTTGGTTTGGGGCTGTCGATTTTCCAGCAATTCGTCGGCATCAACGTGATCTTCTACTACTCCAATGTGCTGTGGGAGGCGGTGGGCTTCGACGAGAGTCAGTCCTTCGTGATCACGGTGATCACGTCGATCGTCAATATCGCGACCACCTTGATCGCCATCTCACTCATCGACAAGATCGGCCGCAAGCCCCTGTTGCTGATTGGTTCAGCCGGGATGGCGGTCACCCTGGCGACCATGGCCTTCATCTTCGGCACCGCACCGCAGGTGGGTGGCACCCCGCAACTCAGCGGTGCGGAAGGACCCATCGCCCTGGTTGCGGCGAACCTGTTCGTGGTGGCCTTCGGTATGTCCTGGGGTCCGGTGGTGTGGGTGCTGCTCGGCGAGATGTTCCCCAATCGCATCCGCGCTGCCGCACTCGGACTGGCCGCCGCGGCACAGTGGGCAGCCAACTGGCTGATCACGGTCAGCTTCCCGCAACTGCGGAACAACCTCGGCCTGGCCTATGGCTTCTATGCGCTGTGCGCCATCCTGTCGTTCCTCTTTGTGTGGACCTGGGTGCGCGAGACCAAGGGTGTGGCGCTGGAAGATATGCAGGGTGAGCTCGCCGAAAAGAAGCCGACCGCCGCCTGATCGACAGGCGTACGCGGCAGCTCGGCGGAAACCGCCGTGACGGGTTCGGGTTCAGCGTGGAACAATCCCATGACGTGAAGACTTTCGAGGAACTGTTCGCCGAACTGGGCGAACGTGCCCGCATCCGGCCGGCGGGTAGCGCCACCGTCGCCGCCCTCGATGCCGGCGTGCACAACCTGGGCAAGAAGATCCTCGAGGAGGCCGGTGAGGTGTGGCTGGCCGCCGAGCATGAGTCGGATGAGGCACTGGCGGGAGAGATCAGCCAGCTGCTGTACTGGACCCAGGTGCTGATGATCGCGCGTGGGCTCGGCCTCGATGACGTCTACCGGAAGCTGTAGGGCCCACCATGTTGCGTGTCGCTGTGCCCAACAAGGGCGCATTGTCCGAATCGGCCGCCGAGATCCTGTCTGAGGCCGGTTACCGGCGGCGTAGCGATCCCAAGGATCTGACCGTCATCGACCGGCCGAACGGTGTCGAGTTCTTCTTCCTGCGGCCCAAGGACATCGCGATCTATGTGGGTTCAGGGGAGCTCGACTTCGGGATCACCGGCCGGGATCTGGCCGCCGAATCCGGCGCACCCGTTCGCGAGCGGCTGGCACTGGGTTTCGGATCCTCCAGCTTCCGCTACGCGGCCCCAGTCGACCGGGCATGGATCACCGCTGACCTGGCCGGAAAACGAATCGCCACCGCATACCCGAATCTGGTCCGAAAAGATCTGGCGGCCAAAGGGATTGAGGCGACCGTGATCCGGCTTGACGGCGCAGTCGAGATCTCGGTGCAGCTTGGAGTGGCTGACGCTATCGCCGATGTCGTCGGTTCGGGGCGCACGTTGAGCCTGCACGGCCTGGCGGCCTTCGGCGAGTCACTGTGTGATTCAGAGGCGGTGCTGATCGAGCGCGACGGCGTCGGCGACGACGAAAACCGCGCCGCCCGCGATCAGCTGGCCGCCCGGGTGCAGGGGGTGGTTTTCGGCCAGCAGTATCTGATGCTGGATTACGACTGCCCGCGCGCGGTGCTCGAACGGGCCACCGCGATCACGCCGGGACTCGAGTCGCCGACCATCGCGCCCCTGGCCGACCCGGACTGGGTGGCGGTGCGCGCCCTGGTGCCGCGACGTGACATCAACGCCATCATGGACCAGATCGCGGCGATCGGAGCCAAGGCGATCCTCGCCTCGGACGTACGATTCTTCCGCTTCTAGCCCAACTCCCGGTCGTGCTAGCGTCCCGATCATGACGCATGCGCTCGTATTGCTGCTGGCTCTGCTCATCGGCGTGGTCGCCGGTCTGCGGGCCTTCACCGCCCCCGCAGTGCTTGCCTGGGCCGCGTTCCTGCAGTGGATCAATCTGTCCGGAACGTGGGCATCGTGGATGGGGCATTGGGCGACCGTGGCGATCCTGACTGTCCTGGCGGTCGCCGAACTGGTCAGCGACAAGATGCCCACCCTGCCCAGTCGCAAGTCCGCGCCGCAGTTCCTGCTGCGTTTGGCCGCCGGCGCCTTCTCGGGGGCCGTGCTCGGAACCGCGTGGGGGTACCGCTGGGGCAGCCTGGGCGCCGGAATGATCGGCGCGGTGGTGGGCACCATCGGGGGCTTTGCCGTTCGTACCGCCCTGGTCCGCGCCAATGGCGGCAACGACCGGCCGGTCGCACTAGGCGAGGACATCGTCGCCGTCATTGCCGGCGTCGCGGCCGCGTACGCCATCAGCGCGCTCTGAGGTTCAGTGGGCGTGGATGACTACGCCCCGAATGTTGCGGCCGGCGAGCATATCGTCGTAGGCCTCGTTGATCTCCTCGAGTTTGTACTCGGCGGTGATCGTCTCGTCGAGCAGCAGTTTGCCTTCCCGATACAGACTGAGGAGCCGCGGGATGTCCGCGCGCGGGTTGGCTTCGCCGTACAGGCTGCCCAGTAGACGCTTCTGAAAGAGCGTGATCATGGCAGTCGGCATCATCGGCGTCACATCGCTGATCGGTGCAAGCGCTGTCAACACCACCGCGCCACCCTTGCGGATGATCCCGAATGCGTCGTTGATCATCGGAGGTTCGACGACGCCGACGGTCAAGATCGCCGAGTCGGCCATCACCCCCCGGGTCAACTGGCCCACCAACTCGATCGCCTCCGGCATCGAGGTGACGAAGTGGGTGGCGCCGAACAGAAAAGCCTTGTCCCGCTTGGTATCGACCACGTCGATGACGACGATCTTCTCTGCGCCGGCCAGCCGGGCACCCTGGATGGCACCGCTGCCGATCCCGCCGCAGCCGATCACCACGACCGTGTCGCCAGGGCTTACGTCGGCGGTGTTGACCGCTGACCCCCATCCGGTGGTGACGCCGCAGCCCAGCAGGCAGGCCCGGGAGAGTGGAATGTCATCGTCGATCTTGATCATCGATGCTTCAGGCACGGTCCCGTACGGGGCGAAGGTGCCCAGTCCGATGGCGGCGTAGACGTCCTGCCCGCGGGCATGGCGCCGGAAGGTTCCATCGGGTTGTAGCCCGATGAGGCTGTTCGCACCCATATCGCACAAATTCGAGTGCCCGGTCGCACACCAGCGACAGCGCCCGCACGCCGGCAGGAAGGCTGCCACCACATGGTCACCGACCTTTAGGTCCCGCACGCCGAGGCCGACTTCGACGATGACACCGGCGCCCTCGTGGCCACCGATGATCGGAACCGGGGCAGGTAGGTCGCCGGTGCGGATGTGGTGATCGGAGTGGCAGAGTCCGGTGGCTTCGAAGGACACCAAGACCTCGCCGTCCCGCGGCGGGTCGAGGTCGACTTCTTCGACGCTCCAGTCCTGTTCGTAGTCCCACAGGATGGCGGCATTCATCTTCATCAGGTTTCACCGAACGGTCGAGGTGTGAGTCCCGTGAGCATAGGACCACTGCGCCGTTACCGGGGCGAGGATGCGGTGTTCGCTGTGGCAGGGTGAACCGTTGTGACCGACAACCCGGGCGTGGCGCGCAGGACAGGTCCGTTCGCTGTCGGCGACCGGGTCCAGTTGACCGATCCCAAGGGCCGGCACTACACGATGATCCTCAATACCGGCGCCGAGTTCCATACCCACCGGGGCGCGCTAGCCCACGACGAGGTGATCGGCCTGCCCGAGGGCAGCGTCGTCAAATCCGCCAATGGCGATGCGTTCCTGGTCTTGCGCCCACTGCTGATCGACTACGTGATGTCGATGCCGCGCGGCGCACAGGTGATCTACCCCAAGGATGCCGCGCAGATCGTCCACGAGGGCGATATCTTCCCCGGCGCCCGGGTGCTGGAGGCGGGTGCCGGATCCGGCGCGCTGACCTGCTCGCTGCTGCGCGCCGTGGGTGTGCTCGGTGAGGTCATCTCCTACGAGGTCCGCGCTGACCACGCCGAGCACGCCGAGCGCAATGTGGCGACGTTCTTCGGGCAGGATCCCGATAACTGGCGGCTGATTATTTCCGACGTGGTCGATGCCGACCTCGCAGACGCGTCGGTCGACCGCGCCGTCCTCGACATGCTCGCACCCTGGGATGTTCTCGACGCCGTGGCGCGCATGCTGGTTCCGGGCGGGGTGCTGGTGATCTATGTCGCTACGGTGACCCAATTGTCCAAGACGGTCGAGGCGTTGCGCGAACGGCAGTGCTGGACCGAGCCGCGATCGTGGGAGACGCTGCAGCGCGGCTGGAACGTCGTGGGGTTGGCGGTTCGTCCGGAGCACACCATGCGCGGGCACACCGCGTTCCTGATCTCCGCACGCCGACTGGCGCCGGGAACAGTGACACCGACACCGATGCGTCGCAAGAAGGGCCGTGCCGAGGTCTGAGCTCGGCTTGATCTGATGACGCCGTCAACTAGTCGTCGGTGTGCCGCAGATCCCTTCGGGCCGACAGCAATTCGATCTCGGGGCGGTTCGCGACGAGCCGTTCGGCGGCGTCGAGCACCTCGACCGCATGCGCCCGATCGGCGGCTACCACCGCCACGCCGATTCCGGTCCGCCGGTGCAGATCCAGTGACCCGGTCTCGGCGGCAGACACGCTGAATCGGCGCTGTAACTCGGCCACCAGTGGCCGCACCACCGAACGCTTCTCCTTCAGCGACCGCACGTCGCCGAGCCGAATGTCGAACTCAAGCCACCCGATCCACATTGCTGTTACTGCCGTCAGGAGGTGGGACTGGGGGCGATGGTCGCTGGGGCGGCCGATGTCGGAGTGGCGGACTCGGTGTGGGCATTGCCGAACGCCAGCAGTGAATCCGCTGTCTGGCGGGACAACTGCCAGCCGTCATCGACGGGCCGGAACTGCATTGGAAAGACGAACTCGCCCGGATTAACCGGGTTCGCTGTCGTGACCTTGATGGTGGCTAGTGCGTCACCGGGCTGGGTGTCGGACCATTTCACCTCGGTGGCGGTGAACGTCAACGGGGTGAAACCGCCATCACGCAGTGCAGTGGCGAACCTGTCGAGCGTGCCCGCTTCCGATGGCACGGCATTTTCAACCAGGTGCAGTTTGTCGGTGCCGGGGACCGCCGGGTCGGCAAGCCGGTACATCACATCGGTGAGGGTTTCCGGTGCCGGCAGCGGCCCGGGATCGGCCGGTGCTGCCGCCGTGGTCGGCGGCTGCGTCACGGGATTTGATATCGAACTCGATTCGTCCTGATGTGCGCACCCCGAAAGGCCAATCGCCGACACGATTGTGGCGATACTCAGGCTCACGATCAGGAGGCGACGCATCCGGCAGCGGCGGGGTCAGCCGTTGAACAGGCTCAGCACCAACCCGGCCGAGGCGCGCGATAGCTTCCAGCCGCCCTGGTTGACGAAGACGATGTTCTGGGTGATCGGTCCGATACCGTTTCCGGTCGCGGTGACGGCGGAACTGGCCGACCCAGCGGCCGCCGGGGCGATATTGGCGACCGAGAAGTTCAACGGTAGCTGGCCTTTGGCTACTGCGTTCTTCATCAGGCCGTCGGCGGCGCGGGCCTCGATCCGCCCGATCCCGCCCTCGACCAGGTTGCTCTTGGCGGCAAACGGCACGTTGGGGTCTGCCAGCCCGTACAGCACGCCGTACAGCTGGTCGGCCGTCGGGAGGTCGGCGGCCGGATCCTGGGGCAGCGGAACCCCGAACACGACGGGTTGCACGGCAGGAGATGCGACCGGGCTGATCGCATCGACAGCGGCCAGTCCACCAGCGGCGCCACCCAGGATCGCAGCGGCTGCCATGCACGTGGCCAGCAGTTCTAGGGTCACAACTGTCCTTTCGATCGGACTGACTCGGTAATGAGGTTAACAGTGACATCTGGGTGTCGAAATCGTCGTAGAGCCCGGGATGGTCTAATCGCCGGTAGCGTTGGGAGGATCCACCTCACCACCGTCGGTGCAGTGCGGGGAAGGAGCCGGTTAATGAGTGAGTCGAATCGTTCTGAGGCTTTGGGAGACTCTGACGGTGAGGATTCCGCTGAGTTGGAGGAGCTCCGCCGGGAGGCGGCGCTGCTGCGTGAGCAATTGCAGAGCGTTGCCGGCGGTCAGCGCGTGACCCGCGAGGTGCAGCAACTGGAGGCCCGGATCGACTCGCTGGGTGCCCGTAACGCCAAGCTGATGGACACCCTCAAGGACGCACGCCAGCAGCTCCTGGCGCTGCGCGAGGAGGTCGACCGACTGGGTCAGCCGCCCAGCGGGTACGGCGTGCTGTTGGGTGCCCACGATGATGACACCGTCGATGTGTTCACGTCCGGCCGCAAGATGCGGCTGACCTGCTCGCCCAATATCGAGATTGAGAAGTTGAAGAAGGGGCAGACCGTCCGGCTCAACGAGGCGCTAACCGTGGTGGAGGCCGGCGCCTTCGAGGCGGTGGGCGAGATCAGCACCCTGCGTGAGGTGCTTGCCGACGGACACCGCGCGCTGGTGCTGGGCCACGCCGACGAGGAGCGGATTGTCTGGTTGGCCGAGCCACTGGTGGCAGCCGAGCATATGGCTCCCGAAGTGGCCGATGCCCTTGACGACGATCACAGGCCGCGCAAGCTTCGTTCGGGTGACTCGCTACTGGTCGACTCCAAGGCCGGTTACGCCTTCGAGCGCATCCCCAAGGCCGAGGTGGAGGACCTGGTCCTCGAAGAGGTCCCCGACGTCGCCTACAGCGATATCGGCGGCCTGACCCGTCAGATCGAGCAGATCCGCGATGCGGTGGAACTTCCCTTCCTGCACAAGGATCTGTACCGCGAGTACTCGCTGCGTCCACCGAAGGGTGTGCTGCTCTACGGCCCTCCCGGGTGCGGCAAGACACTGATCGCCAAGGCGGTCGCCAACTCGCTGGCCAAGAAGATGGCCGAGGTTCGTGGTGAGGACGCCCGCGAGGCGAAGTCCTACTTCCTCAACATCAAGGGCCCGGAACTGCTGAACAAGTTCGTGGGTGAGACCGAACGCCATATCCGGTTGATCTTCCAGCGGGCCCGGGAGAAGGCCTCCGAGGGCACCCCGGTGATCATCTTCTTCGACGAGATGGACTCGATCTTCCGCACCCGCGGCACCGGCGTCAGCTCCGATGTCGAGACCACGGTCGTGCCTCAGTTGCTCAGCGAGATCGACGGCGTCGAGGGTCTGGAGAACGTCATCGTCATCGGTGCCTCCAACCGCGAGGACATGATCGATCCGGCGATCCTGCGGCCGGGCCGACTCGACGTCAAGATTAAGATCGAGCGTCCGGATGCCGAAGCCGCCCAGGACATCTTCAGTAAGTACCTGACCGTGAACCTGCCGGTGAACGCCGACGACCTTGCGGAGTTCGGGGGCGACCGGGCGCTGTGCGTCAAGGCGATGATCGAGAAGGTTGTCGACCGGATGTACGCCGAGATCGATGACAACCGTTTCCTGGAGGTCACCTATGCCAACGGTGACAAAGAGGTCATGTACTTCAAGGATTTCAACTCCGGCGCGATGATTCAGAACGTCGTCGACCGGGCCAAGAAGTTCGCGATCAAGTCGGTGCTCGAGTCAGGCCAGCACGGTCTGCGAATCCAGCACCTGCTCGACTCGATCGTCGATGAGTTCTCCGAGAACGAGGATCTGCCCAACACCACCAACCCTGATGACTGGGCACGCATCTCGGGCAAGAAGGGAGAGCGGATCGTCTACATCCGCACCCTGGTGAGTGGCAAGACCTCCAGCACCAGCCGGGCCATCGACACCGAGTCGAATCTCGGCCAGTACCTCTAGCCGCACGACGATCAAGCGGTTACTAGAACTGCAGCGAATAGCTGTTAGTCAGGTCGTCTTGGGTGACGTGGGCGTCGCGCGCGGTGGTGTCGACCCGCAGTGGATGCGACAGCGTGCGGGTCTGGTAACTCCAACCGGCCGGAAGGTGCAGCCGGCTCGCCAGTCCGGGTAGGTCATCGAGAGTCAGGCCCTTGTCGACGATCTGGCTCCAGGTCTGCATCACCCAACGCTGTCCATCCGGGTCGACCAGTTCGAAGATGGGACGGCCGGCATCGAAGGTGAACACCGCTTTACGGTCAACCCTGTTGACGCTGTAGGGCGCGGGGTTCATCGATGAAAGTTTGACGACTGCCTGCTCGATCATATCGATGCCGCCGAAGTTCATCGTTGCCTGCGGGCCCGCTGCGTGCTTGTCGATACTGCTCATCAACCAGTAGCGGGGGCCGTTGAGCAATACGGCGACCACGCCGTTCTCCTTGGCAATTTTCTCAGCATCGAGAGAGTCCCATAGTTCGGCCGGGCAGTCGTTGAGCGGAAAGCTGTTGTAGACAGCCGCTTGGGGTCCGGACTCGGTGATCCGAACCAGCATCACCTCGCCGTAGCGAAGCCCGAACACATCTCCGGATTGATCAGCCATGAGCATCCTCAGTCGTCGAAATCGGTGATACCGCTTTGATTTTAGTCTGACGGGCGTCCATTGACCGATACCGGCCGAGAGCGACAATAGTGAGCCGTAAATCGTCGAGAATCGGGTCGAGAAACTGTGCGCGGTACTGCGTGTCGGTGACCGCTTTGGCAGCCAGGTACATGAACGTGATCGCGGTCAATAACATCGTGGTCTGAATCAGCGGGTCGGGGATCGGCAGTGTCATACCCAGCAGCCGTCCGTCAGGGCTACCGGCCCCGCGCGTCCAGGCATCGAGAACAGCGGGACTGACCAAGATCAGGCCGAGCACGAAGAACACGGTGCCCGTCATGATCGCGACGGTGAGCACGTGCACCACCTGTGAGGCGGCCACCACGAACACGGTATTGAGACGTTCGCCCAGGGAAAGGCCGCGGGAATCTGGTGGATCGGGCACACCCTCGAACGGAGTTCCGGCGAGTTTGTCGGCGTCACCGGCTACAGCGCCCGGGGCCCTCAGCAACGGCCGAACCTCCGTCATCGTGCTGGACACCAGGAACGCGGCGGCGATGAGGAACAGAAAGCCCATCCCCAGCCACAGGCGGCCACGACTGATCAAGGAGGTCATCAGCCAGACGTAGGTGTTGAAGAACACCAGAAATGTGAGCAGGACGACCGGAAGGGCCCGGACGAACATCCCCGCGGCGTAGGCGAGGTTTGTCAGCGTCAGTTCGGCTGCCCAGCCCAGGATCGAGCCGAGGCCCGTCGCGGTGAGTGCCAGGACCGCGCCGAGCATAGCCCCCCAGATGATCAGATTCACCAGGATCCGTGCACTCGGTCCACCGAAGACCGCACCCAGGGCGATGATCGCCACGGCGAGATCGGCGATCAACACCCGCCGCACCGTGGAGTCGATTTTTGCCACGAACCATCCCGCGGCTACGGCGGCAGGCAGTACCAGCACCAGGATGGCCAGAACGAATCCTTCGGCCAGGTCCGGCCGCCCGTCGATGTTGATGGTGTGCTTTCCCAACAACCTCACCACGATGATCGAGTTCACCGCGAAGACCGCCATCGCCGCGAGAGCGGGCGCCGACCGGCTCCACACCCGGCGTAGCAGTGCCCCCGGTCGCAATACGGCGGGAAGTCCGCGGGCGAGGAACCAGCGTTCGGCGGCTTCGGTCTCGGCCGGCATGTGTGGAAACCCTAGCGGCTCAGCGCGCATCGTCACCCGGCTGGTTCGGATTGCCGGGTTCCTCCTCGCGCTAGCGCGCATCGTCACCCGGCTGGTTCGGATTGCCGGGTTCCTCCTCGCGCTAGCGCGCATCGTCACCCGGCTGGTTCGGATTGCCGGGTTCCTCCTCGCGCTAGCGCGCATCGTCACCCGGCTGGTTCGGATTGCCGGGTTCCTCCTCGCGCTAGCGCGCATCGTCACCCGGCTAGGCTGTACCTTATGCAGCGGATCATCGGTACTGAGGTCGAGTACGGCATATCCTCGCCGTCCGATCCGACCGCCAATCCGATCCTCACCTCCACCCAGGCGGTGCTTGCCTATGCGGCCGCCGCCGGGATCCAGCGGGCCAAGCGCACCCGTTGGGACTACGAGGTGGAGTCGCCGCTGCGCGACGCTCGGGGCTTCGATTTGAGCCGCACCTCGGGGCCGGTTCCGGTAGTGGATGCCGACGAGGTCGGCGCGGCCAACATGATCCTGACCAACGGCGCCCGGCTGTACGTGGATCATGCCCATCCGGAGTATTCGGCACCGGAAGTCACCGATCCGATGGATGCGGTGATCTGGGACAAAGCCGGCGAGCGGGTCATGGAGGCCGCCGCCCGACACGTGGCCAGCGTTCCCGGCGCGGCCAAGCTTCAGCTGTACAAAAACAATGTCGACGGCAAGGGCGCCTCCTACGGCACGCACGAGAACTATCTGATGAGCCGGCAGACCCCGTTCTCGGCCGTCATCGTCGGCCTGACCACGTTCATGGTCTCCCGACAGGTGATCACCGGAAGTGGCCGCGTCGGGATCGGTCCGGCCGGCGACGAGCCCGGCTTCCAGCTGTCTCAGCGCGCCGACTACATCGAAGTCGAGGTCGGGCTGGAGACGACCCTGAAGCGGGGGATCATCAACACCCGCGACGAACCGCACGCCGATGCCGACAAATATCGCCGGTTGCATGTGATCATCGGCGACGCAAACCTGGCCGAGACGTCGACGTATCTCAAGGTGGGCACCACGGCACTGGTCCTGGACCTGATCGAGGAGGGTCTGGATCTCAGCGATCTGACCCTGGCCCGGCCGGTCCACTCCGTGCACGTCGTCAGCCGGGACCCGTCACTGCGGGCGACGGTCGCCTTAGCCGACGGCCGCGAGCTGACCGCGCTGGCATTGCAGCGGATCTATCTCGATCGGGTGGCCAAACTGCTGGACAGCCGTGACCCCGACCCGCGGGCCACCCACGTCGTCGAGACCTGGGCGCACGTGCTGGATTTGTTGGAACGCGATCCGATGGAATGTGCCGAGCTGCTGGACTGGCCGGCCAAACTACGGCTGCTCGAGGGTTTCCGGCAGCGGGAGAACCTTGCCTGGTCGGCACCCCGGCTGCAACTGGTCGACCTGCAGTACTCCGACGTCCGGCTGGACAAAGGCCTCTACAACCGGCTGGTCGCACGCGGTTCCATGAAGCGGCTCGTCACCGAACAGCAGGTGCTCGACGCCGTGGATAACCCGCCGACCGACACCCGGGCCTACTTCCGCGGCGAGTGTCTGCGCCGCTTCGGTGCCGATATTGCCGCCGCCAGTTGGGATTCGGTGATCTTCGATCTCGGCGGTGACTCGCTGGTCCGGATCCCGACACTGGAGCCGCTGCGAGGCAGCAAGGCTCACGTGGGCGCGCTGCTGGACTCGGTCGACAGTGCCGCCGAACTTGTTGCGCAACTAACGAACTGAGCCGACCACGGCCTTCTCCTCGCGCACCTTCGTCCCGGCGAAGTAGAAGATCACCCCGGTGATGACGAAGATCGCCAGCGGGACGGCCTCGATCAGCAGATACCTCATCCGCTCCCCGGCCTCCCAGCCCTCCGGCCGGAACTCGTCGGAGAACCAGTCGACTCCAAACCCGGGCATCAGCAGTTGCACGGTGGCGAAGATCACCCATGCCGTCAGCAAGATCGACAGGAACGGCGCCCACGGAGCGCGGTAGGGACGCGGATGGTCGGGGAAGGACACCCGCAACTTCCACAGCGCGGGGAAGATCGCGATATAGGAAATGAGAGTCGTGGAGATCGCGATACCCAGGATGGCGCCGAAGTATTTGGCGGCGTTGCCGCCGGTGATCTCATGGACGGCGACGACCACGACGGTGGACAGAATGCCGGAGAGCACGTTGACGCGGACCGGCGTGCCGTATTTGGGGGAGATCGCTCCCAAGTACCTGGGTGCAGCGCCGTCATAGCCGGACACGGCCATAGCACGGTCGGAGCCCATGATCCAGGCGACGCCACTGGATAGCAGGCACAGGATGAACAGGATTGCAGCGATCGCGGCGATGACGATGCCGGCGCCGGTGAGGGTCACGGTCCCGTCGTCGGCGATGCTGCCGCCGTACACCGTGAAGACCGAACGCATCGCGTCGATGAAGCCGCCGAGTCCGGAGACCTGATCGGTCGGCAGTATCACGATGATGCACAGGATGGGAATGGCATACATGAGGATGGCGACGACGGCGGACCGGAAGATCGAGAAGGGCACATCCTTCTTCGGGTTCTTCATCTCGTCGCCGGCGGTGTTGGGGAGTTCGAAGCCGACGTACCCGAACATGATCACGCCCGCGAGTCCGAAGAAGCCCGCCGTTGATACCTGGAAGTCACCGACGCCCACACCACGCACACCATTCTTCGAGGCATAGATCAGCGTGGTGATGGTGAAGAAGCCCAACAGGATGAATCGCGCGTAGGCGCCGGCGATCGGGATGTATTTACCGACCTTGAACGACAGGATGGCAGCCAGGGTGCCGATCCAGATGAAGGCGAGTGTGAAAACGTAAAACCAGAAGGTCGGCATGTCCTCGCCTTCCAGGAAGAACACTGAGACCGTCGTCACCGCCAAAGTGGCCAACGTTCCCCCGAACCACACCGGGTTCGTGATCCAGTACAGGACGTTGTTGACAGTCGCCGTGAGGCGACCGAAGGCCAGCCGCGCCCAGATGTACGGACCGCCCTCCTGGGGGAAGGCGGTGCCGAGTTCGGCGAACAGCAGTGCGCTCGGGATAAAGAAGGTGATCGCCAGGATCACGAGCCAGGTGAAGGCCTCGGCGCCGAGCGCGGCCAGCACCCCGATCGTGTCGACGCCCACGAGCGTGCAGATCGTGAAGAACAGAATCTCTTTGCGGCCGAAATTCTTCTGTAGATGGCTCGTCTGTTCGATGGAGTCTGCAGTGAGGTCAAGCTCCTGGGCCTCGGCCTCGGTGATGGTCTCTGACACGTCGTCCTCCAATGGTCTGAGAGGCAATGTATGACTTCACGGCCGCTGGTGGGGCTGGTCAGCCGAACTGGTACACATTTGGTTGCAGGTACCATCGGAGCCTTGACGGTACGTTGAAGACTCGGCGGTTAGGCCGCTGATGAGAGCAGGAGGGCAGCGATGGCTCAGGACCAGACCAAGCGTGGCGGCGGTGGCGGCGAGGACGACGGCCCCTCCGACAGCGCTGGCGGTGGCCAGGAGCGTCGCGACAAGCTGGCAGCCGAGACCGACGACCTGCTGGACGAGATCGACGACGTGCTTGAGGAGAATGCCGAGGACTTCGTGCGGGCCTATGTCCAAAAGGGCGGACAGTGATCTGGTCGTCCTCGGATAGACCGGCCAACAATTCGCCCCTGACTGGATCCTTCACGCGCTACGCCGACTCGTCATCGTTCGCTGAATTTCTGCGCCGCCAGGCTCCGGAGTTGCTTCCGACCGGCGGACTGGCCGGAGGCTCCGGACCGTCTGCGGGCGAGGCATTTGCGCACGGCACCACCATCGTCGCTCTGCGATATCCGGGCGGGGTGTTGATTGCCGGGGATAGGCGTTCGACACAGGGCAACATGATCGCCGGCCGCGACGTGCAAAAGGTTTATATCACCGACGATTACACCGCCACCGGAATCGCGGGTACGGCCGCGCTGGCGGTCGAGTTCGCGCGTTTGTACGCCGTCGAACTCGAGCACTACGAAAAACTCGAGGGCGTGCCGATGACGTTCGCCGGCAAGGTCAACCGGCTGGCGATCATGGTTCGTGGAAATCTCGGTGCGGCACTGCAGGGGTTCGTTGCGCTGCCGCTGCTGGTCGGCTACGACCTCAATGATCCGGACGCGAATGCGGCCGGCCGCATAGTGTCCTTTGATGCCGCTGGCGGCTGGCATATCGAGGAGGAGGGTTACCAGGCGGTGGGGTCAGGCTCACTGTTTGCCAAAGCCTCGATGAAGAAGCTGTATCCCGCTGTGACAGCAGCAGACTCGGCGCTGAAGGTTGCCGTCGAGGCACTCTACGATGCCGCCGATGACGATTCCGCTACCGGCGGACCTGATCTGGTCCGGGGTATTTTCCCGACGGCAGTCACCATCGACGCCAACGGCGCGCAGGAAGTGACCGGGGAACGTATCGAACGACTTGCCCGCGAGGTGATTGCCGTTCGCACGCGCACCGATGAGTTCGGACCGGGTACGGGACCGAGCAACGTAGCCCCACGGGCGGACTCATGAGCTTCCCGTATTTCATCTCTCCCGAGCAGGCGATGCGCGAGCGCTCGGAGCTCGCGCGCAAAGGTATCGCCCGGGGTCGCAGTGTGGTGACGCTGGCTTATGCAGGTGGTGTGTTGTTCGTCGCCGAGAATCCCTCTCGTTCATTGCAGAAGGTCAGTGAGATCTACGACCGGGTGGGATTCGCGGCGGTTGGCCGCTTCAACGAATTCGACAGCCTGCGCCGCGGCGGAATCCAATATGCCGACACCCGCGGATACGCCTACGACCGCCGCGACGTGACCGGACGGCAACTGGCGAACGTTTACGCCCAGACACTCGGCGGGATCTTCACCGAGCAGGCCAAGCCCTACGAAGTCGAGTTGTGTGTTGCCGAGGTGGCACATTACGGAGAGACTAGGGCGCCGGAGATCTACCGCATCACCTACGACGGGTCGATCGCCGATGAGCCCGATTTTGTGGTGATGGGCGGCACCACTGAGCCGATCATCAACGCGCTCAAAGAGACCTACTCGGCGACTGCCGAACTGGAAGAGGCGGTCCGAATCGCGGTCGGTGCCCTGCGGGCGGGCATTGCGAGCACGGCCGGAAATGCCACGCCTGCGGCTGAACCACGGCTGCTGGGTCCCTCGACGCTGGAGGTGGCGATCCTTGACACCAGTCGGCCGCGCCGCGCGTTCCGGCGGATCACCGGTGCGGCGTTGGTGGCAATCCTGCCCGATTCCGACGGCTCGGCCCCGGTCGTCGACGGTGCGGACGAGCCGGCTGACGGCAATCGGGTTTGATTCCGGCAGGCTTGCCCACCGACACCTGGGGCAACCAGTAGGCTCGGGGCCGTGCAGCGCAGAATCATGGGCATCGAAACCGAGTTCGGTGTGACATGCACATTTCACGGACACCGCCGGCTCAGCCCGGATGAGGTCGCGCGCTATCTGTTCCGCCGCGTGGTGTCCTGGGGCCGCAGCTCCAACGTCTTCCTGCGCAACGGGGCGCGGCTGTACCTCGACGTAGGCAGCCATCCGGAGTACGCCACCGCTGAATGCGACAACCTGATCCAGCTCGTCACCCACGACCGCGCCGGCGAACGGGTTCTGGAGGACCTGCTCATCGACGCCGAGCAGCGGTTGGCTGACGAGGGCATCGGTGGTGACATCTATCTGTTCAAAAACAACACCGACTCGGCCGGCAACTCCTACGGCTGCCACGAGAACTATCTGATCGTGCGGGCCGGCGAGTTCTCCCGCATCTCCGATGTGTTGTTGCCGTTCCTGGTGACCCGCCAGCTCATCTGCGGTGCCGGCAAGGTCCTGCAGACCCCGAAGGCCGCGGCGTTCTGCCTGTCCCAACGGGCCGAGCACATCTGGGAGGGCGTCTCCAGCGCGACCACCCGGTCCCGGCCGATCATCAATACTCGCGACGAGCCGCACGCCGACGCCGAGAAGTACCGGCGGCTGCACGTCATCGTCGGCGACTCCAACATGAGCGAGACGACGACCATGCTCAAGGTCGGAAGCGCTGCACTCGTCCTGGAGATGATCGAGGCCGGGGTGCCGTTCCGTGATTTCTCACTGGATAACCCGATCCGCGCGATCCGCGAGGTAAGTCACGACCTGACCGGTCGCCGGCCGGTGCGACTCGCCGGCGGGCGGCAGGCCAGCGCGCTGGACATTCAGCGCGAGTATCACGCCCGCGCCATCGAGTACCTGCAGTCCCGCGAGCCCAACACCCAAATCGAGCAGGTGGTGGATCTGTGGGGCCGCCAGCTCGATGCCGTCGAAAGCCAGGACTTCGCCAAGGTCGACACCGAGATCGACTGGGTGATCAAGCGCAAGCTGTTCCAGCGCTACCAGGACCGTTACAGCATGGAGTTGTCGGACCCCAAGATCAGCCAGCTCGACCTGGCTTACCACGACATCAAGCGCGGCCGCGGAGTGTTCGACATCCTGCAGCGCAAAGGGCTGGCTGCCCGGGTCACCACCGACGAGGAGATCGAGGTCGCCGTCGACACCCCGCCGCAGACCACCCGGGCCAAGTTGCGTGGGGAGTTCATCAGCGCCGCCCAGGAGGCCGGCCGCGATTTCACCGTCGACTGGGTCCATCTCAAGCTCAACGACCAGGCGCAGCGCACTGTGCTGTGCAAGGACCCGTTCCGGTCCACCGACGAGCGGGTGAAACGCCTCATCGCGAGTATGTGACTGCACCGGCTGAAGAGCCGATTGCGGTTAAGGTTGTGCGCGTGGGGATCTCCAAAGTCGAACGGTTGATGAACCTGGTCATCGCGCTGCTGTCGACCCGTGGCTATCTGACCGCTGACAAAATCCGGGCCAATATCGCCGGCTACTCCGAATGTCCGACCGACGAGGCGTTCTCCCGGATGTTCGAGCGGGATAAGGCAGAGTTGCGCGATCTCGGCATTCCCCTGGAGACCGGCCGGATCTCGGCGTTCGACCCCGCTGAGGGCTACCGCATCAACCCGAACGCCTACGCGTTGCCGGATATCGATCTCACCGCCGACGAAGCGGCGGCGGTGGCGGTGGCGACCACGCTGTGGGAGTCCCCGGAGCGCGTCACGGCAACCCAGAGCGCGCTGCTCAAATTCCGGGCCGCCGGGGTGGACGTGGATCCCGCCGCCGGAGTCGCCATCACTACGGGCGCCGGGGCGGCCGGCTTACGGGGCTCGGAGGAGGTATTGGGAATTCTCTTCGCCGCCATCGACGCACAGCAGGCGGTCCGGTTCCAGCACCGGCCCAGCCCCGTCGACCCCTTCACCGTTCGCACCGTCGAGCCGTGGGGCGTGGTCACCGCCCGCGGCCGCTGGTATGTGATCGGTCACGACCGCGATCGTGTCGCCACCCGGATTTTTCGGCTCTCCCGCATCACCGACGTGACGCCGATTGGACCGCGCGGCGCCGTCGCAACCCGCCCGGACGGCATTGATCTTCGCGCCACCGTCGAGCAGTCCATCGGTGAGGCCGCGGCCGGTGGTCACGCCAAGATCTGGGTGGCCGACGGGCACGCGACCGCGCTGCGCCGGGCCGGAACCGCGACGGGTCGCCGGACGATCGGCGGACGCGGTGGCGACGTCGTCGAGATCGATGTGGGAATCCTGGATGCACTGGCCCGCGAAGTGGCCGGCTACGGAGCCGACGCGCTGGTGCTCGAACCTCAGTCGCTGCGCCAGGATGTGCTGGCGCGGCTGACCGCGCAGGCCGGGGCGGGCGCATGACACCGGTATCCACCCGCCTGGTGCGCCTGCTCAACATGGTCCCGTACTTTCAGGCCAACCCCAGGGTCAGCTTCGCCAAGGCGGCCGCCGACCTCGGTGTCAACGGCAAACAGCTGCAGCAGGACATCAACCAGCTCTGGATGTGTGGACTGCCCGGCTACGGTCCCGGCGACCTCATCGACTTCGAACTGTCTGGCGGAACCGTCAAGGTCACCTTCTCGGCGGGCATGGACCAGCCGTTACGGCTGAATTCCTCGGAAGCCAGCGTTCTGCTGGTGGCGCTGCGCGCGCTAGCCGACATACCCGGGGTGGTGGACCCGGCGGCGGCGTTGAGCGCCATCGCTAAAATTGAGGCCGCCGCCGGCACGGCGATCGACGAGAATCATCCGTCCGCGCTCGACGAGCCTGCACCGGTGGAGCACGAAGCCGCGGCTGCGGTGCGCGCCGCCGTGCGAGATTCCCGCGCGGTGCGGATCGACTACTACTCCGCATCGCGGGACGCCCTGTCGGAGAGGATCGTCGACCCGATCCGGGTGGTTCTGGTCGGTGACCACAGCTACCTCGAGGCGTGGTGCCGCGAGGCGGAGGGCGTTCGGCTGTTCCGGTTCGACCGCATCGTCGACGCCAAGGTGCTCGACGAGGCGTCGGCGCCACCTCGACCCGCCTTGGACGCCCCGCCGAACACGGCCCTGTTCGATGCCGACCCGTCGCTCCCGGCGGCCAGACTCCGGATCGGCCCGCGCGCCGCATGGATGCTGGAGTACTTCCCGATTCGGGTGCTGACGGAACTGCCCGACGGCCACTGTGAGGCGACCATGACCTTTGCCGCCGAGGAGTGGATGACCAGGCTGATCCTCGGATTCGGGGCAGACGTCCAGGTCCTTGAACCCGAGAGCCTGGTGGGCAGCGTCCACCGGGCCGCGACCGCCGCACTGGCCGCGTATGGCGGTCTCGACGGCTGAGCCGGGTCCGGGGTCATCAAGGGCCAGGTGGGGTAGCATCGAACCGACTTCTGGGAGGTACTGATGGGCAGTCTTAGTCCGTGGCACTGGTTGATCCTTCTCGGCGTGGGTGTGTTGCTTTTCGGGGCGAAGCGGTTGCCCGACGCGGCACGGTCCCTGGGCAAGTCGATGCGGATCTTCAAGTCCGAGGTCAAGGAACTGCAGGCCGAGGGCAAGACCGACACGGTCACGCCCGCCCAGCCCGCCACCCAGGTGGCCTCCGAGCGTGTCGAAGCGCCGGTGACCCCGCCGACGCCCAGCCCGACCGACGTCCGGCCGGCCTGAATCGGCAAGTACAGCCGGCGCCTGGGCGCCGCTAGGTGAACGCCGTGCGCACCCCCTCATTTCTTTCTCGCCTCGACCCGCGACAGCGGCGTGACCGCAGCAATCCCGACGGGACCATGTCACTGGTCGATCATGTGCGGGAATTGCGCACCCGGCTACTGATCTCGGTGGGTGCCGTCGCACTGACCACCATCGCGGGCTTCCTCTGGTATAGCCACGGCTTCTTCGGTATGGAGAGCTTGGGTGAACTGCTTCGTCACCCCTACTGCGCGCTGCCGGCTTCGGCGCGCGCCGATATCAGCGCCGACGGCGGGTGTCGACTGCTGGCGACCGCACCATTCGACCAGTTCATGTTGCGCCTCAAGGTCGGTCTGACCGCAGGGATCGTGTTGGCCTGCCCGGTCTGGCTCTACGAACTGTGGGCCTTCATCACCCCCGGCCTCTACCGCAACGAACGCCGTTTCGCCGTTGCGTTCGTGGTGTCGGCAGCGACGCTGTTCATCGGTGGCGCGGTACTGGCCTATGTCGTCCTGTCGAAGGCACTGCACTTCCTGCTGACCGTCGGCAGCGACGTTCAGGTCACCGCGCTCTCCGGTGACCGCTATTTCGGATTCTTGATCAATCTGCTGCTGGTGTTCGGGGTCAGTTTCGAGTTCCCATTGCTGATCATCATGCTCAATATGATCGGCATGCTCAGCTACGAGAAGCTGAAGTCGTGGCGACGGGGACTGATCTTCGGTGTCTTCGCCTTCGCCGCGATCGCGACACCGGGTTCGGACCCGTTCTCCATGCTGGCGCTGGGCCTGGCATTGTCGGTGCTGATGGAGTTTGCGATCCAGGTCACCCACCTACATGACAAGCGAAAAGCCAAGCGGGAAGCCCTGATCGCTGTGCCTGACGATCAGGCGGCTCCTATCGAGGCCCCGACTCCGGTGGCCGCTCCGGCACGAACGGGGCCTGAACATGACGACATCACCTGATCCGAACCCCCAACTCAACGACTTCGCCGGGCAGTTGAGCTTTCAGCTCGACCCGTTTCAGGTGCAGTCCTGCGAGGCGCTGGAACGCGGCCACGGTGTGCTGGTGTGCGCGCCGACCGGCGCGGGCAAGACCGTCGTCGGAGAGTTCGCCGTGCACCTCGCTCTGGCGGCCGGGCAGAAGTGTTTCTACACCACGCCCATCAAGGCGCTGAGCAATCAGAAGCACAATGATCTTGTTCGTCGTTACGGTCCTGAGAAGATCGGTCTGCTCACCGGCGACCAGTCGATCAACGGGGACGCTCCGGTGGTGGTGATGACCACCGAGGTGCTGCGCAACATGCTCTACGCGGGTTCGGATGCCCTGCAGGGGCTTTCGTACGTGGTGATGGATGAGGTGCATTTCCTGGCAGACCGGATGCGCGGTGCCGTGTGGGAGGAGGTCATCCTGCACCTGCCCGAGCATGTGCGACTGGTCAGTCTCTCCGCGACGGTGAGCAATGCCGAGGAGTTCGGCGGCTGGATCAAGACCGTCCGCGGTGATACCACGGTGGTGGTTGACGAACATCGCCCGGTACCGCTATGGCAGCACGTGTTGGTAGGCAAGCGACTGCTCGACCTTTTCGACTACTCGGCCGACAGCGTCACGCATCGGGTCGATCCGGAGTTGATGAGACATATCGCCAACCGCAGGGAGGCCGACCGACTCGCCGACTGGCAGCCACGGCACCGGGGCGGTGGCCGGGGAGGCAGTCGCGGGCCCAGTGTGAACCGGCCACCGCCACGCCCGGACGTCATCGCCACCCTGGACCGCGAGGGCCTGCTGCCGGCGATCACCTTCATATTCTCCCGGGCCGGCTGCGACGGGGCCGTGAAGCAGTGTCTGCGCAGCTCGCTGCGGCTGACCACAGAAGAGGATCGGAAACGCATCGCCGAGGTGATTGACCGGCGCTGCGGCGAACTGGCCGATGCCGATCTTGAGGTCCTGGACTACTACGAGTGGCGGGAGGCTCTGCTACGCGGTCTGGCCGCCCACCACGCCGGGATGCTGCCGGTCTTCCGCCACACCGTGGAAGAGCTCTTCACCGCCGGTCTGATCAAGGCCGTATTCGCCACCGAGACATTGGCTTTGGGCATCAACATGCCGGCCCGCACGGTGGTGCTGGAGAAGCTGGTGAAGTTCAACGGCGAACAACACATGCCGCTGACACCGGGGGAGTACACGCAGTTGACCGGACGGGCCGGGCGGCGGGGGATCGACGTCGAGGGTCATGCGGTGGTGATCTGGAATCCCCAGGAGAGTACAGCCGAGCCCGCCGAGATCGCGGGTCTGGCATCCACCCGTACCTTCCCGCTGCGAAGCTCCTTCGCGCCGTCCTACAACATGACGATCAATCTGGTCAGCCAGATGAACCCGGAACAGGCCCACCGTCTGCTGGAGCGGTCGTTCGCCCAGTATCAGGCTGACCGCTCGGTGGTGAGTCTGGTCCGCGGTGTCGAGCGCGGCGAGAAGATGCTCGATGACATCGCGGTGGAAATGGGCTGGAATCGCTCAACCAAAACGGTCGAGCCCGCAATCCTGGACTACGCACGGCTGCGGGCGAAGATCAGCGAACGCGAGCGCGCACAGTCTCGGGTATCGAGGCTGCAGCGCCGGCAGGTGACGACCGATGCCCTTGCCGCGCTGCGCCGTGGCGATATCATCAATGTGACGGGTCGTCGTGGCGGCCTTGCGGTCGTCCTGGAGGTGGCTAATGACGCGGATGACCCGCGACCGCTGGTATTGACCGAAAACCGTTGGGCAGGAAGAATTTCCTCGGCAGACTACTCCGGGAATTCTGCGCCGCTGGGCTCCATGACGCTTCCGAAACGGATTGAGCATCGCCAACCCAGGGTACGTCGTGACCTGGCCTCGGCGCTGCGGTCGGCAGCTGAGGGTCTTGGCGGTCCGGCAGACCGCAAGCGTCGCGGTATCCCAGACGAGTCCGACGACACCGACCCCGAACTGTTGGTGCTGCGGGAGTCGATGCGCCGCCACCCCGCGCATCGGTTGGCCGACCGCGAGGCCATGGCACGGGTCGGCGAGCGGTATCTGCGCGTCGAGCGGGACAACGAGCAGATCCGCCAAAAAGTCAGCACCGCAACCAACTCGCTGGCCAGAACCTTCGATCGGATCATCGGGCTGCTGACCGAGCGGGGTTACGTCGACTCCGGCACGGGAGAAGATGACGCCGCGCCGCAGGTGACTCCGGACGGTCGGCTGCTGGCCCGGATCTACAGCGAAAGCGACCTGCTGGTCGCCGAGTGCCTGCGGACCGGCGCGTGGAAGGGGTTGGCGTCGGCGGAGTTGGCTGCGGTGCTTTCGGCCCTGGTTTTTGAAACCCGGGGCAGCGACGGACCCACTCCCGCCCATGTGATCGATATGCCGACCCCGGCGGTGCGCCGCGCCCTGGCACAGACCCGACGGATGTCGGCTGAACTGCGTGCCGATGAGCACCGGCACCGCCTCAACCTGTCGAGGGAGCCCGATGAGGGCTTCGTTCCCGCCATCTATCGCTGGGCCACGACCGGTGACCTGGCCGCCGCCCTGGACGCCTCAGACGTCGCGGGAAGCGGTGTTTCGCTACCGGCGGGGGATTTCGTGCGGTGGTGCCGGCAGGTGCTCGACCTGCTGGATCAGGTACGCAATGCCGCTCCCGAGTCGTCAGTGCGAAGTGCGGCGAAACGCGCGATCGACGACATCCGGCGCGGCGTTGTGGCTGTTGACAGCGGGTAGGGTGAGGTAAACGCTACGGTTAGGGACGTTGCTATCGGGGTGCTAACCCCCAGACCGAGGAGAGACGATGAGCGGACCGCAGGGACCCGACGCCAACCCCTGGCAGGTATCGGGTGCCGATCAGCCTGCCACCGGTGCGGAGCAGCCCTACCCCGAGACTCCCGCTTGGGCCCCGCCGGGAACGGAGATGCCGGCCTGGCAGCCGCCCGCCTATCCTCAGCCGTACCCGCAATACGGGCAGCCGCCCGTGGCACCGGGTTATCCGCCCACCCAGCCCTACGGCACTCCGACCGAGTACAACCCCGCGGCGTACGGCCAGCCGGGTCCCTACGGTCAGCCCGGCGCCTACGGTCCGCCGCCACAGTACGGTCAGTATCCGCAGCCCGGCGGCTATCCCATGCCTGGGCAACCGGGTCAGTACCCGCAGTACGGCATGCCTGGCGCCGAAGATGCCGGAAACAACTCGAAGAGGGTCACCACGATCGTTCTCGGATCCCTGGGTGCACTGCTGCTCCTCGCCGTGCTGATACTCGGCTTCTGGAAGCCCGGGTTCTTCGTCACCACGAAGCTGGATGTGAGTAAGGCGCAGCAGGGTGTTCAGCAGATCCTCACCGACGAGTCAAGCGGCTACGGGGCCAAGAACGTCAGTGACGTCAAGTGCAACAACGGCCAGAATCCGACGGTGAAGAAGGGTGACAATTTTACCTGCGAGGTGAGCATCGACGGCACCAAGCGTCAGGTGACGGTGACGTTCCAGGACGACAAGGGCACCTACGAGGTCGGCCGGCCCAAGTAGCGCATCCCTTTGCGGCGCGAGCGTGCGTGTCGGCCCGCCGACACGCCGCCGCGGGCGGGCTTGTGTGCACGCTCGCGAGCAATCTCGGCTCAGGCTGACAGCGAGTCCAGGGCCTTCTGCAGGCGTCCGATGGATGAGCCCAGGCCGTTTCGCTCGGCCAACCCGGCGACCCGGGCGGGGTCGGCCGCGTGCACTGGCAGCGAGTCGTCACTGGTGAATAGCTGCACTTGCGCGTCGCGTGCCACCCGGACTACCGGCTTCGCTGCGGCGATGTAGTCCGTTGCGGCCAGAATTTTGACCCGGAATGCCCTGGGCAGCGCCGATTTCGGGTCGTGAGCGGCCGACAGAATGTTCTCCAGCGACCCGTACTGGGTCAGCATCCTCGATGCTGTTTTCTCGCCGATGCCGGGCACACCGGGCAGACCGTCGGACGGGTCTCCGCGCAGGAGTGCCAATTCGGCATACGCATCGCCGGCACGCTCGACGGGAACCCCATAGCGGTCGGCGACTTCGGCGGGCCCGAACAGCATTGCCTTCTTGAGTCCCTGGCCGATATAGAAAACCCGGACCTCGACGGGGTCATCGCCGACAAGTTGCAGGAGGTCCCGGTCGCCACTGACCACCACGACGGGGTCGCGGCGTTCAATGGCAGCCAGAGTGCCGAGGACATCGTCGGCCTCGAACCCCTCGGCACCGGCGGTGGCGATGCCGTATGCCTCGAGCACCTCCATGATCACGTCCACCTGGGGGCTGAGATCGTCGGGGATTTCTTCGACGTCTTCATCCTCATCTTCACCGACCGGGCTGCTCGCTTCTGCCACCCGGTGGGCCTTATAGGACGGGATCAAGTCGACTCGAAACTGCGGACGCCAGTCCAGGTCGAGGCACACCACCAGGCGCGTGGGCCGATGTTGAGCGATCAGCGTGGCGACGCTGTCGAGGAATCCGCGCACCGCGTTCACCGGCCGGCCGTCGGGCGCGGTGATCGACGACGGCACCCCGAAGTAGGAGCGAAACCACATGCTGGCGCCGTCGAGAAGGAGCACCGGTGGAGTCATAGCTGCCCACGCTAGCCTGACCGGTATGAGCGGACGGTTCAGCAGCGAGGTGTACTCCCGCAGGTTGTCCGCGGCGGCGGCCGGTGCGGCCGCGGCCGGGCTGGCAGGACTGGTGGTGACGCCCGGCTACGACCTTCGTTACCTGATCGGTTCGCGGGCACAAACTTTCGAGCGACTGACGGCACTTGTGATCCCTGCCTCCGGTGCCCCGGTGATGGTCATCCCACGTCTTGAGTTGGCGTCGCTGCGCGACTCGGCGGTCGGCGATCTCGGGTTGACGGTGCAGGACTGGGTGGACGGGGAGAACCCCGGCGACCTGGTGGCGCTGGCACTCGGCGGGCACGCGCGGGTCGCGGTCACCGACTCGATGCCCGCGCTGCATCTGCTGCCGCTGGCCGAGCGACTGGGGACGGTGCCGGTGCTGGGCACCGACATTATGGCGGGCCTGCGGATGATCAAGGACCCCGCCGAGATCGACGCCCTGCGCACGGCCGGCGCCGCGATCGACCGCGTCCACGCCCGGGTCCCGGAGTTTCTGAAACCTGGCCGCACCGAAGCTGAGGTGGCCGCCGATATCGCTGAAGCCATTGTGGCCGAGGGTCATTCGGAAGCGGCGTTCGTCATCGTCGGGTCCGGACCGCATGGTGCCGACCCGCACCACGAGTGCTCCGACCGGGTGCTACAGACCGGCGACATCGTCGTCGTCGATATCGGTGGCCCCGTCGAACCCGGTTACAACTCCGATTCCACCCGTACCTACAGCCTCGGCGAACCCACACCGGAAATCGCCGCGCAGTACGCGGTACTGCAACGAGCCCAGGCCGCCGCGGTGGCGTCTGTGCGCCCCGGAGCGACTGCCGAACAGGTCGACGCTGCCGCCCGCGAGGTGTTGGCCGAAGCCGGACTCGCGGAGTACTTCGTGCACCGCACCGGACACGGGATCGGACTGTCGGTACACGAGGAGCCCTATATCGTCGCGGGCAACGACCTCCCGTTGGCCGAGGGCATGGCGTTCAGCATCGAGCCGGGAATCTATCTGCCCGGGCAGTGGGGCGCCCGCATCGAGGACATCGTGATCGTCACCTCAGACGGGGCGCTATCGGTCAACAACCGACCGCATGATTTGACGGTGGTACCGCTAGCGCAGTGACTCAGTGCTCAGTGCGCTCCAGCAGAGTTGACGAGCCGAGTACCCGCTTGATGAGTACCTCGATGACCACCCGCCGCGGATTGGGCTTGGGGGTCCGATAGCGCTGGGCATAACGCAACTCGGCATCGCGGACCGCCTCGGGATCCCGGTTCACGCCGGCGATGCCCTCCAGGGACAACCAGCGCCCGCCGTCCACCTGGGAGAGCACGCCGACGCTGCTGCGTTCGGCATTGACGGCCTTCTGCGATCCATCGCTGGTGATCACCCGGGCGATATGGGTGACCGGGTCGAAGGTGAACCCAACGGCCACCACGTGGGGGGAGCCATCGGTGCGCAGGGTGGTCAACATGGCCAGGTGACGTTCGGAGAGGAAGTCCAGAGCGTCGCTGGTCAGCCGGGTAGTTTGATTCGCCATCGGGCTTCACGCTAGCGCAGTGAATAATCGCAGCCATGAAAGACACGGCCGACACGGCCGGCGGGGTGGTGGTGATTTTCGGCGGCCGTAGCGAGATCGGCGTCGAACTCGCCATCCGACTCGCCCCGGGGTCGACGGTCGTGCTGGCCGCCCGCGGTGCGGACCGCCTCGGTGAGCAGATCGCGGCGGTGCGCGCGGCGGGTGCCGTGGCGGTGCACAGCATCGAGTTTGACGCCGATGACCTGCACTCGCACGGTCGGTTGGTGGAGAAGTTAATTGGTGAATACGGACCCATCGGCACCGCGGTGCTGGCCTTTGGCATTCTCGGTGACCAAGCCCGCGCCGAGGCCGATCCCGCCCACGCGGTCGCCGTCGTGCACACCGATTACGTCGCGCAGATCAGCCTGCTGACCCTGCTCGCCAACGCGATGCGGGATACCGGCCGTGGCGCATTGGTGGTGTTCTCCTCGGTAGCCGGGGTGCGGGTGCGACGGGCCAACTACGTCTACGGCTCGGCCAAGGCCGGTCTGGACGGATTCGCCAGCGGGCTGTCCGATGCGCTGCACGGCAGCGGGGTGCGGCTGTTGATCGTGCGACCCGGGTTCGTGTTCGGCCGGATGACCGAGGGCATGGATCCCGCGCCGCTGTCGAGCACACCCGCGCAGGTGGCCGCGGCCACGGCGCGGGCATTGTCGACGGGCCGCCGCACGGTATGGGTGCCCTGGGCGCTGCGGCCGCTGTTCTTCGGTCTGCGTTTGTTGCCGCAAGGTTTGTGGCGGAGGATGCCCCGGTGACGTGCATCGTGGTTGGCATTGGCGCGGACGGAATGGCTGGCCTGTCGGAGGCCTCGCGGCGCGAACTGCAGAGCGCCACCGTCATTTACGGATCCCCACGCCAGCTTGATCTGCTCGACGACACCGTTCCCGCACCGCGGCACCCCTGGCCCACGCCGATGCTGCCCGCGTTGGAAGCGCTACCCGTCAATGATGATGTTCACGTCGTGGCCAGTGGCGATCCACTGCTGTATGGCATCGGTGGCACGCTTATTCGCCTTCACGGCGCCGACCGGGTGCGGGTGTTCCCGCACGTGTCCTCGGTGACGCTGGCCTGTGCCCGCATGGGATGGGCGGCGCAGGATGTCGAGATCATCAGCCTGGTCACCGCACCGGTTCATACCGCGGTTCGCCGGGGTGGGCGCGCAGTGGTGCTCTCGCGGGGTTCATCGACTCCGGCCGAGTTGGCGGCGGTGCTCACCGAAACTGGAAGGGGTGCTTCGGAGTTCACCGTGCTCCAGCAACTCGGTGGCCCCGGGGAGCGGATCCGCAGTGGCCCGGCCGAGGCCTGGGCGACCGCGCCATTGCCGGATATCGATGACCTCAATGTCATTGCGATCCAGTACCTGCCTGATGTGCGAGTCGGGGGCACACTGCCTGACGATGCGTTGCGCCACGATGGCCAGATCACCAAGCAGACGGTGCGCGCGGTGACACTCGCAGCGCTCGCTCCTCGCTCGGGACAGCTGCTGTGGGACGTCGGATCGGGTTCGGGCAGCATCGCCGTGGAGTGGTGCCGCAGCGCTTCCGGCTGTCTCGCAGTGGCATTCGAGAAAGACGGTGAGCGCCGCGGGCGGATCGTGGCCAACGCCCGTGCCTTCGGCGCCGATATCGAGGTCCGGACCGAGGCGCCGGAGGACTTCGAGGGCGCGGCGCAGCCGGACGTCATCTTCATCGGAGGCGGACTGACCGCTCCGGGACTGGTCGAGGCCTGCCTGGCGCAGTTGCCCAGCGGCGGGAGGCTCGTCGCGAACGCTGTCACGGTGGAGTCTGAAGCGCTTCTTTTGCAGTGGCATTCTCGACTCGGCGGCGAACTCCGACGGTTCCAGCACTATCAAGGCGAGCCATTGGGGGGCTTCACAGGCTGGCGTCCGCAGATGCCGATCACCCAGTGGCTGCTCACGGTCGTAGCGGTGACGCAAAAGTGACCGTGTACTTCATCGGTGCCGGACCGGGTGCGGCGGACCTGATCACCGTTCGCGGCCAGCGACTGCTCCAGCGCTGCGAGGTCTGCCTGTATGCCGGCTCGATCATGCCGGATGATCTGCTGGCGTATTGCCCGCCGGCGGCTCGCATCGTCGATACCGGTCCGCTGACACTGGATCAGATCATCGACGAGATCGCTGACGCCGACGCCGCAGGCCACGACGTGGCCAGGCTGCACTCCGGCGATCCGGGCCTCTACAGCGCCATCGCCGAACAAAGTCGCCGTCTCGACGCACTGGGCATCGGCTACGAGATCATCCCGGGCGTACCGGCTTTCGCCGCCGCCGCCGCCGCACTGGGCAGGGAACTGACCGTGCCGGGTGTCGCGCAGACAGTGATCCTGACCCGGGTTGCCACACTGTCCACCGCGATGCCCGACGGTGAGGACCTGACCGCACTCGCAGCGCACGGAGCCACGCTGGTGATCCACCTGGCCGCCCACCGCATCGATGAGACCGTGCCGGAACTGCTGGCCGGGGGGTACCTGCCGGAAACCCCGGCCGCCGTGGTCGCGTTCGCGAGCTGGCCGCAGGAGACGGTTCTGCGTGGCACGCTCGCTGATATCGCCGACCAGATGCATGACGCCGGGATCACCCGCACCGCAGTGATCATCGTCGGCGATGTGCTTGCGGCCGAGGGATTTACCGACAGCTATCTCTACTCGTCCGGTCGGTCGCGGGGAGACCGGCACTGATGCGGGTGCTGCTGCTCGGCGGCACAGCAGAGGCGCGCGCACTGGCCGAGCAATTACACCCGGATGTCGACATCATCAGCTCACTGGCAGGCCGGGTGCCTGATCCGGCATTGCCGGTCGGCCCGGTGCGCATCGGCGGATTCGGTGGCGCTGAGGGACTGCGCGACTGGCTTGCCGACAACGACATCACCGCGGTCGTCGACGCCACCCACCCGTTCGCGGCGACCATCACCGCCAACGCCGCAGCGGCGTGCGCCGAACTCGGCATGCCGCACCTGGTGCTCAATCGGCCGCCGTGGGATGCGGCAGGTGCGACAGTCGTCGCCACCGACACTGACGCAGCCGAAATCATTGCCGCCAAGGGGTATTCACGGGTGTTCCTGACCACCGGCCGTTCCGGTGTCGCTGCGTTCTCGCGCAGTGACGCCTGGTTCCTGATTCGTATGGTCACCGCACCGGAGGCCGCGGCGCTTCCGGCCAACCATGAGTTGGTGTTCTCCCGCGGGCCGTACCGCTACGACGACGAATATGAACTGGTTCGCACCAGAGGAATTGAGGTGCTGGTGACGAAGAACAGCGGGGGAGCGTTGACCGAGGCCAAGCTCGATGCGGCTCGCGGCTTGAATGTCGATGTGGTCATGATCGAGCGACCGTCATTGCCGGCTCGGGTCCAGGTGGTGGATTCGGTGCAGGAGGCCGTCGATTGGTTGAAGCCTGTCACACGGAGCCGGCAGGAACCACCCATTCAACCGGTTGTGCCGTGACGGCTGCGATCCGGTCGAAATCGTGGTCGTAGTGGATCACCGACACACCATGGTGTTCGGCGACCGCTGCGATGATCAGGTCGGGAATCTTCACCGTCCGGTGCAGCCCGTCGGCAGCCAGGGCGTGTTGTACCGCCCAGACGCGGTCCCACACGGTGTCCGGTGTGGTCAGGTATTCCAGCGCGTCCCGTCGATAGCGGCCCAAGACCTGGTGATCGGCGGCGGAGCGGGCTGACACGCCGGCCTCCACATCGCTGATGCCGCAACGCGCAAGCAGTCCGTGTTGCATCAAGGGTTCCAGCCGCTTTCGGACACCGGGAATGTGCGTGCGATACGCCGCAGACTTGTCAAGCAGGTAGCGAACATTCACCGTGATGCCTGCTCGTCTACCCCTCCGGCCGAGGCGGCGTCGCCAGGTTGCACCCACATTGCATTGACGGCATCCTCATCAGCCTCAGTCGTCTGCGCGAGTCGATCCAGCAGAGCGCGTGAGGCGCTCTTGCGCAGTGCGGCCCGCAACGCCGCGTGAATCGTGTTCTTCTTTCCGGTCGTGCCCAATTCCTTGGACGCTCGCTCCAGCAAATCGTCATCGAGATCGATCGTGGTCCGCGACATGCCATTAGCATATCAGTGGTATGCGCTGTACGGATGCGGGTCGTATATGCATAGTCAGCCCGGGTAGCGCCGGGGCGTGAACACGGTGTCGCCGGCCGCCGCGGTGTACCACTGGGTCTGGGACGACCCGATTATCAGCAGACAGCGCATATCGACATCTGCCGGGTCGAGGTCAGCCAGGCGAACAACTTTCACCGATTCGCCGGGGCCGGACACATCGCGGCCGATCACCACCGGTGTTCCGGCGTCACGGTGCTCGAGCAATAGATCCCGCATGGCCGCCACCTGCCAGGTGCGACTCTTGGACGCCGGGTTGTAGATCGCCAGCACGAGATCGGCGGCGGCCGCCGCGGAGAGTCGCGCGGCGATGACATCCCAGGGTTTGAGCCGATCGGATAGTGACAGGACCGCGTAGTCATGACCCAGCGGCGCGCCGACCCGGCTGGCCACCGCCTGTGCGGCGGTCATCGCCGGGATCACCCGCACGGCGACGTTCGGCCACTGCTTGGCCTCCTCGAGCACGGCCGTCGCCATGGCGAAAACGCCCGGATCGCCGGAGGAGACGACGGCCACCGCGCGGCCCTGCTCGGCCAGTTCGCAGGCCAGCCGGGCCCGCTGGGGTTCGTCGCTGTTATCGGACGGATGGCGGCGCTGTCCCGGCCGGATCGGCACCCGGTCCAGGTACGGTCCGTACCCGATGAGGTCGGTGGCTGAGGCCAACTCGCGCAGGCTCTGCGGCGTCATCCATTCGCTCATGCCCGGGCCGAGTCCGACGACCGCAACAGTTCCGGTGCGTGGAGCCAGTCGGGTGCTGCGGCCGTCACCCGGTACGACGGCGATCGAGAAGTAAGGGACCTGGGCGGCATCGACGTCGGCGGCGGGCATGACCCGCTGACCGTCGCTGCTGGCCCGCTCGACGTAGATCGCCTCATCGAGACGTCCGGCCAGTGAAAGCGCTTCGCGCACCTGCCGATACGTGCGACCTAGCTTCATGATCACGGCGGCGTCGGTATCGGCGAGGCGGCGGGCGAGTTCGCTGACCGGCAGCGTGCCGGGCAGCACCGACAGCACCTCGTCGCCCGTCGCCAACGGAGTACCGATCGCCGCTGAGGCCGCGCTCACTGACGTCACACCGGGCACGATCACCGCAGTGAAGCGGACGGCCAGTCGCGTGTGCATGTGCATGTAGGAGCTGTAGAACAGCGGATCGCCCTCGGCGAGCAGCGCGACGTTGCGGCCAGCGTCCAGATGCGCGGCGATTCGATCGGCGGCCTCGGTGTAGAAATCCTCCATCGCGCCGTCGTAACCGCCGGGGTGGTCGGTGTCTCCGGTGGTCACCGGGTAGATGAGGTGTTCCTCTATCTGGCCGGGCCGCAGATAGGGCTCGGCGATGCCGCGCGCGATGCTCCTACCGTGACGCGCACTGTGATACGCCACCACGTCGGCCTCACCGATAATTCGGGCGGCCTTGACGGTCACCAACTCCGGATCGCCGGGGCCCAGACCGACACCGAACAACGTCCCCTTCTTCATTCGCTTCTGCTCATTGCTCATTCGGCAGGCCTCATTCGCGGGCGCTCGCGATCGCATTGACTGCCGCCGCCGCCATCGCACTGCCGCCTCGCCGGCCGAGCACCACCAGATAGTCCATCCCGCGCGGATTGTCGATCAGTTCCTGCTTCGACTGGGCCGACCCGACGAATCCCACCGGGCCGCCGAGTACCGAGACCGGCGCTGGCATACCGTCGTCGATGAGTTCGAGTAACCGGAACAGCGCGGTGGGTGCGTTGCCGATCGCCAGCACGGCGCCGTCCATGCGGTCGGCCCACAACTCGACACCGGCCGCTGAACGGGTGGTGTCGCGGCGTTGGGCCAGATCGGCCGCGCGGGGGTCGGCGACCAACGACACCACTTCATTGCCGGCGGGCAGCCGCGCCGCGGTGATACCGGCAGCCACCATCGACGAGTCGCACAGGATCGGAGCCCCCGCGGCCAGAGCGGCGTAGGTGGCAGCCACCACGGCAGGGGTGAAGGCCACGTGCTCGGTGAGGTCGACCTGCCCGCAGGTGTGGATCAGTCGCACCACCGCCCGGGCGACGTCCTCGGGGAACCGGCTCAGGTCCGCCTCGGCCCGGATCGTCGCGAAGGACTGCCGGTAGATCTCACCGGCATCGCGGATGTAGTCGAGCACGTCATCACCCTACGGCGGGCCGGTGCGACGCGACATCGCCCGGTAACCGTCGGCTGTGGCTACCAGCACCTCACCGGCCGGCGGACTGCCGCAGGCGCGTTCACAGCCGACGAAATGAACCCTATTCAGCGCAGTCGCGCCTGATTCGGCCAGCCGGGTGGCCTCGGCCCGTACATCGGCGCGCGACCGCTCGCATCCGGGGCTGCCTACGCAGGCGCTCACCTCAAGCCAGGGTGAGGTCTCATCGAATACGAGCCCCAACGGCGCCAGCACCCGCAGGGAGGCGTCGGCAACGCCCTCGGCGAGGTCGCACACCAGCAGCGACCGCCACGGCGTGATCACCACCGATGTGTCGATAGCGGCCACGAACTGTGCCTGCCGGACCGACAGCACTCCCAGGGGCACCGCCGCACCGAGCGCGACGTGACCGTCGTCCTGCTCGATCCACCCGACGGGGGGACGGTTGAGCGGCGCGAATCTGTCGCCCGCCGGGCGAGCTGGTGTGAACCCGGTTAGTAGGGACCCAGGATCGTCCAATTCGCTGATTCGCCAGGCATCCCCGCGCAACTCGGCGAACCGACTCGCAATCGTCGCCAGGGCGGGGACCGCGGCGTCCAGGCCCAGTCGGATACCGGTGTCGCGGCCGGCCAGCAGCAGGGCGACGGTCTCGCTATCGATGGCGTGGACGCCGACATCCGCGGCCAGACCGGACACGTCGGCGCTGCCGTCGTCGATGCTGAACCAGAATCGTCCGGGAAGCCGCGACAGATCTGGTGCGGCCTGGATCGCGAGGTCCAGCGCGGCCACCCACGGGCGTACGTCGACTACGCCGCCGAGGCGGCCCGAGAGCGGTGAGGCGACGATATTGCGCACCCGTTCGTGGGTGGGTGAGGGCAGCAGCCCGGCCGCAGCCACCACATCGGCGACCGCCGAGGTGTCGGTGATCCCGCGCACCTGCAGATTGCCCCTGGCGGTGAGTTCGAGAATCCCGCCGGCGAAACGCTCGGCGGCCTCGGCAAGGGACCCCAACTGACCGGCGGTGATCATCCCGCCCGGCAGGCGCACCCGGGCCAGCGCACCGTCAGCGGCCTGATGAAGATGCAGGGCGCCTGGACAGGCGTCATCCTTGCGCGATCGGGCCACCTGTTCACCGTACGACGTGGCCGGGGGCGGACCGCCGAGGTGGCTGCGGTACGAATAGCGGGTGCCCCGGCCCACCATCGTCCTGTTGTCGACATCCGACACCGACCTGATCACCGCGCGCGCCAGCGCAGCCGGTTATCGCTGGGCCAACCCGACGCGGCTGGCAGCGGGTCAGCTCGCCGAGTTGCTCGAGGGCGCCGCCGTGGTGGTGGTCCGGGTGCTCGGCGGCTACCGGGCCCTGCAGAACACCATCGACACCGTCATCGCGAGTGGGCTTCCGGCCGTGGTGGTCAGCGGTGAGCAGGCGCCCGACGCCGACCTGATAGAACGGTCCACCGTGCCCGCGGGAATTGCCATGCAGGCCCATATCTATCTGGCCGAGGGCGGCGTGACGAACCTGGTCCAGTTGCACGACTTCCTCTGCGACACCGTGCTGATGACCGGATACGGATTCAGCCCGCCGGCCGCCACACCGCCGTGGGGAATTCTCGACCGCGTCTGCGCCACTGTGTCGGGGTGCCCCGGCTGTCCGGGTGGGGTGGCGTGTTTCTCGGGTATGGCCGCTGCCCGCGCGGCCGTGCCCGCTGATGCCCCCACGATCGCGGTGCTGTACTACCGCGCTCAGCAGTTGGCCGGTAACACCGCCTATGTCGAAGCACTGTGCTGTGCGATCGAACGCGCGGGCGGACGGCCGATGCCGATCTACTGCACATCGCTGCGCACACCCGAGCCTGACCTGCTGACGCTGCTGGGTGGAGTCGACGCCATGGTGGTGACCGTGCTGGCGGCCGGTGCGGCGGTGCCGGCGGCGGTGACCGCCGGGGGAGACGACGACAGTTGGAACGTCAAACAACTTGCCGCTCTTGACATCCCAATCCTACAGGGACTCTGCCTGACCAGTTCACGCGCGCAGTGGGTGGCTAATGACAGCGGTATGAGTCCCCGGGACGTGGCCACCCAGGTCGCCGTGCCGGAATTCGACGGACGCATCATCACGGTGCCCTTCTCGTTCAAGGAGATCGACGCCGAGGGCCTGATCTCCTATGTGCCCGATCCCGAGCGGTGCGCCCGGGTTGCTGGTCTGGCAATCAACTACGCCACTCTGCGTCGCGTCAGCGCGGCTGACAAACGTGTCGCGTTGATGTTCTCCGCGTATCCGACCAAATACTCCCGTATCGGCAATGCCGTCGGGCTGGACACGCCATCCAGCACCATCGCATTACTGAATGCTTTGCGGGACAACGGGTATCGCATCGGCGAGGTTCCCGGACTGGCCAGCGGTGATGGTGATGCGCTGATGCATGCGCTGATCGAGCGCGGGGGACTGGACCCCGATTGGCTCACCGACACCCAAATGGCCTCCCGGGCTATCCGTATCCCTGCGGCGCGTTATCGCGAATGGTTCGACACTCTGCCGGAGGAACTTCGCGAATCTATGGTGCAGCACTGGGGCGAGCCGCCGGGTGAATTATTCGTCGATCGCAGCCGTGACCCGGACGGTGAGATCGTGGTCTCCGCAATCGAATCCGATAATATCGTGGTGCTGGTCCAGCCGCCGCGTGGATTCGGTGAGAACCCGATCGCCATCTACCACGATCCCGATATGCCGCCCAGTCACCATTACCTCGGCACCTACTTCTGGCTGCGCCACGAATTCGGCGCCCACGCCGTGGTGCATATGGGCAAGCACGGCAACCTGGAATGGCTACCCGGTAAGAACGTCGGAATGTCGGCGAATTGCGGTCCCGATGCCGCACTCGGCGATCTGCCGTTGATCTACCCGTTCCTGGTCAACGACCCGGGTGAGGGCACCCAGGCTAAACGGCGGGCGCATGCCACCATCGTCGACCACCTGATCCCGCCGATGGCCCGGGCCGAGAGCTACGGCGACACCGCGCGACTGGAGCAGTTGCTCGACGAGCACGCCAATATCGCCGCACTCGACCCGGCCAAGCTGCCCGCGATACGTCAGCAGATCTGGACGTTGATGAGTGCGGCCAAGATGGACCACGATCTCGGCTTGGCGCAGCGCCCCGAAGACGACTCCTTCGACAACATGCTGTTACACGTGGATGGCTGGCTCTGCGAGATCAAAGACGTTCAGATCCGCGACGGGCTGCACATCCTTGGCGTGGCACCGACCGGGGAGGCTGAACTAGACATGGTGCTGGCGATCCTGCGGGCCCGGCAGTTGTTCGGCGGTGAGCAGAGCATTCCCGGCCTGCGTCAGGCCCTCGGACTGGCCGAGGACGGCACCGATGATCGGGCTGCCGTCGACGAAGCCGAGGAGCAAGCCCGCGGACTGCTGGCCGGACTGCAGGCAACCGGGTGGGATGCCGGTCAGGTCGATTCGCTGACCTCGGATCCGGGCGTCGCACGAATCCTCCGCTTCGCCGCCGACGAGGTGGTGCCTCGGCTGGCTGGAACGGCGGGAGAGATCACCCAGGTACTCCGCGCACTGGAAGGTCGGTATATCGCGGCCGGACCCTCCGGTTCGCCATTGCGTGGGCTGGTCAACGTGCTACCCACCGGACGCAACTTCTACTCGGTGGATCCCAAGGCGATGCCGTCGAAGTTGGCCTGGGAGACCGGCGTCTCGATGGCCGATTCGCTGCTCGAGCGCTACCGCACCGATCACGGCGAATGGCCCCGGTCGGTCGGGCTATCGGTGTGGGGCACCTCCGCGATGCGCAATTCCGGTGATGACATCGCCGAGGTGCTCGCATTACTTGGAGCACGGCCGATCTGGGATGAGGCCTCCCGCCGGGTCGTCGACCTTGAGGTGATCCCGCTTGCTGAACTGGAACGTCCGCGCATCGACGTCATCGTGCGCATCTCCGGATTCTTCCGCGACGCATTCCCGCACGTGGTGACCATGCTCGACGACGCGGTGCAATTGGTGGCCGGGCTCGACGAGCCGGCCGAGCAGAACTACGTCCGCGCCCACGTGCAGGCCGATCTCGATGCTCACGGTGACGAACGCCGCGCCACCACAAGGATTTTCGGCTCTAAACCGGGTACCTATGGCGCCGGCCTGCTGCAACTGATCGACAGCCGCAACTGGCGCGATGATGCCGACCTCGCCGAGGTGTACACGGCCTGGGGCGGATTCGCCTACGGCAGAGACCTCGACGGCCGACCGGCTGCCGCGGATATGTCGATGCAGTACCGCCGGATTGTGGTTGCGGCCAAGAACATCGACTCCCGCGAACACGATATCGCCGATTCCGATGACTACTTCCAGTATCACGGCGGGATGATCGCCACCGTGCGCGCGCTGACCGGGACCGCTCCGACGGCCTATATCGGTGATAACACCCGCTTCGACGCGGTCCGCACCCGCACCCTTACCGAGGAAACCGCCCGGGTGTTCCGGGCCCGCGTCGTCAATCCGCGGTGGATGGCTGCGATGCGCCGGCACGGCTACAAGGGCGCCTTCGAGATGGCTGCGACCGTCGACTACCTGTTCGGCTACGACGCCACGGCGGGCGTGATGGCCGATTGGATGTACGAGAAGATCACCGAGGCCTATGTGTTGGATCCGGAGAACCGAAAGTTCCTGGGCGAGTCCAACCCGTGGGCATTGCACGGGATGTCGGAGCGACTCTTGGAGGCGGCCGGCCGCGGAATGTGGGAGAACCCGGACCCGGCCATTGTGGCTCAGTTGCGGCAGGTGCTGCTCGAGGCCGAGGGAGATCTCGAAGCCCGGTAGATTGGCGCCATGCCTGCTCCCACCTTCTCCGAAGTTTCCAAGGCCCAGTACGTACTGCTGACGACGTTCACCAAAGACGGTCGGCCTAAGCCGACCCCGATCTGGATCGCCTACGACGGTGACCGGGCGGTGATGATCACCGAGAAGAAATCCTGGAAGGTCAAGCGGATCCGCAACACCCCGCGGGTCACCCTGGCCATTTGCGATCTGCGCGGCAACGTCAAAAGCGAACCGGTGGAGGCGATGGCCACGGTGCTCGACGATTCCCAGACCGAGGCCGTGTACCAGGCGATCAATAAGCGCTACGGGATCGTCGGGCAGATCTTTAACTTCTTCTCCAAACTCCGCGGCGGCGCCAAGCGCACCGTCGGCCTGGAGATCCGGGCTGCGTGATCATGAGAGTCGCCTGCCTTGCGCTCGTGGTGGCAGTGCTGCTGTCCGGATGTGATGCTCGCGCCGGCGTGGCGTCGATCGGTAGTCAGGATCTGCCCTCGCCCGTTTCGTACCGGGTCACCGGAACCGTGACCGTCGGCAAGCGCCCTGTCGGGGTGGCGGTGGATCCGAGTACCGGCACCGTCTATGTTGCCAATTGGGGCGACGGCACCGTTTCGGTGATCGACGCGGCGACGCGCACCGTCGTCGCCGACATTCCAATTGGCCGCGGTTCAGCCAATGTGGCGGTGGACCCGATCACGCATCTGGTCTATGTCAGCGATCACGACACAACGCTCTCGGTCCTAGACGGGAGGACGCACGCCGTCATCGACGCGGTGCCAGTCATTGCGAATCAAACCGGGGTTGTGGTGGATCCGGGAACCAACACCGTCTACGTCGGCAGTACGAGGTCGCCGGAGGGTGAACTTCCGTACTCGAGCGAACACGTTGTTTCCGTTGTCGACGGATCGACGCGTGCCGTCACCGGCACCGTCATCGCCGGTCTGGGGCGAAGCGGACTGGCGTTCGACTCGAGCGCTCGTATCCTCCACGTCGCGAATCAATGGGACAAAACGGTTGCGTCGATCGACGCTTCCACGAATACCGTCGCAGCAACTGTGGCCGTCGACGGCGGCCTGTTCCCGGGTGGCGCGATAGCGGTGGATCCCGGTACCCACACCGTCTACGTCATTCCCTACCGAGACAACTCTGTCGTGGTGACAGACGGTCAGACGAACGACGTCGTCGCGACCGTACCGGTTGGCGAAAACCTTTCATATCTTGCGGTTGACTCAGCCACGCACGCTGTTTATGTCACCCAGTACGACGGCACGGTCTCGATCATCGAGAACAGGCCATAAGCCGGCGAACCATGGAACCCACAGATCGCGTCTGGACCGGTGACACGGAGATCGTCTATGAGAGCGCGCGTGGATACGAGTGGTTCTTCGCTGAGCTGGTCGGGTGCTTCGGCGACTTCGGTATCAGCGATCTCAAGGAGATCTGGCACCGCCCAGATGCCGACTTACCGTTTATCGAGTTGGTCTTCCGCCACGATGACGAGATCCACCACTGCTGGATGCAGCGGCGCAACGATTTCCTCGATCCGCACCTGTTGGATGTGTTCAATGCGGTTATCGGGGGAACCCGACGGTTTGGGTGGAATCATACCGGCGGCGGCGTCGAGGTACGGCTCGTAGAAACCGGGCCCTAGGCAGGGCACTTTCAGGCTCCCGCCAAGCTCCGCAGTGGTGACAAGTGCACCATTGGCTTGGAGATCATGGCCGCGTGATCCGGAGAACCAGCGGTGGGCGCAACTAGCATCTGGCCATGGTCATTCCGCTGAAGTACGTCCGAATCTTTGTCGACGCCGACGGCCGCTCGCACTTCGAGGATTGCGAGTTGCCCCTGGAAACCCGTGACTTTGCTCCGCCGGCCACACCACTTGAGGTATCTGCCTTCATGCCGGCCGAAGGATTCGCGGTGGTCCGCTTTGCTCCCGACTGGTCGGGGCCGTGGCATCCGTCGCCGTACCGTCAGTGGTTCTTCATGATGTCGGGTTCGCTCACCGTGACCGTCAGCGACCAAACGGAGCGCACCGTTTGTGCCGGCGACACCGTCCTGCTCGAAGATATGGGCACCGAGGGGCACTTGACTCGAACCAACGGGGGCCAGCAGGCCGTTGCAGTGGGCGTGCGAGTTCCCGACGCCGGATGACGTTTCTATCCACAGTCTCGGGTTCATCCACAGCTGGTCGACGTCGAAGCAATTCTGTCGGCCGCGGCCGTTAGTATTCGAACATGCGTTCTATTCCTCAGGCGGTGGATGCCCTGGCTGCTGCGCTCGACGTGTTGGGCGCCGCTGATTGGGGTGGGCTCGGTGGTGCTGAGCGGGTGGGTCTGTTGGATCGGTTGGAGACCTGTGCTCGCCGCCAGCGCGCTGTCTCGCATGCGGTGATCCATGGTTTGGATCAGGCGGGGTTGGGGGCGCCGGTGGCGGTGGTGGTCGCCGATGTGTTGCGGATCAGCCGCACCGAGGCCCGCCGCCGAGAGCGCGACGCCGAGCAGTTGGCGCCGCGGACCACTCTGACCGGTCAGCCGTTGCCGCCGGTGTTGCCGGCCACCGCGGCGGCGTGGGCGGCCGGGGTGTTGGACCCCGAGCATTTGCGGACGATTCAGAAGTTCATGCGGGAGTTGCCCGATCACATCGGCCCGGGGGTGGTCGAGAACAGTGATGCGTTGTTGGCGGAGAAGGCCGCGCTGTTGCGTCCCGATCAGTTGGAGATGGTGGCGGATCGGCTGGCCATCACCGTCAACCCCGATGGGGTGTTCTCTGATGAGGATCGGGCCCGCAAACGCGGTTTCGCCTGGTGCGGCCGGCAACGGGCCGACGGTATGAGTGTGGGCAAGTTATTCGCAACCCCGGAGTTGCGGGCGATGTTCGAGGCGTGGTGTGCGAAGTTCGCCGCGCCCGGGATGTGCAATCCCGCCGACCACACCCCCACCGTGGCGGGGGAGCCCGCGCCCGAGGTTGCCGATCGTGACGACCGCAGTCATGCCCAGCGTCAGCATGACGCGCTGGCCGCCCTGGTCCGCGGGCAACTCGGTGACCCGAAACTCGGGCAGCACAACGGACTTCCTGTCACGATCATCGCCACCGCGACCCTGGAGCAGCTGCAGACCGGTGCCGGTGTCGCCGTCACCGCCGGCGCCACGCTGTTGCCGATGCGGGATCTGATCCGAATGGCCAGCCACGCCTACCACTACCTGTGCGTGTTTGATAAACACACCGGGCGGGCGCTGTACCTCGGCCGGACCAAACGCATCGCCACCGCCGATCAACGCATCGTGTTGCACGCCATGGTGCGGGGCTGTAGCGCACCGGGCTGTGACGTCCCCGGCTATTTCACCGAGGTCCACCACCTCGACGAATGGGCCGACGGCGGGCCGACCGATATCGATAAACTCACCCTGGCCTGCAAGCCCGACCACGGCCTAATCAGACCCGGCGGCTGGCAGACCCGAAAGCGCGCCGACGGCACGTGCGAATGGATCCCCCCACCCGGATCACCCCAACGCGGCGGCACCAACACCTACCACCACCCCGAACGGTTCCTACCGGACTGACCGGGTGCTGAATGCCTTACAATTTCCGGGCTGAGACGGACTACGACGGCTAGGGCGCGTCAGAACGGACGGGTGCACCACGTGGATTACAACTGGCTACAGCCGAAGGCCGAAGCTCGACCTGCCGGACATAAGGGCTGGGGTTCATTTGCGGTGGAGCCCATCCCCGCCGGCGAGACCGTCGCCGCATTCGGCGGATGGATCATGTCTAAGTCAGACCTCGAGAGCCTCGATCACGACCGGCAGGGGCGGTCCATTCAGGTCGACACCGACCTCTACCTCGTCTCCGGTGAAACCCCCGAACCTGGCGACATGCTCAATCACTCCTGCGAGCCCAACTGCGGTCTGCTCGGACAGACCCTCGTGGTCGCCATGCGCGATATCGCTCCGGGCGAGGAATTGTCATTCGACTACGCGATGTGCGATGCCAGCGATTACGACGAGTTCCGCTGCCTGTGCGGGGAGCCGACCTGCCGCGAGATCGTGACCGGCTCGGACTGGCGCGACGTGAACCTTCAGGGAAAGTACGCCGGCTGGTTCTCGCCCTACCTGGCACGCCGGATCGCTGCCCTGCCGACTCAGGCCTGAGCAGCTAGGCGGTAAGGATCCGCGGGCCGCTCTCGGTCACCGCGACGGTGTGCTCCCAGTGTGCTGCCCGCGAGCCGTCGGTGGTGACGACGGTCCAGTCGTCGTCGAGAATCCGGGTGCGGGTGGTACCCAGCGTCAGCATCGGCTCGATGGCCAGCACTGAGCCGGCTACCAACAGGGGGCCCCGGCCGGGCCCACCCTCATTGGGCAGGAACGGGTCCATGTGCATGCTCCGGCCGATGCCATGGCCGCCGTATCCGGCGACGATCCCGAACCGGCGCCCGTGCGTCTGCTCCGCGGTCCGCGCGCCACGCTCGATGGCGTGCGAGACGTCGCTCAGCCGGTTTCCCACCACCATGGCCTCGATACCGGCCTCCATCGCCGCGTGAGTGGCCGCCGACAGTGCCTCATCGGCCGGTATCAGCTCACCGACACCAATGGTGACCGCCGCATCACCGTGCCACGAATCAATGATGGCGCCGCAATCGATGGACACCAGGTCGCCGTAAGCCAGCACCTCATCAGCCGACGGGATCCCGTGCACCACGCGGTCGTTGACCGATGAGCAGATGCTCGCGGGATAGCCGTGATAGCCGAGGAACGACGGGATACCCCCGGCTTCGCGGATCACTGTCTCGGCGATCTCGTCGAGGACTTTGGTGGTTACCCCCGGCCCGGCGGCCTGCTGCACCGCATGTAATGCGGCAGCAACCACCGCACCGGCGGCAGCCATCGCGTCGAGTTCACCGGCTGAACGGGCGGGTACGGTCTTGCGGCTGCGCAGTCCCGGAATGGAAACCATCAGCAGACGTCAGCGATCGAGTGCGCGCAATGCCCGCGCGAAGACCACATCGAGTTCTCCGACCGCGTCGACCGTTTTAAGTTCATCGCGGTAGTAGTCCAGCAGTGGTGCCGTCTCGGCGCCGTAGACCTTCATCCGGTTACGGATGACGTCTTCGGTGTCATCTGCGCGGCCGCGCCCTTTGAGCCGTTCCACGAGTTCGTCCTCGGGTACCCGGAATTCGAGCACGGCGTCCAGTTTGAGGTTGCGGCGTTCCAGCATGTCGTGCAAAGCCTCCGCCTGCTCGACCGAGCGGGGGAAGCCATCGAGGATGAAGCCCCCGGCCACATCCGCATCGTTGAGCCGATCGTCGACCAGCGCGTTGGTCAGACTGGCGGGCACCAGGTCACCGGCATCCAGATACTTCTTGGCCTCCAGACCCAACGTGGTACCGGAACTGATGTTGTGCCGGAACAGATCTCCGGTCGAGATCTGAGGGACGCCGAGATCGGTAGCCAACTGGATCGCCTGGGTTCCCTTGCCTGCACCCGGCGGACCCAGCAGAACGATCCTCACTTGAGGAACCCTTCGTAGTTGCGCTGCATCAGCTGGCTCTCGATCTGTTTGACCGTGTCGAGGCCGACGCCGATCGCGATCAGCACTGCGGTGCCGCCGAACGGCAGATTCGAGACGCTACCGCTGTTACCCGCCTGGAGGAACACGTTCGGCAAGACGGCGATCAAGCCCAGGTAAATCGAGCCCGGAAGGGTGATCCGGTTCAAGACGTAGCTCAGGTAATCCGCAGTGGGCTTGCCGGGGCGGATGCCCGGGATGAAACCACCAAACTTCTTCATCTCGTCGGCACGCTCTACGGGATTGAAGGTGACCGACACATAGAAGTACGTGAAGAAGATGATCAGTCCGAAGTAGATCACGACGTAGGTCGGGTCGGCCGGGTTGGTGAGGTGGCTGGCGACGAAGCGGTCCCACCAGCTGTTACCCGGTCCGCCGCTCCCGCTGCTGACCAACTGGGTGATCAGGTGTGGGATGTAGATCAGCGATGAGGCGAAGATGACCGGGATGACGCCGGCCTGGTTGACCTTCAGCGGCAGATATGTCGAGGTGCCGCCGTACATGCGTCGGCCCACCATGCGCTTGGCGTACTGCACCGGAATGCGGCGCTGACCCTGCTCGACGAACACCACGCCGATGACGATGATGAGCGCCGCCACGCATACCGCGGTGAATACGGCGCCGCCACGGCTGTCCAGAATTGACTTACCCTCAGCCGGGATGCGCGCGGCGATGCCGGCGAAGATCAGCAGCGACATACCGTTGCCGACCCCGCGCTCGGTGACCAGCTCACCCATCCACATCACCAGGGTCGCGCCCGCAGTCAGCACCAGCACGATGACGACGAGGGACCAGATGCCTTTGTCCGCGATGATATCCAGCGAGCAACCCTGCAGCAGGCCACCGTTGGCTGCCAGCGCCACGATGCTGGTGGCCTGCAGAATGGCCAGTGCGACCGCCAGATAGCGCGTGTACTGCGTCATCTTGGCCTGGCCGGACTGGCCTTCCTTCTGTAACTCCTCGAAACGCGGGATGACCACGGTGAGCAGTTGAACGATGATGCTGGCGGTGATGTAGGGCATCACGCCCACCGCGAACACCGACAGTTGCAGCAGCGCCCCGCCGGAGAACAGGTTGATCAGGGAGTAGATCTGCGCCCCGGCCCCACCGCTGACCTGTTCGATGCACTGGTGCACGTTTTTGTAGTTGACCCCCGGCGACGGCATAGATGCGCCAGCCCGGTAGAGGATGACGATGCCCAGGGTGAAGAGGATCTTCCGCCTCAGGTCGGCCGTCCGCAGCGACGAGATGAAAGCCGAAAGCACTCTTCCTCCTGGGCAGCCGGACAACAGTCGTGGCTCGCCGATGCGGCTGGCCGGGCCAGCGTTCGGATAAACCTTCTTAGGCGCAGATCACCGCCGGATGAAGCCGACGAAGACGCACGTTCGAACAGTCTACGAGACTAACAGTTCGCCCAGGCCGGCCGGGAATCCATTCGGGGTGCGGCGCCCCTGCCCCAGGCGGCTGCTTATATTAGCTAAGTAGGAGCGGTGGACCGCTGCCGCGATTCGAAAGGCTCCCATGGTGCGCACGGATCACGACACCTGGGACCTAGCGTCCGGTGTCGGCGCGACTGCGACTCTGGTGGCCGCCGCGCGCGCGTTGGCCAGTCGCCAGCAAGACCCCCTGATCGACGACCCGTTCGCCGACGTCCCGGTGCGGGCGGTCGGAATCGAGGCCTTCGCCCGGGTGCTGGAGGACGACGCCATCCTGGCCGATCAGGATTCCCCCCGGCTGCCGGTCTATCTGCCGCCAGATGCCCAGGATCGGCTCTTCGACAACATCACCGCGCTGTCGGTTCCGGGCAGCCGGATCGCCACCGAGTACCACCCCGACGGTGGAACCGGTATCGCCGACCGTGCGGCGGCGATGAGTACCCACTGGGGCGAACGCGGTCTGGACCTCAACCTCGGTGCTCTCTTCTACGGCGGCGAACGCCAGCCCGTCGTGGACTACCTCGAGCGACTGGGCTGGCAGGTAAATGCCCGCCCACGACCGGAGATGTTCGCCACCTACGGTCGTCACTTTCCCGATGATCCAGCGAACGCTCAACTACGTAAATCGTTGTCCGTCAATGCAATCCGGAAGTAACATAACCAATGACGCCACCGCAGAAAGGCCGCCGCGACGGTGACTCGTGGGATCTCGCGTCCGGCGTCGGCGCCACCGCGACCGCAGTGGCCACATCACGGGCGATCGCCAATCGCGCCGACCTGATCGATGACCCCTGGGCCGAGGCACTGGTCACCGCGGTCGGCATCGAGCACTTCACGGCGATTCTGGCCGGCGACGTACCGGGGGGCTCCGATGTGGAGCGGATGGCCCACGGGATGGCGGTGCGCACCCGCTACTTCGACGATTTTCTTCTGGCGACCGCCGCCGCCGGCGTCCGTCAGGTGGTGATCCTGGCCTCGGGTCTGGACGCCCGGGCCTACCGGCTGGCCTGGCCGACCGGAACCGTGGTGTTCGACGTCGACCAACCCGGTGTGATCGACTTTAAGGTGGCAACGCTGGCGGGTCTGGGGGCCGAATCGACGGCCGAAGTGCGCAATGTGGGCATCGATCTGCGGGACGACTGGCCGGCCGCGTTGAGCGCCCACGGATTCGATACCGCCACGCCGACGGCGTGGATTGCCGAGGGGCTGCTGATCTACCTGCCGCCGGACGCCCAGGACCGCCTGTTCGACCACATCACCGCGCTCAGTGCGGTCGGAAGCCGGCTGGCGACCGAGTTCATGCCCAGCATGGACGCGTTCACCGACGCGCCGGCTGACAGCGATGAACCGAACGAGGACCGCTGGCGCCGACTCGGTTTCCAGGACGATCTGGCCGGACTGGTCTATACCGGTGAGCGCAGCCACGTCATCGACTACCTCACCGGGCTGGGCTGGAAGGTCAGCGGCAGTCTGGTCCAGGACCTGTTCGCCGCCAACGGTTTCGAGCACCACGACGACGAGATGACTGAGAAGTTCACCGGATTCCAGTACTTGTCGGCGACATTGGACTCAAGCGCGTAATGGCACGTACAGATGGCGACAGCTGGGATCTGGCCTCCGGAGTCGGAGTGACGGCGACCATGGTGGCGGCCGGTCGGGCAATGGCCACGAAGGATCCGCGCCACCTGATCAACGATCCTTTCGCTGAACCCCTGGTACGTGCCGTCGGGATCGAGTTCTTCGTCAAGATCATGGACGGCAGCATCGACAGCTCGCAGTTCGGCGACACCGAACCAGAGCGGATGCAGGCCAGGATCGCCGGCATGGCCATGCGCACCAAGTTCTTTGACGACTACTTCATCTCCACATGTGTCACCGGGGACGTTCGGCAGGCGGTGATCCTTGCCTCAGGGCTGGACTCCCGCGCCTACCGGTTGCAATGGCCGTCAGGCACGGTGGTGTACGAGATCGATCAGCCGGCTGTCATCGACTTCAAGACCGGTGTGCTGAACGATCTCGGTGCACAGCCAATCGCCAAGCACCGAACCGTCGGCATCGACTTGCGCGGGGACTGGCCGACCGCCCTCAAGGCGGCCGGCTTCGATCCGGGGACCCCGACCGCATGGCTGGCCGAGGGCCTGCTGATCTACCTGCCACCCGATGCCCAGGACCGGCTCTTTGACACAATTACCGCGTTGAGCGCACCCGGGAGCGCAGTGGCGACCGAATACGCTCCGGGCATCGTCGATTTCGACGCCACCAAGGCGCGGGAGATGGCCGCGACCATGAGTGCTCGCGGCCTCGACATCGAAATGCCCGACCTGATCTACCCCGGCCCGCGCAGCAGTGCCATGGACTACCTGGGCGCCACGGGCTGGCGGGTCACGGCGACACCGGGAGACCAACTGTTCATCCGAAGCGGTGTGCACCCGCCGGACCGCGGCGACTACGACCCGCTCGGCGAGATCGTCTACGTCAGCGCCAGGCGCTGACGCCCTCAGAACCGCCAGTCCCCCAACCACAGCGCCGTCGCCCCGGTCAGGGTGCGCTCGCTGTTGGCGATGACGCCCCCGGCGACTCCACGCATCAGCCCGGCCGCGGCATCCGGCAGCGACGCTGCGGCCGGTTGTGATGAGGCTCTGGGCCGCAGAAAATCCAGCACCGACGACCCCGGATAGCCCACCAGTCGCACCTGCGCGTCGACATCGAGACCGGCGAGCGCCTTGGCGCGGCGCACCGCAGTCCGCAATCCGCCGAGCTCATCGACCAGCCTGCGCTCGAGCGCGTCAGCCCCGGTCCATACTCGCCCGCGGGCGGCCAATTCGACGTCGGCCACTGACATCTCCCGGGCCTCGGCCACCCGGCGTACAAAGTCGTCGTAGAACAGATCCGCCTCGGCCCTGACCATGTCGTACTGGGTGTCGGTGAACGGTGAATTGGCAGACCACGCATCGGCATTGGCATTGGTCCGAACCACATCCGATCCGACGCCGAGACGGTCCTTGAGTTCGCGGGCCACCAGCTTGCCGGTCACCACACCGATCGAACCGGTGATCGTCGCGGGGTTGGCGACGATCGCGTCGGCGGCCATCGCGATGTAGTAGCCCCCGGACGCCGCGACCGCGCCCATCGAGGCGACCACCGGCTTGCCGGCTGAGCGGATACGACCGACCTCCCGCCAGATCGTCTCCGAGGCGTTGACCGAACCACCCGGGCTATCGATCCGCAGTACAACCGCTTTCACGTCATCATCGGCGCCGGCCTCCCGCAACGCTGCGGCGATGGTGTCACCACCGGCGCTCGAGCGTCCGAACGGCGACAGCCCCGGACCGCCGCGGCCGCTGACGATCGGACCACTCACCGTGACCAGCGCGAGCAAGGGGTCTTTCTTGCGCAGCGATGGCCGGTTCTCACGGGTTTGGGCGTAGCGGGACAGGAAGAGCCGCGGCGGCGCGTCATCACCGTCGGGGTCGTCGAGTTGGGTTGCGGCGTCGGCGAGTTCGCCGATACGGCGGTAGGCCTCATCCCGGAAGCCGATGTGGTCGATCAAACCGGCGGCGAGAGCATCGTCACGCAGCAATGGGGCCCGGTCGGCAATCTCGTCGAGTGCGGCGGTGCTGAGCCCCCGGGACTCGGCGATCCCCTGCCACACCTGGCTGTGCAGGCTTTCGATCAACCGGCTGTCCGCTTCCCGATGCGCGTCGGTGTAGTGGTCTTCGGTAAACGTATTGGCCATCGACTTGTACTCCCCGCGCGCCACGAACTGCGCCTGAATACCGGCCTTCTCCAAGGCATCGCGCAGAAACAGCGCATTGCTGGCGAATCCGATCAGCCCGACGGTGCCCGACGGTTGCATCCACACCTCGCCGAACGCTGAGGCGAGGTAGTAGGACAGCGTTCCCGGGTAGGTCTCGGCCCAGGCAAGCGACGGCTTGACCGCGGCGAAGGCGGCCAGTGCCTCGCGCAGTTCCTGTACGGCCCCCGGAGGGGCAGCTGAAAGCTGCACGCGGCCAATCAGTCCCGCGATGCGGGGATCCCCCGCAGCCCGGTGAATGGCGGCGACGGCCTGACGCAGCAAAAGCGGACGGCCGCCGCCGGCGATGAACGCCATCGGGTCGAATCCGGCCGTCTCCGGCGGTAGGGACTGGATATCGAATTCGAGGATGCACCCATTCGGAATGCCGTGGTGGCGGGCGGTGTCGATCCGGCGGCCGACGCCGCGCAGGTCATCAGGAAGACCGGGTAGGAAAGCGAACATGACTACGAGCCTACGCAAAAGCCCCCGCCCGACGGGCGAGGGCTTTTCACGGGTCCTGCGGCTACGACACCTCGGCGACGGTTCCGCCTGCGGCGGTGATCTTCTCCCGCGCACTGCCACTGAACTTATGCGCCGTCACATCCACCTTCACGGAGATGTTCCCGTCGCCGAGCACCTTCACCAAGGTGTTCTTGCGAACTG
>Ga0194035_1000093_pt1 | contig 51883 bp, 50 predicted proteins | sample JunL2320m_MetaG_FD_148680 | JGI IMG/M metagenome (GOLD analysis project Ga0194035, IMG submission 148680) | Anoxic zone freshwater microbial communities from boreal shield lake in IISD Experimental Lakes Area, Ontario, Canada - Jun2016-L239-20m | ecosystem: Environmental > Aquatic > Freshwater >...
CGACTGCGGTGCAGACTGGTGCACGCGACAAAGCAATTGTTGATGCAAAGCAAAAAGCCGAAGTGTTGGCAAAGCAGCTCGGAGTGTCGCTCGTACGTGTGACTGCATTTAGCGAAAGCAGCGGAGGCAGCTACCCACGGCCAATGATGTACAGCATGGCAGGCAACCAAGCCATGGATGCTAAGGCAGTAGCGCCAGAAATTTCTGTCGGACAAAACAACGTCACCGACGACGTCTCTGTCACCTACGAAATCCGGTAATCAAACTGCATCTTGTTCAAAAAAGCCCCCTATTGTGGGGCTTTTTTGTTGCTTGACGCAAAGCCCAAATGGCAGTATTATAGAATGCATATAAGGGCCCGAGAGGGCTTTTAAAAATGCCAAAAAATCTATATGTTTAACTACTTTAAAGACGTTCGTGCAGAAATGAAGCATGTGTCGTGGCCAACACGCCGCCAGGCTATTACGTATACCGTTGTGGTTATCGCTATTTCTATTCTCACGGCACTCTACCTCGGTGCATGGGACTATGTGTTTTCGCTCATCATCAAAAAAGTAATCTAATTACTCGTTCACTTCACACACCTATGTCAAAACAAGACTCAACAGTTGGGCGAGCATGGTACGCGATACACACGTACGCAGGGTACGAAAATGCCGTTGCCCGCAACCTAAAGCAGCGCATCGACTCGCTTGGCCTTACGGACAAAATTTTTAATGTCGTTGTGCCAACAGAGCGCACCGTTAAAATTAAAGGTGGCCGCCGCGTGGAAGAGGAAGAAAAGGTGTACCCAGGGTACGTACTTGTGGACATGATAGTAGACGACCAGTCGTGGTTTGTTGTCCGCAACACTCCCCGCGTGACAGGGTTCGTCGGCTCGGGTGTTAACCCAGTACCCTTGAAGCAGTCGGAAGTCGACACACTCCTTGGCCGCATGCAGGAGAAGGAAGGTTCCATTAAACATGCAATTGATGTCACTGTTGGCGACTCAGTTGTCATTGTCGACGGGCCGTTTAAAGAGCTCGACGGCAAAGTAGGTGAGGTGGACGAAAGCCGCGGCAAGATCAAAGTCCTTGTTTCGATGTTTGGCCGCGAAACCCCTGTCGAGCTCGACTTCTTGCAAGTCAAGAGAATTTAACGTACTATCCCCATTACCTTTATGGCAAAGAAAATAACTAAAAAACTGAAAATTGTAGCGCCGGCCGGCAAGGCAACCCCTGCGCCTCCGCTTGGTACAACCCTTGGTCCCGCTGGTATTAACATCGGCGAGTTCGTAAAGAAGTTTAATGAGGCAACTCAGGACCGTTTGGGCAGCTTGGTGCCGGTTGAGATCACCATTTACGAAGACCGTTCGTACGACTTTGTACTCAAAACCTCACCAGCCTCAAACCTTATTATGAAGAAGCTCGGCCAGGAAAAAGGCTCGGGCAAACCAAACACTGCAAAAATAGGTACACTTACCAAGGCGCAGTTGCGTGAAATTGCAGAAGAAAAGATGTCAGACCTTAACGCCAATGACATTGAAGGCGCAATGAAGATCATCGCCGGCTCTGCACGTTCAATGGGCGTAGACGTGAAATAATTCACGTCTACGAAGCTTTTGAGAGATTTTTGAGTCTCTGCGAAAGAAATCTCCAAAAGGTGTACTGTTCCTGTAAGGAATGACGTGAATTATTTCACGTCTACGAGCCGGAGACACGACGGTGTCGAGGCGGGCCCGGCGCAATTTTCCAGCAGGAAAATATGTGTGGGTTGATGTGAAATAAAAAAAGCCGTCCCGAAAGGGGCGGCTTTTGCAATCTAGGACACAGGAACGTCGTGGCGGAACACAACGACGGTGCGTTTTACTGCGATGTTATTGATACGGTGCAGTACTTGCTGCGGAGAACCTAAAAAACCTGGTCCGCGCATTAAGAGCAAGTCGCCCGGCTCATTGCGGATAGGATGAGTGATGGTTCCCACCCTATCCTCGCACGTGCAGAATTGCCCGTTGCCCTCAAGTACCAACAGGGCAATAAGATTTATTACGCTTACTCCGTCGTAATGAGGTTCGACGCCAACAGGACCAGGGTCGTATGTCTGGACCGACATCTCGGTAAAACAAAGCGGGCGTGACAAGTGATTAGGAAATACGGTTGAAAACTTATCGTTCAACCATTCCGCTAGCTCGTCTCGAACCTGCAGGAACATACTACCGTCGGGTAACAGCCCCACCATCTTGAGAGCTTGCTTTACTTTGTGTGGACCCCACTCTGCAGGCTGCCTTACCATCGCATGCTGCGAAAGTTCGAGAAGTAAGTTGCAACGGACATCTGGTTTGAGAAAGTCGGGAACCGTACCAGCTCCGTACTTTTTAATATCCTCGACGCAGTTCTCCAAAGCACCCGCCCTATCGTTAAAGCTCGACATCGCTGCCTCCCTGTGGGGAACGTTCTGCCTCGCACTATACATTTTTTACACATACTGCACAATAGGAACATGATCTAAGTTTGCTCCACCACAAAACGCCGCTCCATATAGGGGTGGCGTTTTGTATTTACCGGGTAACTAAAAAAATATGGATTATATTCATCTCAATAATTTAAAAATTCGCGGCAAGCACGGAGTATATGAAGAGGAACGCAAAGTAGAACAGGAGTTCGAATTACATTTAAAGCTCGGTGTGGGGGATACCTCTGCTGCTGCACAAAGTTGTGAGCTTACGGATGCCGTCGACTACGTTCCAATAAAAGCAGAAATAGAAAAGATAGTTAAAGAAAAAAGCTTCTATCTCATCGAAACACTCGCAGACACTATCTCCAAAAAAGTTATGGAAGACCCGCGCATTCAAACCCTCGAACTTACCATAAACAAGCCAGAGGTTTGGAGTAATGTCGTACCAGGGCTGACGATTTTTAGGAGCAGAAATTAATTTCTCTCAAGCGTTACCCAGGAGTACTTCAACCCTTCGTGTTCGTGAGCTTCTTCTGAAACTTTTTTTGTGAATTCTGTCTCGTATTCAGGGAAAAAAGTATCTGCATCTTGTGCGTCGTCGATGAGTGTTAAGTAGAGCCGGTCGACATGGGGGAGCGCTTGTTTGTACAAGTCCGAGCCGCCACCGATATGAATTTCTTCTCCATCAAGCTCGCGGGCTTTTGCGAGTGCATCTTCAAGAGAGTGAAATACAAGAACGCCTTCATGCTGCCAGTCCGGGTCGCGTGTCACAACAATATTTGTCCGGCCAGGCAAGGGCTTACCCCGTATCTGCAGAATAGAGTCAAATGTTTTGCGCCCCATGATAACAGGGTGGCCTAAGGTAAGGGCTTTAAAACGTTTCAAGTCTTCTGGGATATACCAGAGTAGCTTGCCGTTTTTCCCAATCTCTCGGTTTTTACCAATAGCGACAACGATAGAAACGTGGGGTTTTTGCATAGTCCGCTTTAGTGTACACTAGTCGCATCATGCAAGCCCCAAACAAAAAAGTTGTAAAGAATGTTAAAGATTTAAAGGAAAAAATTACAGCCCATAAGACACTTGGGCATAAAATTGTCTGCACTATTGGTTCATGGGATATGTTACATATTGGCCACCTTCGGTATCTCAATGCAGCAAAGGCAAAGGGGGACATTCTTGTGGTGGGGGTAGACAGCGACCGCGGTATAAAGTCATACAAAGGTCCATTGCGCCCGATAATTCCTGAAGATGAACGTATGGAAATGTTGTCGTATCAAGACTGTGTTGACTATGTAACTCTTACCGACGACATAGATAGCAAGGGCAGATGGCAGTATGAAATTTTAAAGACTCTTCCGATCGATGTTTTTATTGCAGTTGATGGAAATAGTTACACTGCAGAACAAAAAAGAACAATAAAGAAATATACAAAACTCGAAGTCTTGCCCCGCCAAGCTCTTAAGACCTCTTCGACAGATATTATCCAAAATGTACTCAAAAATCATTTGATAGATAAAGTTGGAAGTTTTAAGAAACGCTAATGGTACGGAATTTAATTTTATATGTTCCGGTCATACATCGGGGGTATATAGATCTTTTTGCTACTCATAAAGATGAGATTGGTAGTATCTATCTACTTCCTGACTCATTTACCGAACTTGTTGCTTTAAAACCTGACATTGCGTCTCTCCCAGCAGAGTCAGTTGCAGCTCTTCTTAATTCCTTTGGATTTAAAACTGTATCAGTCTTTAAAGAATCGGATATTTCTAAATTAGCTGGAGAACCACTAATGCTTATTAATGACCAACTTTCGCGTGCTTTAGCTGCTAAATTTTTCCTGCATAGTGACTTGAAATGGGCAGATGTTTTTTTGCGCTGGGACCGCGATTCTGTATTTACCGAGGAAGATATCAATATTTCAGTTTCTAAAGATAGTTTTGATGTGCAAACGATCCAACAAGCTCAAATAGAAGCAAAAAAAAGTTCTGACTGGTGGCGGCAAGTAGGAGCCGTATTAGTAAAAAATTCTGAAATTGTAGATAGGGCATTTAATGAAGCGATGTTTTCTGACCATTCTCCATATCAGCGGGGGGCCGTTAGAGACTCGCTCCAGCCAGGCGAGCGTCCGGAACTCTCAGATACAATCCACGCCGAACAAAAAATTATTGCAAATGCAGCTAAAAATGGGGTTTCTTTGGAGGGGGCATCTCTGTATGTAACACATTTCCCATGCCCTGTATGTGCAAAGCTTATAGTGCATTCAGGTATCAAGAACTGTTATTTTTTACAGGGTTCTTCCTCACTGAAAGGTAGGGAATTATTAGAAAACGCCGGTGTTAATTTGGCTAGAATAGGACTCTAAGAGTAAAATATGTTTATGCACCCCGAACAACAATATCTCGATCTATTGAAAAACGTGCTTGATAACGGCCAGGGTAAGAGTGATCCGCACGGGGTAGGGAGTATCGCTGTGCTAGGGAGCATGTCACGCTATAACTTAGATGATGGATTTCCACTTCTCACAACAAAAAAACTTTCCTTTAAGTTTATTGTTCATGAATTGTTGTGGTTCTTGAGCGGCGAAAGCAGAACTGATTATTTGAGGGCAAATGGCGTTACTATTTGGGATGAATGGGCAACAAAAGAAAATGCTGCTAAGTATGGTTTAGAAGAAGGTGATCTCGGGCCAATCTATGGTCCCCAATGGCGTCATTGGAAAACCACGACTGGCGGTGAGATAGACCAAATTCAAAGATTAGTTGACGGACTTAAAGAGCACCCAGACTGGCGTCGCCATATGGTTACAGCGTGGAACCCAGAGTTTGTGGACAGCGTGTTTGTTGCACCGTGTCACGGTATTTTTAAGTGTTTCGCTGTGAATGGAGAACTCTCACTCCATATGTTTCAGCGTAGCGCAGATGTATTTTTGGGAGTCCCATACAATATTGCGTCGTATTCGCTTTTGCTTATGATGATTGCTCAAGTGACTGGCATGAAAGCAAAAGAGTTTGTGCACACAACTTCCGATACTCATATCTACAACAACCACTTTGAACAAGCTCGAGAGCAATTAACTCGCCAACCTCTTCCGTTTCCGCGGGTTACTCTTAACCCTGATATAAAAAATATCTTCGACTTTAAATTCGAAGATTTTACGTTGCACGACTATCAAGCCCATGGAAGCATCAAAGCTCCTATTGCAGTTTAGCCAATAGGGAAGTTTACAGTTTCAGCTATTCCTTTTTTGTTTAGTTGAGGGGAAATCAAATGAGCGTGTAGATGTGCAACTGTTGCGCCTGTGTAGTCAGTATCGCCAAAGCGCATATTGAGGGCTCCTCCTTTGAGATCGAATTTTTTAACCGCCCATTTACTTAACTCTAATATCTCCTTGATATCGCTCGTGGAAAGTTGGACAAGTTTCTCCTTATGTTTTAGAGAAATAATAATAAAGTGTTTCTGGGTATTTTTATACGGCCAACTATTTTCGGTAAGAATCCATCCACGACCCTTCTTCAATATTGGATGTTTATGATAACGAAAATTTTCTGGGCAGAAAGGACAAAGTTTTGTATCAGCTATTGCGCCAATAACAGCCTTATATTCTGGACTTTTTGCAAAGCGCGGATTTACTACGCGAGTGCCTTTTTTAACCGTCATAGAGGGTATAATAGCGTAAAACAACTCTAATGCTACAATCTGGGACATGGAATTCGACGAATACCAAAAGCTTGCTGCCCGGACGGCTGTGTTTAATAAGCAAGACAGCGACTATATCCTGATGTATCTCTCCATGGGCATAGCGGGCGAAAGTGGTGAAGTGGTAGAAAAGGTAAAACATATTATCCGCGACGCGGGCGGGGTCGTAAGTGAAGAAAAACGAGAAGGGATAAAGAAAGAAATTGGGGATGTACTGTGGTACCTCTCACAATTAGCAAAAGAATTAAATCTTTCGTTCGGCGATATTGCAGATGCTAATATTAAGAAGCTTGCGAGCCGACAGGAGCGCAATGTACTCAAGAGCGAAGGCGACAATCGATAAATTTCTATGATCTAAGTTTCTGACAATTCTTTTTTACTGATTAACTAGTCATCACTATGGATTCTTACGACTTTATAAAAAAACAAGACAGCGAAGTATTTGCAACATTGGAGGGAGAAGAGACACGTGAGAGGGAAGGGCTCGAACTTATCCCTTCGGAAAACTACGTTTCAAAAGCAGTGCGTGAAGCAAACGGTTCGGTATTCACTAACAAATATTCGGAAGGGTATCCGGGCAAGCGCTACTACGGCGGGCAGACATACACCGACCACGTTGAACTTATTGCTATTGACCGCGCTAAAAAACTCTTTGGCTGCGACCATGCAAACGTGCAGCCTTTAGGTGGTGCAAACGCAAACATTGGTGCATATTTTGCATGGCTTGAACCGGGCGACACAGTACTTGGTATGGACCTGTCGCATGGGGGGCATTTGACCCACGGCCACCCGGTTACCTACATGTCGAAGTTGTTTAACTTTGTTCGCTACAAAATGAAAGACCCCGAGACCGGCGAAATTGACTACGACGAAATGCGCGAAGTCGCAAAGCGTGAAAAACCAAAATTAATTCTTGCTGGCTACTCGGGCTATTCGCGCGAGCTCGACTACAAAATAATAGGTGAAATAGCAAAAGAAGTGGGCGCCGTTGCTATGGCTGACATGGCGCATGTGGCGGGGCTTATTGCTGGCGGGGTACACAAAAACCCGTTTGACTACGGCTTCCAGATTGTGACGACAACCACACACAAAACACTACGTGGGCCGCGTGGCGGGATGATTATGTCAAAAGGCATTGTGTCTAACCCGATGAAGGCGCCGGAAAAAACGATAGAAAATTTGCCAACACTTATTGACCGCGCTGTGTTCCCGGGTTTGCAGGGTGGCCCACACATGAACACGACAGCAGCAAAAGCAATTGCGTTTGGCGAAGCGTTGCATCCGTCGTTTAAAACATATGCGGCGCAGATCCTTAAAAATGCAAAAGCAATGGAGGAAGTCTTCCGGAACAGGGGGGTCCGTATGCTCGGCGGCGGCACTAGTAACCACCTCATACTCGCCGATGTGTTTGGAAGTTTGGGTGTGCCAGGTAAAGAAGCTGAAGAGGTGTTAGACCGGGTTGGTATTACGCTAAACAAAAACAGCATTGCCGATGACACACGACCGCCGTTTAACCCGTCGGGCATCCGCTTGGGTACACCGGCCATTACAACGCGCAAGTTGATGGAGGCAGAAAGTGCTCGTGTTGCAGAGCTGATGCTCGACGCACTGCGTGACCGGGCCGACCAAAGCAAGCTCGACAGCATACATGCAGAGATAAAAGAGCTGTGCGGCAAATTCCCTATACCGGACTCCTTCGTGTAAAGTATAGGCATGGCACGCCTCAATAGACTGGTAGAACTCTGGAGCCGATACGAAAAGCGCTTGGCGGCCGTTACCGTCCTGTGTGGTTTTACGTTTGACCTGATTCTTGCCAAGCGCCCAGACAGTATCCCGGATAATATTCTCCTGCTTTTTTACCTGTCTACTGCTGCGACAATAATTATTTTTTTGAACCGCCGCAGTATGGAAGAGGCCACAGGCGACAAAAAAGTAGAACCGCTCTTTTTGCTGCTCGTGCTCCAGTTTTGTTTTGGAGGGTTGGCAAGTAACTTGCTTATCCTCTACGGTAAGAGCGGCTCGTTCGGAGGCAGTGTATTTTTCTTGGCACTGTTGGTGTGTTTGCTTGTTGGTAACGAACTGCTCAAAAGCCGCTACGCGCAGCTGCGCTTTAATATCGCGGTGTATTACTTTTTGCTGCTGACGTACATAGTTATCGCATTGCCAACCTTTGTTTTACACACAATAGGTACAAGCACATTTTTGATAAGCACTGCGGTAAGTCTTGCTGTTATGGCTGGCGTACTGTCGCTGCTTAGAATATTTGCACTGCGGGGACCCGACAAAAAACGCCAACTATGGGAAATGCGCGCAGTTATTGTCGCAATATTTACGGTGTTTAATATATTTTATTTTTTAAACGTTATACCGCCGGTGCCGCTTTCGCTTAAAAGTGCAGGAATTTACCATTCCGTAACGCGCACCAGCACAGGCGACTACGCAGGAGTGTATGAAAAAAAGAAGTGGTACGAATTTTGGCGCGACACTGCCGACACCTACACCGCAGCAGTAGGGAGCCCTGCGTACTGTTTTAGTGCGGTGTTTGCGCCGGGCGACTTGTCGACCCCGGTGGTACATGTGTGGGAATATTTTGATGTACCAAGCAACAACTGGCAGCAAATTTCGCGTGTGCAGTTTCCTATAAACGGCGGTAGAGCAGAAGGGTACCGAGGCTTTAGCATTACAGAAGCATTGAGGCCGGGGGATTGGCGCTGCATGGTAGAGACAACAAAAGGTCAAATTATTGGAAGCATCACATTTACGGCAGTCATTTCCAGCAGTACTCCGGCACTTTCCACAACCACCCTCTAGCTGCTACTGTATGCAGTATGGTCCGGAATGATATTGAACAGGCAATACAAGGCGCACTGAAGGCTATGGGAGCCGGGGAAGTAGCTTTTGTGGTGGAGCGCCCTACTGACATGGCGCATGGCGACTATGCCACCAATGCAGCACTCGCGGCTGCTAAAATTTTAAAAAAGAATCCACGCGATGTCGCAGCAGAGCTGCAAGAAGCAGTAGGAAATATACAAGGTGTAGAAAAAGTAGAAGTTGCTGGCGCAGGTTTTATAAATTTTTATCTTTCAGCCGATGCACTTACTGAAGTTGTACAGGAAGCGAACAAGGAAGGGTGGGGTACCAATGATTTGTATATAGGTAAAAAAGTATTGGTGGAATACACGAGCCCAAATTTATTTAAACCCCTGCATATTGGAAATTTAATTGGTAATATTTTAGGAGAAAGCATCGCACGCTTATTCGAGACAAGCGGCGCAGATGTTAAGCGGCTAAACTATCCGTCTGATATTGGTCTTACTATTGCGAAAGGCGTATGGGGCCTACAAAAATTAGGTTTAAATCCTGAGATATTAAGCGAATTAGCAACAGCCTACGTTGCGGGAAATGAGGCATATGAAAGTGGAGTAGGAAAAGAAGCAATTGAAGAAATAAACCGTGCACTCTATGCAGATACAAACGCAGAATGGAGCTCACTACGTGCGCAGGGTATCGCGACATCTCTTAAACATTTGCATGAGTTGCTGGTACGGCTTGGTACAAAGGGTTTTGACGGAGAATTTTTTGAAAGCCAGTCGGGCCCGATTGGGCAGAAGTTAGTGAAAGAAAACGTTGGTGGTGTATTTGCCGAAAGCGAAGGAGCGATTGTGTACCACGGCGAACATACACGTGTGTTTTTGAATTCGCAAGGGCTGCCAACATATGAAGCAAAAGAAGTCGGGCTTTTTGAGTTGAAGTCGGGAGCCTATCCGACGTTTGATATTTCCATCACGGTAACAGGTAAAGAACAGACTGATTTCTTTAGAATAGTATTTGACGCAATACGAAAACTTTTTCCGGGTAAGACGAATGGAAAAGATTTGATCCATATCCCAACAAGTTTTTTGAAATTGACTACAGGCAAGATGTCGTCGCGGTTAGGTAATGTCATTACGGGGGAGTCGCTGCTCGCGGATTTAACCGATGCTGCTCGTGGTCGCGAAGATGTTGCTGTCGGGGCTTTAAAATTTACTGTGCTTAAAAGTGGAAGCGGTAAAGATATTTTATTTGATCCTGAAAAATCGCTGTCGCTCGAAGGTGACTCGGGTCCGTATGTGCAGTATGCACTTGTACGTGCTCGCGCACTTTTGCGGAAAGCCACTGAAGCGGAAGTGGTGCAAAAAGAAACTGAACCCAGTGAACTTGAGCGCTTGCTCGTACATTTCCCTGACGTAGTTGTGCGTGCGGCGCGGGACTTGGAGCCTCATCATGTGGTGACATATGTGACAGAGCTTGCCGCTGCGTTTAACAGTTGGTACGCACAAGAGCGTTTGATAGTCGACGGAAAAGTCTCTGCCCACGCACTGGCGCTTGTTACTGCTGTTGAACACACGCTCCACAAAGGCCTGACTGTTTTGGGCATACCGGCACCCGAGGAAATGTAGGGACGGGCAAAAATAGCCCTACAGTGCTATATTTTTGATATGGATGATTTGAAGCAGGGCGGGGAAGAGCTGCACCCAGAAGCGGTGCATAAACCAAAAAGTACTTTTGCCGTACGGGAGGAAAAGACTCTCGCGTTTTGGGAAGCACAGGACATATTTAAAAAATCGCTCGAGAAGCATGCGCCTAAGGGCGAGTTTGTTTTCTACGATGGTCCGCCGTTTGCAAACGGCTTACCTCACTATGGGCACTTGCTCCAAAGCACAATAAAAGACGCCATACCTCGCTACCGCACGATGCGGGGGTACCGTGTGCCGCGCCGCTGGGGATGGGACTGCCACGGTCTACCGGTTGAAAACTTGGTAGAAAAAGAATTGGGGTTTAAGTCTAAGCGCGACATTGAAGAGTTTGGCATTGCAAATTTCAACAAAGCTGCTCGAACAAGCATCATGAAAGATGTTGCGGACTGGAAACGAATTATCCCACGCATCGGACGCTGGGCTGACATGGAGAACGACTACAAGACGATGGACTCGACCTATACCGAGTCTGTCTGGTGGGCGTTTAAAAATTTGCACAGTCGCGGACTTATTTACGAGGGCTTCAAGGGCATGCATTTTTGTCCTCGTTGTGGAACGACGCTTTCCAACAACGAAGTGGCCCAAGGCTACATGGACATTGAAGACATTGCGGTCACAGTAAAATTTCCACTTGTAGACGAACCGGAAACATCCATACTTATTTGGACCACCACTCCCTGGACCTTGCCGGGCAACACTGCAGCTGCAGTAAACGCCGACGCTGTATATGTAAAAGTCCGCACAGACGAAGGCTTTGTTGTTGTTGCGAAAGAGCTTATGACAAAAGTGCTTGGCGAAGATGCAAAAATATTTGCCGAGATACTTGGAAAAGACCTGGTAGGTAAACGATACAAACCGCCATTTAGTTATTTCGAACATACGCTCCATAAACATAAAAGCCACGCGTATAAAATATACGCCGCACCGTATGTGACGCTTGAAGACGGCACGGGCATTGTCCACCTTGCACCTGCCTACGGCGCAGAAGACTTGATCTTTGCCCAGAAAGAAAAAATTCCGCTTATCCAACACGTCACTGACGAAGGTAAATTTATCGCAACGGTCACCGACTTTGTAGGGCTCTCGGTCAAACCAAAAGGTCGCCATATGGAAACGGATGCAAAGATTGTAGAGAACCTGCACGCCCGTGGGTTGCTTTTCCATCAGGAAAAAATAACTCACTCATACCCGCACTGCTGGCGCTGCGACACACCGCTCCTCAACTGGGCTGCAAATTCCTGGTTTGTAAGTGTTTCAAAAATAAAACCAAAATTGTTGGCACAAAATAAAAAAGTTTCTTGGGTGCCGAAAAGCACGGGAGAAGGGCGTTTCCAAAAAGGTCTTGAAAGTGCGCCTGACTGGGCAATTTCCCGCAGCCGTTACTGGGGCGCACCGCTACCAGTTTGGCGCCACAGCAAAACCAAAGAATTGAAAGTGATGGGCTCTGTTGAAGAGCTGTTACAGGTTGTGCGCCGCTCAGGTAACAAATATTTTGTAATGCGCCACGGCGAAGCACAGTCAAACGTCGACAATGTGGAAGATATCGAAGGTGACCCAAATAACCACCTCACCAAGAAAGGTAAGGCACAGGTGTTGTCTGCTGCACGAGCACTTGCTTCAAAAAAAATAGACATGATAGTTACGTCGCCTTTTGTGCGGACTAAAGAAACAGCGCACCTCTTGGCGAACGAGTTTGGCCTGCCTGAGTCTGCAGTTATGGTGGACACTCGTTTGGGAGAAGTAGCCCATGTAACACCTGAACTTTGTCGCAATGTAGGCGAATTTATTTTTGAAATTGAGAGGCGTTACAGCGGCAAAAACATACTTGTAGTTTCGCACGGCGGCGCTATTTGGGCATTGCAGCAAGTAGTTGGGCGCCAACCGACGACAGGTTTTTACCGCACAGCTATGCTCGGTAATGCAGAGTGCGCAGAACTACCGTTTGTGCCGTTCCCACATAACGAACAGTACGAACTTGACCTGCACCGGCCGTTTATTGACGACATCCTGCTTGGGGACTCTTTGGCGGGGGAGTGGAAGCGTGCCCCCGATGTGTTTGATTGTTGGTTTGAGTCGGGTTCGATGCCGTACGGGTCTAACCACTATCCGTTTCAAAAAAACAATTTCAATCCGAAAAAAATGTTTGGATTGATGCCAAAGGGATACCCAGCCGACTTTATTGCAGAAGCTGTTGACCAGACACGTGGCTGGTTCTACTCGCTTATTGTGCTCGGGACGGCGCTCTTTGGGAGGTCGCCATACAAAAATGTTATTACGACAGGGCTCATTAATGCGAGCGACGGTAAGAAGATGAGTAAACGATTGAAAAATTATCCTGACCCGCTTGATCTTATCGACAAATACGGAGTTGACTCGCTCCGCTATTACATACTGTCGTCACAACTTGTCCGCGGTGAAGACCTGAGTTTTAAAGAACAAGGGGTTGAAGAAGTTTCAAAAAAACTCCTGATGCGTTTGGACAACGTCGTGTCGTTCTATGAACTGTATGCAAACAGCACGACCCGCTCGAATGAAAGTACACACGCACTCGACCGGTGGATTTTGTCGCGGTTTGGGGAGTTGACCACACAAACCACTGCAGGGTTTGAAAGTTATGAGCTTGATGCGGCGACACGCCCGCTCGCATTGTTTATCGACGACCTCTCTACGTGGTACCTGCGCCGTTCTCGTGACCGTTTTAAAACAGATGGGGAAGGGAAGGTGCAGGCGCTCGCTACATTGCGCTTTGTGTTACACACGCTTGCACACACTATGGCGCCCGTGATGCCGTTTTTTGCCGACGAGTTGTTTGGCCGTATGAAGGAAGAAGGTGACCCAGAGAGTGTCCATTTGTCGGGTTGGCCTGCCGCAGAAAAAGTAGATACAGCGCTGCTTGCCGACATGGTCCGCGTGCGCGAGGTGGCGTCGAAGGGGTTGGAGTTGCGCGAGTCTGCGGGTATAAAAATTCGCCAGCCTCTTGCTGCGCTTGTGGCAAAACAACTTCCCAACGACGACGGCCTACGCGCACTTATTAAAGACGAATTAAATGTAAAAAAAGTAGTAGAAGATGTCGCACAAGTAAACGATGTTTCGCTCGACACAGAACTGACTCCAGAATTAAAGGAGGAGGGTGTCGTACGCGACTTGGCGCGCCGCATACAAGAATGGCGCAAAGAGCAAAAACTAACTATTGCCGACAGGCCCGTCTGCACACTTCTAGTCTCTGCGGAAGAAAAAATAGTTGCTGAAAAAAATAAAACAGCTCTTATGGCCCAGACTGGCCTAGAGGACCTGCAGTTGGTGGTGAAGTAAGATGCATACCATTGTCGCAACAGACGGCATAGTGCTTGGGAAGCGTGGTATTGGTGAGGCCAATACGAGTATCTTTCTCCTAACAAAAGACGTGGGGTTGGTGCGTGCGTCGGCTCGTTCCGCCCGTGTTGAACATTCGAAGTTGCGTTACGGGCTCGAGCCCCTGACACAGGGCAGGTTTGCCATGTTGCGCGGTCGCTATGAATGGAAGTTAACTGGTGTCGAGCACTTGTCGCGCGCGTATTTTGGACAGACGCTTTTACAGCGTCGGGCGGCGGGTCGTGTTGCGCGTTTGCTCCTGCGGCTTATTAACGGGGAAGAGCCAGTGCCAGAATTGTATACAACTGTGCGTGGAGGGTTTGCGTATATGGCGGGAGGTTTGGATGAGGCAGAAATTGAGAATGCAGAATGCGTACTTGTACTGCGCGTACTTTCGCATTTGGGATATTTGGAACAGACTGAAATAAGTATGCCGTTTGTGGCAAACAACGAATTTTCTCCTACGGTAACTACAGAAGCGCGGGCGCTCCGCCCGGCGCTTATACGCGTTATTAATGAGTCGCTCGGGGCCAGCGGACTGTAGGGTATTGTATACTTCTGGAATGGCGGCCGAAAAAAAAGACTCCATCGACGGCCTTAAGACCGCGCTCTATTCAAGGAAAGACGCGCCTACTGTGGACACGGCAGAACGTACACCTTTGACGTTTAGTGACGTCCATACAGCCTCTCATTGGACTGAACCTGTTGAAACTCCCACCCACGCACCTGCCCAAACATACACATTGACCCCACGTATAAAAAAACCAGGCATGTCGTTTACGACAAAATTCTTCATCGGCTCGGTTGTATTTTTTTGTGTTGCCGCCGCCGCTGCTGCATACATGTTGTTTGTCGGCGGAGGGAGTATTTCGCCGCAAAATATTGACCTGCAAGTAGTGATGCCGTCGGTTGTTGACGGTGGTAAGGCAACGACACTACAAGTACTCATTAACAATCGCAACCAAGCAAACCTAAAACTAGTCGACCTTATTATTAACTACCCCGTAGGTACACGTGACCCTCTCGCACCTTCGCAAGGACTGACACACGACAGGGTGTCTATTGGTTCCATAGCTGCGGGTCAGCAATTAACCCGCACTGCGCAAGCAATTTTTTACGGCCAGGAAGGGACGCCGCAGGACGTAACTATAAGCCTCCAGTACAATATCGAAGGGTCTAATGCCGTGTTTGAAAAAGAGGCTTCCACGCATTTTACGGTGGGCTCGTCGCCGATTTCTATTAACGTGTCGGCGCCAAGCGAGGCAATTGCCGGCCAGCAATTTGCTATGGACCTAACGGTGCAGAGCAATGCACTTACTCCGGTTAGTGATGTGGTAATCCAGGCACAGTACCCATTTGGATTTACACTTGCAAAAGCGGCTCCTGCTCCGGTCGCCGGGGGAACGGTGTGGCGGTTGGGGACTATGTCGCCGGGAGTGTCTAAAACGATACACATTGTGGGGACTATAGACGGCCAAGACGGCGACGCCCGAGTTTTTTACTTTTTAGGTGGCTCCGATTCTGACCAAACCGACACGCAGATAAAAGTTCCGTTCCTCTCGGTGCCGCAAACCCTTACGGTGCGGCGCGCATTTATCAGCGCAGACATTGCGGTTAACGGCAAAACAAATAAAACTATTGCGGTTACACCAGGAGGCTTAATGCAAGGAATTATCACCTGGACAAACAATTTACCCGACTCTGTTTCCAATGTTGAGGCAACACTGTCGTTGTCGGGGCCAATGCTCGACACAGGTTCGGTCCTTTCCCAAAACGGTTTTTATCAGTCGGCTAATTCCACTATTACGTGGTCAAAAGACCAAGAGGCTGCATTGGCGTCGGTGCCGCCCGGAGGCACTGGTACATTGACGTTTACTTTTACCACCCTCCCAACGGCAACCGGAGGCACCCTCTATTCGAACCCGACCATCGACCTCGCACTTAAAATAAAAGGAGTGAGGCAGGGCCAAGACAACGTGCCGCAAACGGTGTCTTCTGCGGCAACAACTCAGCTGCTTGTGTCGTCTATAGTTGCCCTCACTGCCAAAGCGCTGCATTTTAGCGGCTCGCTGCAAAATGTGGGGCCTATGCCGCCAGTTGCCGACCAACGCACGTCGTACACTGTCGCCTGGACGGTCACGAATTCTTCAAATACTATTGCAAACGGAGTTGTCTCGGCAACGCTGCCGCCGTACGTTACGTTTATCGCGGCACCTGCAGGGAGTGGTGTTACCTACGACGGGCCAAGCCGTACGGTGACGTGGGCTCTTGGTGACATTAAAGCGGGGGCGGGGTATTCTGCACCTACTCGCACCGTACAGTTCCAAGTAGGGCTTTCTGCCAGCTTGTCTCAAGTAGGGCAGTCCCCAGCACTAACAAGCGGAGCGACCCTTTCGGGCCAAGACCGGTTTGCGCAGATTGGTGTGCAAGTAACTGCCGAGGCGCCGACCACTGCGCTGCAAGAAGCTGGGTTTAGCGAAGGGATGGGGGTGGTCGCTCCAAAACAATAATTTTTATGTCAGACAAAGAACAAAACCTAATGGAAAAAATAGTTTCGCTGTGCAAGCGGCGGAGCTTTGTTTTTCCTGCGAGCGAAATCTACGGAGGCCTCGCTGGTTTTTGGGACTACGGAGCGTTCGGTGTAGAGCTTGCCAACAATCTAAAACAGCTGTGGTGGAAAAAAGTTGTGCAGGAACAAGACAACATCTTTGGTATCGACGGTGCAATTATTCAGAACCCGAAACTCTGGGAGGCGAGCGGACATGTTGCTGGGTTCACTGACCCGTTGGTTGACTGTAAAAATTGTGGTTCGCGTTTGCGTGCCGACCATTTAGCGGATACTGACTCGTCGGATATTGCGGAATTGACAGAACTTTTGAAAGACACGCCGTGCCCGGTGTGTGGTAAAAAAGCACTCACGGCTCCGCGGAAATACAACATGATGATGAAAACCTGGGTTGGGCCCGTGGAAGACGACTCGGCTATTGCGTACTTGCGGCCGGAAACTGCAGGTTCTATCTTTGTAAATTACAAAAATATTTTTGACACGACGTCTGCAAAAGTGCCGTTTGGTATCGCACAAATAGGTAAAGCATTTCGAAATGAAATAAGCCCACGCGACTTTATTTTCCGTGTGCGCGAGCTTGAACAGATGGAGATGCAGTATTTTATCAAGCCAGACATGCAGCAGGAAGTGTACGAACACTGGAGAAAGTTTGCGTGGGAATTTTTAACCGAGACACTCGACATCAGTGAAAGTAATTTACAGTGGCATGAACATGCAGAAAATGAACGTGCACACTACGCGGCAGCTGCACATGATATTTATTTTAAATTCCCACAAGGTTTTAAAGAGCTGTGGGGCACGCACAACAGGACAGACTTTGACTTGAAAGCGCACGCGGCACACAGCGGGCAAGACCTTTCGTATTTTGAAGAAAGCACCGGGGAGCGTTTTACTCCGTACGTTATAGAATCTTCGGTCGGTGTGGGGCGTATGTTTTTGGCAGTCCTTACAGATGCCTATACTGAAGATGAGCTTGGGGGAGAGACACGTGTGTACCTGAAACTTAAACCATCAGTTGCGCCTGTTAAAGCGGCCGTGTTTCCACTGCTTAAAAACAAGCCGGAGTTGGTAGAAAAAGCACGCGAAATTTACCTTGCACTTAAAAAGCAGGTGCCGCAAATTGTCTGGGACGACAACGGCAATATCGGTAAACGTTATCGCCGCCAGGACGAAATTGGTACCCCGTGGTGCATTACTGTCGACTTTGACACATTGGGAGAAAAACCAGAACTTAAAGACACTGTTACCTTGCGCCACCGCGACACGGGCGAGCAAGAGCGTATTGCTATTGCAGACGTAGCCGATTTTATAAAAACACGCATCGCCGCGTAAGTTAAAAACGAACTGTGCTATATTGGGCACATGACAGAGCGTGATATCAACGTCCATATCACATCGGGCAGCATTGTAAAAACGTTGCTATTTTTAGCGCTTGTTGCGGTGCTATGGTTTTTACGTGACATCGTACTTATTGTGCTCACTGCCGTGGTTATTGCTTCGGCGATAGAGCCGGGCGTGCACGGCCTGATGAAGCGTAAATTTCCGCGTTTGCTTTCGGTACTTACTATTTACCTGGTGGTGATAGGAACGTTTTTTGGCATACTCTTTTTCTTTATACCGCCTATTTTGAGTGACGCAGCAAACTTTCTTACCCAACTTCCAGCAACACTTTCTAACCTAAATATTTCAGACGCGACCCACGGGCTCCTTCCCTGGGGGAATGTCAGCGACACGCTTTCCTCGGCAAATGTGTTGCAGAACCTTTCTACCTCGCTCCAAGATTCAACGGGAGGCGCGTTTAGTGCACTCTCGGCGTTCTTTGGCGGTGTGACGTCATTTATTTTAATAGTCGTGTTTTCATTTTATTTTTCTGTACAAGAAACGGGCGTCGACGACTTTTTGCGCGTTATCACCCCAATTAAAGAGCAGGCCTACGTTTTAAACCTGTGGCGCCGTTCGCAAGACAAAATAGGGAAGTGGATGCAGGGGCAGTTGGTGCTCGCGGTTATTGTGGGTGTACTTTTGTACCTGGGACTTTTGATCTTGGGCGTGCAGCACGCGCTACTGCTTGCCATGCTTGCCGCTGTGTTTGAACTTATTCCGGTATTCGGCCAAATTTTGGCGATGATCCCTGCAATTGCAATTGGGTTTACCACCGGCGGCGTAACCGAAGCGCTGCTTATTGCTGGCCTCTACACAATTGTCCAGCAGTTTGAAGCCCATTTGATTTACCCTGTGGTTGTAAAAAAGGTGGTGGGTGTGCCGCCGTTGCTGGTTATCCTTTCGTTGCTTATTGGGTTTAAGCTTGTTGGCTTTTTGGGTGTGTTGCTTTCGGTCCCTATTGCCGGTGCTATACAGGAATACGTTGCCGACATCGACCGCGAAAAAAAGCGCGCACTTGCCAAGCAGGGCCTTGCAGATGACGGCAGAGCCAAGTAAGTTTGATACATGCAAGAGCCAAAACGCTTTTATATAACGACCCCCATTTTTTATCCAAATGCAAAATTGCACTTGGGCCACGCCTATACAACAACACTTTCTGACATTCTTGCCCGGTATCATCGCCTTATAGGGGACAAAACTTACTTTCTGACCGGTTCAGACGAAAACACGCAAAAGATGGTCGACTCGGCAGTAAAAGAGGGGAAAGAGCCGCTGATATTTTTGGATGGTATTGTTGAAAATTTCGCCTCCCTCTATAAAGGTCTTGATATTTCGTATGACCAATTTATCCGCACCACCGACCAGAAAAAGCATTGGCCGGGTGCCCAAGCGCTATGGCAAAAACTTGTTGCTGCAGGGGACATATATAAAAAAGAATACGAAGGCCTATATTGCGTTGGGCACGAAGCATTTATCACTGAAAAAGACTTGGTTGACGGTAAATGCCCCGACCACGGCACGGTGCCGGAGCTAATTAAAGAAGAAAACTATTTCTTCCGTCTTTCAAAATATGCGCCGCAGATAGAAGAGAAAATAAAAAGTGATGAGTTCCGTATTGTGCCCGAAAGTCGCAAACATGAAATCCTTTCATTTATAAAAAACGAAGGACTTGAAGATGTAAGTTTTTCGCGACCGCGCAAAGCCGCTTGGCCTGCAGGTTTGGGTATCCCTGTGCCCGGCGACGACTCCCAGGTAATGTACGTGTGGTGTGACGCACTTTCAAACTACATTACGGCACTTGGTTACGGGCAGGACGAAATGCTGTACAAAGAATTTTGGCCTGCAAACGTGCATGTTATAGGCAAAGATATTTTGCGTTTCCATGCGGCAATTTGGCCGGGGATGCTTCTATCGGCAGGGATTCCACTACCTAAGGCTCTCTTGGTACATGGGTTTATCACCTCGGGCGGAAAAAAAATGTCCAAAACACTCGGCAATATTATAGACCCCGAAGAGCTCATAGAAGAATATGGCAGCGAAGCCGTGCGGTACTTTTTGGCGCGCCATATAACACCGTTTGAAGACGGCGACATAACCAGAGAGAGCTTTAAAGAAATCTACAATGCGAACTTGGCAAACGGGCTGGGTAACTTGGTTGCCCGTGTGATGAAGCTTGCAGAGGTCCACCTCCATGGAGACATACAAATCACCCAGCCAGTGTATTCAAACGAATATTTGGAAGCGTTTGAAAAATTTGATATCAACAAAGCCATTGACCACATATTTAAACGAATAGGAGTGTTGGATCAGAGGATAACAAAAGAAGAGCCTTTTAAGTTGGTTAAAACAGACCCTGCGGCCGGTACAAAACTTATTCTCGAATTGCTTCTCGAATTACGTGTCGTCGCAATTTTGCTCATTCCTTTTTTGCCAGAGACAAGTAAAAAAATCATAGAAGCAGTTGATGCCCGTAAAAAACCAGAAAACCTGTTCGCCCGCAAAGATTAACCGTGAGGTATTTTGACGCACATACGCACGTGCAGTTTGTGGCATATGATGCCGACAGAGACGAGGTGTTTGCACGTGCCCGCGAGGCCGAAGTAGGGATGAACTTGGTTGGCACACAACTAGACACTTCGCGTGCCGCAGTTATGTGTGCAGAAAAAGAAATGGGTGACGTCTACGCAAGCGTGGCGCTCCACCCGGTGCATACAGCAAAGTCGTACCATGATACGCAAGAGTTGGGAGGAGAGGGGAAAGCTTTTACTTCCCGCGGAGAGATTTTTGACTTTGCCGCGTACGAAGAGCTGGGGAAGTCAAACAGAGTGATTGCGATAGGGGAATGTGGGTTGGACTATTACCGGCTAGAAGAGGACACGAAAAAGTTGCAACAAGAAGTATTTGTGCAGCATATCGAACTTGCAAACAAACTGGGTAAGCCGTTAATGCTGCACATTCGTGATGGGGCACACCAAAGTGGGAGCGATGCAGGTGCATACAAAGATGCGCTTGAGCTTTTAAAAACACATGCCAAAGTGCAGGGTGACGTCCACTTTTTTGCGGGGAACTGGGATATTGCACGGCAATTTTTAAATTTAGGTTTTACACTTTCATTTACTGGCGTGTTGACGTTTACCCACGACTACGACGAAGTCGTACGCAACGCGCCCGTAGACATGTTACTGACAGAAACCGACGCGCCCTACATAACGCCTGTCCCATACCGCGGCCAACGCAACGAACCCGTGCATGTGCGGGAAGTGGTGCGGGCAATGGCGGGCATAAAAAATATTTCTGAAGAAGCCATGACAGCCCAAATAATCCTTAATTCTAGGCGCGTTTTTGCTATTGACAAATAGCACTGTTTGGTGCTATAATAGTAGAGGTAGTATCAACGGTTTAAGGGGCTATTTCGGCCCTACTCGTTGCAACATGTGGAGATATAGAAGTGACGAACATCATCGAACGGGGCATCAGCCTCATCGGTCGCATGCGGAAGAATCTCGAGGGCAAGTCCCTTTGGCTGGTCTTCGCGACCATCGCCTTTCTGGCAGTGGTCGACGTGTCGCCGGCCTTCGCCATCGACTGCCGTCCCCACGGGGAGCACAAGGTGACCTTTCTGTCGCTGAAGAGCGACGTCTTCGGCTGGGAGGATATCGACGCCCCGCTGCGGGTTACCATGGAGGTGTGTCGGGTCAATAAAGCGGGCGAGCGAATCCAGCTCGACGAGTTCGCGATGCCCGACATTCTCGGCGTCGAAGAGACCTACACCGACCGGAACCAGGTCGATGCGGACCTCAAGCTCGTCATGCAGTCGGTGAAGGCTGACAAAAAATTCGGCCCCGAACGTCTGAAGGCCATGGTCGAGAAGATCAAGGCCATTCAGGACCCGAAGACCGCCGACGCCAAGCCGGCGCCGTGCCCGCCGGGCCAGGAGAAGGCCTACGTCGGCACCGGCGACGAGAAGTGCGTCGCCAAGTAACAACGCCCCGAGCGTTGGAAGATACCCCGAGTATCTCCAACGCTCGGGGTATCTTTTTGTCCAAAAATCACAAAAAACTCGAATTTGTTATACTACTATGATGCCTACATTTCTACGTAACCCCAAAGTTGCCGCTATGTGCGGGGCCATGTTAGCCATGCTGCTTTCGGCCCTCGACCAAACTATTGTCTCTACCGCCTTGCCGCGCATCGTGGCCGACCTGCAGGGTATGGAGCATTTGTCGTGGGTCTTTACGGCCTACATGCTGGCCTCGACCGTTACTGTGCCGCTGTACGGAAAACTGTCTGACATTTACGGCCGTCGTATTTTCTACATCTTTGGCATTATTATCTTCCTCATTGGCTCCGTACTTTCGGGTATGGCGACGTCGATGTTTGCTTTGATAGCGTTCCGCGCAATACAGGGTATTGGCGGCGGGGCAATTATGGTTAACTCGTTTGCCATTGTCGGAGACCTTTTTCCACCGTCTGAGCGTGGTAAATGGATGGGTTTGCTCGGCGGCATGTTTGGTATCGCCTCTGTTGCAGGGCCGCTGCTCGGTGGGTGGATAACCGACTCGTACAGCTGGCGCTGGATCTTTTATATCAACATCCCGCTTGGGCTTTTAGCGCTTGCAGTCATTGCGTTGACGCTCCCGCGCATTGGCACGGTGGTAAAGCGTTTCCCGATAGATTTCCTCGGTGCGTTTTTAATTGGTGCGACACTCGTGCCGTTTTTGCTTGCACTTGTGTGGGGCGGCAGTACGTATGCCTGGGGGTCGTTCACGATACAGTGCCTGTTTGCCGTAGCACTTGCCGCGTTTGTTGGGTTCGTTTTTGTAGAAGAACGCGCACAGGACCCGGTGTTGCCGCTTGCGCTGTTCCGCAATAGGGCATTTTCAATTTCAGTTTCGGCAGTATTTTTAACCGCTATAGGGATGTTTGGTTCAATAATTTACCTGCCGCTCTTTGCCCAGCAAGTGGCCGGCTTTAGCGCAACGCACGCGGGGCTTATTTTGACGCCGCTGATGCTTGGTATTGTCACCATGAGTGCCCTGTCGGGGCAGATTGTTTCGCGTACGGGCAAATATAAAGTGCTGGTTGTTTGTGGGGTTGTGATGGTTACACTCGGTTTGTTTTTGTTTTCACGTATGGGTGCCGACAGCACAAAAATGGAAATAATTTTGAAGATGATATTTATGGGCGCGGGGCTTGGTATCACACTGCCGGTGTTTAACATCGTGGTGCAAAACGCCTTTGGGCAGGAAAAACTTGGCGTGGTGACTGCGTCGGTGCAGCTGTTCCGCAGTATTGGGGCCTCTGTCGGCGGCGCGTTTTTTGGCGGGTTGGTAAACGCGCGGCTTGCAAGCGGGTTGTCGCTGGCCGTTGCACTGCCTACAACCTTTTTAATTGCAGCGGCAGTGGTGGTGCCGGCATTTTTCCTTGTGCTGTTCCTGCCTGAGCTCCCATTACGTAAAACAATGCACAAACCGCTTGAAGAGGCGGGGATAGAGCTGGAGGAAGAAATGGGATATTCGACCCCAATTCACTAGGGTCTAGCCCAATTTGCAAAATGGGCGGTTTGTGGTACGCTCCTTGCATGGTAGAAAAATCGCAGACCCTCGGCCGTAGCCCTATGGGCGAGGCCGCCCAGGTCTTAACCCAAGCGAATGTCTCCGAAAGCCGCCCCGTATATGAGGTCGGCTTTCATGTTGCCCCTACAGTGGGTGATGATGGCGTTGCTGGGGTTGTGGCCGAAGTTAAGTCAGCCCTAGGGCGGGCTGAAATTATTAGTGAGCAGTTCCCAGAAAAAATGTCCCTTGCGTACACCATTGTCCGCTCGGAAACAGGCAAGCGCGAAAAGTCGAATGAGGCATATTTTGGTTTTATCAAATTCGCACTCGGTCGTGAGGCACTTCCTGCCTTCCAGGAAGCACTCCGCGCAAATAAAAATGTTCTCCGTTACTTGGTTATCGAAACTCTTCGCGAAGATATTTCGACAGCTCCACGCCGCGCAGTGTTTGCCTCTGACCGTTTGGAAGGGGAGACAATCAAAAAGCCTGTTGAAGACGCTCCAGTAGAAAAACCTGCAGAAATCTCGCAGGAGGAAATCGACAAGTCTCTGGACGCGCTGGTGTCGTAAAACGCGATATACTAGGTGTATGAATAAAGTAATTCTGTACGGAAACTTGACCCGCGACCCGGAGTTGAAAACACTCCCAAGTGGTGGGCAGGTTGCAACGTTTAGTGTTGCAACAAACCGCCGCGTTAAAAAAGGCGAAACGTGGGAAGACGTGCCAGAGTATCACAACGTTGTGGTGTTTGGTCGCCAAGCAGAAACGTCGGCGCAGTATTTGAAAAAAGGTTCTTCAGCACTTATCGACGGCCGTATGCAGACCCGCAGCTGGGAGACTCCAGAAAAAGGTAAGCAGTACCGGACAGAAGTAGTTGCCGAGCGTGTCCAGTTTGGCTCGCGTACCTCAGGGCCTGGAGGGGGAGGATCTCCTTCGACAAGCGCAGGTGCAAGCCGTGGGGGAGAAGAGCAGCCAGCCCCTAAAGACGACGCGATAGACTACCCCCAGGAAGACATTAACCCAGACGACATCCCGTTCTAGCCATCACAAGAAATTAACTAACCTTTATGCCAAATAAAACAGATAATTATGTAGCGCACTTCCAGCGTATCGACTACAAAGACGTCGAGATGCTCAAGAAGTTTTTAAACCCGCACGGTAAAATTATGCCGCGCCGCCGCACAGGCCTTTCCGCTGCAAACCAGCGCGCCTTGGCCGAAGCAGTAAAGCGTGCGCGCTTTATGGCACTCCTGCCCTTCATCGTGCGTTAGCACGATCGGGCGAACGCATAAAATGCGTTTTAGCCGTTTATTGTTCGCTAAATTCACAACACTAAAATAAAAAAAGCCCCCGAGTTGGGGGCTTTTTTATTTCTTATCGACTCGTTCGACGTAGTTACCAACTTCGGTGTTTATAAGCACCACGTCTCCTTCGTTTATAAACAGGGGAGCGTTTACTGTTGCGCCGGTTTCGAGGGTAATTATTTTGTTACCGCCTTGTGATGTGTTGCCACGGACTGCGGGCGGTGCTTCTTTAACGACAAGCTCTACTTTAATTGGGATACGGACAGAAATTATTTTCTCGTCAAAGACAACCGCGTCTATGACAGAGTTTGTCTTCATAAACTGTGCGCCAGTGCCAACAGTGTCTGCCGAAAGTGTAAAGCGGTCTGCGGGATTGTTTTCGGCACAGAACCAATACTCGCCTTTTGCAGCGTAGAGATACTTTACGCTCTTTAAAGACAGGTCGGCCTCTTCGGCTTTTTCCGACACATGGAAGGCGTGCTCGGTCACTTTGCCGGTAATGAGGTGGCGGAGTTTTGTCTGGTTAACCGGTTTGCGCTGCTGTTTGCGGAAGACGTGCGCGTCCAACACTTCGTACGGAGCGCCGTCGAGCAGAATTACTTTTTTATTTAAAATCTCGTTATATTCAAGCATTGCCATCCACGCATTCTACTTAAAAAGGCCACTTTGTCGAGTCTAGAGCGAAACTTTTTGGGCTCTGTGTGGTTGTAAACAGGGCACCATGATATACAGTGTAGTCATGAACGAAGGATATCTCTCACTCGTGGAAGAGGGAAAAGACTACTCTGACGAGGAGTTACTTGCTGCGTCTGTAACGCACCCGGCCTTGTTTGCACTACTTGTGCGCAAGTACGAGCAACCGTTTATGCGCAAAGCGGTGAACATTGTCCGTGTGCAGGAGGAAGCGGAAGATGTCGTGCAAGAAGCCTTCACCAAGATTTATATAAACGCGCAGAAATTTAAAAAACAAGACGGCGCGTCCTTTTCTTCCTGGGCGTACCGTATTGTTATAAACACCGCGCTGACGCATTACCAAAAACAAAAAAAGCAGGGCGGCAGGCAGGTAGAGTTAGATGAAGAAATTTGGGCGCTTATCCCCGACAAAAACCTCCGCCAGTTTGAAAAAAAAGAATTTATGGACGAAGTTGCGTCGGTACTCTCGCGCATGCCCGAAGTTTTTGCCCGCGCGCTAAACGCCTTTTTTATAGAAGGGAAGTCGCAGGAGGAAATGGCGGGGGAGGAAGGTGTGAGTGTTGGGGCGATTAAAACCCGCGTTCACCGTGCAAAAAAGGAGTTTAAAAAGATCTACGAAACTATTAGCACTAAGATCTAGTTTATATCTATATGCGAACTAAAATCGAACAACAGGTGATGGCGAGTGTTGCGGTTGTCTACACCGCGCGTAGGCTCACAAGCCGCTTTGCGCTGGAGTGTTACGCGCTCGCGCTTTCGTTTGTAGGGACAGTATTTTTTGTCTCACTCCCGCATGTTGCTGCAAACCTGTCTAACGTTGCAGGCGGTGGGGCAGGCAGTATTGAGGCTTTCATTATCTCTGCAGTGCTTGGAACCAAACTTATAGTCCAGTTGGCACTTGTGGTTGGCACTTGTGCACTTGTAGCTATGGGCGTTGATATGTCGCGCCAAACAGCCTCCGGCCGCACAGCGCTCTAGCCTCTATTCGTCCGAATCTCCGCCGCCTGCGCTTTTGGCAGGTGCGTTTGTTTCAAGTGCGGTGCGAATTTGTTTCAGTAGGGTATTTGCTATTGTTTTGTTTTCACGCAAAAATGTTCGCGACGCGTCGTAGCCGCGGCCCAATTTTTCATCACCAAAGCTGTATGAGCTGCCGCTTTTGCTGACAACTCCTAAACTTTCGCCAAGTGCCAACAACTCGCCCTCGCGGGAGATGCCTTCGTTGTAGAGTAGATCGAACTCCACTTTGCGGAACGGCGCTGCAATTTTGTTTTTAACCACCTTTACCCGGTGGCGGCCGCCTACAACCTCTTCGCCTTTTTTAATTTGTGCAATGCGGCGGATGTCCAAACGCACGGATGTATAAAACTTTAATGCTTTGCCGCCTGGGGTAGTCTCTGGGTTGCCAAACATCATGCCGATTTGCATGCGGATCTGGTTGATAAATATAACGATCGTTTTTGATTTTGCAGTAATTGCGGTCAGTTTGCGCAGCGCTTGGCTCATGAGGCGTGCCTGTTTACCAACGTGGAAGGCACCCATATCGCCTTCAATTTCGTCTTTTGGGGTGAGTGCGGCAACGGAGTCGATAACAACAATGTCGATTTTGCCTGAACGCACAAGACTCTCTACAATTTCAAGTGCTTGCTCACCTGTGTCTGGTTGGGAAACTAAAAGTTCGTCGAGTTTAACGCCTATTTTTTTTGCATATTCGGGGTCAAGTGCGTGTTCGGCGTCTATAAAGGCACAAATACCGCCTTTTTTCTGCGCTTCAGCAATGGCATGCAAGGTAAGGGTTGTTTTGCCGGATGACTCGGGGCCAAAAATTTCGAGTATGCGCCCGCGCGGGTAACCGCCGATGCCAAGCGCCCAGTCCAAGCCAATGGAGCCCGAGGGAATTGCGTCGACATTAACTTTTGCTGTTTCGCCCAACTTCATTATCGACTCCTCGCCGAATTTTGTTTTTATCTCGCGTATTGCCGCATCAATGGCGCTTGTGTCTCTGCCTTCCTTTCCGCCGGAGGCGGATCCGCCTCCGGCGGATTTTTCTTTCTCCTTTGCTTTTGGTGCCATAGATGGGGAAGTGAATGAATAAAGTTACACAAGAGGGCAATAGTTCAGCACATTTATTGAAACTACCCGCGACGTGCGTCGGCCAAAGCGGTCCACGCCGCGGGCGGTAAATACAGTATACCCTGCAGGCGGAGACAATGTGAGCGTAAAATGGCCCTCTTCGTCGGTAAACGCAGGTTTGTCGTTTATGGTCAAAAACGAGATATTTTCTGCTGTTCCTGAAATAACAACAGCACTGGAAGAGGTTGCGCTGCCGTCCCTGGGCGACACTAGTACGATGCGCGGGCCTTCGATAAGCCTGCGGGCTTCAAACAGGCCATATGCAAGAAGGGCAACAACACAGGCAATAGTTATGGAAAAAACAAATGTCCGTCTGGCAGAAGGGGCGGGGCTCATACCTCCGCGCTCATATCATGGGGCTCGTCGCCAGCTACAGGGGCACGGCCAAGCACTTCGCGGGGTTTTGCACCGTCGCCGGGACCTATAACGCCGCGTTCTTCAAGCATGTCGACCAAGCGGGCTGCACGTGCGTACCCGACACGGAGTTTGCGCTGGATATACGATGTAGACGCTTTACCGGCTTCAAGCACGGCTGCATGTGCCGCCTCGTACATGTCGTCGTCAACTTCTTCGTCCAACCCTCCACCAGTGCTCCCACCGTCGTTTAATGAAATGCTGGTAACACCAGGGGCAGGGGCTGCGATGTCGATAGGAATTTCCACGTCATTATTTTTTGCGATAAAGTCGGTCACTTTTTTAACCTCGCCCTCGCCTATAAATGCGCTCTGCAAGCGCACCGGTTTACCCATGTCGCCGCCCAAGTACAACATGTCGCCGGCACCGAGCAGTTTCTCCGCCCCACCTTGGTCCAAAATGGTGCGGGAGTCTATCTGTGATGCAACTTGCAGAGCCAAACGTGACGGGACGTTTGCTTTGATAAGGCCAGTAATAACGTTTACAGAGGGGCGTTGGGTTGAAAGTAGCAAGTGGATACCAACAGCGCGGCTCATCTGTGCCAGGCGGACAATGGCAGCTTCCAGCTCGCGGGGGAAAGTCTGCATAATGTCGGCAAGTTCGTCTATGACAACCACAATGTAGGGCATAGCTTCGGGCACGGCTTCGCCTTCTTCGGGCTTGCCCTCTTTCCTAATACGTTCAAGTGCAGGGGTAAGCACATTTTGGTGGTAGGAGTCGATATCGCGGACGCGGTGTTCTTCCAAAATGTTGTAGCGCCTTTCCATTTCCCGTCCTGCCCAGCGGAGTGCCATGATAGCTTTTTTAGGGTCGGTGATAACAGGCGACAGGAGATGGGGGATTTTGTTGTATAGCGTCAACTCGACACGCTTAGGGTCTATCATCAAAAACCGTAGTTGCTGGGGGCCGGCACGATAGAGCAGCGACGTGATAATGGCGTGTATTGTCACCGACTTACCCGACCCGGTTGCGCCAGCAATAAGCATATGCGGCATTTTAGCGATGTTGCCAAAATGTGAGTTGCCAACAATGTCGCGGCCAAGAGCTACCAAGAGGGGCTTAGGCGAGTCAGCAAATTCTTTTGCTTCAAGCAGGGTACCCAACCCCACGGTAACTTTTGCCGAGTTCGGGACTTCGATACCCACAAGTGACTTGCCCGGAATTGGTGCCTCGATACGCACCGGGTGGGCGGCCAGTGCAAGCTCCAAGTTGGTTTGAAGCGAGAGAATCTTTTGGAGGCGAACGCCTTCGGCGGGTTTAATAGCGTAACGGGTAACGGACGGACCTATAGAGATTTCATCGAGTTCGACAACAATGCCAAAGTTCGCAAGTGTACGTTTAATGATATTTGCATTTGCTTTGATGTCGCCAACACCGGGGCGGCCTTTGTCACGTTCAAGTAGTGAGAGCGGCGGGGGAGTATATTCCCCAAGCAAGCTCTTTAAATTGGCAGCGGCACTTTGCGCTTGTATGTCTTTTGCAGAGGGCCTGGTAGCCGAAGCAGAATCCGGCTGCGGAGCCGAAGATCGACGCAGAGGATTCTGCGCAGGCCCAGTATCTTCGTCTGCACGTTCATAGGTGGGGGCAAGCTCTTCCTCGTCTTCCCCTTCAGGGAGTCCGGCAATAGACAGGTCGCCTTCTTCTTTTTGTTTGAATACAAGCCCCACTATTTTTTTGCCAAGCAAAGCAAATGAGTGGCCTAAGAACACAAACGGCGCCGTTGAAATTTTCCCTTCAATCAGTATAAGGAGCGAAATAAGCGACAACCCACCGAGCAAAATAAGCGCCGCATAGATGTCAAAAAAGTTGACTGCCGGATGTGCAATGGCATCGCCCACGAGGCCGCCTCTGCCCGACACAATGTCGACAAAGCCGAGCCCTGCAAAAATAAAAATAGCGCTTGCCACAAGCTTAAGCGGGTGGAAGCTGTTCGACTCCTGCCGCAGTGCGCTCCAGGCAAGTATAAAAAAGAGCATGGGTACAAGGAAGTACCCAACGCCTAGGAGGTAGTTAAAGAGTGTATACACGTCTGAGCCGCCGTTACCTGCGGCGCCAAAGTAGGCGAGCGTAAAGATAATTCCCACAACAACAAGGAAGACTGCGATAATGGCGCGCTTGGTTTCCTGGGGTAGGGTGCGTAGTGGGTTCACACTTTCTTTTGCCGACTGTTTACTGTTTTTGCGCGCCATAGATATAGAAATATACTACCACGCGCCTCCAGTTTCCTGTTGTGGGGAAACGTTTTTGCTTTCTTTTTCTCCGGGAGTATACTCAAAGACATACGGTGTCTTTAAAGAGTCGCATAGAAATTAAAGGACTTTAAAAGACTTGTAAAAGACAAACACTGTGTCCGATATTGAAAAAAAATTCCACGAATTTGCTTTAAAATCAATCCTTTTTAAAGGACGAAATGATTGGTATTTTTGTTATCTAAAGTCAGAAAAAATTGCCCACGTGCTTGTTGTTCTTGCCGAGCAAAGTGTGCTGAAGGACAGGGGAGAGGCATACAAGCTGGCGCTCTCTGCAGCAGAGCTGCCACAAACCATTGTGCATTTTGCCGCAGGGGAAGTAGACCCTGCAGTTGTTGTTGCGGATATTTTTTCGCTGCTTTCGAAGGTGCGGCTTGCGGGCACCAGTGGTCTTATTGCAAAGGAGAATATTTATATTTTATTGAACGAGTACGAGACGGTTGTGGAGCGATTTTCGGCAAGCATACATCCGTCGCCTTTTACGTCGTCGGGCGACTTTGCAGTCCCAAACATCGACGTGGGGCAGGGGCCACTTTCTCTGGGTACAGAGGCCCGTGGTTTTGATTCCAAAACGTTGCCCGATGTAGAACTAAAAGACAATCTTAAAAGACAGTTTAAAGGTCAAAAAGACACAGACATATCGGCCATCAGTGCACGAACCCAGAAGGTATTAGACTTTGTTATTAGCAAAAAAAGTTCATCAATAAAGGACATTTCGGCCGCTGTCCGTGGCTGCAGCGAAAAGACAATACAACGGGAGCTCGCTGTCCTTATAGAACGCGGGTTGATAAAAAAAGTAGGCGAGCGCCGGTGGAGTGTGTACATGCCTATATAAGGAATGGGGTCGTTTTTGCCTTTTTATTTTTGCAAGGGTTTTGAATTGACCAAACCAGCCCCAAATGTTACTTTTGTGCTACCTCTGGATACACGTCCGTAAGCCCCTCTCGGGGTTCATTTGCGCTGTTGTCCACAGGGTATTTTTGCAGTCTGGGTACTACGAGCCCTATACTAGTAAGTAGCGACTGAACGTCGGCATACAGGGCAGTTACAGTAATGCCAGACACGGGCAAGTTCATTGACAACAGAATAAAAGCTAGAAGCAATCACGGTAAGTACCGTGTTCCACACGCGTCTCTATACACAGTAGGTTGTAGAGATCTCGTTCTTCTGAAATTCCTTATTCCTTCATGGTTGCTATGGTTGAATTTCCCACTCCCACTTTGCTACCAATCGCTCCTCTCTCTGCGGGGTGGCGGCACCTCACTTTCCTTTTCTAAGGAGAGCACAAGAGGCGCCGACTCTCGCTACAAGAGTGGCGGGTAGAACATAGTTAGGTTCCTTTTATTCGCCCAGATTACAAGTAATTATTAATTGTTCGAATTAGAAATATGACTATTACTCAGAGTTCTACACGGCTTGCTGCATTGACACTCGGTGTCGCAGCAATTGTCGCAGTTATGTTTGGCGCGGCTCTTGCCACACCAGCACACGCTGCGTCTGTATGCCCGAACACCTGGTCTAAGGCGCTCTCAATGGGTGTCACAAGCTCAGATGTTATGAAGCTCCAGCAGTTCTTGAACATGACTTCAAGCACTATGGTTTCAAGCACGGGTGCAGGTTCTCCAGGTCTCGAGTCTATGTACTTCGGTGCAAAGACAAAGGCAGCAGTAATGAAGTTCCAGGCAGCAAATGGTATCGACCAGGTTGGTAACGTTGGTCCTGTCACTCGCGCAAAGCTTAACTCGCTCTGTGCAGGTACAACCCCAACACCAACTCCGACACCAACTCCAGGAACAAACGGTACTGCAACGGTATCGGCAGCAGCACAGCCAGCTAATGGCATTGCTCCGAACAACGCGGCACGTATTCCGTTTACTCGCTTCACAGTCACTGCTTCAGGTGGCGATGTAACGCTCAACAGCGTTACGGTTCAGCGTGATGGTATCGCACAGGACGCAGCTTTCAGCGGCGTAATGTTGCTCGACCAAAACGGTAACCAAATCGGCATCAGCAAGACTTTGAACAGCAATCACCAGGCGGTGGTTGGTTCTGCAGTTGTTATCCCGAACGGTACGTCGATGACCTTCACGGTTGCGGCAAACCGCGGTACAACGAGCGGCTACGCAGGTCAGGCGGCAGTCAACAGCGGCTCCCTACCTATCAGCGGTGCAGCTAACACTATCAACGAGACCACAACTCTCATTGGTACTGTCACTGGCTCACGCGGTACAAATGACCCGGGTTCAGCAAACACTGAAAACGTAGGTCAGACTGCATATGTATTCTCTTCGATCCGCCTTACAGCAGGGTCACAGGAGGACACATACGTGAAGTCAGTACGCTGGCACCAGACTGGTTCTGTATCACAGAGCTACCTCTCAAATGTTGTAGTCGTAGTTGACGGCGTGTCGTATCCGACAACAGTTTCAACTGACAACTACTACACTGCACAATTCCCAGGAACAGGTCTTCTCATGCAGAAGGGCTTTTCTAAGGATGTTGCAATCCAGGGCGACATCGCAAATGGTTCCGCTACAACCGTTATCTTCGACATCCAGAAGGCAGCTGACATCAACGTTGTTGGTGCACAGTACGGCTACGGCATCTTGCCATCGTTCGGCTCTGGCACAAACGCAACAAACGCTTGTGTTGCAGCAGGTACATACTGCGGTGCAGTCAAATCATCTGACGACCCATACTACGCTGGCTTCACTGCAACTATCTCGGCAGGTATTATAACTGTTTCGACTTCGAACGCAGTTACTGCTGGAAACGTTGCTATCAACCAGCAAAACCAAATCCTCGGCGGCTTCTCTGTCCAGGACCAGGGTGAACCGGTCACTGTCGGTAAAATGATCTTCAACCTTACGTCCAGCAGCCACGCAAACGTCTACACTGACATCACGAGCGTCTCGCTTGTTGACCAGAACGGACACGTGCTTGCAGGGCCGGTTGATGCAACAGTAGGCGCACTTTCTACTGTCAACAGCATCGTTACCTTCACTGACACAGTCACACTACCTGTTGGTACCACGCAGCTCTTCTTGAAGGGCAAACTTGGCACCGACTTCGTAACTAACGACACTGTCCAGGCTTCGACAACTCCGTCGACACAGTGGACAACCGTTACAGGTCAGACAACTGGCCGCAGCCTCACTATCTCTCCGGCAAGCTCTTTGACGAGCGCGTCGCAGACAGTAAAGGCCGCAGCGTTGAACGTAACAGTCTCGTCAGTTCCGATTGCACAGACAGTTATTGCAGGTTCAAACCAATTCACATTCGCAAACATCATTCTTGATGCAACTGCGTCTGGCGAAGATTTGCGCCTCACAACTCTCCCAGTCGAGTACTCATGGACTGGTAACGCAAACGACCTGACAAACTGCCAGCTCTACTCTGGTTCAACCAGCGTATCTGACCAGCATGTCTTCAACCCGTCTTCGGCAACAGTGCCGACAACAGGTACAGACACAAGCTTCTCGCTCAACAGCGGTGGTATCGTTGTACCGAAAGGAACAACAGTCACCCTTGCACTTAACTGCGACGTACGCAGCGGTGTAACTGGTACCTACAAGTTCGGCTTCCTCGGAACTGAAACTGCAGGAGCATCAGGTGTAACGAGCGGTTCAACAGTTAACGGTACCTTCACTACAAATGCCGGCAATCTTATGACGGCATCATCAGGTGGTACTATGTCGGTTGCTCTTGACTCAAGTACTCCAAGCTTCGGCATTGTGTCTGCAGGTTCAACAGGTGTTGACCTCGGCCACATCCGCTTCTCTGGCACCAACGAGGCAATTGACCTCCGCCAGGTTGCTCTTAAGCTTTCGAGCGGTACTCGCACTGACCTCGTAAACAACCAGGTCACTCTGTGGGATCAGACAACGAACACGCAAGTTGGTACAGCGGTATTCCCGTCTGGAACAAATGCAACTTCGTCGCAGATTGCCGCAGGTGCGTTCCGCATCCCTGTCAACGGTTCTCGTGTCCTCGTTATCAAGGGTGACATTGCTGCTATCAGCACCAATGGTCCTTTGACAGCTTCAGGTGACACTATAAAGGTCAACTACGACGGTTCTAACGTCTCTGGTACAAACGGTACCTACGGTGTTGGTGTCGCATCTGGCCAGAATCGTCAGCCTTCAAGCGCAACAACTGCAGTGAACGGTGCAACGATCTACAAATCGTTCCCAACCTTCACATACAGCACAACAGGCGCTGTGGCTGGTAGCGGTACACAAACTCTCTTGACCCTCACCGTCGGTGCGGACTCAAAGGGTGACGTAACGCTCAACAAGCTCACCTTCACAATCAACACATCGACAGCTTCGATCACCAGCCCGACCTTCACAGGTCCTAACGGTAACGTTGCTTCGACCACGCTTGCGACTACAACTGCAGGTAACAACCTCGCAGTTTACTTCGACAGCTCATCGAACACGTCTGATGCGGTTGTGGCAGCAGGAACGACCAAGACTTACAACCTCCGTGCAAACGTTACCCTTACAGGTACAAACACGACAGGTTCAGTCTCGACCTTCCTCAAGGCTGACACGTCTCTCCCACTCATTGTCTCAAACGGCAATGGCTTGGCTACGACAACAGCAGGTACTCTCCAGGCAAGCAACATTATCTGGTCACCAGAATCAACATCAACAGTGTTGACTCCAACAACCAATAATGACTGGACAAACGGCTATGGTCTCGGCGGATGCTTTGCATCTTCAGGCCTTGGTCAGGACTGCTTCAGCAACACTATCTCGAAGTAATTCGACCTAGCGTAAGCTGATTCAGCTCAGAAAAAGCCCCCTCTCACGAGGGGGCTTTTTCGTATGTGGGCGCAGCCATTTTTTTTGCGTGATACAATTTTTATGTGAAGTCTAGGCTTTTACAGCTTTGGCTCGTCGCTCGTTGGCCTCTCGGCGTACTTTTGTTTTTATATGTTGGACTTGTTTTATACCGAATCCCTGCAGTAGGGGAGAAACAAAAAACTGCCACTGCCGTGGCGTATATTCATGCACAAAAAATTACCCTAGCTGACGCCGTAGGGGAGCACCTACCTCCTATGCCAGATGTAGAGGTAAATAACAGAACAGTTGCGGGGATTGATGTAAACCAAAATGGCATTCGTGATGATGTTGAAATAGCAATTTTTAAAGCCTATCCCAACTCTCCTCAAATCCGCGCAGCGGAGTTGCAGTCGGCCATGGTGCAGCAAATGTTTCTGACCCAAGTTTTTAATACTGAAACGTGGAAAGCTGCCGCTCAGGAAGACTCCCGAAGTGATGCGTGTATTGGCCTGACAACAAAAGATTTTAAGACATATATGTCTCGAACGAACGAGGTTAAGGATTTAGTTTTTAACACTGAAATTCGTAAAAAACAGGAAAAATATAGCTATTCGTTTACGACTAGCTATGGAAGTCTTCAAGATAGCCCATGCGATATAGATACGTCGGAGCTTTAATATCCACGCTCTTTATTTTTGCACTGCCTTTTGTTGTTCAGGCTGCATGTTCAGCTAATGGGTACAGTATCATTTTTATAAACGGTATATTCCATACAGAACAGGAGGCTCAATCGGATAAAAATACGCTCGCATACATTTTACCTAAACAAATAAACGGGGAACCTTTAACTGTTGAACTTGGGTATAACGCTACGCATCTTGAAGGGGTGGGGGATTTAGCACAATCAGCATTTCAACTCTTAAACTTTTCCATTACTGACTACGATCTACGCAGTATTTTACGACAAATGTATACAGAGGTAAAAACTCGAAAACTTTTGTTGGTAGGCCATTCGCAAGGTACGTTGTATGCGAATTCCTTGTATTCCTATCTCACTTTGCACGGAGAGCCTCGGGAAGCGCTCGGAGTGTATAACGTGGCAACTCCTGCATCGTACACTGCAGGAGGAGGGCTGTATCTTACGTCAAAAAATGACGTACTCGTAACACTGGTAGCACAACTTGCACAAAAACTTCATGTGTCGGTGCCACTGTCGCCCAATATTGATATAGCTATTTTGCCAGGAAATACTACAGAGTTTTTCCCTGGGCATTCTTTTAATGGGGCGTATGTAGCAGGTGCGAAAGATAGAATTATTGCCGATATTTCTGGGGAGCTACGCACCCTTATCCCGGCATTTAGTTTGGACACTGGGGACTGCTTTGCTCCACCTGACATCAGCACTGGAGACAAAGTGCAGAAAGTGCTTTTTGCTGTTGCCGACCCAACAGCAGCTGTGATACGTACGGGTGTTGTGGCGACATACCAAAGTGTAGTATTTGTCGTAAGTACGTCTGCCGGTATGGCGCAAGCGGGATATGCAGCTGCCGACTCAGTTTTTACATCGGTCGCAAGTTTGCTGTCTGGCCCTGCAGTAAACCCGACAGCTCCTGAAAATGCAGAAAAGAACTTTGCTGTTGTAAAAAAGTTATATGGCTCGAGTGTTGACACAAACAGTTACCGCGACTTGAACAAAACCCAGGGTGGGGCAGCGCTCATGGCACTCGAACCAGAGAGTGCTCAAACACCAGCGTCTTCTACGCCAGAGGCAATATCTAGCTCGACCTCTAGTCCAGTAATGCCTGTCCAGACTAGCGCAACCACAACAAGTGCAACTACGACACCTTTTATAGCAACATCGACACCTGTGTTTGGAGGGAGTGCGCTACCGAGTACTACTGACCTAGCTTCTGTGGCGTCGAGCACGCAAGACGCAACAACCTCCCCGCCAGCACCCCCGACACCACCCACACCGATAAGTTCTATTGCAGACACGTTTGACTCGTTCAACTTACTTGGTTGGCAGACGTTTGGAAGTAATGTTCGAAATTTTGAATTTGACGATGGTAGTGACGGCGAGTGTTTCCACGGCGGGTGTGTTGTTGGTTTCTTAAGCACGACCAGCACCGACCTACTTATCCCGCGTATGTATGTCGAGCTACCTCCGGCGCTCGACGCAGGTGCATTTACTGTGTATGCAAAAGCTCGGAGTGGTTTTAATAGTCCTGACACGCAAATTTCTTTATGTGCAGGAGTGGCACTTGGGTGCACGGACGCAGAGCGAATAAATTTTTTAAATCATGCCGCTGTAGACAATGTCTGGCACCAGTATTATTTTGCCTGGCGACAAGGGGCGTCGTTTGTACAAAGTTGTGTGTTAGAAGATGACAGTAATGCTGCCGACTGTGCATGGGTAGACACAGGTTTTACGGCGGGCACACAATTTGACGGAGTGGCGCTATGGTCGACCACGGGCTATCGCAATGACCTTGGTGCAAACCTCTGGTTTGACGAGCTACAAGCGCACTAGTTGCTCTCTGTCTTGCAGGGGGTAAAATAGATATATGGAACCACAAACACGGAAATGGTACGGCATAGTTGGCACAGTAGTTATTATCGCTATAGCAGCAACTATATATATTGCCCACACACGCAAAGTAATAGCACCTACAACTACTGACACAGGCGGAACAGCATCTACAACAGTACCGACGGGAACTGACGCGAACGGGGGAGTGCACGTTGGGGGAGTTGTCGACACGTCGGGCATTAAAGCGCCTGACCTAACCCGGCCATACACACCACTTTCTACCTTGCCGCAAAGTGTGCAAGATGATAATAAAAAATTGGTAGCAACCGCAGTGGCACAGTTGAAGTTTGACCCAACCCATATTGGGTACTGGCTGCAGTTGGCCGCACTTCGCAAGGGCGCAAATGACTTTACGGGTGCAGAAGAAATCTGGATTTTTACAACTAAGCGCTGGCCGAAGGACCCTATTGCGTACAACAACTTAGCTGACTTGTACGAAAATTATCTGCACCAATATGCACAGGCGGGAATTTACTGGAACAAACTTATTTTGCTCCAGCCCGACAACATTGGTGCGTACTTAAATTTGGCAACGATGTACAACATCAACATGCATGACGCTGCGGGTGCAAAAACAACACTGCAAGCGGGCCTTACTGCAAACCCAAATAATGCTGACCTGAAGAAGGCTCTTGCTGCGCTCCAGTAACATACATGGAACGATATTTTACGAAGACTTTTTTCAAGTTTCTCTTCGGTTTTTTGGTGATTATTATAGTGGCATTTTCTATCATCACGTTTGTGGCAGGGGAGCAGCCACGGCCGGTTGACAATGTCGCGTTACCCCAGTAGTCTACAAAACAAGGGCCGCGAAGACAGCAGGTAGTCCCGCATGCGGGACGTTAATGCCGAAAGGCTCCTGCCGAGAGGTCGAACTCAAAAGCCCTTATACACAGTCCCGCGAGGGAACTGTGGCACTACAAGAAATAGGTTTTTCCTATGGCAATTACAAAACAAAAAAAGGCAGAAATTGTAGAACGCATGAACGGCATCATAGGAGATGCGTCGACTCTCGTGTTTGCAAAGTTCAAAAGCCTGACAGTTGCTGAGCAGACCGAACTCCGCCGTGCGTTGCGCAAGGAGGACGTAGGCTACACGGTAGCAAAAAAGACCCTTGTCCGCCGCGCACTTGATGCAGCAAATTTTGCAGGCTCGTTCCCTGAACTTGATGGCGAAATTGCTATGGCGTACGGAAAAGACGAACTAGCGCCAGCGCGCGAACTTGCAGTCTTTGTCAAAAAGTTCCCCGAGCACTTGGCCTTTGCAGGCGGCGTGTTTGGTGGAACATATGTCAGCGCAGACGAAATCAAAGCTATCGCTGCAATCCCTGGAATGCAGACATTGCGTGCACAGTTTGTACAACTTATTAACAGCCCGCTCCAAATGCTTGCAGTCGCAGTAAGCGAAAAAGCAAAGAAGAGCGCATAACGTATTACTATATGGCAGATGAAACAACAGTAGACGCTCCGGTTGCAGAAGAAGTAGTTGCGGCAGCGGCTCCAGCTGCAGAAGAAAAGAAAGAAGCCCCAGCAAAGTTTAAAGACCTCATCCACTCGGTGGAAAAAATGACCGTACTTGAACTTCACGAACTCGTGAAGGCACTTGAGTCACACTGGGGCGTGTCGGCTGCAGCGGTTGCAGCAGCACCAGCCGCAGGGGGAGCGGCAGCAGAAGAAAAAACATCGTTTAACGCACACCTTACTGATGCTGGTGCCGCAAAGGTACAGGTCATTAAGGCAGTTAAAGATGCTCTTGCACTTGGCCTTAAGGAAGCAAAGGACCTTGTTGATGCTGTCCCTTCAGTTTTGAAAGAGGGAATGAAGAAGGAAGATGCAGAAAAGCTCAAAGCCGCTGTTGAAGCTGCTGGCGGTAAAGTGGAGTTGAAATAATTCAACAACCAATAAAGAAGACACATAATTTCTCTCGAAATTTCAGCAAAAAGCCCTGGCATTCCAGGGCTTTTTCTGTGTATAGCACCTGTGGATAACTTTTGTAGGAGGTTAGGGGAGCCTGAAACCTTTTCTAGGAAAGACGAGTTTTTATAGGTAGACAGCAGAACATTGAAATGTGGTACGGGGCACGAGTTCGGTCATTATCTACGAAATAGCTTTGCACCTATTTCGTACCGACTCTTCGCTACTTCTCCTATTTTTTCTCCTTCTTTATTCTTAATCTTTCATCTCCCTTTCTCCTCCTCACATTCTCCCCTTCCTTCGTTTTCCCCCTACCACCTTCTATATGTTTCTACCCGCTCTTTACTTCCCTCTTCTCCCCGCCCCTGTTCCCTCGCCTACTCTTTCTTTGAGTAGGTTTTTTTTGTTCATTTTGTCAACTTTGCGTTCGCCTCTGCTTTTGCATAGAATGGCTACACACTACTGAATGGACGTTATGACTGATGGATTACAGAAACTCTTTGGAAGCCCTGCTCGTGTAAAACTTTTACGTCTTTTTTTGTTTAACCCCAAGCAGTCGTTTACATTAGCTGATGCTACAAAGCGTGCGCGTGTTGGGGAAGATGAGTCGCGTCGCGAGCTTGCTCTTTTTTTACGCGCCGAACTTATCGTGCGCACACCGCGCGGCAAAGGTGTCCGCTATGGGCTCAATGCAGAATTTGAATATGTCGCCGCACTCCAAGACCTTTTGCTAAATGCACCGGCGCGCGGGAAAGATATTGTCGCAAGGATCCGCCGTGTAGGGACGTTAAAGTTTGTTGTATTGTCGGGGATGTTTCTGGGGGAGTGGGACGGCTCGCTCGACCTGTTGGTTGTGGGTGACCGCGTTAAGGAAAAAAACTTACGTGAAGAAACACGCAAACTTGAAGCCGAAATCGGGAAAGAGATCCGCTACACGCTGCTTTCCACCGAAGACTTTTTTTATCGTATCAACTTAAACGATAAACTTATCCGCGACGTACTAGACTACCCACACAAAATTGTGCTCGACAAGCTTAATATAGGACTTAAATAGGCTAAAAACAGCATGGTTTTGATATCCCCAGGGGGCTTTTTTGCTCCTCGCTATAGAGCACAGGGGTTGTTACAATTGTGCTGTAGCCATTAATTATTATTTGTTCACCTATTTAATATCATGATTGTTCAGCAATGGGGTTACGTTCTTCAGCAGTCTTTTTATAACCTGCTTTGGAATGTCGTGAATTTCCTTCCGAACCTTTTATTCGCCATTATTATTTTTGTCGTCGGATGGTTCTTGGCAGGTTGGCTTGGCTGGCTTATCACCGAGGCAGTTCGTGCGCTCAAAGTTGACCACGCACTCCGCACTGCAGGCATTGGCGATGTTGTTACTCGCGCAGGCTACAGTTTGAACGCAGGTGTCTTTTTGGGAACGCTCGTAAAATGGTTTGTCATTTTGGTGTTCTTGATGGCGTCGCTCCAGGTGCTTGGCCTTGTTGCGGTGACCTACTTCTTGCAGTCGATTGTTGTAAACTTCCTTCCAAACGTAATCATCGCAGTTCTCATTCTTTTGGCAGCTGCAGTACTTGCTGAAGTTGTGCAGGGAGTTGTTGTTGGTGCGGCACGTGCTGCAGGCATCACTGCCGCTGGTTTTGCTGGCACAGTTGCAAAGTGGGCAATTTGGATTTTCGCAATCCTCGCCGCACTTGAACAATTGCAAATTGCACAAGGAATCTTGCAGACACTCTTTACCGGAGTTGTTGTTGCACTTGCACTCGCATTCGGACTTTCGTTCGGCTTGGGTGGCCAGGAGGCTGCTGCTCGCTTTATCGAAAAGACCCGCGAAGGTATGCACAAGGGACACTAGTTTGTTCTAGAAAAAGCACCCAAAAACCGCCCTTTTTAGGGGCGGTTTTTGTTATATACGGTAAGGGCTTTTGACCCCAGTCCCCGGCCTTCTTCACACATTTGACACCTATAGACCACTCCTATATACTCACTTGCACAGATGTTAACCACTAACCAGCTTGAAAAAAGGGGATAACAAACAACTTTCGAGTTGTCTGGCATCCCGCGAAAAGCGGGTTTTTTGTTTCCGAATCTGTTACTGAAATTCGTAGAACTTTGACAATCAAATCCCACTGCACACCGCTTTCCAAAGCGGGTCTTTTCGAGGAGTGCAAGTGGAGGTAAGAAAAAACATAAACAACAAATTATTGCGGTTCTCAAGCTTCCTTTTCTCTCTCACAAGAGAAAGGAAATAAATAAGGGCGTATGGTGGATGCCTTGGCTTTGAAAGGCGATGAAGGACGTGGCGTGGCGACGATATGTTTCGGGGAGCTGCCAAGCAAGCTTTGATCCGGAAATTTCCGAATGAGGAAACTCCTTAGATAGAAATATCTTTGATCTCGACGCAAGTTGAGAAGCATACCCTGGGAAGTGAAACATCTCAGTACCAGGAGGAAAAGAGACTAATAAGTATTTCGTTAGTAGCGGCGAGCGAACGCGGAGGAGCCCAAACTCGAGAAACTAGACTCTGTACATGGCGAGCAATTGCTGTGTGTAGGGTCTAGTACATCTCGGGGGTTGTAAGGCGATGATATTCTGCCTCGAGCAGAAACAAAGTTACAAATTGTTGTGATAGCCGAACCTGCTGGGAAGCAGGGCCCTAGGAGGTGAAAGCCCTGTAGGCGAAATCAAAACAACTTTGTTCATTGTCCTTGAGTAACTCAAGACACGAATGGCTTGAGCGAATCTGCCGGAACTAACCGGTAAGGCTACATACTTTCAAAGACCGATAGTGAACAAGTACCGTGAGGGAAAGGTGAAAAGAACCCCGGCGAGGGGAGTGAAATAGATCTGAAACCATATGTCTACAAAGAGTTGAAGAGGTCGCAAGACCTCGACAGCGTGCCTATTGAAGAATGAGCCTGCGAGTTTATGTGTACTGCGTATGACTAAGGGCGATGAGCCTGGAGTCGAAGGGAAACCGAGTGTGAATAGCGCGTTTGTAGTACGCATAAGACCCGAAGCAAGGTGAGCTTACCATGAGCAGGGTGAAGGAATGAGAAATCATTCTGGAGGCCCGAACCGTTGAGCCGTTCAAAACTCTCGGATGACTTGTGGTAAGGAGTGAAAAGCTAATCGAACCTTGTAATAGCTGGTTCTCTCTGAAACAGCTTTTGGGCTGGCGTCGCATCAATTGACAGACGGGGGTAGAGCACTGGAAGGACTCAACAGGGCGCAAGCTCGTGAGTCCTATCAAACTCCGAATACCGTTTGTGCTATGCGGCAGTTAGTACGTGGGGGCTAAGCTCCACCGTACAAAAGGAGAAGAGTCCTTGATCTCCAGTTAAGGTCCCAAAATTAACGTTAAGTGCATCACAAGGAGGTGGAATTTCACAGACAATGAGGAGGTTGGCTTAGAAGCAGCCATCCTTGAAAGAAAGCGTAACAGCTCACTCATCGAGAGATTCTGCGCCAAAGATAATCGGGGCTAAAACGTTATACCGAAACTGAGGACTTGCATTTCCTTCGGGAAGTGTGAGTGGTAAGAGAGCATTCCGTTTGCAATGAAGCATAAGGCGCGAGCCAGTGTGGAGCGTACGGAAGTGAGAATGCAGGCACAAGTAACCGCAATGCGGGTGAGATCCCCGCACGCCGAAAGATCAAGGTTTCCTTGGCGATGGTGATCAGCCAAGGGTTAGTCGGGCCTAAGGGTATGGCGAAAGCCGCACCCGATGGACACAGGGTTAATATTCCCTGACCGGCGCATAGGTGATGGAGGGACGGAGGAAACAAATTGTCGCGTCTTATTGGATTGACGTCTCTGTGCTTAAGATTGGTATTCCAGGCAAATCCGGAATGCAGCTTTATTGCAACAATCGTAGTATGGAGGACATCCCAGGCTTCGGCTGAAGGAGATGACAGTGAAGAGCCTTTCAAGAAAAACTTCTAAACTTAACTATGCGTACGTCCGTACCGCAAACCGACACAGGTGATCAGCTCGAGTAGAGTAAGGCGAACGAGTGAGTGTGCTCCAAGGAACTCGGCAAAAAATCGGCCGTACCTTCGGAATAAGGCCTGCCCTAACCTCGCAAGAGGAAGGGGCCGCAGCGAAAGTATCCCTGGCGACTGTTTACCAAAAACACAGCTCCCTGCGAACTCGTAAGAGGATGTATAGGGGGTGACACTTGACCAATGCCAGAAGGTCAACCACGGACGTTGCACTGTCGCAAGATGGTGTGGTGATTTGTGTAAGCCCTGGTGAATGTCGGCGATAACTATAATCGTCCTAAGGTAGCGAAATTCCTTGTCTGGTAAGTTCAGACGCGCACGAATAGTGTAACGACTGGGGAACTGTCTCGGAGCACAGCTCGGTGAAAATACAGTACCGGTGAAGATGCCGGTTACCTGCAGATAGACGAAAAGACCCCAGAAGCTTTACTGTAGCTTGATATTGCGTATACGACGTGACTGCGTAGCATAGATGGGAGAGGTTGAAGATACGATCTTGGTTGTATTGGACTCGTCAGTGAAATACCATTCTTTCTAGTTGTATGCGCTAACCGGCAGGGCAAAACCTTGTCGAGACAGTATCTGGTGGGCAGTTTTAGTGGGGCGCTATCCTCCTAAAAAGTAACGGAGGAGTGTATTAAGGTACCCTAGGCGCGAATGGAAACCGTGCCGATAGCGCAATGGCAAAAGGGTGCTTGACTGCGAGGCGTGAATGCCGAGCAGGTGCGAAAGCAGACCATAGTGAACCGACCATCCGTATTAGACGCGGTGGAAGATTATCTGATAAAAGCTACTCTGGGGATAACAGGCTAGTTCCGCCTAAGCGTCCATAGCGACGGCGGAGTTCGGCACCTCGATGTCGGCTCATCACATCCCGGGGGTGAAGAAGCTCCCAAGGGTTTGGCTGTTCGCCAATTAAAGTGATACGCGAGCTGGGTTCAGACCGTTTTGATGCTAAAAGTTTTGGCGTTAAGACAATCTGAACCGTCGAGAGAAAAGTACAACGCTAACAATGTTGTATGGAAATGTTAATAGGAAACGGCGGCGCTATATAGAAATATATAGTGAGAAGTTAACTTATATCGGTGGAATCCTACATGTAAAAATGAGGACAATACCGAGGGAATTCGAAAGATGCCCGTAGAGACTGAACGTTAACTACGCCTTAGGCGTAATGATACAGTCCAATCCCTCTAGTAATAGAGGAAGGGTTCGCATCGTCGCGGGCCCGAAGTATGATGCGTGAGACAGGTTGGTCTCCTATCTACTGCAGGCGTCGAATATTGAAGAGATTTGCTCCTAGTACGAGAGGACCGGAGTGAACTGACCACTGGTCTACCTGCTGTTCTGCCAAGAGCAACGCAGGGTAGCTATGTCGGGATTGGATAAGCGCTGAAAGCATCTAAGCGCGAAGCCGACTCTAAGATGAGTATTCATTAAGATCCGTTAGAGATGATGACGTTGATAGGCTTTAAGTGTACGCACCGCAAGGTGTTGAGCTGAGAAGTACTAATCGATCAAATGTTCCTTTCTCTCAAAAAGGGGGGAGAAAAGGGTCTGCTTGAGAATCGCAATAATTTGTCGTTTATTTTCTTACCTGATTAAGTTTTTTGTCTTGGTGACTTGGCGATGGGGTCACACCCGTTCTCATTCCGAACACGGAAGTTAAGCTCATTTGCGCCGATGGTAGTGGCCTTTACCGGCCGCGAGAGTAGGTAGTCGCCAGGACTAAGAACTGAATCTCCTTTCCAAATTTAACCCTTATATTGTAAGGGTCTTTGGTGTTTGACGTTTTTTATAAAATTTGGCATAGTATCCACTGGAAAGTGAACAGTATATTGGGGGAATAAGATATGTTCGACGCGCCGTCGAGTGACCACGTACGAACTCTCGTAGAGGCTCTCGGTGGCAAAATGCCTACCGAGCAAGAAGTGCGGGATGCATGGAAAGCTCATTATCCCAATTTGACCCTGCGTGCGGTGTGCGCACAGACGAAGGGCCTTAATTGGCGCAAAGAGAAGCCGGTCAAGATCGGCTGTTGCGTTCTTGGCCATGATGGTCGGGGCAATTTCGACTCTCGATCCGTTGGCTGGAACAATACCCCTCGTCGTTTGAGTGAAGCGGAGAAGCAATATTTCAAGCCGTGTGCTGAAAAGTATGCGGTCCTACATTGTCTGAAGCGTGGTCTGATACCGGTTGGGATGATGATCTTCACCGATCATAACCAACCCGATGATGTTACCGGCTTGCAGAGGCCTGCCTTCTGCTCCTGTAGCTACTGCGCTTCTTGGATGGAGACAATTCGTCTCCCTTCTGAATTCCTTATCGAAACAATGCGTCCCCGTCTTGGAACGGACCCTCCGAATAAGGATCTGTTTGTGAGCGATCGCTATTCGCTCGGACGATTGATCGACATGCATAAGGATGCATTCGGTCAGAAGCAGAGCTGAAACTTCAGAATCACCCCACCTTCCTTTGTGTCGGTGGGGTTTCTTTTTTGCTACAATGATGTAATGGCACTTTCGTGGAGCGACAGGAGGCGGTATACGTATTCGGCAGCGGCGATTTTTATTTTATTGTTACTTGGCTGGGTTGTATGGGCAACATTTTTTTCTACACCTGCCACCTGCTTTAATGCAAAACAAGATGGCACAGAAATAGGTATAGACTGCGGCGGCACGTGCGCTTTGTTATGCCAAAACCAAACACACGAACCCCTCGTCTCGTGGGCCCGTGCATTTCGCGTTGCGTCGAGCACCTACGTGGCAGCGGCATATGTGCGTAACCCAAATGCAGGTGCTGGCGCGCACGCAGTAGTGTACTCGTTCCAATTGTTTGACGCCGACAACCAGCTTGTTGTCGAACGTGACGGCGTGGCTGAGCTGCCTCCCATTGCAACCATCCCCATTGTTGAGTCGAATGTTCCTGTGGGTAACAGGACGGTAACGCACGCGTTGTTTGCGTTTTCGAGTTTGCCTGCGTGGTACACCGTACCAAAAGCAGCACTTCCTAACGTTCAAATCACAAACCAAGTGCTTGCATCCGACGGTACGCGCCTTTCGTTTACTCTGCAAAACGACACAACAGCTGACGTTACAAACCTTGCGGTGGCAGGAGTGTTGTTCGACTCGCGGGGTATAGCGCTCGCGGCATCAAAAAGTATTGTCCCCATGTTGGCCCACCGGTCGCAGCAGCAAGTTGTTTTTACCTGGCCGCTTGGTAACCCAAACGCGCTTCGTGCTGAAATTACACTGCTCCCTTCGTTTTAATTTTCTATGTTTTTGGGTACGTTTGTCTCTGCAGGCTGGTTAAAAAAGATCCGCTCTATAGACTGGGTGATTTTTTCCTGTGCTGTGACTTTGTCGGCACTCGGCTTGTTGACGATGAACTCATTTACAGGGCAAGACTCTCTTTTTATTAGGCAACTTGTTTGGCTGGGTTTGGGCACGTTGGTATTTTTTGGCGCGAGTTTTATTGACTGGCGTTTTTTACGGCGCAGTGGAGTTGCGGCAAGTATCTACGGCCTTCTTATCGTTCCGCTGTTGTTACTGCTTGTACTCGGCCGCGCGGTCAAAGGGGCAAAGAGCTGGATAGCATTTGGGGGCCTGGGTATTGAGCCGGTCGAATTTGTAAAACTCGCGCTTATTATTGCGCTTGCAAAATACTTTTCGCGCCGGCATATCGAAATACATAACATACGGCACGTTATTGTGTCGGGTTTTTATGCTGCTTTTGTATTTTTTTTGGTTGCGCTCCAGCCGGACTTTGGCGGCGCGATTATTATATTTTTGGTGTGGTTTGGCATGGTATTTTTTTCTGGTATTTCAAAAAAACATGTTGCAACCGTGGTGTTGCTTGGGCTCACCTTGTTTGCGGGGTTGTGGTTATTTGGCTTCCACGATTACCAAAAGCAGCGTATTTTAAACTTTGTGCATCCTGCGCGAGACGTCCAGGGCACGGGCTACAACGCGTACCAGTCGATGGTTGCTGTTGGTTCGGGCGAATTGTTTGGTAAAGGCATTGGCTACGGCACGCAAAGCAAATTGCGCTTTTTGCCCGAGTACCAAACCGACTTTATTTTTGCTGCGTTTGCCGAAGAGTGGGGGTTTGTTGGTATTTTGTTTGTTTTTTTACTGTTTGGGATTTTATTTTGGCGCATTATACAAACAGCGGCGCGCGGTGCTACCAACTTTGAAACGCTGTTTGCGCTCGGCGTGCTGTGTTACCTGGCGGCACATTTTACGCTCCATGCGGGTATCAACCTAGGTATTTTGCCTGTCACAGGTACAACTATTCCCTTTATGAGTTACGGCGGCTCGCACATACTTGGCGAATTTTTGGCGCTCGGCATGCTGTCTGGTATGCGCCGTTACGCCCGTGCTGCGCACCGCGATATGCTCGACCGCGAGTTCTCCGGCGGCTACGACAGATAATTACCTATATAGAGCAAGGGTTTTTTCGACCATTTTTTCTTTTGAAAATTCTTGAAGAGGCAGGTCGAGTGCTTCGCCGACGCCACCAACACGGTTTGCAATAATAGAGAGGTCAGCGGCTCGTGCTTCGAGTATAACGTAGCCTAAAGATTCTTTTATTGAAGGCAGTTCAAACACGTCAAACCCTTTCATCGCTTCGCTCGCAGGCACAAAACCAAAAAGTTTAACTCGGTTTTCTAATCCATACTCTTTTATTTTTTGCTCGAGCATCGGCCCTAATTCGCCTTCGCCAACAATGGCTACGTACATGTCCGGGTTGTTTTTTGCTTGCTCAATAAGTGCTACCTGATTTTTATTTTTGTTAAGTTCTCCTACGGTGCCAGTAATTTTTGCGCCCGCAGGAAATGCAGAACGAATACGCTCACCCGAGCCAAACTGCATTTGCAGGTCAATGCCGTTGTAGATACGAACTGCTTTCTTTGCACAGAAGGGCATGTGCTGAGTGAGCCTCAGTTCGTCGTCAGAAACTGCAATGACACGGTCGACAAGTACTGCGGTTGCCCACGAAATAATCCACGTAATGGCGCGGATAGGAAATGAACGAGCCTCTTTAAACATCCATCCATGGTCGGTAAAAATGACTCGTGGAATGTTGGAATTTTGTGCGGCCCAGGCGCCACTAATTCCAACAAGGGAACTGTTTAAGTGGACAACATCTGGCCTCTCTTTCACAAAGAGTTTTTGGAGTATTTTTTTTGTTTTTATAATTGCGCCGAGCGATGCTTCGTTTTGTATATCAAGCGAAATAGTGCGAATGTGCTCCGCGTCCAGCCGGTCTTTTAGCATGCCGTTCCCGCCATAGGCAACTGCCACATCAAACCCTGCTTTTTTGGCAGCTACGGCCATATCAAAGACATAGCGTTGTGCGCCGCCCCAGTTAGATTTCGTTATGGCGTATAGGATTTTCATGAAAAATTGAACGTGTTCTTATTGAAACTCTCCTAGACTATAGAAGGTTATATGGTATACCTTACCACAATGACTTTCGGTCGAAGATATGCCCTAACGCTGCTGTTTGCAGGGGACCTCGCGGTTTTCGCTTTTTCGCTGTGGCTCACACTTGCGTTGCGCTACCGGGAGATACCCCCGTACGAAATTTGGGGCCCCTATGCAGGGTCGTTTGGTTTTTTGTTTTTAGTTTGGGTGTTGGTGTTTTATATGGCGGGGCTCTACAGCAAACAGGTGCTTTTGTTCCGCAGTGCGCTGCCGCAGATTCTTTTGCGTACACAGATTTTTAATATTGTTCTTGCGGCGTTGCTGTTTTTCTCTCTTCCACAAATTGGTATTGCGCCCAAGACAAATTTGGCAATTTATTTAGGCATCTCACTCTTTTTAATTTTTCTCTGGCGTTTGGCACTTGTGCCAAAACTCACCAAGCCGAGTGTTCGCGAACGTGCGGTGCTTATAGGTTCGGGCCCCGAGGTGGAAGAGCTGCTCGCGGAAGTAAATAATAATTCTCGCTACCATATAGAATTTCGCGTGGTTGCAGACCCGGCTGAGTTGCGCACGGGTGACTTTGGCGCGTTTGTAAAAAAGCTCGACGAGGAACATGTGTCGCTACTTGTTGTCGACGGCGAACATGACTCGGTGCGCACGCTCCTGCCACGTATATACAACCTTACTGTTGCACAGCGTCGGTATCAGTATGTCGACTTTTACAATTTGTACGAAGAAGTGTTTGACCGTGTGCCGCTGTCACTGTTGCGGTACGACTGGTTTTTAAAAAATGTTACACCTCCTCGGTTTAATTTTTATACCGCAACAAAACGCGTGGTGGATATTGTCGGCGGGCTGTTGATGGGCCTCGTGACAATTATCGTCACCCCGTTTCTTTTTGTATTTATGCGCCTTGAAGGCCCAGGTGAGGTGTTTATCGCCCAGACACGTTTGGGCCAGGGTGGCACACGCATGCGTGCATACAAATTTCGCAGTATGCGCGTCAATAAGTCAGCTTCGAGTGAATGGACCACGGAAGAGAAAGCAACAAACCCTGTTACGCGCGTGGGGAATATACTCCGCAAAACATCGCTCGACGAGTTCCCACAATTCTTAAATATTTTGAAAGGCGAACTTTCGCTTATGGGGCCCCGCAACGACATCGAAGGTTTGGGGAAACGACTAGATGAAGAAATCCCGTACTACTCTGTGCGCTATGCGGTAAAGCCGGGCATCACCGGGTGGGCACAAATTAACCAGCGGTACGAAGCGGGGAATGTTAGCCCGCAGTCGGTTGAAGAAACAAAGACTCGCCTTGCATACGACTTTTACTATATTAAGCATCGCTCGCTTGGGCTCGACTTGGTTATTGCGCTCAAGACCGTAAAGCGGATGTTTTTCCGCGTCAGCTCTTGGTAGACTACACAGTATGAAGCACACACTACTTATAACAGGGGCGGCTGGATATGTTGGCACCATGCTTGTGCAACAATTTGCACAGCGCGACGATGTCGAGAAAATAATCGGTATCGATAAAGAGCCCCTGCCAGAAATAATTTCAAGTGAGCCGAAGCTTGTATACATACAAAGTAACTTGTCGGACGCAGGCTGGGAAGAACAAGTTGTTGCCTATAAACCCGACATTGTCATACACAGTGCGTGGCAGATTCGCGAGATGTATGGCGAAAAAGAAAAACAGTGGCAGTGGAACGTCGACGGTTCCGACCGCGTGTTCGACTTTTGTTTTGAACATTCGTTTGTGACGCGCCTCGTACATTTTTCGACCGTGGCGTCATATGGAGCAGAGAAAACAAATTCAGTAGACCATCGGTACAAAGAAGAGGAGGGGTTCCGGAAGAGTGACTATTTATATGCTGAAGAAAAGCGCATAGTTGAGCAGCATTTAGAAGAGAAATTTACAGCAGCAAAGGAGCGTGGGAGAAATATAGAAGTTGCTATAGTGCGCCCGGCGGCAATTACCGGCCCGCGTGGCCGCTACATGCGCATACGGTTTGGCCTGCAGGCGGCGTTGTCGGGCCAACTCAAAGAATCCCTCGGCCGTGCCCGTCCTATGGGCGAGGCATTCGTACACAAACTAATTTCTTTAATGGTGTCGTTTGTTCCGGCAACACACACGTGGTTGCGCCAGTTTATCCACGAAGACGATGTTGTCCGCATTGTGGAACTTCTCGCATTTTCGCCGCTCAAAAAACAATACGAGGCATTTAATATCTGCCCACCGGGCGCAGTTGTCCGCGCACCCGACATGGCAAAGGCAGTAGGGAAGAAGGTTATATACGTGCATCCACAACTTATTCGTTTTGTATTTTTCTGGATGTGGCACGGTACTCGCGGCCGTGTGCCAACAAGTAAGGGTGGGTGGAAGAGCTATTCGTACCCAATTGCAGTTGATGGCTCCAAACTTACCCGCGAATATGGTTTTGAATATTCCGCCCCGTCCCTCGATGCGTTTTATTACACGAACGGGAAATATGAAGACTTTGTCCCGGCAGAAAACAGAAGGCATAAAAATGCTTGACAAATAAGCTATTAAGTGCATAATAAAAATTAGCTGATGGGTGCGTGTATGTGCCCCAGGACAGCTCTTTTACAGACGAGACGAAAGGAACAGCCCATGACGTATGGGACAGTCCGACCGCTTACCAGCGGGGAAGCCCTCGAGTTGGGTGCTGCTGTCATGCAGCAACTCGGCCGGGATATCGACCCGGAAAAGGCTCGTTACTACATCGGCCACAAGAGTGAGCTGGGTGCGGATCTGCGCAAACTCGGCCTTCACAAAATGCCGGAGTTCGACTCTATGAAGTGGGAAATTTTCTACAAGAGCCACTTCAGCTA